>Ga0315910_10004060_pt1 | contig 12322 bp, 13 predicted proteins | sample EdamamesoilMG_FD_204470 | JGI IMG/M metagenome (GOLD analysis project Ga0315910, IMG submission 204470) | Garden soil microbial communities collected in Santa Monica, California, United States - Edamame soil | ecosystem: Environmental > Terrestrial > Soil > Garden | place: USA: California... | reverse complement strand
CTTCGCGCGAAATCGATGGAGCGCGCGATTGTCACGCCGCATGCCACAGTAGGCACAGTTCTCTCGGCAGAAATTGGAAACCTCGACCACCGCCCGGACAAAGACGCGGCGACCGAATGCTTCGCGGGTGACGGCGCGGGCGCGTTCGTGCAACGCCGCCTGGTGCGCGCCGTTGCCGGTCAGGTCCATTTCACTAGGAAAATATCCAGACTTGGTCACGGCGATATTAAAGTCGCCATACCACGCTTGCGCAACGCAATTCAAGGTGGGCGCGCGCTGCCGAGCGCGCGGCTTGCTTTGAGAAGTTGCCCCGGCTCGTCGCGGACAATATCTTGCCGGCATGAAATCATTGCAAAGGTTTTGCGTTGGGGCATGGGTGATGGCCATATTGGCACTCGTGTTCGCGGGATGTTCGCCGCGCAGCGAAAGCTCCGCCTTGAGTCTGGCCAGAGAAGCCAACCGCTATGTCGGCGAGCAGATCAAGGATCAGGTCGTCCAGATTCGCTCGGAGAAATCGATTGGCTCCCTCGCGCCGAATGTCTGGTACGTGGTGTTTTACGATCCGGACGCCACGTTCAAGGCCACGGAGGTGAAGTTCGGAGCGGGCCAGAAGCTGGAGGTCACCCGGCCGCTGCGCGTGCTCGAACTCGGTTCGGGCAATCACAAACCGCTCGACCGTTCAAAACTCAAGGTGGATTCGGATCGGGCAATCAAAGCCGCCACCGCCGCGCCGCTCCTTAAGTCCCTCAAGCTGACGGCCACGCAGCTTTGGTTGCAGCATGGCGATCAAGGGCCCGTCTGGAAAGTTCGCCTCTGGGCCACGAAGTTGCGAAACCCCGCCGAGGACGCCGACGTTGGCGAGGTTTACATCGCCAGTGACACCGGCGAGATCATCCGCACGGATTTGCACATCAAAAGCGTTGACTAAGGGCCGGTGGCCAAACCTCCCGGCTTGTGGATTGGAAAAAAGATTGTGCCGCGCTGATTCCGTGCTTCAACGAAGCCCGGGGAGTGGGTGAAGTCGTGCGCACCGTCCGCGAGCACCTTCCGTCCGTGCTCGTGGTGGATGACGGTTCAACGGACGCCACCGCCGCCGCTGCCCGGGCGGCCCATGCCGAAGTGGTGCGGCACGCAGTCAATCGCGGCAAAGGCGCGTCGCTGCGCGTCGGCTTCCAACATCTGCATGACGGCGGATTCAAATGGGCGCTGACGCTTGATGGCGACGGCCAACACGCGGCGGACGACATTCCGGGCTTTTTTTCCTGCGCCGAGGCGACCGGCGCGCAGTTGGTCATCGGCAATCGGATGGCGCAGGCGGATCGGATGCCGTGGTTGCGGCGGCGGGTGAATCGTTGGATGACGCGCCGGCTTTCGCGGCGGGCCGGGGTGCTGCTCCCGGACTCGCAATGCGGTTTCCGGCTCGTAAATCTCGAGGCGCTTGCTGGCGTGCCGTTGCAGACCGACCACTTTGAGATTGAATCCGAACTGCTGCTCGCCTTCCTCCGGGCGGGAATGCAGGTTGAGTTCGTGCCCGTGCAAACGATCTATCATTCGGGGGCCAGCAAGATTCATCCGGTGGTGGATACGTGGCGCTGGCTGCGCTGGTGGTTTACGAGGCGGCGTCATTAGCAGGAACAAACGGAGGAAACAGGATGGAGCGCCCTCCTCAAAAGGAAAGTGCATGACGTGCATTCCAAAAGGACTATTGTCAGTCGTGCCTGGGAAAACATGTTTTCCGTTGACATGAGATGTGACCGACAGAATGATCGGCCCGAATCTTGAAATTATCGAAATACCCCGTGGGCAGATGATCCCGATGATTCGCAACCGAGCAGTCACCGGGCGTGTGCTGTTTGTGGCAGTCTTCAGCAGTATGCTGCTTGCGCCATGGGTTCATGCGGCGGAGAAGCCAAAAGGCCCTGCAGCCAGCGCCACAAAGGGCCAGACCTACTACACTCAATTCAGCTTGTTTCACGAAGGACACACGCACCGGACCACCAACTACCGCAAAGGCATCCTGGTGCCGGTGAACACGGAAGTCGTTTTCACCAAGGCAACCAAGAAGGAGATTATCGTGAAGCTTGCGGATGGCTCCAACCTTACCGTCGCAAACATCGAGGATTTTTCAGGCGAGAAAATCGATGGAATTTTCATCAGGACTTTTTCCACCAATAAAGTCGAACTCGCCAAGTTCACCGACGTGGAGCGAAACGCCATCTTGGGTGGCTTCGTGGAAACCGGCATGAGCAAGGGCGCGGTATTAGTCGCGCTCGGCTATCCTCCCAAACATCAGACATCCAGCCTCCTCGCCAACCAGTGGCGATATTGGCAGAATCGCTTCAACACCTTCGTGGTCCATTTCAAAGACGACAGAGTATCTCAGATTCAAGACTAAATCCGCAGACCAAAGGGTGACGTGCCATCATGGGACGCTTCTGCTGCCTTGATGTGGCGAAAGTGAGAAATATTTTCTTGCACAACACTCGCGGAAAAACATTCTCCCCGCACAACAACTGAATAATGGCCAAGAACCCTCGTTCCGCCCGTTTCGCCGGATTGACCCCGCGCGAATGGCTCAAGAAAGCCGCAGTCATTGCCGGCACGATGTTGCTGCTCGGTTGGTTTTATGGTTGGGCTTCGCCGCATGGATACCCAAAGGAACAGACCCTCGGCTTCGGTCACGGTGCCTTGCATGGTGCGCTCATGCCGATGGCTCTGCCGAGCCTCGTCATGGGGCAGAACGTGGAAATCTTCGCCGCAAACAATTCCGGCCGGCCTTACAAGATCGGCTACATCGTTGGAATTAATCTGTGCGGACTGCTCGTGTTTGGCTCGGCATTCTGGAAACCGAGGCGAGGCGGAGAAATACCCAAATAGTGGTGAGTGGACGCCACGGTGTTTGAAGTCAGGGTGCCTGGGCGATTGTCACATCCACCAGCGGCGATAGATCTCGATTACGTCGAGCCGCCCGCCAATCCAATAGCGATTGGCCGGAAGCGAGAAGACATTCGTCGCCGCGTCGAACGTGATTTCTGATGGCTTTTCAGGATCGTTGGGATCGTAAGCCAGAAACACCGCGCCGCTTGCCGTCTCCATGGCCTCAAACAGCAGCATGCCGTGATTGATTGTCAGTTTTGGAAACCGCACCAGGTGAACGATGGGTGACCCGCCGCGCCGGATTGCGGTCAGCAATTGCTCCGCGGTCCGTGCCTGATGCGTCCGCGAAATCGGGAAGATCATCCGCCAGTGGCTCCGCAGCACGTAGGAACGCCACGCGCCGCCACATTCGGCTTTCAACAACCTCTCGTGGGCGCGGCTAAACTGGCGCAGATTCGCGTAGCCGGGAAATTCCACTTCGTCCCCTGGTCGGCACCGCACACGCGGATTGCGGCTCACGACCTCCTTGATTCGCCGCCGCCAGGTTTGCTCGCTGGCATCGCCCGCCGGTTGCTCCTCAAAGCGCGCGTGGTAAAGAAACTGCCGCGCCGCACGGATGAGCACGAAGCAGCGGAGGGCGTAGTCTGGTTTGGGATCGCGTTTGCGAATGGTGGTCCTGCCGGTGGCGGTGTTGAAGCAATATTCCCAGTGCAACTCGTTGGCAAACGCGAAACTGTCGCGGTCGAATACGAAACCGCCCGGCCCGGTCCGCATCGCGGATTCCGGGCTCTTGTTCGTTGCAGTTGCCGGCTTCATCAATTCAAAACTTGCGCTGCAAGTTACGAATGCCCTAACAACCTGACAATGCTTTACGAACTCTGGCACAACGTGGCCGCCGCGCAAGGCGACGAACTCGCGTTGCGCGATGTGACCTCGGGTCGCCGCTGGACGTTTGGTGAGTTGTTTGCGGCTGGCGAAGGAGCGCCGGGTCGGAGACCGGCGCTCCAATCCGGTTTCGCTTTCCCGCAAGGCCACGGTCCCGAATTCATCTTCGACCTGCTAACCGCTTGGCGGGACGGCAAAATTGTCTGTCCGCTCGAATCCGGCCAACCGCCGCCGCGAGTTCCGCCGCCGCCGGCCTCGTGCGTTCATTTGAAAATGACTTCCGCGACCACAGGCGACGCGCGGCTCGTGGCGTTCACCGCGGAACAACTCGTCGCCGATGCGGAAAACATCGTCGCGACAATGGGGCTGCGACCGGACTGGCCGAATCTCGGCGTTATTTCCATGGCGCACTCATACGGTTTTTCCAATCTCGTGCTGCCGATCTTGTTGCACGGTATTCCGTTGATTATTTGCCCGTCGCCGCTTCCGGAAGCGTTGCGCCGCGCGGCGGCTGGCGAACACGCCCTCACGCTGCCCGCCGTGCCTGCGATGTGGCGCGCGTGGCATGACGCGAACGCAATTCCGCCGAACGTGCGTCTCGCGATTTCTGCCGGCGCGCCGCTGCCCGCGAGTCTGGAGCAAAGCATCTTCGCCGCCTGCGGTTTGAAGATTCACAATTTTTACGGTTCGACCGAGTGCGGCGGCATCGCCTACGACGCCAGCGCCGCCCCGCGAACGGAGGATGCGCTGGCTGGCGTGCCGTTGCGGAACGTGAATCTGTCCGTAAACGAGGAAGGCTGCCTGACCGTGCAAAGCCAGGCGGTGGGTAAAACGTATCTGCCCGAGCCCGACGTGAGCCTCGGCCACGGCCAATTTCAGACGAGTGATCTGGTGGAACTGCAGGACGGACTCGTTCACCTGCGCGGGCGGGCCGGTGATTTCATCAACGTCGCGGGACGCAAAGTTTCTCCGCAGACCATCGAACGCGCACTCAGCGCACACTCTGCGGTGAGCGATTGCGTGGTCTTCGGCGTGCCGGACCGTGACGGTGAACGCGGGGATTTGATTGTGGCCGCCGTCGTTCCGCAATCGCCGGTCACGGGCGAGGACCTGCGCCGTTTCTTGTTGGAGCACGTTCCTGCCTGGCAGATTCCGCGCGACTGGTTGTTGGTGGAAACGTTGACCGGCAGCCGGCTGGGAAAGATTTCCCGGACTGAGTGGCGCGGAAAGTATTTGCGGGCGAGAATTCCCGATGCCCGTTGATCAGATACGAATGTCTGCGACCGCGGGCGTTTATTGCGGCGCGGGTCGCGGGCGCGGAGTTGTTTCGATACCGACAGCAAAGTCCAACACTGCAATCAAAACCAAAATGAAAAGAACGTTTCTTCTGACCCTAAGCCTGCTCGTACTTGCGGGCCTGATGATGTTTATCAACTCCCGCCTGGCAGCGCAGGAAACCGGCAGCTCGCCGGAGTACGTCACGTTGCACTGGGACGGACGGGAAAACACCCATCTGATCCGGCCGGGAGGGATCGTTGAACTGCTCGGCAGCAAGTTCAAGGGCGTCAAAAAGCCGGACCGTGCTGACGAGCGTTCGTATTTCATGAATGTCGCGATGAATACGCTCACTGCTGAAGGCTATGTACTCGTCGCCATGACACCGGACGACTACGTCTTTCGCCGGCCCGTCAGGCGGTAACGGGAGTGCCCGCAAGCGTAAGTTCCGCCGTGACCAAAAGCTGGTCGCCGGCGTGAACCCGTGCTTGTGCCTGGATCAAACTGCCAAGCCGTCCGGTGAGGTGCGCTTCGATTCGAATGACTTCACCCGGTCCTGCCGTGCCTAGGATTTTCACATTACGCAACGCGGTGAGTTTCAAGCCGGGCAGGGGAGGGATGGCGGGGTCGCTTTGCGCGACGACACCCGCAAGCTGGGCGGCGGCTTCCACCAGCAGCACGCCTGGCATCAGCGGCTCGCCGGGAAAATGCCCGCGCAGGAACGGTTCATCGCCGCGCACGCGGTACTCGCCCACGCCTTCCTTGCCGGGCACAAGACTGAGCAAGCGATCCACAAAGCGAAACTCCGGCCCATGTGGCAGATGACGGAGCGCGGCTTGAAGTTCTACTGCGTTCATTTCCCCATCGGCTCGGTGATCTTGTAGCCGGATTCGGGCTGCCACCGGAATATCTCCGCGTTCAGTTTTGGATTCAGCACCGCGTTGGTGTAATCGTTTCTCATGCTCGAACCGTCAATGAAGATCAGTTCATTGCTCGTGAGCGCAAAATCATTTGTCGCCAGACCCACGCGGATTTCCTTCATCATCTTTCGGGCAAAGGCGCTGACCGGCTGCAAACCGAGCAACCAGGAGCCGTTCGTTTCCGTCAGCGATAGAATCCGGAAGCGTGCGTCGAACGCGGCGCGATCGCGTGGGAAGCCGGCGTCGAGCAAGGACAACATGTCGCGCCATTCGCCCGGCGAAGCGTCGCCCATCGGATAACGCTCGGCGCGCTTGAGGCGGGGATAGATAACCCACATTTCCTCCGCCTGACGCAGGGCGATGGTGCGCGCCGGCTGGCCCAGTTCCCAGCGAAACTGATTCGGTGCGGCGAACGAAATGCGGCCCGAGGCGACCAGCGGTTGCGTGAGCGTTTTGAGCGTGCGCGTCTGGGTGAAGTCGGCAGACCAGGTTTGGAGGTTGGTTTGCGAGGTGAACCAGGAGTTTAGCACTGCGTTGGTGTCGGCGGCGTGGGAGCGGAAGTTCCAAGTTCCAAGCATCAAGCTCCAGAGAAGCACCAAGCTCCAAGCCCCAAAGCGACACAGTCGCGCGGCGGCTGGTTTGAAATTTGAAGTTTGGAGCTTCATTGGAGCATGGAGCTTGAAGCTTGGTGCTTCCCCGCCTGCGGCCACACGGGCACGAAATGATACCATTGCTCAACATGCTGACGGATGACGGGCTCGAACGCACGCAGGATTTCCTGAGTGAGCCGGATGCGCGCCGCGCGGTCGCCGATGGTCGTACGATCATAAACAATTTCCGGCAGGAGAGTGGCTGCATAACCGTTCGGTTGCCTTACGATGAGGCCCGGTACAATGGCGCACCCGGAGGCGCGTGCCAGTTCGGCTGCGGCGATGGAGGCCGGAAACGGCTGCCCGAACAATTGCACGTTTACCGCGGTCGTTGGGGGCGGCCGGTCCACGAGCAAGGCGACCGTGGCGCCAGCTTGCAGGCGCTTGATGATTTCCACGAAGGCAAAGGCGTCCTCGCCCACCACGAGCGTTTCCACGCCGCGCTGGAGACGTGAGGCCTGACGCATCCGGGTCAATTCCACGTCCGGTTCGGCCTGCGTCAGAATCAGCACAGGAACGTTGTGTCGCACAAAAAACTCCGCGCCGAGTTCCCAGTTGCCCAAATGCGGTGTGACCAGCAGCACACCCTTGCCACGAGCGTGCGGCGTCGCGAAATTTTCCCAGCCGCGCCAGTCGCCGTTGGACCCGGTCACGTCAATGCCGGCTTCATAGCGCCACAAGTCCACCAGCTTGAGGACGAACTCCTGGAAAAGTTTCCGCGTTGCGCGCCGCGCGGCGGCGTGATCGCCGTTCAACACGGGCAGGAGATTTTGCAGGACGATTTCGCGACGATGTGAGGCGAACTGGCAGTACAATCTGGCGGCAGCACGGGAGAGCATTTGTGAGATGGTCGGGGGCAGAATTCGCGCGAAGAATAGGCCAGCGCTCCAGAGTTTTGCCGAATAAAGCGAGGAGGGTTTCCTCGATTCTGATCCCGGCGTGCTTCCGGCGAGCGCTTTCCACCACCGGGGCAGTAGGTAGATCGCGAGCAGCATGTTGGCCGCGATGCCCACGGCGCAGACCTGGCCGAGGCCCGCCATGCCGGCGTTGCTGGAAAGTCCGAGCATCCCGAAACCGGCGATGGCCGTGCCGCCGCAGAGCAACAGCGCGCGACCGACCGACCGATGCGTCACGCGTAAATCGCCACCGTGCCGCCGGAGCGCGAGCAGCATGAAGAGGCTGTAATCCACGCCCGTGCCGAGAATCAGCGGCAGCGCCATGAGATTGAGCAGATTCCACGACCAGCCCACCGCGCGCATGACCGCGAGCAGAATCAGCCCGCTCAATAGCAAGACACCCAGGCTAAGGAGCACCTCCGTCGCGCGGCGAAACGCGAGCCAGAGCGAGAGCAACACCAGGGCGACCAGGGGCAACACGAGTTTCCAGAGATTTCGCTTTACCACGTCGAGCATCGCACCGCCGAGCAGTTCCCAACCGGCGAGCCAGACGTCATCGCGCGGGAGTTGCACCTCCAGTTCGCGGAGCGCGGCGCGATTCACGCCGTTCGTGGGTGGGAAAAGAAATCCGACGACGTAATAATTTGTCGGTTCGCGCACGGTCAGCTTGTCGAGAATCCATGAGCACAGCGGATTGGTGGGCCAGAAGACATTTGTGGACGCGGCGGCGCGTTGCCAGGCGTCCAGCAAGCCGTGAGTCAAACCGAGCGCGTCCTCGGAGAATCCGCCAGCGAGCGCGGCTTGACGGAAGGCGTCTCGTTGCCCGACCAGGTCCATGACGACGGAACGATTGGAGGCTTGATGTTCTGGTCGCGGCCAGAGTTCAGCGGGCAGGGTGAAGCTCGCCAGCGTGCCGTTGGCTACGGCGCTTTCAAGCACGGGAAAAACTGCGTCAAGCCGGCGCGCGACTTCGCTTTCATCCCGCCCGGCAAGGATGAGCCAGAGTGGTTCGCGCTTTTGATTGAGGTGTTCCTTGATCAGTTCGACGGCCGCGTAAGCCGGACTGTTGCGCGGTTGCAGCGCCTTGGAACTTGCATCTAGTTGCGGCAGGCCGCGGAACAAAACGGAAACGCAGCCGACAATCACCAAGGCTGTGAACCCAAGAATCATTGTAGTGTTTGTAGTTCTGGGAGCGCTGGCATCCTGCCGACGTGTTTCAAGCGGTTCAGGCACGGAACTCGCCGGCAGGATGCCGGCGCCCCCAGGGTTCATTCGCTCCGGGAACAACGGCGGCAGGAAGGCGAAGATCATGACAAACGCGGACAGCGTCACCCCGATGGCGACGAGCGAGCCAAGTTGGGCGAGGCCGGGCAGACCGCCGAAGTTTAGAACGAGAAAGGCCGTGATGGTGGTGACTGCCGCCCAGAAAATGCTCGGCGCAATCGCGCGGCGGATTTGCGGCACGGTGAGGTCTGGCTGGGCCAGCGCTTCTTGGTAATGGACCACGGCGTAATCCACCGCGAGTCCGAGCAGGATGGCGGCGAAGCCCATGCTGACGACGTTGATGGTGCCGAACAACAGGCCGCCGAGCGCGAGCGTGCTGCCGAGAATCAGCGCCAGCAACGTGAGCAGCCAGAGCATCGGTTTCCAACGGCGATGCGCGAGCCAGAACAGAATTGCGATGATGACCGCCGTGCCCAATACCGAAAACTGGATGTCATGCTCCATGCTGGCTGAAATTTCCGCGACGAACGCGGGCCGGCCGGTGAAACCCAGCGAAATCGAATGAAGCGGTTCCCCGGAGCGCGGACCGCTGAGTCCGCGGGAACCCAAGGCGTGCGACTCGCGGACAAGGCTGTCCGCGCTCCGCTCCGCGCCGGGGAGGGCAGTTTCCAGTGATGACAAAGCAGCCTGCTTTACCGCCGCGAGCCACTCCGCACATTCGCGATAGCCCGCCAGTTCCGTGCGGGCTTTGACGAACAGGATGCGGAATTTTCCGTCGAGTGAGGCGAACATTTCATCGCCCTGACCGAAGCCTTGGGCGGCGCCTGCGACGCTTTCGGGAAGTCGTGTAAGACCGAACGGATCGTAACTGAGGCGCGCGATCTCCGCCGGCGACATGGTGGTGGACAGTTCCTCGCGGGTGGCGGCGAGCACGGCGGCGAGGTTCGTCTCCTCGAGGCGTCCCGCGAGCGCGGCAAATGCCTGTGGCGGCTGGTTGAACCAGAGATGCGCGATGAGTTCGGCGGTTTGTTCGGGATGTTCGAGCCACGGCGGCTGCCAGATCACTTCTGCGACGCGGTTGGAGTCCGCGCGGAGTCTTTCCGCGATGGCTTGCGCAGCGCTGGTGGCGCGTTCGCGGTCTGGTGCGAGGATCGTGACGATGAGTTCACGCGAGTTGGAAAACTTCTGTTGGTAAAGTTTGACGCCGGCGACGGAGGGAACATCACCAGGCAGCAGGTCGAGGACTTCGACGTTGAAACGCAGTCGTGCCAGACCGAGCGCGAGCGGAATCAGCAGCAACAGCCACCACTTGCGAAACCAGCGTGGGTTCATGGCACGCCTCCTGACATTCCTGATTGCGGCGACAGTTCGCGACGGGCGAAAGCGGCGGTAAACGCGCCGCAGTCCAGACGCTTCGCGCGGCGTGAAGATTCTTGATTGTCGCGAAGCGTCTGGACTGCGGTGGCTTCAGCACGGCTTTCGTTCCAGCACACGGCCTGACCGAAGTGGACCTTCAGGCTCATGGAAAAAATCCACCCTCCAATGATTCGCCGGTGCGCAAGTTTTCCAGGCGCCACGAGTCTGGTGCGGGCTGGGTGAAGCGCCAGTTCTTGCTCAACGCTTCGCCGGCCAGCGCTCGCGGAAGTTGAAACCAGGCGAACCGCCCGGGTGGTTCACCGCGCCCGCCCCAACGGCGTTCGCCATTGCCGAATTCAATCTGCCACTGGCCGTTCAGGACTTGTGCGGTCGCGAGCGAGAATGGTGTTTTGGCAAACTGCACGAAGAAATCGCCATTCGTTCGCGTGGCGAGGATGAGTTCGCCGGCGAGTTCCGGGCGCGAGCGCGTGGGTCTCCAAACGGCCTGGCCCTGTCGCACACGCCAGCCGGGCGCGGCGAGATCAGCGGGCGGCAGCGGCAGTGGCGTGCGGCAACCGGATAACCACAACGTCACCGCAAACAGCAGCAGCGTGCCGGGTCGGAGACCGGCGCTCCGGCTGCGCTGCATCAGCCGTGGGTGGCGCATGAGGGAGCTTCTTTGTTTACAATGCGAATGGGACGGAAGGTAAGCCGCGGCGCAAACGGCCAGCGCCCCTGGAGTTTCACCAGCAGGAAAAAGTATTCGACCCGCCAGCGCAGTGACCAGCTTCCCTCGAATTCCCCGGCAAGCATGCCGATGACGGCGGAGAACAGGTTCGCGTGCTCGCTCGGGCGGAGGAACAATTCCATGAACGGCGTCGTGTAATAATTTTCCACCAGTCGCCAGTATTGGTTCAGACTGTGGCGAACGCGTTTCTCGTAGGCGGCAAAGCGGCGGGCGTTGGGTTTGCCGGCGGTGACGGATTCCTGGACGATCTCCGCCGCCAGCTTGCCGGACCACATCGCGAGAAAGACGCCGGCGGAAAAAATCGGGTCCATGAAACCGGCGGCATCGCCCACACGCAGCAGGCGCTCGCCGACGAGGCGGCGGTTGCAATAACTGAAATCGCTCGTGGTGTGTATCTCGCCCACGCGCTGGGCGTTCAGCATGCGGTCCTTCACCGGCGGACTGGACTCGACCCAGCGCTCGAAGATTTCCTGTGGCGTGCCTTTCTCCCGCGCGAAGTCCGCTGCGTCAATGACCAGTCCCACGCTCGTCTTCTCGGCGGAAATGGGAATAATCCAAAACCACTTGTTATCCAGACGGACGATGATGATGTCGTTGGCGGCTTCGCCTTCCGCGCGCACCACGCCGGTGAAGTGCGCGAAGACGGCAAGTTTCTTGTGACGCGGATGAATGACGCGCATTCCCTCTTGATTGCCGGTCAGATTACCGCGACCGCTGGCGTCAATCAGATAGGACGCGCGGAACTGGTGCGTTTTGCCGTCCGGTGCGGTGGCTTCGAGGCTCACGCCGTTGGCGTCGGTGGTGGATTTTTGGACCGTCCAGCCTTCGCGGATGTCGGCGCCGGAGGCGCGGGCGTGCTTCATCAGGACGTGATCAAAGACGGCGCGCTCGACTTGGATGGCTTCCGGTTCACGATTGTATTTGCCCTGGCGAAAGGCGAACCGCGTGCCGATCGTGCCGTTTCCCAACTCAAAGCGCGCGCCGAACTTGCGCGGGAAGCCCGCCGCTTGCAGCGCGGGCAGCACGCCCATTTCGCGGAAGATGGTCATGTTGCAAGGCAACAGGGATTCGCCGATGTGAAAGCGCGGGAAGATTTCCTTTTCGAGCACGAGGACGCGCTTGCCGGCGCGGGCCAGAAACGTGGCGGCACTACTGCCGCCTGGCCCGCAACCGATGATGATCGCGTCGTAGGATTCAAAACTCACCGCGGGATTGTTCCGAACGGCGGCGGTGAGCGCAAGTGCGCCGTGTCGGTGGTGTTTTGGTTTGGTGTAGCGTCGGCGCTGTGCGCCGACAAGTCGAGCCACAGGCTCGACGCTACATCAAATCAAAGCGTTGTCGCCGTGTCCGCCCGCGTTGACACGTCCTTTTTCAATGATACACTGCGCGTCCGTTTATCTATGAATCGTAATCCGCATGTGGCCGTGGTCGGTGCGACGGGTGCCGTCGGCATCGAGATGATCAAGACGCTGGAGAAACGCAATTTCCCGG
>Ga0315910_10004059_pt1 | contig 12323 bp, 12 predicted proteins | sample EdamamesoilMG_FD_204470 | JGI IMG/M metagenome (GOLD analysis project Ga0315910, IMG submission 204470) | Garden soil microbial communities collected in Santa Monica, California, United States - Edamame soil | ecosystem: Environmental > Terrestrial > Soil > Garden | place: USA: California... | reverse complement strand
CGGTCGAGCCCCGGCTCGCGGAACGTTCCGCCGCGCTGGAGCACAGCACCACGCATTCCGACGTGATGCCCTTCGACGCCGCGCAGTGCGCGGCGCCGTTGCCGCGCGCCTACCACTGGGTGGACGGCAGCGCCTACGTGAACCACGTGGAGCTGGTTCGCAAGGCGCGCGGCGCCGACATGCCGGCCACGTTCTGGACCGACCCGCTGGTCTACCAGGGCGGTTCCGACGACTTGTTAGGTGCGCGCGACGACGCGCCGTTCGGCGATACCGCCTGGGGCATCGACCTGGAAGCGGAAGTCGCGGTCATCACGGATGACGTGCCGATGGCGACCACACCCGAAGCCGCGGCCAGCCACATCAAGCTGGTCACGCTCGTCAACGACTGGTCCCTGCGTGCGCTCATCCCCGGCGAACTCGCCAAGGGCTTCGGCTTCTACCAGTCGAAGCCCGCGACCGCGTTCTCGCCCGTCGCCGTGACGCCTGACGAACTCGGCGACGCATGGCGCGACAGCAAGGTGCACCTGCCGCTCATCAGCCGCATCAACGGAAAGGATTTCGGCCGCCCCGATGCCGGCATCGACATGACGTTCAGCTTTGCCCAGCTCATCGCGCACGTCACGAAGACGCGCAAGCTGGGCGCCGGCGCCATCGTGGGCTCCGGCACGGTCTCCAACTACGATCGCAGCCGCGGCAGCAGCTGCCTGGCCGAGAAGCGGACCCTGGAACAGATGGAGTCGGGTTCGCCGCGCACTCCATTCCTCCAGTTTGGCGACCGTGTGTCCATCGAAATGCTCGACGCCGAAGGGCACAGCATCTTCGGCGCGCTCGACAACCGCGTGGTCAAGGCTGGTAGCTAGACTGGTGGCCGGCTAGGCAATCGCCACTTCCACCAGCTTTGGCGCCAGCACCCGCACCAGGTCCGCGGGCCTGATGCCCACGAGGAAACCGCGCGCGCCGCCATTGATATAGATGAGTGGCAGATCCGCGATGCTTTTCTCGCAGGCAATCGGCATCGCGCGTTTGAGGCCGAAGGGCGACGTGCCACCCACCTGGTAGCCGGAATGCCGGTCCGCCACCTCCGGCGCGCAGGGCGCCACGCTCTTGTGATCGAGTTGCCGCGCCAGGTTCTTCGCGGACACCTCGCGGTCTCCATGCATGAGGATGCACAGCGGCCGCCTGGATTCGTCTTCGAAGATCAGCGTCTTCACGACGAGGTGTTCGTCGACGCCGAGATGCTGCGCGGACGCCTGCGTGCCTCCGCGCGGTTCCCACTTGTAGAGATGGGGAGTGAACTCGACCTTGTGCTGGCGAAGCGTGCGGACCGCCATGGTGACGGGATAGTCGGTGGCCATGTCCCCAGTCTATTTTTTCTCCGCCGCGCAGTCACAGGCCGGACAGCCGCGATCGAAGATGATGAGCCACTGGCCGGACTTCTCGCGTCGCCAGATGGAGGTGTAGGTACCGACGCGTTTGCCCTCGGGATTCATCACCGGCCCGGTGCTCAATGCGAGTTTGCCGCCTTCCTGCACTTCGACGATCTCGGGCGCCCAGGAGAACGGCGCCTTCGGACCTTCGAAGAACTGCTGCCAGCTCTTCACGACCGCATCCGGGCCCCGAAGCGGCTTTTCGCCGAGCCATATGACATCCGGCGCGATCATGCTCGTGAACGTCTTCACGTCGCGATCCGCCAGCGTCTTGGCGAAGGCGATTTCGGTGGCGCGCACCTGTTCGGTTAGTTCGGCCATGGACGGGCCGGCCTGGTCCCTGGCGGATGCCGGCATTGAGAACGCCAGAACTGCGCCGACATTGAGCAGCAGCGACATGACAAATCGGTTTTTCATCGGAATCTCCCTGCGAGTTGCGGAGATATTACCTTCGAGAGAGCAGGCTTCCGCCCCACTGGTGGCACAATGCGATCCTCTCGTCGAATCCCGGAAGCTCAAGGAGCTGCCTCATGGGTGAGTTCACGACGCTCATGGCTCGTGACGGCCACGAATTCAACGCCTGGCTCTCCGCGCCCAGCGGTCCGGCGCGTGGCGCGCTCGTGGTCGCGCAGGAAATCTTCGGCGTGAACCGGCACATCCGCGCCGTGGCGGACAGTTACGCCGCCGAGGGTTACCTGACCATCGCACCTTGTTTGTTCGATCGCATTCGCCGCGGCATCGAGCTCGGGTACAGCGAAGCGGATGTCCAGCAGGGTCGCGGCTATCGCCTGCAGCTTCCCAAGGAGAAGACGCTCCTGGATCTGTCGGCCTGCATCAACGTCGTCAAACATTCGGGGCGCGTGTCGATCCTGGGTTATTGCTGGGGCGGCACGCTGGCGTACATCGCGGCCTGCGAACTCCCGGTGTTCTGCGCCGTTTCGTACTACGGCGGGCAGATCAAGGACCACCTCGACAAATCTCCGAAGCGGCCGGTCCTGTATCACTTCGGCGAGAAGGACCCGCACATTCCGATGAGCGACGTGGACAAGGTCCGCGCCACGGACCCGAACGGCATTTTTCATCTCTATCCCGCCGACCACGGATTCAACTGCGATGAGCGCGCCACCCATGACGCGCCCAGCGCCAAGCTCGCGCGACAGCGCACGCTGCAATTCCTCGCCGCGCAAATGGAACGCAAATGATCAAGCTCAAAGATTCATCGCTGTGGAAAGAACAGGGCCTCATCAACGGCCAGTGGATTTCCGCGGACTCGGGGCAAACTACCGACATCCATAACCCCGCCAACGGCGAACTGCTCGGCAAGGTGCCGGTGATGGCCGCGGGCGAAACTCGCCGCGCCATCGAGGCCGCGCACGCCGCCATGCCGGCGTGGGCGAAGAAAACCGCGGGCGAGCGCGCGAAGATCATGCGCCGCTGGTTCGATCTCATGCTCGCGAACGTCGACGACCTCGCCGTCATCATGACCGCCGAACAGGGCAAACCACTCGCCGAGTCGAAAGGCGAAATCGCGTATGCCGCTTCGTTCATCGAGTGGTTCGCCGAGGAAGGCAAGCGCATCTACGGCGACATCATTCCCGGACACCAGGCCGACAAACGCATCCTGGTGTTGCGCCAGCCCGTGGGTGTCGTCGCCGCTATCACGCCATGGAATTTTCCCGCGGCCATGATCACGCGCAAGGCAGCACCCGCCCTCGCCGCGGGTTGCACGTTCGTCTGCAAACCCGCGCCGCAGACTCCGTACTCGGCGCTGGCCATGGGCGAACTCGCGCTGCGCGCGGGCGTGCCCGCCGGCGTGTTCAACGTGGTTACGGGTGATGCCATCGCCATCGGCGGCGAGTTCACCGGCAACGACAAGGTACGCAAGCTGTCGTTCACCGGCTCGACCGCCGTCGGCAAACTACTCATGTCGCAGTGCGCGGGCACGGTGAAGAAGGTGGCGCTCGAGCTCGGCGGCAATGCGCCGTTTCTCGTGCTCGACGACGCCGATCTCGACGCCGCCGTCACGGGCGCCATCCAGAGCAAGTACCGCAATACCGGCCAGACCTGCGTATGCGCCAACCGGTTCATCGTGCAGTCGAAGGTCTACGACGCGTTTACGCAGAAGCTCGCGGAGGCCGTGAAGAAGCTGCGCGTGGGCGACGGACTGAAAGGTGAAACGGATCAAGGCCCGCTCATCGACGCCAAGGCGCTGGCCAAGGTCGAGAGCCATATCGCCGACGCCAGGGCCAAAGGCGCCAGCGTCGCCACAGGCGGCAGGCGCCACGCTCTCGGTGGCACGTTCTACGAGCCCACCGTGCTCACGAACGTGAATCCCCAGATGACACTGGCGCGCGAGGAAACCTTCGGGCCGGTCGCGCCGCTGTTCCGGGTCGACACCGACGAGGAAGCCGTGCGTCTCGCCAACGACACCGAGTTCGGGCTCGCCGCCTACGTGTACACGCGGGATCTCACGCGGTCCTGGCGCGTCACGGAGGCATTGGAGTACGGCATCGTCGGGCTCAACACCGGGCTCATCTCCACGGAAGTCGCGCCGTTCGGCGGCGTCAAGGAAAGTGGCATCGGCCGGGAAGGTTCGAAGTACGGCATCCTCGAATTCACCGAGCTCAAATATGTTTGCGTGGGCGGTATCTGACAGACAGGGTCGCCCGCATAGGCAGCGCGCGGCAAGATGCGTAAACTCCCGCGCCAGTGTTAGGAAAGTTCCACGAAATCAGCATCGAGACGGCCGACATCGCCGACTCGGTCGCTTTCTATGAGCGCCTGGGATTTTCCCAGTGCGGCACCACCGACACCTGGCAGCACCCGTACGGAGTCATGACCGACGGGCGGCTCTATATCGGGCTCCACCAGTTCAAGTTCCCCTCCCCGACTCTCACCTACGTACGCCAGGGCGTCGCCGAACACGTGCACGTCATCGAGAGGCTTGGCGTCGACATCGCGTGGAAACGTGTGAGCGACGAGGCGTTCAACGAGATCGGCTTCCTCGATCCGTCGGGGCAGCCCGTACGCGTGCAGGAAGCGCCCACGCATTTCGCGAGCGAACGGGCGCGAAGTGAAACCTCCCTCTGTGGCGACTTCGCGGAGTACAGCATCGCCTCCGCCGACTTCGAGGCGATGGCCAAATTCTGGGAACCGCTGGGCTTCGTCGCGATGGGCGAAACCGACGCGCCCTACCTACGCATGTCGATGACCAGCGACCACATCGACCTTGCCGTGCACCGCCCGCGCACGCTCGACCAGCCCATGCTGGTCTTCGCCGCTCCGGACATGGGTGAACGCATCGAACGGCTGCGCGCGCTCGACGTGCCGATGTCGGAGGATCTGCCGCGCGGTCTCGACCCTCGATCCGCCGCGCTGCTGCGTGCACCCGAGGGCACGGCGTTGCTTCTCATCAACGCGGTGGACTAGCGACTCTCGATAACCGCAGGCCGAACAGGAAGATCGCGAAGTTCACGCCGGCGAGCAGGAAGAAGGGACCTCCTTTCGACACGGTGTCGTACAGCCATCCCCCGAGGGCGTTCGTGAAGAGAATGCCCGCGGACGCACAGATGCCGGCGAGCCCGAACACCGCACCGCGAACGTCTCGCGGCGCATCCTGCCCAAGCATGGTCTGTCCCGCGATGATGGCCGCGATCTGCCCCGCCCCTAACAACATCGCCACCAGCGCCATGAGCACACCCTGGGTGGGATCGCCCATGAAGCCGCAAACCAGGTAGGCCACCGCGGCCAGCGCCATCGCTGCAACACCGATGCGCAGCCGGTCCACGCGGTCGAGCAGGGCGCCGACGATGAGCGCGGTGGCGAGACCGGCGAACATGGCCGCCACGAACGGAAATCGAGCGCGCGAGACAGCGTCGGCCATGCCGACGTCCCGCTCGAGCCACGCCTGCTGAAGCCGCAGCGACAGGAAGGTGCCAAGCACCACGCGATCGCCGAAGGATCCGAATTGCAGCAGGCAGGCAAACCAGATGCGGGGATTGCGCCGCGCCGCGGTGATGCCATCGGCGACGATTCGATGGAGCGGCATCGCCGGTGCGACTTCGCTCGGCGTGCCTCGCTTGAGGCCGAAGAACACGATGACCGACGAGATCGCGCACAACGCGGCGGCGAGCCACATCGTGATTCGGCCGGCCACGAGCGCGTCCACTCCCGAGTCGGCGAGGTGCTTCGGAAATCTTCCGAGCAGCAGCACGAGCAAGGCGGCGCCCAACCCCTGGCAGAAACCCGTGAGCCCGACGAAACGCCCCCGCGATTCCTCCCGGGGCGTGTCCGCGAGCACGGTACCCAACATCGTGCCCACGGCGGCGACGCCCACCGAGAAGAACAGCGCGCAGCCCGCGAGCTGCGGCACGGTGCGCGCCATCGGGTACCAGAGGAATCCCGCGCCGAGCCACAGGAATCCGAACGCGTAGACCGATCGTCGACCGATTTTGTCGGCCAGCGCGCCGAATGGCGCGACCAGGCACAGCGCCACCAGTTCGTTGGCGAAGTTGAGTGCGGACACCGTGCGGCCCTGCAGCTGAGGCGCCAGCCCCAGATTCACGGTCAGCAGGTAGGGCTGCATGTAGCTCACGAAAGCGAACAGCCCGATCGTGCAGAACGCCGCATATAGATAGGTGACGGCATGCGACGGCAAATACCCGGGCGCCAGCAGTATCCTGCCGAAACTGGACGCGGAAGAAGTCGTGCCAGGCGGTTTCACGGCCGGCGCATCATGCCACGGCTGCGGCGCGCCGAACCGAGGCCGGGACGCGGCACGGGGCATGCGCAATCGGTCATTTGTGGTGATAATCCGCGCATCGACCGCGCAACGCGGCAGAAAAAATCCCGGAGTTTCGTTCATGAACCGATTCGCCTATGCGGCCGTGGCCGCCCTGACGGTGTGCGCGTCCGCATCCCGTGCCGACGAAGGCATGTGGACCTTCCACGGTTTCCCGCTCGCCAAAACCAACGCCGCCCTCAAGACCAACCTAGACCAGGCTTGGCTCGATCGCGTGCGCGCCGCCACCGTGCGCCTCTCCAACTGCACCGCGTCGTTCGTGTCCGGCGAAGGCCTGATTCTCACGAACCATCACTGCATCGCGGCCTGTCTCGCCGAGCAGTCTTCGAAAGAGAAGAGCTACCTGGAAGACGGCTTCATCGCGAAGACTCGCGACGAAGAGAAGAAGTGCCAGACGCAGGTGGCCGACGTGCTCGTCGACATGGAAGAGATCACCTCGAAGATCTCGGCCGCCGTCGCGGGCAAGAGCGAAGCGGTGGCGAATGACGCGCGCAAGGCGACGCTCACGCAGCTCGAAGGCGAGTGCGAGGCCGCGACGAAGCAGAAATGCCAGAGCGTCACGCTGTACAACGGCGGCCAGTACTGGCTGTACAAGTACAAGCGTTACACCGACGTGCGCCTCGTGTTCGCGCCGGAAGATTCCATCGCCGCATTCGGTGGCGATCCCGACAATTTCCAGTTCCCGCGCTGGTGCCTCGATATGGGCCTGTTGCGCGCCTACGAAGACGGCAAGCCCGTCACGCCGAAGACGTTCCTCAAGATCAATTTCGCCGGCCCCGCCGCGGGTGATCCGGTGTTCGTGTCCGGCCATCCCGGCACCACGGAACGACTGCTCACCCTCGCGCAGCTGAAGCAGCAGCGGAACATCGAACTGCCGCAGTGGCTGCTGCGTTATTCGGAGATCCGCGGCCGGCTGATCCAGTTCTCGGCCACGAGCCCGGAGAACGCGCGCATCACCGCGGATACGCTCAATTCGCTGGAGAACGGCATCAAGGTGCGTCGCAAGATGCTCGACGCGCTTCACGAGGACACGCTGCTCGCGCGCAAGGCCGCCGAACAGGCGGCGCTCGAGAAGAGCATCGCGAAGAATGCCGACCTCAGGAAGAAGACCGGCAATCCGTGGAAGGACATCGACGCGGCGCTCGAGACGGAACGCGGCATCTTCCAGCCTTACAACTACATCGAGAACGGCGCCGGATTCCAGGGCCGCCTCGTGAACTACGCGCGCACGCTGGTGCGCGGCACCGCGGAGCGTGAGAAGCCGAATGCCGAGCGCTACCGCGAATTCACCGACAGCGCGCTGAAGCGCGTGGAGCAGAACCTCGGCGCGTCCGTGCCCGTGTATCCCGAGCTCGAGGAAATCCGCCTCGGCAACGGACTCGAGCGCATGCGCGAGTGGTTAGGGCCGGATCACGCCGTGGTGCGCAAGCTCATGTCGACGGAGTCGCCGGCGGCCCTCGCGAAACGTCTCGTGAGCGGCACGAAGCTGGCGGACCCGGCGGTGCGCCTCGAGTTGTGGAAGGGTGGTTCGGCCGCGGTCGCCGCATCGACGGATCCGTTGATCGTGCTCGCGCGCAGCATCGACGGCGACGCGCGCGCACTGCGCAAGACGTATGAAGACAAAGTGGAAGCGCCGATGCGGTCCGCCACCGAGCGCATCGCCCGCGCGCGTTTCGCGACACTGGGCACCAGCGTGTACCCGGACGCGACGTTCACGCTGCGGTTGAACTACGGCACCGTGCAGGGCTGGAACGAGAACGGCACGCCCGTCGAGCCATTCACGAAGCTCTCGCGCGCGTTCGAGCGCGCCACCGGCGCGGAGCCGTTCCTGATCCCGGCCAGCTGGCAGCGCGTGAAGGACAAGCTCGACATGAACACGCCGTTCAACCTGTCCACCAACAACGACATCGTCGGTGGCAACTCCGGCAGCCCGCTGATCAACGCGAAAGGCGAGATCGTCGGACTGATGTTCGACGGCAACATCCACTCGATCTCGGGCGCGTACTGGTTCGACACGGAGAAGAACCGCTCCGTCGCCGTGCACCCCGCGATCATGCGGGAGGCGTTGTCGAAGGTTTACGCCGCCGACGCGGTGCTCGCGGAGCTCGCGAAGTAAGGACTGCGGTCTGGCCCCGTTTCCCGGAAATGGGGTCAGACCCCAATTGCTAGGAAATGGGGTCTGACCCCATTTTTCTGGCGGTGACTTCGAAACGGATGCGCATTTCGTCGAGCACGACGAGCGTCCCCATCGCAACGCTGAAAGGCTTGAAGCCCAGCTCCGACTGCCTGAGCGGAAATTCTCCGCGCGCGACCAGCACCTCTTCCTTGCGCTCGATCGTCACCGGCACTCGCACCACGTGAACCTGGTCCTTGAGGGTGATCTCGACGCCCACGTCGAAGCCTTCGGCCGCCGCCACGACATCGGTGGCGCGCAGGCGGATCTCCGGGTATTTCGCACCCTCGAGCAATGCTTCCGACAACAGGTTCCTGCGCGTGCCATCGCGCGCGCTTTGCGGCACGCCGGGCGGAAAGTCCGGACCCGCTGTCTCGCGCATGGCTGGCTCGTCTATGGCCAGCTCATTCACCGGGATGCCGATGTCGAAGCGGGTCTGCAGCGGATCTTCCGTGACGGACACCGTGCCGGAAAGATGATGCGACGCGATCACATGGTTGTGCCCGAGCCGGGCCATCGCGCCGCCCCGGTAGACGAGGATCTGGAGTAGCGACTCTTCGGCGACGACGGCGTAATCCTGCGCGCCCACGGGCGCCGGCTCGGCGGGGGCAGGCGCCGGGGATTCCGTCGTCGGAACTTCGGCGGCAGGGGGACTTGTCTGACATCCGGCCAGCCCCCACAGGACGAGGCCGGCAACCACCCATCGAAGCGGGAACCCGCAGCTGGCCTGCTCTGTACTCATGATGTGCGACCCGACTCCCTCTTCATGGTTTTGACCCGCCACATCCCCGGCAGCTAGCTTACCGACATGAGTTTTCGTAACACCAACCGCGCCTGGGGTTCCCTCACCAAGGCACTGCACTGGATCATCGTGATCCTCATCATCAACCAGTGGTGGATCGCGGAGCGCGCCGAGAGCCTCAAGGGTCTCGAGAAACTGCAGGCGCTGGCCTGGCACAAGTCGTTCGGCATGACCATCCTGATGCTCGCGGTGATCCGGCTGGTGTGGCGGTGGTTGAACCCGGTTCCCGATCTCACCTCGGAAACCAAACCCTGGGAACGCGGGCTCGCGAAAATCTCGCACGTGCTGCTGTACGCGCTGATCTTCGCCATGCCACTCACGGGATGGCTGATGTCGTCGGCGCGCAATTTCCCGGTGAGCTGGTTCAAGGTGTTCCAGTTCCCCGACCTGGTGGCACCGTCCGAGACGCTGTTCCACCGCATGAACGACCTGCACCACCTGCTGTTCGCGGTGCTGGTCGTGGTCGCGGCACTGCACGTGGCTGGCGCCCTCAAACATCACTTCATCGACAGGAACGACGTACTGAAGCGCATGTTGCCCTTCGGCGGCGTGAAGTAACCCCATGGCTAACTACCGCATCTCGCTGGCCGCCGCGGCCGTGCTCCTCACGGGCGCCTGCCACGCTTCCGCAGCGGCCCCTGCCGCCCGATGGATCCAGGCCCCGGGCAGCAGCCTCACGTTCACCTTCGACCAGGCCGGTGCGGCAAGCAAAGGCGCGTTCAGGCAGTTCAGCACCGAACTCGTCTACGACGAGAAGTCGCCCGCCACGGGCAGCCTCAACGTGAAGGTGCAGATCGCATCCATCGATACGCAGGACCAGGAGCGCAACGAAATGCTCGTGGGCGCCGATCTGTTCGATGCGAAGAAGTTTCCGACGGCGCAATATGTCGCCAGTTCGTTTGCACGTACCGCCGCCGGCGGCCTCGAAGCCGTGGGCAAACTCACGCTGCGCGGCGTAACGAAAGAACTTCGCCTGCCGCTGAAGATCGTCCCGACCACCGCGGGCCTTGAACTTTCCGGCGCCACTGCCATCAAGCGTCTGGAATACGGAGTCGGCCAGGGCGACTGGCAATCCACCGAAGGCGTGGCCGACGAAGTGAAGATTCAATACAAGGTCGTCCTGACCAAGGCAAAGTAGCCCGATGACGATGTTTTCCTCGATGCGCCGCGTGTGGATGGGAATTACCCTGAGCGTGGCATTGCTCACCTTCTACCCTGCCTGGATCGGCGACTGGAGCTGGTGGACGCCGGGCATCGCACTCACCGTGTTCGGAATCCTGCTGATCGAACCCTGGTTCCTCACATGGGAACTGCGACGTCGCGGAGAGGCGCTGCAGATCACCGACGAAGGCGTGTTGCGCAGACTGGCGCGCGGCGACAGCGAATTCGTGCGCTGGAGCGAGCTGCGTGAAGTGTCCATCCTGCTGACGCAGGGCGTGAACATGGGTGACGAATTCTTCTACGTGCTCGCGGGAACCGGCAGCTCGGGCGTCATCGTGGGCCAGTCGCTCGCGACGAAATACGACCTGCTTTCGCACCTGTCCAAACTACCCGGCTTCGATCACCGCAACATCACCGCGGCCATGGCTTCGTCGGTGAACCAGAAATTCACGCTCTGGCGTGCGGCGCCGATCGAAGGTGAAGCCGTGGTGCTGCCGAATCGGATGTTGAACTGACGGATTCAGAACCGGCTTCCGTCCTTGCGTGTGAACATCACCTCGGCGGCGACACCGTGGAATTTCAGGTCGACGTCCGGGTAGCAAGCGCCGTCTGCCTTGTCGCGATTGCTGACCTCCAGGTAGACCGCCGGCTCACTCCCGCGATTGATGAGCTGGTGGCCATCGCCGGTCTTGCCATCGACGGAAGCCGGAAAGCCAGCACAAGTGCCCGCCTTCAGCACCTGCTCGCCAATGTCCGTGACCAATACCACCTCGCCGCTCAGCACGTAGATGAATTCGTCTTCATGCGTGTGCCAGTGGCGCATCGAAGATTCCTTGCCCGGCGGCAACGTCGTCAGATTGATGCCGATCTTCGTGAGACCGCAGGCGTCGCCCAGCGCTCGCTTCTCGCGCGGCAGGACTCGCGAACGATAGGGCTCCGGATAACCCGAGCTGGTGCGCGGCGCGAGCGTCATGGGATCGAGCGCGGGTCTTTTCAGTGTCATCGAAGGCTCCATTCCAATTGACCACGAGTGGGCTGCGTGCAAGTGTAGCCCGCATGCCGCAGATGTTTGATGACGTCGGAGAAATCGTGGAAGAGGCGCTGCGGCGCGTGGGCAAGCGCGTGGTGCTCGCGTTGCCTCTCGGCATCGGCAAGCCCAACCTCATCGCCAACGAATTCTTCCGTCGCGCACGGGCCGATGCGTCCATCGACCTGACCCTCTTCACGGCACTGAGCCTGCGCAAGCCCACGGGGTCGAGTCCGCTGGAGAAGGCGTTCATCGATCCGCTGGCGGCGCGCGTGTTCGGCAACTACCCGGATCTCGACTATCTCTCGGCCATGCGCCGCGACGAGGTCCCGCCGAATGTGCGCGTGATCGAGTTCTTCTTCGAGCCGGGCTCACAGCTCAATTCCACGCACGCACAGTCACACTATCTCTGCGCGAACTACACACACGTCGCGCGGGAGCTGCTGGCTCGAGGCGTCAACGTGATTGCACACGTCGTGGCGCGGCGATCCTCGGGCGGCAACACCGAGATCAGTCTCGGCAGCAATCCGGACGTGACGGTGGATCTGCTGCCGGAGGTCGTGAAGCTGCGCGCGGCCGGCACTCCCGTGGTGGTATTGGGCCAGGTGCATCGCGAGATGCCCTTCATGCTGGGTGCAGCCTTGCAGCCCGCGGACACCTTCGATCTGCTGCTGGATCATTCGCGCTACGACTACGACCTGTTCGCGCCGCCAAACCCGTCGCTCTCGACCGTGGACCACGCCATCGGCCTGCACGCGAGCAGTCTCGTGCGTGATGCGGGCACCTTGCAGATCGGCATCGGAGAGCTTGGCGACTCGATCGTGTACTCGCTGCTGCTGCGCCACCAGCAGAACGAAGCTTGGCGGCGCGCGCTGCTCGATGCGGGCACGGAGCGGAGTGCCGCGCTCATCGACTCCGTCGGTGGACGCGCG
>Ga0315910_10004058_pt1 | contig 12324 bp, 7 predicted proteins | sample EdamamesoilMG_FD_204470 | JGI IMG/M metagenome (GOLD analysis project Ga0315910, IMG submission 204470) | Garden soil microbial communities collected in Santa Monica, California, United States - Edamame soil | ecosystem: Environmental > Terrestrial > Soil > Garden | place: USA: California... | reverse complement strand
ACGCGCTGCACGTCTTCGCCAAGGTCGTCAGCGTCAACCTGGTCGGCAGCTTCAACATGATCCGCCTTGCCGCCGAGGCGATGGCCAAGAACGCACCCGAGCCGACCGGTGAACGCGGCGTGCTGATCTCGACCGCGAGCGTGGCCGCCTACGACGGCCAGATCGGCCAGGCGGCCTACGCGGCCTCCAAGGGCGGCGTGGTCGGCATGACGCTGCCGATCGCACGCGACCTGGCGCGCAACGGCATCCGCAACATGACGATCGCGCCGGGCATCTTCGGCACGCCGATGCTGTTCTCGATGCCCCAGGAAGTGCAGGATGCGCTCGCCGCGAGCGTGCCCTTCCCGAGCCGCCTGGGCACGCCGGCCGACTACGCCAAGCTGGTGCACCAGATCGTCACGAACGACATGCTCAACGGCGAGGTGATCCGCCTCGACGGGGCGATCCGGCTCGCGCCGAAGTAGCCCGTTCCTTCCCGCTCAACCCTTGCGCCGCGCGTAGAGGCTCCACAGCCGCGCCAGATCGGCGGTGCCGTCGCTGCCGGTCACGCCGCGCAGCGTCGCCTGCGCCTTCGCGTCGCCGGCCAGCACCTGCGCGATCCCGAGGTGCAGCTTGGCGTCCTCGGGGCGCTTCAGGCTGCCCTTGGCGATGCCCTGCTGCATCAGCGCGATGCCCTTGGCGGCCTCGCCGCCAGTCGCCATCGAGAAGCCGATCGCGACGAGCGCGTTGCCGTCCTTCGCCGCGGCGGCTTCCTTCTCGGCCTCGGCGCGCCCCGCCTTTTCCTCGTCGAGCTTCTTCGCGACCAGGTCGCGCAGACGCTTGTGGCGCTCGGCCTCGGCGCCCTGCCCGAGCACGTTGGCGGCAAAACCCTTGTCGACGACCTGCTTCGCCTCGGCGGCGTGGCCGGCCTGCAGTGCGAGCTGGCTCATCTCCATGTAGTCGCTCGCGCTGCTCATGCTGCCGGTCGCCAGGCTGAGGCGGTACGTGTCGAGCACGAGACGATCGCTGAAGCCCGGCTTGCGCTGCATGCGACTGAGCAGGTCGACCCAGTACTCCTTCTTCGGGTAGTGGGTCACCAGGCGCTCGAGCGCGAACACGGTCGTGTTCGCATCCTTCAGCTGCACCGCCGCGTTGAGCAGCAGGTTCAGGCGGTCCTGCGCCGGCGGCGTGCCATTCTTCTCGGCCGCCTGGATCTCGGCGGTGAGTTCGCGCGCCGCGCCGGCGTAGTCGCCCGACAGGTACTGGCTCTGGATCAGCAGCGTGCGGATCGCCGGGTTCGTGCCACCTTCCTTGAAGTAGCGCTGGCTCCACACCATCGCCTTGGCATAGTCCTTCGCGCGGTAGTAGCCACCGGCGATCGACTCGGCCATGCGCGCCTTGTCGGCCGCGCTGACGCGCCCGGTGGCGGCCAGCGCGTCGTACGACTTCGCCGCGGTGTCGACGTCGCCGGCGCCCGACGCGGCGGCGATGCGCATGCGCTCGACCATGAAGCTCTCGTCGGCGGTCTTGCCGCCGACGGCCTCGGCCTCGCGCACCTTGCCGAGCGCCTCGCGGTACTTGCCGGACTTGATCAGCTCCTGCGCCGCCTGCAGCGGCCTGCCGACCTCGGGGCGCAGGGCCTGGGCCGAAGCGGCCGTGGTGCCGGCCGCGAGCGCGGCGGCCAGCGCGAGCGCCCGCCATGCGTGTCGTGCGTGCTTCATTTGACGAACTGCTCGTTGCCGATCATGCCGAGCTTGGTCACGCCCAGCCGTTGCGCCGAGGCGAGCACCGTGGCGACCGACTTGTACTCCACCAGCTTGTTCGGGCGGATGTGCACCTCGGGCTGGTCGGGTTCGGCGGCCGCGCGCGCCAGGCGCTCCTCGAGCACGTTGCGGTCGGCCAGCGCCTCGCCGTTCCAGAGCACCGTGCCGTCGAAGTCGATGTCGATCGTCACGACGACCGGCTCGCTCGTCGGCGGTGGCGGGTTGCCCGCAGGCATGTTGAGGTTGACGCTGTGCAGCTGGATCGGGATCGTGATGATCAGCATGATCAGCAACACCAGCATCACGTCGATCAGCGGTGTGGTGTTGATGTCCACCATCACGTCCGGGTCGCCCGAGCCGGTGCCCGGGCCCACGTTCATGGCCATGGTGTGTTTCCTTCCCTATCCCTTGGGTGGGGGTTCGGCGATGAAGCTGATCTTGGCGATCGCGGCGCGCTGGCACGCGAACACGACGCGCCCGATCGACTCGTAGCGCGCCTGCTCGTCGCCGCGGATGTGCACCTCCGGCTGCGGGTTCTGCGTCGCGACCGTCTTCAGGCGCTGGAACAGCGCTTCGCTGTCGGCGACCGGCTGGTTGTTCCAGAACACGTCGCCGTCCTTGTTGACCGAGATCTCGATGTTCTGCGGCTTGGTCTGGCGCGCGATGTTGGTCTCTTTCGGCAACGACAGCACGATCGACTGCGTCACCACCGGGATCGTGATCAGGAAGATGATCAGCAGCACGAGCATCACGTCCACGAGGGGCGTGGTGTTGATCGTGCTGTTGACTTCGTCCTCTTCGCCGCCGCCGGTACCGATGGACATGGCCATGGTGGACTCCTTGCGGGCAGTGGCGGTTCAGCGGGCGGCCTTGGCGCCCATCAGCACGCCGTGCAGGTCGGCCGCGAAGCCGCGCACCGAGTCCAGCGTGACCTTGTTGCGGCGCACCAGCCAGTTGTAGCCGAGCACCGCGGGCACCGCGACCGCCAGGCCGATCGCCGTCATCAGCAGCGCCTCGCCCACCGGGCCGGCGACCTTGTCGATCGACGCCTGGCCGGCGATGCCGATCGCGGTCAGCGCGTTCAGGATGCCCCAGACCGTGCCGAACAGGCCGATGAAGGGCGCGGTCGAGCCGACCGTGGCGAGGAACGCGAGGCCGTCCTGCAGGCGCGACTGCACCTCCTCGACCGACCGCTGCACGCTCATCGTGACCCAGGTGTTGCGGTCGATGTTCTCGGTCAGCGCGCCCTCGTGGTGTTCGCCGGCGTCGATGCCGGTCTCGGCGATGAAGCGGAAGGCACTGCCTTCCTTCAGCTTCTTGACACCCTCCTGCAGGCTGCCGGCCTTGAAGAAGGTGGCGCGAGCGTTCTTGGCCTCGTTCGCGATCTTGATGCTCTCGTACAGCTTCGTGACGAGGATGTACCAGCTGCCCAGGCTCATCAGCACGAGGATGATCAGCGTGCCCTTGGCGACGAAGTCGCCCTGGGCCCAGAGCGCCTGCAGGCCGTAGGGGTTGTCGACCGTCTCCTTGTGGGTGGTCGCGGCGAGCGGCGCCGGTGCGGCGGCCGCAGCGGGTGCGGCCGCGGTCGCGGGCGCCGCCTCGGGGGCGCTCGCGGCCTGCGCGGAGGCCGCGTGCGGCAGGGCCACCAGCGTCGCGGCGAGGGTGAGAGCCGCGAACATGGAGCTCAGACGGTTGGTCATGGAAGGATCTCCTGCAAAAGGCAAAGTTCTGTCTTTGGATTTGTCGACGCGATCCGCCTCATGGGTCGGACCGCAGCGCGGGAACGCCGAGGGTCACTCGGTCTTGTAGCTGAAGGGCACCTGGACCACGACCTCGCGGCCCTGACCCTGGCACTTGTACTCCGAGACGAGGCGCATGCTCGCGCGCGCGAAGATCGGGTGCGTCGAGCGGATCGCCTTGACGTCCTTCACCTCGCCGTTCGCGGTGAGGGTGAACTGGATCAGCGCCTCGCCTCGTTCGAGGTTGGCGCGCTGGGCTTCACGCGGGAACGCCGCTTCGCCCATCACGGTGGCGTAGTTCGCGCAGACGACGGCGGCAGAAACCGGCGCCGGGGGCGGCGGAGCCGGCACGGCCGCCACGACCGGCGGCGGCGTCGGCGCGAACACGGCCGGCGGAGGCGGCGTCGGCGTCACGGCCGTGATGGTCGGCTGCGGCGGCGGGGGCGTCGCGATCTGCACCTCCGGCGGCGGGATGAACGGCGGCGGCGGCGCCTCGAGGCGGGGCGGCGGCGGCACGACAATCTCGGGCGGGGGCGGCGGCTTCTTGATCTCCTCGATGACCTTGGTCTCGATCGGAGCGCGCACCACGTCGACCACTTTCTTGGCGAGGCCGGTGATCAGTGCGTAGACCAGCAACGCATGGAACAGTACGACAGCCGTGAACCCGACGAGGTGTCGCCTCGGGTCACGCTGCCTTTCGGCAAAGTTCATATCCTGGGATCTCCAGAGCGCAAGCGGGCAAGGTTAACAAAAATGCCCGCCGGCTCGTGGCCGGCGGGCATGGTTGCGTAACCTAGCGTCTTCTGTCAGGCGATCAGAACGCGAAGTTCATCTTCGCCTGGAAGGTCCGACCGAGCGGATTGTAGTACCGGTAGTCAAAGCCCAGCATGTGGCCGCCCGAGGTCCGCAGCGACAGCGGCGGATCCGAGTCGAACAGGTTCTTGATGCCGAACGCGAGCGTCAGGTTCTTGTTGAACGAGTACGCGGTCTGCCAGTCGAACGTGAAGTACGGCTTGATCTTCAGGGTGACGTTGTCCGCACCGATGATCGCGCCGTTCGCATCCACCTCGTAGACGTCGGTCGGGTAGTCGTCGTAGCCGGACAGGAAGTTGATGTTCAGGGTGTTCTGCCAGTTCCCCGTGCGCATCGTGTTCGACCAGACGCCCTTGTAGTCGAACGTCACTTCGGCGAGCGACGCGTCGTTGCGTCCCAGCGGCGAGTAGTACGCGCCGTTCGGCAGCAGCTGGCGGTCGTCGCGCAGCATCAGCGTGGCACGGAAGTTCGACACCAGCGCACCGAGCGACGTATCCATTCGACCGGTGATGTCGAAGTCGATGCCGCTCATGAACTGCTTGCCGAGGTTCGTCGTGCTGCTGTTGAACGCCAGGTAGGTGTTCCCGGTGACCGGGTCGGTGTAGGTCGTCCACAGGTTCGAGTACGTCGCCGCGTTCGCGAAGGCCTCCTGCTCGTCGACCGAGCCGAAGGTCTTGTCGATGCCGATCCACCACCAGTCGGCGCCGAACGAGAAGTTCGCGCTCGGCTCGAGGCGGAAGCCGATCGACGCCTGGCGGGACTCCTCGGGCTTGATGCCCGCGACGCCGCCGGTCTTGACGTCGTACTGCGTGTCGGGCGGACGGCAGATCGCGCCCAGGCTGGCCGCGATCGCCGCCATCTCCGGCGTGCAGTCGAAGTTGTCCTCGGTCACGCCGAAGGTCTGCAGCGGACGGTAGAGCTGGCGCAGCGTCGGCGCGCGGAAGCCGGTGCCCAGCGAGCCGCGGAACACCATGCTCGAGCTCGGCTGGAAGCGGAAGCCGACCTTGCCGTTGACGGCGCTGGCGATGTCCTTGTAGTCGTCGTAGCGCAGCGCACCGGTCAGCTCGAGTTCCTTGGTCACCGGGGCGACCAGCTCGCCGAAGATGCCCAGCGCCTGGCGCTTGGCGCTGTAGGCGATCGCCGCGGCCGCATCGCCGAAACGGGAGTCGTTGCCGTTCGGACCGCCGATGCCCATCGCGGTGTCGCTCGGGAAGGTCGAGACGCGGTCCTCGTTGTAGCTGATGCCGAGCGCGAGCGCGGCGTTGCCGCCGGGCAGCGAGAAGACCTCGCGGCTGATCTTGCCGTCGACCGAGATCAGTTCGCTCTTCTCGCCGTCGTAGTAGCCGTTGGTCATGATCGCGGCGGCTGCGTCGAGCGCCGCCTGCGACTGGTTGCCCGGCAGCACGAACGGGTTCCACAGGCCGCTGGCCATCAGGTCGTTGAAGGCGATGCCGAACGGATAGCCCTCGTTGTATTCCTTCTGGTGGGTGCGCTGGTAGCCGATCGACGAGTTGTAGTCCCAACCCGCGACGCGGCCTTCGCCGCCGAACCACAGGCCGTAGCTGTTGCGCTTGTAGATCGCATTGCGGCCGCCGAGGTCCATCGCACGGTAGTACACCGTGGCGTTGCCCCAGGCCGGATCCCAGCCGGCAGCATCCAGGTAGCTGCCGAGCGGGCCGTTCGGGTCGATCGACAGTTCGCCCGGCGTGGCCGCGATCTTGCCCGAGGTCTCGGTGCGGCTGTAGTACGCATCGAACTTGAGCGTGTGGTCGGGGTTGACCTTGAAGGCCGCGTTGGCCATCAGGTTCACGCGCTCGCGATCCGGGTACGCCATCACGGTCGAGGCGAAGTCGAAGTAGCAGTCGCCTTCGACGTCGACGTGCTGCGGCGGGCAGACGCCGTTCTCGACCTCGTACGGGTTCTGGAACGAACCGTCGGGCATCGCGATGTTGCCCGGGATCGAACGCGGCGAGCCGTTGAAGAACAGATAGTTCTTGCCGTTGTTCTGGAAGTTGATCAGGCCGGTCTTCGAGAACTCGCGCTGGTTCGCGTAGAGCGCCTTGCGCTTGTCGTAGCTGCCCGTCAGCATCACGTTGAAGCCGTCGGTGTCGAGGTTGCCGAAGCCCTTGGCGATCGAGAAGTTGGCTTCCTGGCCGCCCGACTCCTGGGGAACCGATACGGACAGATCGATGGCGCCGGCCTGGCTGTTGCGGGCGGTAATGAAGTTCACCACGCCGGCGACGGCGTCCGAACCGTAGACCGCCGACGCACCGTCGGTCAGGATCTCGACGCGTTCGATCGCGGCGAGCGGGATCATGTTCAGGTCGACGGCACCGCCGGCCTCGCCGACCAGGCGACGACCGTTCAGCAGCACCAGCGTGCGGTCGCCGTCGAGGCCGTGGATCGACACCTCGGCCACGCCACCACCGCCGCCGCCGATCGCGTCACCCTCGGTGACACCCCCCTGCACGACCGACAGCTTGGCCATCAGTTCGACGACCGACGTGACGCCGCTGCGCTGGATGTCCGCCTTGCGGATCGTCTGCACCGGCAGCGCGCCTTCGGCCCCGACGCGCTTGATCGACGAACCCGTGATCTCGACGCGCTCCAGCGTCTGCTGGCCGAACACGGGAGCGGCGGCGAGCGAGAGCATCCCTCCCAAGGCCAAAAGCGTGGCCGTACAGACCTTCGTCCGTTTGAACATTTGATCTCCTGAAAGAAAGAAGAGAAACCGTTGATCGGTAGACCAGATCCCCACGCAAGCCACATGCCGACCGTGTGAGCCGGCTGTGTCCCGTCTGCGAAGACATGTAAAACAATTGTCACCAACCGGGTGTAACTGCCGACTGGGATTTTCCTGGGCCGCGCGGGGCACGCCGGTGCCGCTTCGGTTCGCGTCTGTGGGTCGCTCGAGGGCGCGCGACCCTCGACAGGCGGGTGTCGCGAGGTGCCTCGATGGCCGCACGCGGGCGCCCATGGAGGGCCGCGGTTTTAGGGGCTAATCCTTAGAGTCTGCGCGCTCTCACGTTGGCTGGCCGCAACATCGACTCGACTCGACACGGTGCGATACGTCGCCGGTGTGGTGCGTGTCCGGCGGGCGGACACATCACATCCGCGCCGCCACCGCGCCGTCTCCCTAACACCGCCAGCTTAGGCACGAACCCCGTTGACGGCCCCGACACACGCTGCGCAAGATGCCGCGCCGGGTTCGGATCACGCAGCCGCGACACATCGACCGCGCGAGCGTGCCGAAAACCGGTCGGCCCTGAAGCGGGCTGCTCTTACTTCAACGAGGAGATCGGCGTGAGCAGAGTCCAGACACCCTTGGTGGTGGTGGCAGCGGCATGGCTGCTGGCTGCCTGTGGCGGTGCAGACGCACCGGGAGCGGCGGGTGACGCGCTCAAGAGCGGCCAGGCCGTGGCGGCGTCGCGCATCACGAGCGCCCACCGGGTTCCAGCGCCTGCCGGGACCGAACTGAATCGCCTCGACATGCGCCTGCGCGGCGCCAAGGGGCCGATCGCGGTCTGGGTCTCCCTCGACCAGAACTCCGTCGCCGGGCAGCGTGCCGCGCTCGCGGCGGCGACCGGCCTCGACGCTGCGACCGGCGTGTCGATCAAATCCGACAGCCGCCTGCAGCAGGGCGTCAACGAACACCGCCAGCGCATCCGCGAGAGCCAGGCCGGGCTGTCCGGCCGGCTCGCCGCGCTCGGCGCGAAGGAACTCGCGCGCGTGCAGACCGCGCACAACGCCATCGCCGTGCGCATCGATGCCTCGCAGCTCGCCCAGGTGGCGGCGCTGCAGGGTGTCGCCAAGGTGCGCCCGGTGCTCGACTACAAGCTCGACCTGTCCGAGACCGTGCCCTACGTCGGCGGCGCCGCCGTGCAGGCGAGCGGCAAGGACGGCACGGGTGTCACGGTCGCGGTGATCGATTCGGGCATCGACTACACCCACCGCAACCTCGGCGGCGCCGGCACGCTGGCGGCCTACGCGGCCGCCTACGGCACCGACCCGTCGGATCCGAAGAACACGACGCGCGACGGTCTGTTCCCGACCGCCAAGGTGGTGGGCGGCCACGACTTCGTCGGCGAGGTCTGGCCCGACTGCCCGACCGAGGACGACTGCCGCAGCGAGGACGACGACCCGATCGACTTCCAGGGCCACGGCACGCACGTTGCCGACATCATCGCGGGCAGGAGCACCGACGGGCTGCACAAGGGCATGGCGCCGGGCGCCAAGCTGGTCGGCATCCGCGTCTGCAGCGCGGTCGCGACCGCGTGCAACGGCATCGCGCTGCTCAAGGCGATGGACTTCGCGCTCGACCCGAACGGCGACGGCAACACGCGCGACGCGGTCGACGTCATCAACATGTCGCTCGGCTCCGACTACGGCCAGATCGAGGACGACCTGAGCCTCGCGGCCAGCGAGGCCGTCAAGCTCGGCGTGGTCGTCGTCACCTCGGCCGGCAACGGTTCGAACAAGCCCTACGTCGTCGGCTCGCCGTCGATCGCCCCGGGGGTGATCAGCGTCGCCCAGACGCAGGTGCCCGGTGCGGTCGCGATCCCGCTGCAGGTCAACGCCCCGGCGGCCATCGCCGGCATCTACGGCAACACCGCGACGGTCGAGTGGGCCCCGGTCGGCGGCGGCGTCACCGGCGACGTGGCCCGGGTCGGCCGCGGCTGTCCGGCCGACGGCGCGACACCCGAGGACCCGTACCTGAACAGCCCGGCCGGCAAGGTCGCGCTGATCGACCGCGGCGTCTGCTCGGTCAGCCTGAAGGTCGACCGCGCCGTCAAGGCCGGTGCGACCGGCGTGCTGATCGGCCTGGTCGCCCCGGGTGACGCGGTGTCGTTCTCGTACGGCGGCGGCGACGCCTTCGCTCCGACCCTCGTGATCCAGCAGTCGCTGTCGACCGCGATCAAGACGCAGCTGGCCGCCGGCCTGACGGTCAACGTGTCGATCTCGTCGGCCGCCGGCATCCCGCTCGTCGGCAGCATGGCGAGCACCTCGTCGCGCGGACCGTCGATGAGCTTCCAGACCATCAAGCCCGAGATCGGCGCGCCCGGCGCGTCGATGTCGGCCGAGGTCGGCACCGGCGACGTCTCGACCGCCTTCGGCGGCACGTCCGGCGCCGCGCCGATGGTGGCCGGCGCGGTGGCGCTGATGCTGCAGGCGCATCCGCACAAGTCGCCCGCGCAGATCAAGGCGATGCTGATGAACAGCGCCGAGACGGTGGTCTACACCAACCCGGCGCTGAACCCGGGCGGGCTCGCGCCGATCACGCGCATCGGTGCCGGCGAGCTGCGCGTCGACCGCGCGATCCGCCAGACCGCGATCGCGTGGAACCGCGACAACAAGTCGGCCGCGCTGTCCTTCGGTGCGGTGGAGGCCTCGGGCAAGATGGTGCTCGAGCAGAAGCTGCGGATCGAGAACCTCGCCTTCATGCCGCGCCGCTTCGACGTCACGCCGAGCTTCCGCTACGCCGACGACGAGGCCAGCGGCGCGGTCAAGGTGAAGGTCAAGTCGTCGGTCCACGTCGGCCCGTTCGGCCGCGAGGACATCGAGGTCAAGCTCGAGATCGACCCGACCAAGCTGGCCAGCTGGACGCTCAACGGCGGCCTGCAGGGCGGCAACGGCGCGGCGCTGAACGGCCCCGAGGTCGACGGCTACATCACGCTGACCGCGGGGGCCGAGAAGATCTCGGTGCCCTGGCACGTGCTGCCGCGCAAGGCTGCCGAGACGGACACCGAGCTGTCGCAGCGTGGCAAGCCCGGGCCGTCGCTGAAGCTGCGCAACAAGGGGGTCGAGTCGGGCGACTACGACGTGTTCTCGCTCACCGGCGTGGGCCGCAAGGCACCGCGCGGCGACCAGCCCAAGCCGGGTGAGTCGTACGCGCTGGTCGATCTGCGCGCGGTCGGCGTGCGCCACCTGGCTGCGGCCGACTGGGGCGCCGACTACCTCGAGTTCGCGATCAGCACCTACGGGCGGCGCGCGCATCCGAACTACCCGGCCGAGTTCGACATCTACATCGACTCGAACAACGACGGCGTCGACGACTACGTCGTGTTCAACACCGAGGTGGGCGGCTACAGCGCGAGCGGCCAGAACGCGGTCTACATCGCCAACCTGGCGACCGGTGCGCCGGCGACCGCGGTGTTCTACACCGACGCGGACCTGAACTCCGGCAACGTGATCTTCACGGTGCCGATGAACAGCTCCGCCGGAGGTGTGAACGTCGGCGTCGCGCCGGGGGCGACGATGCGGTTCTCGGTCTACGCGTTCGACAACTACTTCACCGGCAACCTGACCGACTATGTCGAAGGCATGCTGTACACCCCGGGCAGCGCGCGCTTCGGCGTGGTCGGCGATCCGTTCGGCTCGGTCGCGCCCAAGGGCACGGCACAGCTGGGCGTGGCAACGGCGACCCTGCCCGACACGGTCAGCAGCGAGCTGGGCCTGCTGATGATGTACCGCCGCAATGCCGGCACCGAGGCGGACATCGTGCGCATCCGCTGACGCGCCGATCCTCCCGCCATGCAAGGGCCGCGCAAGCGGCCCTTCTTCTTTGCGCCCCGGATCAGCCCGCCGGCACGGCGATGCGCGGCACCGCGTCGAGCAGGGTGCGCGTGTAGGCCTGCTGCGGCCGGCCGAGCACCTGGTCGACGCTGCCCTGCTCCTCGATGCGTCCGCGCTGCATCACCGCGACGGTGTCCGCGACGTACTCGACCACGCCGATGTTGTGCGTGATGAACAGGTACGACACGCCGGTGTCGCGCTGCAGTTCGCGCAGCAGGTTGAGGATCTGCGCCTGCACCGACACGTCGAGCGCGGAGGTCGGCTCGTCGCAGACGATCAGTCGCGGCTCGACCGCCAGGGCGCGCGCGATCGCGATGCGCTGACGCTGGCCGCCGGAGAATTCGTGCGGATAACGCTGCAGCGCGTCGCTGCGCAGGCCGACCCGATCGACGAGCTGCTCGATGCGGGTGCTGCGCGCGCCGGCGTCCAGTTCGGGCCGCAGCGCGACCAGCCCCTCCTCGAGCAGGTCGAACACGCGCATGCGCGGATCGAGCGACGCAAAGGGATCCTGGAAGACGATCTGGATGGTCCGCCGCGCGGCGCGCAGCGCCTCGCCCTCGAGCTTGAACAGGTCCAGGCCGTCGAGTCTCGCGCTGCCTTCGATCGTCGCCTGGCGGCGCAGCAGCTGCACGATCGCCTTGCCGGTGGTCGTCTTGCCGCAGCCCGACTCGCCGACGAGCGCGAGCGTGCGGCCGCCGGCGATCGAGAACGACACGCCGTCGACCGCAACGAAGGCGCCGCGCGTGCGTTGCAGCAGCCCGCCGCGGACCGGAAAGCTGACGCGCAGGTCGCGCACGTCGAGCAGCGCCGCCGCGGTCCCGGTCGCGCGCCCCTGGTGCTGGGGCAACGGCAGCGCCGTCTGCGCAACGCCGACGGCCGGGTTGCCCGCGTCGGAGTACAGCAGGCAGCGCACCTGGGCGGCGCCCGCCGCCACGAGCGGCGGCACGGTGTGGTGACAGGCCTCGAAGACCCGCTCGCAACGCGGCGCGAAGCGGCAGCCCTCGAAGGTCAGCCACAGCGGCGGAACCGTGCCGCGGATCGCCGCGAGCGGCTGGCCACGCTTCTGGGTGTCCGGCAGGGCCCGCAGCAGTGCCTGCGCGTACGGATGGCGCGGCGCGGCGAAGAATTCGGCCGCCTCGGCGACCTCGATGATCTGCCCTGCGTACATCAGCGCGACGCGGTGCGCCATGCCGGCGACGACCGCGAGGTCGTGCGTGATGAGCAGCAGGCCCATGCCGTGCTCGCGCTGCAGGCCGCGCAGCAGCTCGAGGATCTGCGCCTGGATCGTCACGTCGAGCGCGGTGGTCGGCTCGTCGGCGATCAGGAAGTCGGGTTCGCAGGCAAGCGTCATCGCGATCATCACGCGCTGCTTCTGGCCGCCCGAGAGCCGGAACGGATACTCGTCGATGCGCCGCGCCGGCTCGGGGATGCCGACCTTTCCGAGCCACTCGATCGCA
>Ga0315910_10004057_pt1 | contig 12325 bp, 13 predicted proteins | sample EdamamesoilMG_FD_204470 | JGI IMG/M metagenome (GOLD analysis project Ga0315910, IMG submission 204470) | Garden soil microbial communities collected in Santa Monica, California, United States - Edamame soil | ecosystem: Environmental > Terrestrial > Soil > Garden | place: USA: California... | reverse complement strand
TTTGATTTGATTGCCATTTTTTTAATTAACTTTCCTGCTCTCAAACCAACAAAAGCAAACAGCGCAAACCCGTGGAACGTTATAGGCTATAAGCGCGGACACTCTTTCAACTAACGAGGTTTCTATGACAGCTAAGACGAAAAGGAACATATATATTTCTTTGGTTCTGGTGCTTTTGTATTTTGCTATTGGTCATCTTTTTATTAGGAGCAATTTAAACCCCGAGTGGGGCTATTTCTTTCTGCTGCTTTATGCTGACTATTATTCGCTAACATTTGGAACAGTTACAATTATTGTTGTTCTCTCCACCAAAAAGTATTGGAATAGCATTCCTTTTATAACATCTTGTGCAGTTAATGCAATTGAATGCCTTATCCCATTAATGTGGCTGGTCAATGCAGAAGAAGGGATGTCGCTAACTGTACTTTTGCTATTTTCTACGCCACCAATCCTTTTTATTATTCAATTAATACTATTCTTTATAAACCTAAAGCACGAAAAACTATTTATAGCACAACATGTGAATCAATTGAATACCTAATGCACCTAGGTGGCGCTTCCAGCCTATAACATGGGCTTCACGCTATTCCTTTTTGTTGGCCTCGCGTGGTGCGTGAAGTGATCGTAAGTAATACAGATCCCGGAAGCTAAAAAAAGCGCAAGCGAGGAATAGCGTGAAGAGTCTGTTTGATTTGCCTGCGCTTTTTTTAATTAACTTGCCTGCCATCAATCCAACAAAAAGAAACAGCGTAAAGCCCCGGAACGTTAGCAGCAAGTGTTTTGAAACTTCGATTAATATATCTCATCATTGCTCTTTTAAAGCTGCTGCCGAGCCAGGCCCAAGACAGCTTGATCTGCAAGTCCTCTGACGCAGTGGTGGCTAATTGCAAACTTAACACTCTTTACATAGGAATAGATAACCCTTTGTTTATTGCATATAATTACAAAAAGAACTTTATTCTTAAATGCAATAAGGGGAAAATTGAAAAAAGGAATGAGCGTTATTATGTCACCAAGCTCTTTAAGCCGGGGCCCTGCCTGATCACATTAACCGATTTAAACGGGCATAATCAAGAATCATTCGAATTTCTTATTAGATATCTTCCAGCTCCAATAGGATCAATTAGTTCCAAAAGAAGCAACGATGAAATTAACAAATCACTGCTAGTAGCAGGCTGTATTATTCCTTTTGTTGAGAATTTTGATATAGAAATTTATTATAAAGTACTTTCGTATCAAGTATTAGTTACTCGCAAGAATAATGAGATTTCGAAATTTTCTGCCCAATCTAGTTGCCTCACTTCCGAAATGAAAACATGCTTTCAAAATCTTGAAACGGGCGATAATATCCTCTTCTATTCAATAAAATGTAAACTTGTTTCTGAGTATGAAATTCCAGAACAAGAAATACTCCCAATAAGTCTTACAATCGAGTGACACACCTGCTGCTAACAGGGGCTTCACGCCATTTCTTTTTGTTGGTTTCACGTGTCACGGTCAGGGTTCATAAGTAATGAAGTCCCCGGAAGCTAAAAAAATGGCAACCGAAGAAAAAGGAAAAGAGTCAGCTTATTTGGTTGCCATTTTTTTAATTAACTTCCCCACTCCGATTCCAACAAAAAGAAACAGCGTAAAGCCCCGGAACGTTAGCCGCTAGCTTAAAAATAATTAATGAAGCACTATAGATTATTAGATGAATTATATATACCCCTCAATCGATGGTTTCTTGGGAAAATAAACTTTGATGATAAATGGGATTTTTGGAAATATGTGACTGTTGGAGAGGTTACAGTGCCAAAGAAGGAATTATTTGTCAATATAAGACAAAATGGACATCCCCTAGATTTTACAATGGCAGATTTTGAATTACTTATCGTAAATAAAAGAACTGCAACCCTTTTTGACAGTAACGACGTTCAGCTTTTCCCTGTAAGAATTCAAAATTTGCCTTCAAAGGACACGTACTTTCTGATGACACTAAAAAATGAACATGATTGCGTGGATGAAAAGTTGTCTGTTTTTGACAAATATCAAATGGACGACCCTATTAGACCAGACAAAGCAGGAGAATACAAAACCATCTATAAACTAGTTGTGCGAAATGACTTCAAAGCAGCCAACAGCATATTTAGAATTAAGGGTTACAATGGGGCAATTATTATTTCCGAAGAATTAAAAGATAAACTATCCAATAGCAAAATATCGGGAATAAAATACCAAGACACTTCTGGTGAGGAGTAAGCCGGGCTAACAGGGGCTTCACTACATTCCTTTTTATTGGGTTCCCTGGGTACATGAAGTAATCGTAAGTACTTTAGTGACCTGATTAAAAAAACCGCAACCGAGGAATAGCGTTAAGAGTCTATTTGATTGATTGCGGTTATTTTATTTATCTTGCCCCCTGTCAATCCAACAAAAAGAAACAGCTTAAAGCCCGAACGTTATTGGCTATAACTGCAGAAGTATAATTAAATCACGGTGAAAGCTCTAATTTTAAAATACAGTTTGATTCTTTTATTAGGACTCCTATTTGAATGGTGGTTAGTTTGCTATTCCCCTTTTCACTTTCCTGATCGAATCACGCCTTTAAGCTTTCCTGGAGACTCTTCTCCATCTCCTACAATTAGCGTGAACGGGCTTCTTTTAGTGGGTCTTTTGCTAACCGTTCTCATTTTAGCTCTGAAAAGTTATTTGAAAACAAATCCGGAAACGAATATTTTAAAGATGACAACTCTTGGAGCGATGATCTGTCTTTCTTCAGAAATTATCTTTCAAGCAATTAGACAGCCGTTTATAGATGCTCAAACATTTAATGAACATTTATATTATTTCTTGCTTGGAACCATTGGAACATCCATATTCGGAGCAGTGTTTTCATTTTTGATTGCGTTTCAATTAAAAAAGAAAAAGACAGCACAATTGGTTACACTAATTATTGGCTTTTTAATAATTGCAAACCTTGTTAAATATTTCTTTCCTACTCTTGAACAATGAATAAGCAATAAAGAATAGAGTATGCGCGTAACAAGGGCTTCACGCTATTCGTTTTTGTTGGCCTACCTGGTTGTGTGAAGTATCCGTAATTAATTCGGTTGCCGGCCGCTAAAAAAATGGCAACCGAGGAATAGCGTGAAGGGTCTATTTAATTTGGTTGCCATTTTTTTTAATTAACTTCCCCACTCCTATTCCAACAAAAAGAAACAGCATAAAGCCCCGGAACGTTATGGGCTATTAATGCAATCAGAATTCTTCAATATTATATATGGACAATACACCAAAACTATTTAGCAAATCTTCAATTATCATTTTTTCGGCTTTGGGATCTACTTTTTTTGGTGCGCTTTTATACTCTTCTAATCTTAAAGCGACAAATAACGGAAAGCTCATTGTTCATGCAATAATATTTTCAATGGTTTATTCATTCTTAGTACATAGAATGTCTTTCTTGATACATGTACCCTTTTATTATTGCTTTATTCCTGTTCATCTAATTGGAGGTTTGATTCTAGTCGGTCCTTTTTGGAAATTTCAAATTGGCGTAATAGAACATTATGAAAAGAGGTCCCTTTGGGGCCCATCTTTTGCGCTAATATTTCCTATTGCTGTATATTTATTTCTTATAATTTTTTACCAAAATTTTAATCCATTCCGCTTCAATAACAAAATGAACGCTTCGGAGTTTAGGCAAACTGCTCAAACAGAATACAACAAAGCCTTTGAGAATGCGAATTTGGTATTACAAGACTCTACAGCTCATTTTTTCGACCTTAATATTCCGCTCCCAAAATCTTCCTATTTTTTTACAACCCATATTGAAGACGTAAATACATTTTACAACTACATAGACTACCAAGAAGGTCGATTTATGATTTTATGTACAAGAATTGTATTGTCAGACAAAGACGTATTTGACTTGAGTTTATTTGGGAAAGAGTGCACCATCACACCGACAAATAAACTTTTTTTAACCTTTAGTCCAATTAATTGCGCCAATTACATGAAAAAGGTAAATGATACACTTTCATTAAGGGGTACAATCGCAATGATCCAAATTGAAAATATTGGATACCAATACGTAACTCAATATTCAAATCTAGATAAATCGAGCGCTGATGAACTTTCATATTCATTAATAAATAGCATTACTAAGGACAGTTCCAAACAAACTGAGCGTAAGCTAGGAGTGCATTAACAGCCCATAACAAGGGCTTCACGCTATTCCTTTTTGTTGGCCTGCCTGGTTGCGTGAAGTTTCCGTATGTAATTCAGTTGCCGCCAGCTAAAAAAAATGGCAACCGAGGAATAGCGTGAAGGGTCTGTTTTATTTGGTTGCCATTTTTTTTAATTAACTTGCCTGCTGTCAATCCAACAAAAAGAAACAGCGTAAAGCCCCGGAACGTTATGCGCAATTATTAATGATAGCACTTACAACACTTTCTGATAGAGATTTAATAGATTTTGTTTACTCGGAGATTGCAGGGCAAAAAATCAGAGATAAAATCACTGATTTTTCCGATAGTAAATATTGGCAACAGATTGTTAGCAAAATGAATAAGCCTGTAAGTTTAGTTTATAGAATGGGAATTTTTAACCGACAAGTTATGAATGGAGGATTAATTCAATATTTTGATAACGGTTACGCGATATTTGCTTTCGAAACCATAAATGATTGCAGAATTATTAATGCTAAGTTGACTCAAGCTATATTAGAACGATGTTTGAAAATTATAAATCCCAATAATTATCTTGGGGATAGATTTGTACGCTATGTAAGCGATAGAGAATATGACAACGATTATGAAAATATTGAAAATAAATTGAATACGCTTGACAAAGAGTATTACGATCTTGGCAAAGCGGAGAATCTAGAAGCTTTAGTTGGAGCATATTTGAGACAAAATCTTAACGAGGTAAAATAACTGCGCATAACATGGGCTTAACGCTATTCCTTTTTGTTGGCCTGCCTGGTTGCGTGAAGTTTCCGTAAGTAATTCAGTTGCCGGCAGCTAAAAAAAATGGCAACCCCTGCCTACGCGCTAAGAAGCGCTACGGCAGGCAAAGGAGGAATAGCGTGAAGGGTCTGTTTTATTTGGTTGCCATTTTTTTTAATTAACTTACCTGCCATTAATCCAACAAAAAGAAACAGCGTAAAGCCCCGAAACGTTATGCGCATAACATACTAATGAAAAGCTTTCTATATATATTTCTTATTTTATTTGTACCAATTCATTGTATTGCCCAAGAATCTGAATACAACAAGAACTTAAAAATTGCATCAGATTTATTTCTATCAAAGAAAAAGATACCAAATAATATACTTCTAAAACTTGTGCCAGAAAATGATTCAGAGTTTGTTCTTTTCTATGGAACGACATCTCCTGATAGCAAAATTGCAAACACTCAATTTTTTGAAATAACAACACAATTAATATTTGATCAACTTATTAAACATAATAATGAAGCATTTTATTTGCTTTGTTTGCAACTGGCTAGTTTTGCCGACGGCGAATTTGCCGATTTGTTTAGATACAATTTGGAAGCTATAATTAAACAGGATAAAATTAAATTTTGTGAGTCAATAAAGGGCAAGCGGTACACGGCATACAATCCTATGAAATATTATGCTGTAGAAAATTGCAAATGAAATTGGTAATTCATAGATAGCATTACTGCGCATAACAAGGGCTTCACGCTATTCCTTTTTGTTGGCCTGCCTGGTTGCGTGAAGTTTCCGTAAGTAATTCAGTTGCCGGCCGCTAAAAAAAATGGCAACCCCTGCCTACGCGCTAAGAAGCGCTACGGCAGGCAAAGGAGGAATAGCGTGAAGGGTCTGTCTGATTTGGTTGCCATTTTTTTTAATTAACTTGCCTGCTGTCAATCCAACAAAAAGAAACAGCGTAAAGCCCCGGAACGTTATAGGCTAGCCACCGAAGATTTCGGGTCATAGAGAATTATCCTAACAAATAAATATTAATTGACGGATTATAAGTACATAAAATTTACGCTTGAGCCGCAAACACTTGAGGCAAAGAAGAAAAGCAAGCGGTATTCAAAACTTATTAGGACAATTTTGTTTTTTATTCCACAAGCCAATCCTGATTTCGATAATAGAATTTATGATGTTGCAGAATGGCAATTAGAAATTGATCCAAGCAATAGTTTGCCAAATAGAGAAATTGGTAAAGACGTTACTGGAAAAATAATTTTAATTATGCCATGGCGCGAAAATTATGGGTATTGGACTGATAACAGTATTACAATTGACTACTTTGTAGATCATTTTAAAGCAATAGGTATAGACAAATCAGAGTTTGATAATAATTGGGATTCGTTTGCGAATAAATAAACTATGCAGGTGTTATGCAATTCGATCGATGCAAATCTAAACGTACCAGCGTGTGGTGGCCAGCCTATAACATGGGCTTCACGCTATTCCTTTTTGTTGGCCTGCCTGGTTGCGTGAAGTTTCCGTAAGTAATTCAGTTGCCGACCGCTAAAAAAAATGGCAACCCCTGCCTACGCGCTAAGAAGCGCTACGGCAGGCAAAGGAGGAGTAGCGTGAAGGGTTTGTCTGATTTGGTTGCCATTTTTTTTAATTAACTTGCCTGCTGTCAATCCAACAAAAAGAAACAGCGTAAAGCCCCGGAACGTTAGCGGCAATGCCATCAACATGAAATTAATTATTACATTTTTTCTAATTTCTATTTGCTTTTCACTCAATGCTCAAACTCCTTCATATATGACAGGCGTTGACACTACTGGAGCGCATCATATGCATGATACTTGGATTCAGAAAATGCGAGACTCTACTAGATCATTGGCAGCGGGCTTAATTAATACTCTTCGTATTGATACTAAGGATAAATCATCGCTCCCTCATATTGAAATATGTATTTACAATTCAACTGATACTTTCAAAACACAAACTGACATTGATGGCCATTTTCTGATTCAGACATTACCTGGAGAATACTCTGCATCATTTTCATTCGGAGCTATAGTTACTTATGAAGCACCCATATCGTTAAAGCAGGGCATGTTAACTAGCCTTGTAGTCGGACTTGATTTAATAAATAAGAGTGATCATACTATTTCTCTACAGTATGAAAATCTCAATGAAATCAATATTGATGAAATACGAACACGGACGTACTAGCACTGCCGCTAACAAGGGCTTCACGCTATTCCTTTTTGTTGGCCTGCCTGGTTGCGTGAAGTGATCGTAAGTAATTCAGTTATCGGCAGCTAAAAAAAATGGCAACCGAGGAATAGCGTGAAGGGTCTGTTTGATTTGGTTGCCATTTTTTTAATTAACTTCCCCACTCCGAATCCAACAAAAAGAAACAGCGTAAAGCCCCGGAACGTTAACAGCTATTGCAACCAATACGAATACAATAATTTTTGCCACGCAATCATTAAGGCGATCAATTTTAATTTTGGTGATGAAGAAATTTATTTGCTGACAAATTCTCAAGAATTATATACAATTGATACCACTTAGGAAAATCCTCTATTTTAAATTGTTTGTTGTGTTCATGCTTCTCGTCTTATTTTCACAAGGCCAAGACAACAAACGAAATAATATTTGGATGATAGGCGGGTATGGCTCTTCTAATATGGGAATCGATTTTAATAATGGGACGCCGGTTACATTTTCGGTTGTTAGACCAATGGAATTCTTTATTACAAATGCAGGCATATGTGATACCAACGGGCAACTATTTTTCTATTCAAATGGTGATTACATAGCCAACAGGAATCACGGAAGGCTCTATAATACCACTAATTTCAATCCAACACTATCAGGGGATAGCGTTTATGGGTTGAACATAAATCAAGCTGTTTTAATTCTTCCCTACTGTAACATCAGCAATAAGTATATTGTGATTCATGAAAATGAGGAATATTTTAGTGCGCATGGAATGAGCGAGCGTCAGCCATTGAATTTACGTTATAGTTTGGTAGATATGACTCTTGATAGTGGGTTAGGCGGGATTGATTCAAGTAAAAAATGTATTTCGATTATTAATGATACTCTTACTTTAGGTAGACTTACTGCATGCAAACACGGCAATGGAAGAGATTGGTGGGTAATAGTACATCATTACTTCGATGATTTATATTATAAACTATTGATTACGCCAGATAGTATTTTTACATATCAACAAAATATTGGTTCACCGATTATCTATGATGGAGTCGGACAAGCGGTATTCTCTTCTGAAGGTAATAAATTTGCATTAAAAGGAGGAGGATTCAATATTGATTTAATGGATTTTGATAGATGTACAGGAGTTTTTAATAACCTACGCCAAATTTATTTATATGATATAATAAATGGTGGAGTTGATACATTAGGTTTGTTGGGATGTGCTTTTTCACCTAATGGAAGATACCTCTATGCCTGCAACAATCTGTATATTCATCAATTTGACACATGGGCCTCTAACATAAGTAATTCTGATACAATAATTGGAGTATGGGATTCAACGTATTCTCCTCTTGCTACTACTTTTTATTACATGCAATTAGCTCCTGATAATAAAATATACATTACAACTTACAATGGCACAAATGTTTTGCATATCATTAATGATCCGGATAGTTTAGGAATTGGATGCAATTTCATATCACAGGGATTAATGCTGCCTTCATATAATGCTCTTGTACTACCAAATGTGCCTAATTATGGATTGGGAGCATGGGTGGGAAGTGGTTGTGATACCTTGCCGTTAACAGTTAATAGCCCGACACAAATGGAGAGTAGTATTGTAATATTTCCAAATCCTGTTACTGACAATTATTTTTCAATATCATATTTTTCAACGCAGAATAAGTCGGCATTGTTAGAAATATACAATCCGCTAGGAGAAATAGTCTATTCAGAGAAGGTTTCAGCTTGGAGCACCATTCATCAAGTCGATGCTTCCAACCTAGCAGCAGGATTATACATCTTGCGCATAACTTCAGCTGGCATGAACTCTTCAATTAAGTTCATTAAGGAGTAGCACACAAAAAGCGGCACCCAATCAAAATGCGGAACATGGCATTAATATTTTTTATATGGGCTGCGAAAATGCATCACGTACCAGGGTGGGTTGCAACAGCTGTTAACATGGCCTTGGCGCCATTTGCCTTTGTTGGTTTCGGTGCCACATCACGATTGTGCATTTCTTCACGCTACAGGACGCAAAAAATATCGCAACAGAGGAATAAGGATGGAAGAATCTGTTTAATTCAGTTGCGATATTTTTAGTCAACAATTGAGTACTTTAGTCCAACAAAAGCAAACAGCGCAAAGGCCCGGAACGTTGTGCGCAATTAAAATATGACATATCAGAAACTTACATATAGCGGCTCTACGTGCAACAATTATGTCTATTTCTCTTTTGATGCAGACTACTTTGATACAGACATGATCACTCATGAATTGAAGATTAAGCCTACGTCCGTTAAAAGAAAGGCTGATCCGGTTCCTAAATTTACTTCTTGGGACTACAAGATTGTTGCAGGCAGCGAGATTAATTTGGAATTATACTTGGAGAAATTGATTGATGTCTTTGAGTCCAAGATTGAAGATATTATTCGATTGAAGAATACTTTCAAATTGGAGACTCGAATCCAGTTCGTAATAGACATTGACATTAATCCCGAATCTTCCACACCCTATTTTGGGCTTAATCAAAGAGCAATTGACTTCCTTAGTAGAACTAAAACAACTGTGGACTTTGACATCTATAAATCCGATACAATTGGATTATTAGAAAAGTCACGTGGCGTTTAACTGCGCACAACAAGGGCTTCACGCTATTCCTTTTTGTTGGCCTGCCTGGTTGCGTGAAGTGTCCGTAGGTAATTCAGTTGCCAGCCGCTAAAAAAAATGGCAACAGAGGAATAGCGTGAAGGGTCTGTCTGATTTGGTTGCCATTTTTTTTAATTAACTTGCCTGCTATCAATCCAACAAAAAGAAACAGCGTAAAGCCCCGAAACGTTAGCTGCCATTTATGAGACAAATTTGTCGAAAATTTATTTTTGCCTGTTTCTATTTCCTGTATGCACCTATTGGTTTCGCACAATCTTTGCCGAACGATTACTTAATTTCAATTTGGGATTCTATCAATTCTGAATGCGGATATAAAAACATGAAAGGCGATACAGTAATCCCTTTTGGCAGGTATACTCTTTGTTTTACTGACACATTCAAGACTTATGCACTCGTGCTGAGTGATAGCGGGTTCATTGCAATAGACAGGAATGAAAAGTATTTATATCATGCATTAGCGGTTGACAATGGTCCAGATTATGTCCATGAAGGATACTTTCGAATCGTTATAAATGGGAAGGTGGGATTTGCTAATGCTAAAACAGGGAAAGTTGTCATTAAACCTCAATTTGACTGTGCTGAAATTTTTAAAAATGGTATGGCACGTGTGTCATATAAATGCTTCAAAAAATACTGGATAGATTCACATACCGGAAAAGTCAGTGATGAACATTTTGATCATGCTAGTAAGGAGTGGTTCTGGATCGACAAGTCCGGTAAAAAATTGTCTTCAAAGGGTGCGGGTGAATAAACGGCAGCTAACATGGGCTTCACGCCATTCCTTTTTGTTGGCCTCGCTGGTAACGTGAAGTGATCGTAAGTAATGAAGTTCCCGGAAGCTAAAAAAAGCGCAAGCGAGGAATAGCGTGAAGAGTCTGTTTGCTTTGCCTGCGCTTTTTTTAATTAACTTGCCTGCAACTAATCCAACAAAAAGAAACAGCGTAAAGCCCCGGAACGTTAGCGGCAATTATTTGAACGCGAGCAATTTTATGAAACTGGTCGTTCCTTTCCTTTTTCTTTTCTATTCGACAGCTTATAGTCAGGAACTAGACGTATTACAATTTGTTTCGAAAGACGCATTGCGCAAAAGCAATATTCGAGAAATTAGAATCTATTCCGAACTGGACGAGGAACGACTTTTAACCTCAAAGATATTCCTTAATGCCAACGGTATCCCGGACTCTATTGTTTCATTTTCACTCTATGACACAACACATGTCTGCATGTTTTATAAATACTATTATGATTCGATTGGGCAGAATGTCCGAACAATATCAGGCATTGAAATGGCCATTGATTTCAGCAAGGAAATGCCTAAAATGGAAATGTTCAAGTCCACTTCCGAATTTACGTATGCGCAGGGGGATTTAGTAACCAAAAAAATATCGAACCCTGAGGCGACCGGATATGATTCTGTTGCCTATTCGTATTCTGGTAAACAACTCGTCAAAAAGGAATTTGTCAATACACAAAGCCGTGAGACTACTAGGACAATCAAGTACCAATACACAGAAACAGGCAAGCTTAAAACTGAATTATGGGAGGAAAAAGGACACATCACCTTTATTGAAACTTCATCCTACGACAAGAGCGGATATCTTATCAATGTTCACATGAAGAATGTTGGCGATTTATACGAAAATGTATTTACAGATAATTGCTATAAATACGACGAAAAAGGCCGGCGAATTGAATGGTCCAGAATTGATGAAACTTCAAAAGCGCCCATTGTATACAAATATTTATATGATGCCAATGACTTCCTGGTAAGGTATGCCAGTCCATTCCATGTATTGACAATTAGCTATAATAAATTTTAGTGGGACTATTTGAAAACCGTCTGCATAGAACGTTTCGTGTACAATAACTGCCGCTAACAAGGACTTCACGCTATTCCTTTTTGTTGGCCTCGCCGGATGCGTATAGTGATCGTAAGTAATTCAGTTCCCGGAAGCTAAAAAAATGGCAACCGAGGAATAGCGTGAAGAGTCTGTTTAATTGGTTGCCATTTTTTTCAATTAACTTGCCTGCTGTCAATCCAACAAAAAGAAACAGCGTAAAGCCCCGGAACGTTATGCGCAAGGCGTATTGAGCCTTCAAATCTTTATATAATATGTGTGAGACAATATCTATTTTTCAAAATCCTTACGTCTCTGGAATAATTGGAAGTTTTATTGCCAGCTTTCTTACTATCGGAGTTTTAGAAATTTATAGATCCTATAATAAGAAAATTAGAAATTCAAGTTTTAAAAAACTCTTTGGCACTTATAGCGAAACCAAACTAAATCTTATTCTACCAGAACTTAGCGTTCGCCCTGAAATTCCTGGATTACTTAAAAATATTAGATTTCCACAACCTGATTATCCCCTTGTCAAAATGGGAGGTGGATTTGTAGGGACATCCAAACTCCTTGCTTATTATGACACGATTTCTATGAAATATTTACTTGATCTTATTTCAAGTACAATAGGTAACAACTCAATAATTACAAGTGATGAACA
>Ga0315910_10004056_pt1 | contig 12326 bp, 8 predicted proteins | sample EdamamesoilMG_FD_204470 | JGI IMG/M metagenome (GOLD analysis project Ga0315910, IMG submission 204470) | Garden soil microbial communities collected in Santa Monica, California, United States - Edamame soil | ecosystem: Environmental > Terrestrial > Soil > Garden | place: USA: California... | reverse complement strand
TAGTTTAGGAGTGTGGCTTTCAATGTTGAAGTTATCGTATGATGAGGGACAGACAATCTTTATTCTAGATGATCAATACAAGGTTCTTAGTTTTAGTAAGGAGGTTGTAAATGAAAAATTTGAATACCATAATTTAGTTGACTTTGAAGATTGGGTGGAAAGGACCTTTCCTGGCTTTAAAATTCCGCTTACTTATGAAATTGATACAAATAAAATGAAGAAAACTGTTTTTTACTCTTGGCAATCAGACTTATCCAACTCAACAAATAGAGGTTTTATACAAAGGATATTGGAAAAGGTTGCAACTTCAATAACAGCAGATGACAGTGTAGCTGTTGAACCGGTAATAGATAGAGATACTATTGGAGCTGCTGGTTCACCCGATATTGCCTTAACAATTTTCGGAAAAATTACATCTGCCGATATTTTTGTTGCGGATGTATCAATTATAAATAGTGAAACTGAAGGGAGGAAAACCCCAAATCCTAATGTCTTAATCGAATTAGGATTCGCTTTAAAAGCTTTAGGATATGAACGCATTATCCTTCTTTTTAATACTGCCTATGGGAAAGTAGAAGACCTTCCGTTTGATTTACGAACAAAACGGGTTCTTACATATAAAGTATCAGATACGTCAGCTGATAAAACCGCAGAACGGAAAATCCTAGAAGGAAAAATTGATACTGCCTTAAGGACGATTTTAGATCAATTGGATTTAGCACCAATAGAAAATACGACTACACCTTCGGTTGATGTGATAGAACACAATCAGCCGAATAAGATCATTGTATTGCGTAAGGATCTTGATAGATTTTTCAAAAGTATTATTGAGGGGGAACCAAAGCCGTTGTTAAAAGATGGAACTACAGAAGAATTGATTAAAGCAATTCGCAAAACGTCCGAGGTTGTAACCGAATATTCAACAATAGTACATACTATTGCAATGCTGAATGATGAAGTGTCCAGTGGAGAGGTTTTTCGTTGGCTAGGAAAGATATTTGAAAGATATCATATTCGCCCAGGACATGTGGGGGCCTTTAGTGATGGGGATTTTGATTATTATAGGTTTTTAGGATTTGAGATGTTCGTAACTCAAGTAGCTTGCCTTTTACGTGAACAACGATGGGCTTTATTAGATAAATTATTTGCTGAGGTAATTTCGCTGCCTTACATATATGCTCAAAATGGACCAGGTCTTATTGATTGGGCATATGCCTCACAATATATGGAGTCATTGGCCGTAGAAGCAAAAAGGATAAAAAAAGTATCATTGCCGGCGATACTTCTGCGAGAAAGACATACAGAAGGAAAGCTTGGTGAAATTCTCCCTTTCAAAGACTTCACAGATGCCGATTTCTTCTTGTTTCTTAAGGCTGAAATTCCTCCCAAGGAGGCTCCAGATAGAAAAATTCTATGGAGACCGCAGAGCTTGGTATATATGGAGACAACGCCACAGTTCATGCGAAATGCGATTAAATATAATGTTGCTCGAGAACTGGTAAAGGCATTACAAGTTGAAAGCTTTGAAGAATTAAAAAAGCGTTTGCATGAGCGATTGCCAAGGCTTGAAATTTTTTACCGGAATAGTAGTTGGACAATTCCAGTTTCTAAAAAGGACATAGATGATATGGCTGCCGTTTAGTAGTAATGCACTGTTTAAATTATTGTTTCTCTAGTTTTTTTCTTCCTTCCTCAAGTTCAACAAAAACCCGATTTTCTTTAATTAGTTTACTTGAATCAAAAAAGCAATAAGTAAATCCCCGTTCCTCATCTGATTCGCGAAATCTGTAACCATCTATTTTTTCGCCAAACATAGAGGGCCAAGTTTTAATAAGCTCATGAAATTTGAAACCGTTATCAAGGTCGGTTAGTTTTTGGCCAAAAATGCCAGTATTGCCGTACATATGATTAATTCGATTTAAACTATCTTGATTATATTCACTGACCACAAGATCATAATCTCGTTTGTAGTCGGCAAAAGTACTCACGAAATTGCGATCAGCTTCTTCGTAGGTTTTAAAGTTCTCATTTAATACATCAAATCCTGTAATCGTCAAAACATGAAGCATATCCATTATGGTATGGCACCTAGAAAAATCGAGAATGTGTATGCCATCTGCATAACATGTAGTTAAATAATACCCTTTTGTTTTATCTAGCCACCACAAATCCTCGGCAAGATTTATTGAATCTGTAAAGAAATAAAATCCAGCAATATTTTTGCAACCAACACCAGGGTATATATAACTTGAATTTTTAAAGGAAGTGGACCATTCTTCAGGAGTTTCTGTGCCATCATTCCTATACAATGTAAGTTTACCGTCAATGAATTTTATAAAACGCATTTTTATTAATTCTAATTCTTCTTCTGTCATTTAGCCTTGATTCAAGAATAAAAATACTAAGAATTGAACTAACCAGGAAAAACAGCCATGAGCAAACGTAGGGATGTAATGGAAACTATTTCAGTTTCCATTTACTCTGGGTTGTGTGGCGAGCCAAAGCGAGTTGAGCACCAGGTCATATACCAAAAGCCTTGAAAAGGCGAGGGATATGATACGTAGCAAGTGCTGGCGTGTGTTTTTGAAGAGATGCAGGGTAAAGGCTTGCAGGGACGAAAAACCATGACAGCACGCAGCCAGTGCGAAATAGCGGCGAGCACAAATATGGGCAACGACTGTATTTGTATTTCACGATATGCAGCGTTGAGGATCTCTTACAGGAACTGGAAGGAATCCTCGTTAGCGAATGAGTGATATACAAATACAGGGGAGTTGCCATGAAAGTTTTAGCAGATCAAAGCAAAAACCATGACAGCTATTCTTAAAGCACACTCTGCGGCTTCAATATTAAATAAAGTCAAGCAGTGTGTGCTTGGCTGGCCATGCGTTTTTGATGAGCAATAAAACTTGAATTCCACTTTTCCGAAGTAAAGTTTGTAGTTTTGAATAATGATAGATTTAGAAGATAAGTATCATAGTCAATTTGAATTTCTGGCAAAGAGTGAATCCACAGGATTATTAGTAGCATCTCCTGATGAGGAAAAATTGTTAGATTTCATCAATGACTTTCTTCCTATTTTTTCAATTCCTGACGAAGAAGGAAATTATACGGTTATTTGTTTACAGAAAAACACCCAGGAGCTCAGACAAAAGATAGAATCTGTCAATGAAAAATATAAGGACAAAATTCCTCAGTTGAATGGGTTGCCTGCATATTTTAGAAAATTAAAGGACGATGAACACTTTTACATTCTGCCTAACTATGAATTCGACCAGGTGGATAGATATAAATTAATTGCTCACCTCCAGGCATTGCATGAAGGTATAAATACCGATTCATTTATAGAAGTACCACAGGAAATAGAAGAGTTCTTAAAAACATATACGATTTTTACGTATGGCTATAAACGTCGTTATATAGGGGAACCGAAAAAGGAACTTCGTGTATGTAGGTTTTGTGATAATACTTCAGTGCCATTAAGTTTTAACTATGCCCACGCTATTTCAGAAGGTTTAGGGAACAAAACCTTGATCTTATTTGATGAGTGTGAATCATGCAATTCAAGATTTGCGAAGACAATAGAGCCAGATATTATTAATTACTTAAGCTTGATGCGAAGAACATTTAGAGTAAAAGGCAAAGGAGGCGAGAAAGAGTTTGACGGTCAAAATTTTGAAAGCCGAATTGAAGACGACAAATTGGTATTGGCGGTCAAAACGACAGTTCCTGGAATAGAAGCTGGTTTCCCGTTGGAGATGAAAGAACCTGTAGTGTCTCAGAATATTTATAAAAGCCTGTGTAAATTTTTTCTGAGTGTTATAGATGAAAGTCAATTGGCAAATTTTAAATCAACGATTGCTTGGATTAATGGTGAAATCGAAATAGATAAATTACCGCTAATCGCAGAAACAATTTCTTATCAATCGTTTAGTGAACAACCTACTTTGACTACATATTTAAGAAATAATGAAGATCACTCACTACCTTTTGCAATTGGGGAGTTTAGCTTCACATGTTGGAAAATGGTATTCATAGTTCCAAGCAATGGCATTGACCCAAAGACTTTTATTAACCCGGAGGATTTTGATAAATATTGGAGCTTTTTCAAACCATATCACAGATCAATTAATTGGGCATTTAATGATTTCTCCACTAATACTCCAAGAAAGCTGACAATGAATTTGAAGATTCAGGTAAGGAATAATAGTAATTATTCTATTAAAACGGTTCTGAAAAAATTGGTCAAATGGTTAAAGCGAAGTTTCAAGGTCGTTAAGAAATTTTTTTTCAACATTTTTGACCACGGATAATTATTGATTAAGTGAAGTCGAAGTTGTTTAACAGATAATTTCGATTCTCAAGAGCGTCCTCATATTCCGGCCATAATCTTACAGCTTCCTCAAACATTCGCAAGGCTTCTTTTCCATCTTGCAATTCAGAATATAAAACCCCAGCGTTATACCAAAGTCTTGGATTTTCAGGTGCTAATTCAACGGCTTTTAAGTGATTTTTTAAACCCAGATCAAAATCGCCCAACATGCAGTACATATTAGCTAAATCATCAAAGTATTCCCCTTTTTCAATTATTTGTATTGCATTATTCATGTCCTGAATTGCAAGTTCTATTTTATAGGACATCAAATGATGGTAAGCTCGGAGTTTATAGGAATAATGCTGTTTGGGGTCAAGAGCAATAGCTGATTGTAATGCTTCAAGCGCAGGGGCGTATTCCTCCGTATTCATTTTTACTATGGCTACAGCCATAAAATCAGTAGCGGATGATGGTGTTACGTCTTTATATGCTTCATCGAATCTATTAATAATAAACTTGCATATATCAGTTGTTTCTTGGTCCACTGGTAAAAGCATGAGCAAATAGGTACATTCCATATAAGCAGAAATGTAGTCGTCACTATTCATGTAGTTTCTTATTCTCTGTATGTAATAGTCCTTCATAGAATATCTAAAGTAATAAATCTATTTATTAAGGTAATAATCCCAAATCATAAGCCTTGGCCACCATTGCCGCTGATTTTGATACTCCCATTCTTTCACCAATGCGTTTCTTCTCATTCTCAATAGTTCGTTCACTCAAGTCCAACACTTCCGCAATCTCCTTATTGGTTTTATTAGCACCCATAAATTGAAGTATGGTTCGCTGTCGTTTGGAAAACTGATCCTTGATAGAAATAACCTTGAGATTATTAATATCTATATCATGCTTTTCCAATTTTTTTGCAATATCGGGCGAAACAAATACAGTATCTCTTTTCATTGATTCCAATGCCCATTTTAACTCTTGTGTACTACTTCCTTTTGTTATGTATCCTTTGGCGCCAGCCTTAAATATTTCCTGCACCATGTGCAGTTCATCACACATAGTAACTGCTACCACTCTTATTTTGGGATACATTGAAAGAACTCGTTTGGTGATATCCACCCCATTTAATCCAGGTAAACGTAGATCAATGAATAGAACGTCAGGAATATTGCTCGAAAGTTCCAGCATAAACGATTCTCCGCTGTGATATATCCCAATAATTTTGAACCCCCTAATGTGGCTGAAAATAAGTTTCAGTCCTTCTGTGAATATTTTATGATCATCCACAATGGTTACCTGCAGTATAGCCTTTGCGCTCATAATAGTGGTTCAGCGATTGCTTGCTTAATAACTAACATTCAGCAATCTAAGTATGTGAAAATACAAATATATTTTAGAAATAAACATTTTGTTTATGAAGGCCTTTATTTATAGATATTGAACAATATATTGGCGTTACTAAATTGGTGATTGATTTGCTGGCTTTTTATGAGTTTAGTCCTCATGAAACGGCTTACCTCAAAGGAGCAGAAATACCTCAAAAAAATTGGCAAGAAGCTTCGAGAGTTGCGTATTGAAAACGGATATAGCAGCTATGACTTCTTTGCCTGGGAACATGATATACCTAAAACTACCTATTTGAATATGGAACATGGCAAAAACTTTACTATGGTTTCCCTCATTCGTGTGCTCCAAATTCATGGTATTTCTTTTGAAGAATTCTTTAAGAATTTGTGACCAAAAAAATCATGTGATTGATTTTCAATAATAAGGTTGAAAATATTGATCAAAAAATGTGGATTTCCACATTTCATTTTGTGGAATTCCGTACTTGTAAGTTTCATATTGGCACTCTACATTTGGTTTGACAAATCTCAAATCAATTAACTATGAAACGTGGCTATGTTTTCTTTAAACAATTCTGCATTGTTTTATTTGCTCTGATTTCTTCCACATTCAGTTTTTCACAAAAAATTTTATTGAACACTGAATGGAGTTACGGTGCTTCTGGACTGTACTTCTTTGAAAAAACCGTCGTGAAAACGGATATTAACGATTACGTCTATACCTTGGGATCAACTATGACTGGCACAGGATATGACTGGATGCTTCAAGTACGAGATGATCATGGAGATTCATTATACACTGCTTATTTCGATGGTGGCCTGGATGATATCGCAACTGATTTTTGGATAGATAACACTACTGGTTACGTGTACGCTGTTGGTGGCTCGGTTGATACCTCCGCAATGGATTCTTTAGATCCATTAATTGTTGCTTGGGATAATACAGGAGCGGAGCTATGGCATACATACGCCAATAATACGAGTGTAAATAATGAGCTATATACTTCTATTGCAAGTGATGGGTCAAGCTACTTTTTTGGTGGAGGCACAGTAAAGACCGCAAGCTATGGGTACGACTATCTAGTTACTCAATTTGATTTTTCTACTGGAAGCGAAACAACTTCCGCTACCTACGATTATGGACTCGACGACATATCGGTAAAAACTATTTACGATGGTGGAGGGGTGTATGTTGCTGGTATAAGCGCAACAACGGATACCACCTGGGATTATGCAATTGTGCTTTACAAGGCGGGACCGCTTTCCTTTGATTCGGATTATCGAAATTATGCAGGCACAGGTACATTCCATCGTCCTAGTGATGCAGTATTCACTAATAATTATTATTACGTTACCGGGTCTGTGAACAATCCTCTTTCAGGTGGATATGATATTAAAACCGTGTGTCTTGATACCGCATTGGTGGTTCAATGGGAAGCATTGTACGATGCTCCTGATAATTTGAATGATCATGGTAATGCTTTAGCGGTTGCAAGTAATGGAGATGTATATGTTGCTGGTCAAATTGAGACAAATACACAAGGAAAAAATATGGTTTTGATCAAATACGATGGGAATGGTACTCAAATGTTCGTACAGAGCATGAATGGTTCTGCATCATTACATGATGCCGGTGTAGATGTAGAAATTGTAAATAATAAGGTGTATGTTGGTGGTTATTCTAACAATGGAAAATTAACTACACAAAGCTACGATACATCGGGTTTATTCCGTTGGCAAAAGGTTTCCACAATAAGCACCAGCTTATATCCCAATCTTGCACTAGATGGGGATGGAAATGTTATTATTGGCACTCCGTACTTTGGATATCTCTATACCGAAAAATACTCGGAGTATGAAAATCCAACCACTGCGGTATTAGATACTGGCAGTAATCCTATATATAAAGCGAATGAACTTATGATTTCATTCAATCCTAACAAAGTAAACTTGGGCTTTTCCAATAATCCTGACAAACAATTTGGACATATTGATGACGTAATTGATACTGCGTTGGTATCCGAAATGAGTGCTAAAATGGGAATTAACTTACATGCGGAAAGAGATGCGGTAATGCTACGAATTTTTCATGTATATCCCTCTAGTGGTACTTCTATGTCTCGGGGTGGACAACCTATTCCTATTCCTCCATTTTGGGCAATTATGACCCTCAGACTACCCAATACGGTGGATATTTTAGAGGCAATGGATAGTTTAAACACGATTGATGATATTAACTATGCGCAAGTAAATCCTGTATTTTATTTGGCAGGGGCAAATGATCCAATTTACAATTCGGGAACTTCTCAAAGCAATCTTCAATATAATGCTACATATCCCAATGCAAATATTAATGTAGATTCTGCATGGACTAACTATGAAATTGGAAAGGAATGGGTGAAACTAGGAGTTCTTGATGCAGGAATCTTATTCCCCCATGAAGATTTTGGTACTGCCGTGAGTGGATCGTTAACTGGTTCTAAAATTTTTGGTGGATTTAACTTTGATGTTCCAAGCAGACCTATCTATCAGATTTACGTTCCACCTGGTACAAACGTAACGTCCTACTATGAACACGGAACGCCAGTTGCGGGTATTATCGGAGCATTGCGAGATAATAGTATTGGAATCGCAGGAATTTCCGGTGGTGATCCTGACAGCACCAATAGAGGAGTTGCTCTTTACGATATGATTGTGTGTTGCGATGCTGGAGCTAATATGAATGCTTCGTATGCAGATAGACTTTATGATGCAATAGTTGCAGGCGCAATGTCAGGCCCAAACTCCTATAATGGATTGCATATAATGAATCTCAGTCTTGCCGGGCCTGCTGCTATCAATAATCCTACCTTGAGAACCGCAATGCTCTTCGCAAGGGATAACGAAGTAATCATGATTACTTCGAGAGGAAATGTAACAATAACTCAAATGTCCAATGCAAGTGATAGCATAACCTGGTATCCCGCATGTCTTCCTGATGATTGGGTGATGAGTGTAGGAGGTAGCGGAACAAATGGCCAACGATTAACAAATGGTAATTCTTCAAATCCAGACGGTTATTATTCTGCCGCTGGTAGAGGTTTAGATTTTCTAGCACCTGGTGCATTGAATAATGTAACCTCAACGGAATATATCTTTGGTACACCAGGAACAATTGACTCCTACAATACATTTGGAGGAACTTCGGTTTCCGCAGCTCACGTTTCAGGTGTTTCTTCATTAATGTTGGCGGATTTTCAGGGCAAATCAATTTTCCCTGACAATCTCAATATGGAGGACATAGAGCATGTGCTGGAATATACAGCTCATAATTTTAGCTCTCCCGGAAATTACACCAACACCGATGGTTGGGGTATCATCAACGCAAATCAAGCGTTAGCAGTTATTCAAAAGCCGTATTACGGAATTATCCATTTCACTTCATGGCTGGATAACTCATCCTTAGTTTTAACGGACAGCATTATTACCGATACAGCTGGTGGATGTGGTTTTGTTGACTACAGTATTAATGGCGTACTTCCTTACTTTCAAGGTCAACGAATTGATGAATATAAAATTGCTGGAACGGTTTATCATAATGCGTTCATTAGTCCAACTGCTCAAATATTGGGTCACTGGATTCGCAATAGTTTCTCAGACGGATACGGACCACACTATTCTTCAGGAGGGGGAAGAAAAGTAAATGCATGGACAAACGCACAATTCGAGTTTTTTACACATGATAGTGCTAGGGTTTATAGTTATTTCTATAATGGACCATTGATTGGAAACATTTGGCATCCATTTTACCCGACTAGTAGCCATTGGGCAAAATTATCATATTCAGTTCACGTATATGATTCTACTGGACAAATTTCAGTAGAGCCGATTGCAGAGGATATGAACTTTAATTTATATCCGAACCCGACAACTGAAACAATAACGCTACAAATGCAATTAAGTCAGTCCGAAAATATAAAAATTGAAATTTATAATATTAACGGACAGCTTCTAAGGACACTTGATAATGGAATGTTACCAGCAGGGGTGAATTACATTGCTCTACCAGTCAGTACTTTGGCAAGTGGAACATATTTTGTAACTTTATCAACCGCCAAGGAACGGTTTACGAAGAAGTTTATAAAGCAATAAACAGAATTATGCCCCGTTTCATTGAAGCGGGGCTTTTTAAAACCAAGTATGAAATTCGGCAAGTATATAGCACTTATTGTTTTGGCCATGAGTCTGCTTGTTAGCTGTGATACTACACAGAATCAGGACCCACCCCCTCAAGATACTTGCGTTTATTACACTCAATATTTTCAGGACATTACTACACACATCAATCACAGGACATTTGACTATTATTCCCCGTGCTTTAATCCGAACAATAGCAATGAGTTTATCTATGTAAACAGAGATCCAACAAACTTATCAGATATTGAGCTTCATAAATATAATTTATCTACTCAAATAGATGTTCTATTAAGTCCTTTAAGCGAATACAGTTATATGTTTTCTTGGAACAGTAATGGTTGGATTTTTTTCAATAATACAGTTAACGATGTATGGAAAATCCGTGATGATGGACAAAACCTCCAACAACTAACTTTTACTACTGATTACTTTTTCCCTGTATGTCAACCGAATGGCAACTATTTGGTCGTTGAACATTCTGCTTGGCCTCCCCACATGGTAATCATGGATCAAATGGGTAATTTAGTTGACACCTTGCCGAATAGCACTGGCAAGTGTGTATGGTTAAATGATAGTTTATTATTAGTGGCACAAAGCACAAAAGATTTCACAGTGTATTCCTATTCTGTAAACAGTATTGATAGTTTATTCTCTGGAACATTACCAATTAATCCGACAGGAATGCGCTATGTTCAAGGAACCACAATCGCATTAAATTTAGGAGGCATTATCACGTTTTACGACTATAGCCTGGACGAAATAACAATGACTAAATCAAATTGTGGAGACCGATATATTTATACAAGTTTTTCAATTTCCCCCAATGCCGACAAAATAATTGCAGAGCGACTACATTACGAAGCTATCCATTTGGATACTATGAATAGCATTCTCAGTTCGCAAAGGGACATTGTTCTGATGAACATAGATGGTTCAAATGAACAAGTAATTACCCTTCCTCAGTAAACAAGTATTGGCGAAATCATGACCTGCTGTAATGGTTGCTGTGCTTGATCCAACATAAGGTTGTTCACGATGCTGCGATAGAACTAAGTAAAATTGAGAAAATTGAATTGGAGGAACTGCTTTTTTAAAACGTAATTCCTCCAATTGACTATGCATAATTATTAGGTTGGCACCATGTCCATCCAGAATAACAATGGCATCCCATTGGACATCCACCTCTACAAGCGTTATTACAATTGAAAGAGGCATTTTTCAGATCTTCCATTGAGCTAATAGTAACCAATTTTCTTTCAGAACCATGGGTAAAAGAATAGCCCTTTGGAATCCATTTAAAACCTTCACATGTATTTCCTCTCTTAGCGCACTCTTTATAACTTAAATTATCGACTAGCATAACCCTAGTTTCCATAATTCCCAAATCAGGAGCGGGAATTATAAACATTCCAATTCCTTGGGTCTTTTCAGAAAACACGTCAATGCCTTTTTCGTTTAAAAAATCTACTACTTCTTTTGGGGTTTGGTCTTTACTATTACATTGGCACATAAGTTAAGTGGTTTAAATTTGGCCTACTCTATTAGGTTTTCGGCATTCCCGGTATTAAAAATAGGTATTATTTTTTACAAATGCCATCCGTATTTTTACGGATGTTTAAGAACAATATGATTCCAAATTTAGGTTAAGAAAACCATGATTATAGTGAAAGGTTAGGGTAAAACCTTGATGATTAATTTTATGTTCCAGTTCCTCCGCTGAAAAGCCTACATTCTGAACAAATTTTTGAAATTCCTCAATTAGAATATCTGTCCAAGAATCTAAATTGGCATTATGCAAAAAGTACTGAAGCGTATTTACCGCTCTCTTTCTTTTGCCCACAAGATCAAGAGTTGTGAAGTTGGTGAAGATATTTATACTAATATTCCTAACAACTGCAGAATTATACTTTGACTCGATTAGTTGTATTTGAGAATATCGAAATAAATCTAATTCATCAAACGCCTTGTTTAAAAGAGAATCCTCACTTTTTCTGAATCGGCTAGTTAACAAAACAAAATCTCCTCCGAGTCTCAAGGACTGATCATAGGCTTGGGCCATTGCCAGCATGATTTCCTGTTTATTTGTAAGATCAAGTATTTTTGATTGAGATATTTCGTATGAAGTATAACTAGATTGAAAACTTCGATTAAAAAAATCGCTTTTGGCAAATTCGTTACACAATATATTGAATGAGGGAAGTGCTTTAGTACTATCGCTAATAATAAAATTATTAATTGGGATGTATCTCCCGTTATCCCAAACATTTTCACCAAATAGATAAATACGATAGTCTGTAGGGAAAAATGAGACCGATCTATATCCTATGATCCCGTTATAGTTATACGTTAAGTAACCTGTTACACCAACCTTCCAATAAACGCTTGTTTTACTGCAACCATGCCCTAATGGTGGTCCATTCCTTTTGCTAACCGCGGTTGAATCTAGAAACCTGAATTTGTAACTATAAAATGTAAGGCTA
>Ga0315910_10004055_pt1 | contig 12327 bp, 12 predicted proteins | sample EdamamesoilMG_FD_204470 | JGI IMG/M metagenome (GOLD analysis project Ga0315910, IMG submission 204470) | Garden soil microbial communities collected in Santa Monica, California, United States - Edamame soil | ecosystem: Environmental > Terrestrial > Soil > Garden | place: USA: California... | reverse complement strand
GGCCAGGTCAACGGGCTCTTCACGGGGGATGAGTGCCTGGCTGGGAAGAATCCCTCCCAGGGGACCGAGCTCTGCGCGGTGGTGGAGATGATGTACTCGTTGGAGACGGCGCTTTCCGTCCTGGGGGAGGCGGCCGACGCGGACCGCTTGGAGAAGGTGGCTTTCAACGCCCTGCCCGGGACCTTCAGCCCCGATTATTGGACCCACCAATACGTGCAACAGGCCAACCAGGTGGTCTGTGCTTGGGTGGACCAGCCCATCTTCGCCAGCGTGGGACCGGAGGCCAACCTCTTCGGCCTGGAACCCCACTTCGGGTGCTGCACCGCCAACATGCATCAGGGTTGGCCCAAGTTCACCTCGCACCTCTGGATGGCCACCCCCGACGGGGGATTGGCCGCCGTGGCCTACGCCCCCTCCCGCGTGAGGGCCCTGCTCCCGGCGGGCAAGGTGGAGGTGGAGCTCGTCACGGAGTATCCCTTCCGGGGCAAGTTGGAGTTCAAGGTGCATTGCGAGAAGCCCACGGAGTTCCCTTTGGTCGTCAGGGTCCCGGCCTGGGCGAAGGGGGCGATCCTGACTTTCCCGGCGGGAGGGAGCGAGAACCCCAAGGCCGGGACCTTCCATCGGGTCGCTCGGACCTGGAAGGAGGGGGATGTCCTGACCTTGGAACTCCCGATGGGGTTCTCGGTCAAGCGGGGTTATAACGGCTCGGTGAGCCTGGAAAGGGGACCCCTTGTCCTTTCCCTCGGCCTCAAGGAGGACTGGAAGCCCTTCCGGCCTTTCGAGTTCCCCACGAGGGACAAGGCCCGGTTCGATCATCAGGTCATCCCGAACAGCCCTTGGAACTACGCCATCGCCTTGGACAAGGACCATCCGGAAAGGTCGGTGCGGGTGACGGAGGGCGCCTTAGGGGAGAACCCCTTCACCCAGGAGGGGACGCCCTTGAGGGTGGTGGTGAAGGGAAGGCGGCTGGACAGTTGGCGCATCGCGCAGGGAGCGGCGGAGCCGCCGCCCAAGGGGCCGGTCAAGAGCGAGGCGCCCCTGGAGGACCTGGTGTTCGTCCCTTACGGGTCCGCGCGTCTGAGGGTCACGGAGTTCCCGCTACTGAAATGAGGTCCGATCCCTTAGGGCATCAAGCCTTGTGGGCTTGATGCTGACGGCGCTCCGCGCCTGTAGGGCTTGGCCCGTGGGCCTTGCGGCGGTCCTTGGAGAAGAGCACGAAGTTCCCCCCGATCTTCTTGTAGACGTCCTTGTTCTCCGCGTCCCAAAAGAGCCCGTGCGCGATGGGCTTTAAGTGGATGGGCATGGCGTCGAACTTGGCCCTGCGGTCCTTGGACACGGGCTTGTGGCCGCGCCTGCGGTCGTGCATGACGAAGGAGAAGCCCGCCGCGCTCTTCTTGAGGATGTGTTTCTTCACGGGATCGAAATAGAAATTCCCCGATAACTTCATATAGTTCTTCTCGGACATGGGACCCTCCTGGGTGCCGGTATTCTATTCGGGGAAGGGCGATTGGGAAGCCCGGGATATCCTTCGCCTACCATGCTTTTCAAGCCAGGGGTATGATGGCCTCACAAATTTCAAGGAGGGTGCCTTGGACAAGCTCGTTGGGTTCTTGGGAAAACTGCTTTATTGCGTGCCGTTCCTCGTGTTCGGGTTGGGGCATTTAACGAACGGGAGTTCGATGGCGGCCATGGTCCCCGCCTATATCCCCGGGGGCGTCCTTTGGATCTACGTCACGGGGGTCGCCATGATCCTGGCGGCCTTGGCCATCCTGACCGGCAAGCAGGCCCGCAACGCCTGTTTCGGGTTGGCGGCCATGCTCCTGGTGTTCCTCGTGACGATCCACCTTCCCGGCATGTCCACCCAGGACCCCGGCATGAAGATGATGGCGATGGGCAACTTCCTCAAGGACCTGGGGCTCCTGGGCGCGGCGCTCTTCTTGGCCACGACCTATCAGGAGAAGGGGAAGAAGGACTGAACCGTCCCGCCTGCCTCGCTCTCTTCCTGATCCTTGTTTGTCCGGCCTTGGCCAAGACCGATTTGGTCCTGGACAGCTTTGGGGTCGCTCACCTTTACGCCTCGGCCTCCCGAGGGACCCTTTGGACCTCCAAGTGGTCGCAAGGAGGCCCTCGGGTCCTCGGCTATCAAAAGGACCCGCAAGATCCCTGGTTCGATTGTGCCCATGGGAACGCCCGTTACTCCATCGATGGCGAAGGGGTCCTGACGGCCTCGGGTGAGACGCCCCGCATGTATGTGCATGACCCAGAGGGGAAGCGCTTCTTCACGAACGTCGAGGTCACGGTCTATGGCATGAGGATGGGGGAGACGAAGCCTGTGGGTTGGGCGGGGCTCATGGCCTACGCCAAGACCGACCACCGCAACGACTCCGACGCCTGCGCCACCCGGGGTTACGGGGCCAGGCTCACCTATGACGGGCGGGCCGACTTCGAGAAGGAGACCTCCCACGGGAAACCCAAAGGTTACGCGAGGGCCGCGTCGGTCAAGCCCTGGCCCCGCCAGGGCGGGATGCCCTCCGGGACCTGGATCGGTTACAAGTTCATCGCCCGGGATTCCGATAAGGGAAAGAAGGTCCGCCTGGAGCTCTGGATGGACCTGACCGACGGGAAGGATGGGGGCGATTGGAAGCTCGTGACCCAATTCCTCGATGAGGGGGGATGGGGAAGCGATGCCGACGCTTGTTCCCCCGACCAGGACCCCGCGAGTGTCCTGACCGGCCCCTTCCCGGTCGTTTACATCCGCACCGACAGCGTCTCCGACATGAGGTACAAAAGGTTCAGTGTGCGGGAGATTGCGCCGCTGCCTTGACCTTTGCCTCCCTCTTTCCTAATCGCCCATCCTTCCTTGCAAGTTGATTTTGCCCCCTTGGTCGGGTAAAACGGTTTTCCCCCTCCGAGGCCGGAACATCGGCCCGGGCCCTGAAAGGCAAGGAAATCATGGCCGATAAACGCACCTGGAAGACCCTCCTCCAAGACAAGTTGCCCAAGGACTGGGCCGCCGAGATCGACGAGTTCGAGGCCAAGATCGTCCTGAACAAACAGGGCAAGGTGGAGCCGCGTATCTTCGCGGAGACGCGTCTGCGCCGGGGCGCCTACGGCCAGCGCTACGACAACGGTCACCGCAACGACGGCAAACAGATCCGCAAATTGAAGTACCCCACCGAGGGCATCTGGAAAGGTCCCGACACCCATTGGGACGCCCCTGGCATGCTCCGCATCAAGTTCCCCTGGGGTGGGCTGACGGCGGAGCAGATGCATTGCTTGGCCGATCTGGCCGAGGAGTATTCCGACGGCATCGGGCATATCACCACCCGCCAGGACTTCCAGCTCCACTTCATCCATATCGAGGATGCCCCCGACATCATGAGGCGCCTCTCGGCGGTGGGCATCACCACCCGTGAGGCCTGCGGCAACTCGGTCCGGAACGTCACGGCCTGCCCCCTGGCGGGGGTCTGCCGCACGGAGTCCTTCGACGTGACGCCCTACTCCAAGGCCATCTTCAAGTTCATGTTGGGCCATCCGGACGCCCAGGACTTTGGGCGCAAGTTCAAGATCGCCTTCTCTGGCTGTGTCCAAGAAGCTTGCGGTTTGGTCAACATGCACGACATGGGGTTCATCGCCAAGAATGTGATGGTGAACGGGAAAGAGACCCCGGCTTTCGATATCTATGTGGGCGGCGGGTTGGGCCCCGTTCCTTACAACGCCAAACTGCTCTTCGCGGACCATCCGGTGGAGGAGATGCTTCCCGTTACCCAGGCCGTGGCCAGGGTCTATGGCCGGCTGGGAGAGAAGAAGATCCGCGGCATGGCCCGCATCAAGTTCTTGGTGGCCAAACTCGGCATCGAGGAGTTCCGCAAGCTCATCGTAGAGGAACGCAAGATCCTGCCCTTCGATCCCCGTTGGACCTCGACCATCACGGAGTGTTTAAAGGAAGTAGAGAAACCCTCCCAAAAGGCGGGCAATCTCAAGGCCTCTAGCTTTCCCAAGGGGTTCCTCGACTGGAAGAAGACCAACGTCTACCAACAACCCCAGTACGGCTATGTGACCGTCTATGTGAAGGTGCCGCTCGGGGACCTCACCTCCACCCAATTGCGGGGCTTGGCCGACATGGCGGGCAGGTACGTGAAGGACACGGTGCGCACCTCGGTGGAGCAGAACCTGCTCTTCCGTTGGGTCTCTGAGGGCGACCTTCCGTCCTTCTACGAGACGCTCGCGGGGCTGGGCCTTTCAGGGGGCGGCGCCAACACCATCTCCGACATCACTTCCTGTCCCGGGACCGACACCTGCAAGCTCGGCATCTCCGCCTCCCGCGGGCTCGCCCGGGAGCTCTCCGAACGGCTCGACAAGACCCTTTCCTCCCTTCCGGAGGAGGTCAAGGACCTGAAGATCAAGGTGAGCGGTTGCCCCAATTCCTGCGGCCAGCATCACATCTCCGACCTGGGTTTCTACGGGGTGTCCCGCAAGTCAGGGTCCTTCACGGTGCCGCACTTCCAGCTGGTGCTGGGCGGCCAATGGAAGAACAACGGAGGTTCCTACGGCCTGGCCGTGGCGGCGGTGCCCTCCAAACGCATCCCCGAGACCATCGAGCGTCTCACGGGCAAGTACGTGAAGGAGCGCAACAAGGGCGAGAGCTTCCAGGCCTTCGTGGCCCGGGTGGGGAAATCCGCCATCCGCGAGACCCTGACCGACCTCATGACCATCCCTTCCCATGAGCAGGACCCCTCGATCTACTCCGATTGGGGCGACCCGCGCGAGTACACCATCGCCGACATCGGCAAGGGGGAATGCGCCGGGGAAGTGGTGAACCCCTATGAGTTCTCGCTCTCCCAGGCCGAGGCCAAGTCCTTCGAGGCCCAGCTCAAGCTCGACCAGAAGGACCTGAAGGCCGCCGTGACCCTGGCCTTCGAGTCGCTCGTCCTTTCGGCCGAGGCGGTGGTGAGGTCCCGCAACCGCGAGTACGTGGGGGAAGCCGCGGCGACGGTCGCGGAGTTCCGCAAGCACTTCTTCGACACGGGCGAGTTCGTCAAGCACGTGAACAACACCCAGTTCGCCGCCTTCCTCTTTAAGGCCGCCGAGCAAAAGCTCGATGACCCCAACCCCGATGAGGCCCACCGCAGGGTCGAGGAAGCCCAACTTTTCCTGGAAGCCGTGCACAGTTACCTGGTGAACGCCGCCCCCGCGGCCATCCCGGGCGCTTGAGGCGATGACCATGGGACAAGGGACCGCGATGGACCTCAAAAAGATCAACGTGAAGATCGCCGTGGAGAAGGGGGCGGACCTTCCGCTCGCCACCTTCATCCCCCTCTTCCACCGGTTCATCCAGGACGACCAGCTGGAGGGGATGCTCATCGACGTGGCGGAGTACACGCATGTCCACCAGGGCCCCGGGGTATTGCTCATCGCCCATGAGGCCAACTACAGCCTCGACGAGACGGATGGGAAGAGGGGACTGCTTTACGCCCAGAAGCGCGCCGGAGAAAAGGGCTCGGAAGAGCATCTCAAGACCGCTTTCCGTCGGGCCTTGCAGGCCTGCGCCTTATTGGAGAAGGAGAACGTGGGCAAGCTCAAGTTCGCGGTCGGTCGGGTGCAGGTCCAAGTGAACGATCGGCTCGGCGCCCCTTACGGTTCCGGGACGCACGGGGAACTGGAAAGCCTGCTGAACCCTTTCCTGAACTGGTTGTACGACGGGGAGAAGTACCTGCTCCTGCCCGAGAAGGACCCCCGCAAGCTCGCGGGGTTCGAGGTGAAGGTCGAGAAACCCTTCGAGTTGGCCGCCCTCCTGAAGAAGCTCTCCTAAAAGCAGTGAGGGCGCGGGGGACCCCCGCTCCCTTTTTATTTTCAGCCCCCGTAGTTCCAACCGGTCGAGGATAGCAACAAAGGTCCTTCCACCGCGCCGGTCTGGGCTTCCAGGACCTGGGCCACCACCACCGCGTGGTCGCCCTTGTCCACCACCTCCAGCACCTTGCACTCCAGGAAACCGGCCATCCTCGGGAAGATCGGATGTTTCAAGAGGGGCCCCTCTTGGAAGGTCTCGCCCGCGATCGTGTGCCCCTCCGGCTCCACATGCTTGAAGAACTTCTGCGCGATATCCTTCTGGTCCTTCCCCAGGAAATTCAAGGCGAAGCTCCCGGCTTTCCTCACCGTCTCGAAGGTGAAGGAGTCCTTCTTGAGCCCCAAGGCCACCAAGGGCGGTTGGAAGGAGGCCTGGGTGACCCAGGACACGGTGGAAGCGGCGGTTTTCCCGTCGACGCGGCAGGTGAGCACGTAGAGCGCGTGGGGGACCAGGCGCAGCAGGTTCTTCTTGGCGTCCTCGTTCATGTATCTCTCCCTTGATGGTCGGCCCTTGGAACGCGGGCATTTTATCAGCCTTTCTCGAACCGCAGACAAGACCACCGCTGACAATTTAATGCCCCCTCACCCCTGCCCTGTGCTTCGCTTGCGCTTAGCTATAGGGACAGGCCCATCTCCCCAAAAGCTCTCACAGGGAAGAACCCCTGTGTACCCTCAAAACCAAAGCTCAAGGGGCGAGGGGAACCTTTAAGTTCCCTTTCCTAGGACCCTCTCCCCTCCGAGGGAGAGGGAAGGGTGAGGGGGAATCGTTCCATAAGATCGAATTGAGGCCCAGGCAGGGCCTTTGGCCTTGGAAGCCCTCAAATCAACGTGTTAAACTTCCCCTCCGTTCTTTCGAAATCCCGCCCCTGAAAGGCCCCCCTTGCACTTCTCCGAAGCCCTTGAGCTGATGATCGAACTACAAAAGATGGATTCGGGCCTCGACGAATTGGAAAAGATCCAGAAGGTGACCCGCCAGGCGATCGCGACCCTGGAGGGAGGGCTTTCAGGGGCCAAGGCCCGGCTCCAAGAAGGCAAGAAGGCCCAGGAGGACCTGGCCAAGGAGCGGAAGGCCGCCGAGATCGAGATGGGGTCCCTGGAGACGAAGATCAAGAAGTACATCGGCCAAGAGGCCGAGGTGAAGACCAACGAGCAGGCCCTCGCCTTGAAGCACGAGACGGAGAAGGCCAGGGAGGACAAGGGAAAGGCCGAGGAAAAGGTCCTGGAGTTGATGTTCCGGGAGGATGAAGGGAAGAAAAGGGTCCAGGAGCTATCCGGGGAATTGGGGCAGGCCGAGAAGAAACTGGCGGAGGACCAGAAGGCCCTGGAGACCAAGATCGCGGATTGTGAGAAGGCGGCGGCGGACAAACGCGTCGAGCGCAAGGCCAAGCTGGCGGAAATACCGGAAGACCTGGGGACCGCGTATGAATCCCTGAGGAACCACGGGAAAAAGATAGCGGTGGCGCAGGTCCTGGAGGACCAGACCTGTTCCGGTTGCAAGATGAAGGTGCCGCCCCAGGTGCTCAACGAGATCAAGAAGGCCATGGCCATCCAACGTTGCGACTGTAGTCGTTACCTTTATGTGAAGGCTTAAGGAAGGTTCCCTGTGAGCGTTAAGACGGCGAAAAGGGTGCTCAAGATCGAGGCGCAGGGCCTGCTTTCCCTCTCCCGGAGGGTGGGAAAGTCCTTTGGGCGCGCGGTGACCCTCATCCTGAGGTCCCGTGGGCGCGTGGTGGTGACGGGGATGGGCAAATCCGGCCTCATCGGCCAAAAGATCGCCGCCACCCTCTCCTCCACCGGCACGCCTTCCCTTTTCCTTTCCCCCGCCGAGGCCCTCCATGGGGACTTGGGCAAGGCCGCCAAGGGCGACGTGGTCCTGGCCCTCTCCAACAGCGGTGAGACGGACGAGCTCAAGACCCTCCTTCCCCTGCTCAAACGAATCGGTACCAAGACCGTCCTTTTCACGGGGGATCCCTCCTCCACCCTGGCCCGCATGGCGGACGTGGTGCTGGACGCGGGTGTCCCTCGGGAAGCCTGTCCCTTGAACCTCTCCCCGACCGCCAGCACCACCGCGGCCTTGGGGCTCGGCGACGCCCTGGCGGTCGCCCTCCTGGAGGAGCGGGGCTTCACGGAGAGGGATTTCGCGCTCTTCCATCCTGGCGGCGAGCTGGGCCGAAGGCTCCAAATGAGCGTGGAGGCCATCATGCGCCGCGGTCCCTCCGTCCCGAAGGTCCCGATGGACGCCAAGCTCCCCAGGATCGTGCGGGAGATCAACGCCAAGAAGGTCGGTTGTACCTGCGTGACGGGCAAGGCCGGGAAGTTGGCCGGCATCATCGTGGATGGGGACCTGCGGCGCTCCCTCCTAAAGGGCGATCCCCGCGGCCTGACCGCGAGGGACCTTAGGACCCCCCGGCCCACCACGGTCGCGCCGGGAACGACCCTGGGACGCGCCCTGCAGGTGATGGAGGAGAGGACGATCTTCCAATTGATCGTGACGGATAGGAAGGGAAGGCCGGTGGGCTTGGTGCACCTGCACGACCTTTTGGGCCGCGGCAAGTTCAAGATCGGTTGAGGGGAAGGCCCATGGGCATCCGCGACATCAAACTGCTCCTGACCGACGTGGACGGTTGCCTGACCGACGGGAAGGTCTTCCTGGGTGCCCAGGACGAATTCATCGGGTTCGACATCCAAGACGGCATCGGACACCGCTTGGCCGCTTACGGTGGCCTGACCGTGGGCTGGCTCTCCGGAAGGATCTCCAAACCGGTGGCCATCCGGGCCAAAAAGCTGAAGGTCCCCTTCCTTTACCAAGGCAAGTTGGACAAGCGGTCCGTGGCCGAGGACCTCGCCGGAAAGCGGGGCCTGAGGCTCTCCGAGGTCGCCTATCTCGGGGACGACCTGATCGACCTTCCCTTGTTGTCCCAGGTGGGTTGGTCCGCCACGGTCCCTTATGGAAGGCCCGAGCTCAAGCGGGTGGTCGACTACGTGACGAAGGCCCAGGGCGGCGGCGGCGCTTTCCGGGAGGTCGTTGAGAAGCTCCTCAAGTCCCAGGGCCTCTGGGACAAGGCGGTCCGGGAGTTCCACCGGAGGAACCGGACGGACCCAGGGCTCAAGAAGAAGGGGTTGGACTGAAATTACCCTCCCTCTCCCTCGAGGGGAGAGGGCCGGGGTGAGGGTGGACCCCGGGGTCGCCGCACCCCTCACCCTATCCTGTTCATCCATTGGGAATGGGGCCGAAGGCCCCAGAAGGAGAACTGGATCACTCTTGTCTTCAAAATCGGGCTTCGCCCGGTTCTCTAAAGTTGGACAAGAGTCTCCCTCTCCCCTAAGGGGAGAGGGAAGTTGCTCGCAAGGGGTCGATCGCATGGGCGGCAAGACGAAGCTCAAACACCAGATCATCTATCCTCTCGCCCGGCTCCTGATGGCCCTCCTGCGGGCCCTTCCCCTCGCCTGGATCCCCTCCTTGGGCCGGACCTTCGGCGCGCTGGTCTTCGCCTTCGCCGGGAGGGAACGGACCAAGACCCTCGCCAGCATCCGCGCCGCTTTCCCGCGCGACTTCACGGAAGGACAGGTCACGGCCCTGGCCCGGTCCGTCTGGGTCAGGCTGGGACAGAACCTTTTCGAGATGGTCTGGTGGAGGGGTCGGGCCCGGGAGCGGATCCTCGCCCAAGTGGTCCGGACCCGAGGACTGGAACATCTTCAGGAGGCCCTTTCAAGGGGGAAAGGGGTGTTGGTCATCACGGGCCACTTGGGCAATTGGGAACTCCTGGGCGGGTACCTCTCCAAGGTCCGACCGCTCTATGCGGTGGCCCAGTATCTCTATGACGAGAGGTTCGACCGGATCGTGACGGATTTCCGGGAGAAGGACCTGGGAATGACCATCATCAAGCGGGGGATGGCCTTGAGGGGCATCCTCTCGGCCCTGAAGGAAGGCAAGATCGTCTACGCCTTGGTGGACCAGGACACGGGCCAGGATGGGATCTTCGTCCCTTTCTTCGGGAAACCGGCCTGGACCCAGTCGGGGGTGGCCCGCATCGCCGAAAAGACGGGGGCTCCCATCGTGCCGGCCTTTTTAGTGAGGGGGGTGGATGGGAGGTTCGAATGCCATGTGGAGAGGCCCCTGCCCGTGCCCCGGACGGGGGACCCCGAAGCGGACATCCTGGGGACCGTCCGGCTATATACTGAGGCCGTCGAGTCCTACGTGAAGGCCTACCCGGACCAATGGATGTGGATGCACGAGCGTTGGAAGACCCGCCCCAAGGGCGAGGACCCTTCCCGATCCCAAGAATGAGGTCCCTCGTTTGAGCTTGAAAAGGAAAAAAAGGGCCGTCCGGGACGCCTCGCCCCGGACCCAGCAGGTCCCTTCCCCACGCCTGCTCCTGGGGCGCTTGGCTTGGCTCCTGGTGGGTTCAACCTGTTTGATCGGCCTTCTTCTCTTCGCCTTGGGCCGCAACCAAGTGGAGGAACCCTTGGCTGGGACGCCCCCCGTCGAGGACCCGCCGGACGCGGTCTTCGAGAAGTTCCACCTGATCTCCACCGTCCATGGGGTGAAGCGCTGGGAGCTTTTCTCCGACACGGCCAAGGTCTTCCAGGGGACCAAAAAGGCCTTTGCCGACCAGATCTACGCCCAGTACTACAAGGAGGGGCGGGTGATCTCGACCTTGACGGCCGAGCGGGCCATCATCGACACGGAGTCCAACGCGACCCAGGCCCAGGGCCACGTGGAACTGATCGTGGAGAACGGTTCCAAGTTGGAGACGGAGGACCTCCAGTGGGATCCCGCGACCGACCAGATCCGGGCCGAGGGCCCGGTCCATGTCTACAAGGGGATGGACGACATCACCGCGGTGGGGCTCGTGGCGGACACGCAATTGAACAACGTCACCTTCCTGAGGGATGTCGAGACCAAGGTCCGGGATACCCGGGAGATCGAGCATTTCGAAAAACCCAAAAAGTTCTGAGATTGAACCACTAAGGGCACAAAGAAAACCATGAGGATCGCGAGAATGAAACGAGTCTTTTTGGTCGTACTTAGTGTCCTTTGTGTCTTTGTGGTTCAGGTCGTTTCCTGGGCCTATGAGGTCAAGGACGACCGGGAGGTCTCCGCCCAGAAGCCCGTGAGGATCACCGCCTCCCAATTGAGCTTCGACCGCCTGAGGGGCTTGACCCTGTTCAAGGGGAACGTCAAGGCCATCCACCAGGACGTGACCCTGACGGCCGACGAGGTCCGGGCCCTGTCCGGCAACCGCCAGGCCACCGCGGAGGGGAACGTGAAGGTGGCGGATCCGACGGTCCCCCTGACCCTCTCCTGCGGGGTCCTGGACTACCAGGATATGATGGACCTCATGACCGCCCATGAGGACCCCTTAATGACGAGCCTGGACGAGGATGGCCGGCCGGTCACCTTGAAAGGGCGGCAGATGGAGATGGACGCCCGGAGCAAGACCGTGCGCGTTCACCAGGACGTTGAGATCATCCATGAGTGGGGGAAGGGAAAGGCCGGGAAGGCCACTTACCTGGCCCGCGAGGACAAGCTCATCATGGAAGAGGAACCCAGCATCCTGGTGAAGAACGGGTGGCTCACGGGCCGCCGCATCACCTCCCACCTCGGGGGGGAGCGAAGCGTCTTCGTGGAGGGTTTCGCGGAGGGGACCTTCAATCCGGACGGTAGCCCCGTGGCGCCCCCGGGCCAGGCCGCCCCGGCGTCCAAACCGACGGCCTCCCCGACCAAGTCCCCGGAGCCACGCAAACAGGGAGAGTGGCATTTCTAGCGCCGGATCCAACCCCATGATCGAAGGAAGGGTATGAAAGTCCTCAGGACCGAGAACCTCTTGAAGGTCTACAACAAGAAGAAGGTCGTCGACCAGGTGTCCATCGAAGTGCACCCGGGGGAGGTGGTGGGATTGCTCGGCCCCAACGGGGCCGGCAAGACCACGACCTTCTACATGACCACCGGCTTCATCGCTCCGGATGGGGGTCGGGTCTTCTTCGAGGAGGCTGGGAAGGTCCATGACATCACCCTGCTCCCCATGTACAAGAGGGCCCGCCTGGGGGTGGCCTACCTTCCCCAAGAGGCCTCGATCTTCCGTAAGCTCACGGTGGAGGAGAACCTCCTGGCCATCCTGGAGCTGACCCCCCTTTCCCCCGCGGAGCGCGAGAAGCGCCTCGCGGACCTTCTGGGGGAACTCAAGGTCACGCACTTGGCCAAGCAGAAGGCCTACACCCTCTCGGGGGGGGAAAGACGCAGGGTGGAGATCGCCCGGGCCCTGGTCATCCAGCCCAGCTTCATCCTCCTGGACGAGCCCTTCGTGGGCATCGACCCCATCGCGGTGCAGGACATCCAGGGCATCATCCGGTTCCTGCGCAAGAAGGGCATCGGCATCCTCATCACCGACCATAACGTGAGGGAGACCCTCTCCATCGTGGACCGGGCCTACATCATGTTCGAGGGGACGATCCTCCTCTCCGGGACGGCCCGAAAGC
>Ga0315910_10004053_pt1 | contig 12328 bp, 10 predicted proteins | sample EdamamesoilMG_FD_204470 | JGI IMG/M metagenome (GOLD analysis project Ga0315910, IMG submission 204470) | Garden soil microbial communities collected in Santa Monica, California, United States - Edamame soil | ecosystem: Environmental > Terrestrial > Soil > Garden | place: USA: California... | reverse complement strand
AGTCGGCCGCGAACGTGACCACCGGGACGCCCATCGCGGCGGCCCGGTTGATCGGCTCGATGAAGGGGTCGGGGTTCATCGGGTGCACCAGGATGCCGGCCGGCTTGCGCGCCAGTTCCTGCTCGAACGAGGCCAGCTGCTTGTTGACGTCGTACTCCGGCGTGCCCGAGTAGCGCGTCTTGACGCCGAGCGTGCGGCCGAGCTGCTTCATCATCTCGTAGACCGGGAACCAGTACTCCACGCCCGAGACCATCACGTTCATCACGTAGACGTCGTTGGCGCCGCCACGCAGGCCGGTGGCTGCCGCGGTCTGGGCGAAGGCCCCCGTTCCGGTCAGTCCTGCACCGGCGGCGGCCCCGGCCGCCGCAGCGGCCTTCAGGAAATCTCGTCTCATCGTGTGCTCCTCTTTGTCCATTGGGTTCAAGAACGACAACGCCCCGTCACGCATCGTTTGAGCCTCGCCGCCCATTTCGTTGTCATGACAGCGATGGACTATAGGATCGCTCTCGTTTGGCATTACTAGGGGAAACACTGCTACGATCGTGTCCGCAATGCCGCGACGATGTTATGACATGAGAACAGATCTCTTCATCGGGGTGGACATGGGCTCCACCGGTCTGAAAGCGGTCGCGTTCGAGGCCGGAAGCGGCGCGACGCTGGCTTCCTCGGGCCAGGCCCTGCCCTACGAGCGGCTCGCCGGTGGCGGCTGCGAACTGGCCGCGGAGGCGATCGAAACGGCGCTCGAGCAGGTCCTGCGAACCGTGTCGGACCAGCTCGGCCGACGTGTCGGCGACGTGCGCGCGATGTGCTGCACCGGGCACGGCGCAGGGCTCTACGTGCTCGACGCACGAGGGCAACTGCTGCGCGGCCGCGCGGTCGCGTCGACGGACCAGCGCGCCGGCGCCCGTGCGCAGGCACTGGCCGAGCACGCGGGCGATGCCCTCCATGCGGAGGTCGGCTGCGCACCGTGGGCGGGCCAGCCTTCGATGATCGCGGCGGAGTTGCTCGCCTGCGGGGCGCTGCGGCCGGGGGAGATCCGGCGCCTGCTCTTCGCCAAGGACTACCTCGGCCTGCTGCTCACCGGCGAGATCGCCACCGATGCGAGCGACGCGAGCACCGCGGGCCTGCTGTCGCTGCGATCGGGCACCTGGTCGTCGATGGCCTTCGAGGCGGCCGGCCTCGCGGACCTGGCCACGCATGCCCCCGCCCCCATCGTCGAAAGCGGCAGCGTGATCGGAACCCTGCGCCCTGCCCGGGCCGCCGCCTGCGGGCTGCCTGCGGGACTGCCGGTCGCCCTCGGCACCATCGACCTGCTGGCCTCGCTCACCGCAGTGGGCGCCGATCGTCGCGGCGAGGCGGTCGCCGTGCTCGGCACCTGGTGCGTCAACGCGGTGGTCGCGCCGGCGCGCGAAAGCCAGCCCCGCGTCGGCGCGATCGTGAACTTCGGCGTGCCGCAGCAGCGGCTCTACCTCGAGAACAGCCCGTCGTCGATGGCCAACGTCGCCTGGCTGGCGCAGACGCTGCGGTTTCCCAGCGCCGCGGCCGTGGTCGAGGCGGCGATGTCGGTTCCACTCGGCGCCGAGGGCCTGCGCTTCCTGCCCTTCGTCAACGGCGGTGGCGGCGCCAGCGCCGGCTTCGTGGGCCTGAAGGCGCACCATGGGCACGCCCACATGGCGCGTGCCGTGGTCGATGCGCTGGTGGCGCTGCACGCGCGGCATCTCAGGCAGCTCGCGTCGTGCGGGCTGGGGGTGCCGGGCCTCGTGGCGGCGCTCGGCGGCGGCGCCCGCGACGTCCGGGTCGTGCGCCTGCTCGCCTCGTTCCTCGCCCACCCGGTCGAGCGCTGCGGCGACGACGAGACCGGCGCACGCGGTGCCGCCGCCTGTGCGGCCGCGTCGCAGGGCAGGCGCGAGCCGCAGGCGCTGCCGGCTCCCCGCGAAGTCGTGGAGCCGCTGGCGCACGAGGTGCCGGCGCATGCCGACTTCTGCGCGGCCTTCGACGAACTCCTGCAGAGCCTCTCGCCGGCGTTCGAACACCTGGCGAGGCCGGCCCGATGAGCGTGCAGGAACTGCCGTACGCGCGGCCGGCGGCCCTGGCGGGACGGCACTTCTCGACCGTCATCGTCGGCGGCGGCATCAACGGTGCGGGCGTCTTCCGCGACCTGTCGCTGCAGGGCGTGGATTGCCTGATCGTCGACAAGGGCGACTTCGCCGCCGGCGCGAGCAGCGCGCCCTCGCGCATGATCCACGGCGGGCTGCGCTACCTGGAAAGCGGCTCCTTCTCCCTCGTCGCCGAGGCGACACGCGAACGCAACCTGCTGCTGCGCAACGCGCCGCACCTGGTGCGCCCGCTCGAGACCGTGGTGCCACTGTCCAGTCCGCTGGGCGGCCTGTTGAGCAGCATGCTGCAGTTCATCGGCTTCGCGCCTGCGCCGCGCGCGCGCGGGCTGCTCGTCGTCGCGCTCGGCCTGCGTGTGTACGACCTGCTGGGCCGTCGTCAGCGCGTGATGCACGGCCACCGCATCGCCCGGATCGCCGCGGCGGACCGGGCGCTGTTCCACCCGGCGGTGCGCTGGACCGCGACCTACTTCGACGCCTGGATCAGCCATCCCGAGTGGCTGATCCTCGAGCTGATCGCCGACGCCCACCGGGATCAGGCCGCGTCCGTGGCCGCGAACTACTGCAAGGTGACGGCCTGCGAGGGCCGGTCGCTCACGCTGCGCGACGAGATCACGGGCGAACGCGTGCAGGTCACGGCCGACACGATCGTCAACGCCACCGGCGCCTGGCTGGATCGTTCGGCTGCCGCGCTGGAGGGCGAAGCCGCACGCATCATGGGCACGAAGGGCTCGCACCTGGTCCTGGACCACCCCGCCCTGCACCGCGCGCTCGCCGGCCGCATGGCCTACTTCGAGGCCTCCGACGGCCGCGTGTGCATCGTCTACCCGTTCTTCGACCGCGTGCTGGTGGGCTCCACCGACATCCCGGTGGACGACCCCGACCAGGTCGTCACCGATCCGGCCGAGATCGACTACCTGCTCGGCGTGCTGCGCGAGGCGTTCCCGCAGCTGGAGTTCGCCCGCGAGCAGGTCGTCTACACCTACGTCGGCGTGCGGCCGCTGGCCCGTTCGGACGCGAGCCGACCCGGCCTCATCTCGCGCGAGCACGCCGTCGAGGTCGATCCGCCGAACGGCACGCGGGCGGTGCCGCTGGTCTGTCTCGTGGGGGGCAAGTGGACGACCTTCCGCTCGCTCGCGCAGCAGGCGACGAACCTGGTCCTGCGCCAGCTCGGCCGGCCGCGCCGGCAGTCGACGGAGTTGCTCGCGATCGGAGGCGGCGCGCAGATGCCGCCCGATGCGCAGGTCATGGCGCGTCTCGTCGAGCGCACCGCCGCCCGTTCGGGCCTCGGTGAGGAACGCAGCGTCGCGCTGGTGGCCCGCTATGGGTCGCGCGCCGAGGGCCTCGCGGAGCACTTCGCGGCGGCGGGCGACGCGGCGCTGGCGCATGCCCCCGACTACTCGATCGCCGAGGTGCGTTACCTGTGCCAGCAGACCGGGGTGATGCACCTTGCCGACCTGGTGATGCGCCGGACACTGCTGGCCATCCGCGGCCGGTCGAGCGCGGCGCTGCTCGCCGAGCTCGCAGGCATCGCCGCGTCGGCCCTCGGCTGGAGCGCCGCGCGCCGGCGCGAGGAACTGCTCGCCTGCAGCACGCTGCTGCGCGAGCGGCACGCCGTCCGTCTCGAACCCGAGCACACCGATGCGCCGGCTTCTTTCGGTGCATCATTGCCCGCTGGTTCGATTGCCAGCCCTCTTCCGACGTGAGCAGCCCCCCCGACGCCGCAGCCGTGCTCGACCGCAACGCCGACGCTCCGCTGTGGATCCAGTTCCGCGACGCACTGCGCAGCCAGATCCTGAAGGGCGAGCTGACCGTCGGCGCCAAGCTGCCCACCGAAGCCGAGCTGGGCGAGCACTACGGCATCTCGCGCATCGTGGTGCGGGAGGCGCTCGCCGACCTCGTGCGCAGCGGCCTGATCTACAAGATCAGGGGGCAGGGCGCCTTCGTGTCCACGCGTGAGCGGGACGAGGACTTCGTCTCGACCGTGCTCGGCTTCTCGGACGAGATGGAGCGCAAGGGCCGCACGGTGCGCACCCAGGTGCTGCAGCAGGAGTTGCGCGCACCGACGCCGCACGAGGCCAAGTCGCTGGATCTGGCCGCGACCGATCTCGTCGTCGCGCTCAAGCGCCTGCGCAGCGTCGACGGTGAGCTGCAGCTGCTCGTCGAGACCGCCGTGCCGGCCGACCTGGCACCCGGGCTGCACCGCACGCGGCTCGAGAACCGTTCGCTGTACGACGTGCTGCGCCGCCAGTACGGCCTGCGCATCGTCCGCGCCGAGCGCTGGATCGACGCGGTGCTGGCCGACGCGGCGACCCATGCGCTGCTGCAGATGGTCGAACCGGAGCCGCTGCTGCAGATCGAGTCGATCGCCTACGGCTCCAACGGCCGGCCCCTCGAACACTACCGGGCGCTGCACCGCTGCCGGTCGAGCCGGCTGCACGTTCAGACGACGACCTGACGGGGAGCCGTGCGCGCCCGCAACGTCGGAGCAGTCGCCGGCCTTGTACGATGGCGCTGCCTTCCTGCCATCACCCGTCTGGGACCACCTTGAAACTCGCCACCTGGAACGTCAACTCCCTCGCGATCCGCCTGCCGCAGCTGCTCGCCTGGCTGGCCGCCAACCCGGTCGACGTGATCGTGCTGCAGGAGACCAAGCTCACCGACGACAAGTTTCCCCACGCCGAGATCGCCGCGGCGGGCTACCAGGTGCAGTGGTTCGGCCAGAAGACCTACAACGGCGTCGCGATCCTGGCGCGCACGCCGATCGACGACGTCGTGCGCAACAACCCGACGTTCGAGGACGAACAGGCGCGCATCATCGCCGCGACCGTGAACGGCGTGCGCATCGTCGGTGCGTACTTTCCGAACGGCCAGGCGCCGGGCACCGACAAGTTCGCCTACAAGATGCGCTGGCTCACCGGGCTGCAGGAGTGGCTGCGCGGCGAACTCGAGCGCCACGACAAGCTCGTGCTGCTGGGCGACTACAACATCGCCCCCGAGGACCGCGACGTGCACGACCCGGTGCTGTGGGCCGGACAGATCCTCTGCACGCCCGAGGAGCGCGCCCACTTCCAGCAGCTGCTCGCGCTCGGCCTGCACGACGCCTTCCGCCTCTTCGAGCAGCCGCCCAAGAGCTGGAGCTGGTGGGACTACCGCAACCTCGCGTTCCGCAAGAACCAGGGGCTGCGCATCGACCACATCCTCGTCAGCGAGGCCCTGAAGGCCAGGGTCACCGCCTGCACGATCGACAAGCTGCCGCGCAAGAACGAACGGCCGAGCGACCACGCGCCGGTGATCGTCGAACTGATGGACCCACCCCCGTAGCGCCTGCGGCGCGCCCCTTCGAGGGGGCGCCGCCAGCGGACCGGCAAGGCCTAGTCGTCCAGGCCGAGTTCCTGGATCTTGCGCGTGATCGTGTTGCGGCCGATGCCGAGCTTCTGGGCCGCCTCGATGCGGCGGCCGCGCGTGATCTCGAGCGCGGTGTGGATCAGCTGCGCCTCGAACTTGCGCGTCAGCGTGTCCCAGACTTCCGGCGTGCCGGACTGCAGCATCGTGCGCGCGTCCTGCTCGAGGCCGGCGAGCCAGGGCACCGCCCCGCTCGGTGCCGGCGGCATGGCGGCCACGCCCGACACGGGCGCCACGAACTGCGGCGGCGGCACGACGGCCGCCGGCACGGCGGACTCCGCGCCGACCGCAACCGGCGTCACCGCCGGCGCCGCGGACGCCGCGCCGCCGAGCAGTTCGGGAGGCAGGTCCTTCGCCTCGATCACCTGCGCCGGCGCCATCACGGTGAGCCAGTGGCAGATGTTCTCGAGCTGACGCACGTTGCCGGGGAAATCGAACGCCATCAGCCGCGCGAGCGCCGCGTCGGTGATGCGCTTGGCCTCGACGCCGAGCTCGCGCGCGCTCTTCTGCAGGAAGAACCTCGCCAGCGCGGGCACGTCCTCGCGGCGCTCGCGCAGCGCCGGCAGGCGCAGCCGGATCACGTTGAGGCGGTGGAACAGGTCCTCGCGGAAGGCGCCCTGCTTGACGCGGTCTTCCAGGTTCTGGTGGGTCGCCGCGATCACGCGCACGTTGGCCCGCATCGGGTTGTGGCCGCCGACGCGGTAGAACTGGCCGTCGCTGAGCACGCGCAGCAGGCGCGTCTGCAGGTCGAACGGCATGTCGCCGATCTCGTCGAGGAAGAGCGTGCCGCCGTCGGCCTGCTCGAAGCGGCCGCGCCGCGTCGTCTGCGCGCCGGTGAAGGCGCCGCGTTCGTGGCCGAACAGTTCGCTCTCGAGCAGGTCCTTCGGGATCGCGGCGGTGTTGATCGCGACGAACGGCCCGCTCGCCCGCGGACTGTGCTTGTGCAGCGCCTGGGCGACGAGCTCCTTGCCGGAGCCCGACTCGCCGGTGATCAGCACCGTGACGACGCTCTGGCTCAGGCGCCCGATCGCGCGGAAGACGTCCTGCATCGCCGGCGCCTGGCCGAGCATCTCGGGCATCTGCGCGGCACGTTCGTCGCGCACCTCGTCGCGCAGGCTCTCGTCGACCGCACGGCGGATCAGCTCGACAGCCTTGGGCACGTCGAACGGCTTGGGCAGGTACTCGAACGCGCCGCCCTGGAAGGCGCTGACCGCGCTGTCCAGGTCCGAGTACGCGGTCATGATGATGACCGGCAGCCCCGGGTGGCGCTCCTTGACCTTGCTCAGCAGCTCGATCCCCGAGCCGCCCGGCATGCGGATGTCCGAGACCAGCACCTGCGGCTCGTCGTCCTCGTCCATCGCCGCGAGCACGTCGCGCGGGTTCGTGAAGCTGCGCACCGCGAGTTCCTCGCGCGCCAGCGCCTTCTCCAGCACGAAGCGGATGCTTTGGTCGTCGTCAACGATCCAGATGGGTTTCATGCCCTGCCTGCAGTCTGCCCGGCCACCCGACGATCACGGCTCAGGGGAGTGGGATCACGGTCTTGAATACGGTCCTGCCCGGTTCGCTCTCGCACTCGATCGTGCCCTGATGCTGCTGCACGAACGTCTGCGCCAGCGTGAGACCGAGCCCGGATCCGCCGTCGCGCCCCGACACCAGCGGGTAGAAGATGCGATCGCGGATGGACTCGGGCACACCCGGGCCGTTGTCCTGGATATGCAATTCCAGTGCCAGACGATAGCGCTGCTTGCCCAGCGTCACCTGGCGCGCGATGCGCGTGCGCAGCGTGATGCGCGCGTCGCCGGCGCCGATGCGCTCGACGAGCGCCTGCGCCGCGTTGTGCGCGATGTTCAGCACCGCCTGGATCAGCTGCTCGCGATCGCCGCGGAAGTCGGGGATCGAGACGTCGTAGTCGCGCTGCACCTCGAGCCCGCGCGGGAACTCGGCGAGGATCAGCGAACGCACCCGCTCGCAGACTTCGTGGATGTTGACGTCGCCGACGACGTGCGGCTTGCGGTGCGGCGCGAGCAGCCGGTCGACCAGCGCCTGCAGCCGGTCGGCCTCGTTGATGATGACCTGGGTGTACTCGGTCAGCGCGCGCGTCTCGACCTCCATCTCGAGCAGCTGGGCCGCGCCGCGGATGCCGCCGAGCGGGTTCTTGATCTCGTGCGCGAGGTTGCGGATCAGCTCCTTGGTCGCACGCGCCTGGCCGAGCGCGCGCTCCTCGCGGTCCTGGCGCGTCTGCTGCTCGATCTCGACCAGCTCGACGAGCACGTGGGGCACGCCGTCCATCTGGTTGACGATCACGTGCACCGGCAGTGCGTCGCCGCCCGCCGGTCCCGGCCGCCGCAGCAGCGCCTCCAGCCGCGATGCAGAGAACTCGTTGCGCGCCACCGCCGCGACCGTGTCGCGCAGCACCTGCGCCTCGACGAACCAGTCGAACACCGAGCCGCGCTGCACGCTGCGGCGCGACAGTCCGAGCACGTTCTCGAACGACGCGTTGGCGAACACGCAGCGGCCGTCCGGACTGACCACCGCGATCATGGTCGCGAGGTGATCGAAGGCGGCGTACGCCGCGTCCGCCGGCCGCGACGCCGCAGCGTCGGTCGACGCGGGCGCCTTCAACTCAGCTCCCCAGCTTGCTCAGCTCGCGGCGCAGCGCGGCGACGTCGCTTTCCTTGCGCGCGATCGCCGCCTTCATCTCGGCGACCCGGTCGAGGTACTTCTGGTAGTTGCGCTCGTCGCCGAGACGGTCGGGTTCGCCGTTCTTGTATTCCTTCTGCAGCTGCGCAAGCGCGTCCTCTTCCTTCTTCAGCTCGGCCTCGAGGATGCGGCGCGAGTCGCTGTCGCGGGCGCGCTGCTGGGCCGGGTCGATCTTCGAGTCCGCCGGGCGCGCCTCGGCCGGCGGCACCGGCGTGCCGGTGCGCGGCCGCTGCCCCTGGATCACCGTGACCGGCGCGCCCTCGAGCTTGCGGCAGCCCTTCTCCTCGGCCGCCTTGGGCGTCAGCTCGCTCGTGTAGAGGTTGCCGGGACAGCGGTAGACGACCCCCTGCGCTAGTGCGGGTGCGGCCGCCGGCGCCAGCGCGACGGCAAGGATGGCGGCAACTCGGCTGGTCGATGAACGCATGCGTCGGACTCCCGACCCGCCTAACGCCGCACGGGCTCGCGCGGCCGACAGGGTCGGCCGCATTGTCGCCCAGCGGCGCGGCGGCTTCGGCATGCCGCCCCTCAAGAAAAAAGGGACGGCAGTGCCGTCCCCTTCGTCGCGCGTGCGAAAGATCACAGCGCGTAGTACATGTCGAACTCGATCGGGTGGGTGGTCATGCGGAAGCGCGTGACCTCCTGCATCTTCAGCTCGATGTAGGCGTCGATGTAGGCATCGGTGAACACGCCGCCCTTGGTCAGGAACGCACGGCCCTTGTCGAGGTAGTCGAGCGCCTGGTCGAGGCTGTGGCAGACGGTCGGGATCTTCGCGTCCTCTTCGGGCGGCAGGTGGTAGAGATCCTTGGTCGCGGCCTCGCCCGGGTGGATCTTGTTCTCGACGCCGTCCAGGCCCGCCATCAGCAGCGCGCTGAAGGCGAGGTACGGGTTCGCGGTGGGGTCCGGGAAACGCGCCTCGATGCGGCGTCCCTTCGGGTTGGCGACGTACGGGATGCGGATCGAGGCCGAGCGGTTCTTCGCCGAGTAGGCCAGCTTGACCGGCGCCTCGAAGCCCGGCACGAGACGCTTGTACGAGTTCGTGCCCGGGTTCGTGATCGCGTTCAGCGCGCGCGCATGCTTGATGATGCCGCCGATGTAGTACAGCGCGAACTCCGACAGGCCGGCGTAGCCGTCGCCGGCGAACAGGTTCTTGCCGTCCTTCCAGACCGACTGGTGCACGTGCATGCCCGAGCCGTTGTCGCCGACGATCGGCTTGGGCATGAAGGTCGCGGTCTTGCCGTACGCGTGCGCGACGTTCTGGATCACGTACTTCTGCAGCTGCAGCCAGTCGGCGCGCTGCACCAGCGTGCTGAACTTGGTGCCCAGCTCCATCTGGCCGGCGGTCGCGACCTCGTGGTGGTGCACCTCGACCGGGATGCCGAGCGACTCGAGGATCAGGCACATCTCCGAGCGCATGTCCTGGAAGCTGTCGACCGGCGGCACCGGGAAGTAGCCGCCCTTGACGCCCGGACGGTAGCCCGAGTTGCCGTGTTCGTATTCCTTGCTGCTGTTCCAGGCCGCCTCTTCCGACTCGACCTTGACGAAGCTGCCCGACATGTCCGCGCCCCAGCGCACGCTGTCGAAGACGAAGAACTCCGGCTCCGGGCCGAAGTAGGCGGCATCGCCGATGCCCGACGACTTCAGGTAAGCCTCGGCGCGGCGCGCCAGCGAACGCGGGTCGCGCTCGTAGGGCTTGCCGTCGCCCGGCTCAAGCACGTCGCAGGTCAGCAGCAGCGTCGGCTCTTCGAAGAACGGGTCGATGTTGGCGGTGTTCGGGTCCGGCATCAGCAGCATGTCGGACGCCTCGATGCCCTTCCAGCCGGCGATCGACGAGCCGTCGAAGGCATGGCCCGAAGTGAACTTGTCTTCGTCGAACGCGGAGACGGGCACCGAGACGTGCTGCTCCTTGCCGCGGGTGTCGGTGAAACGGAAGTCGACGAACTTGACTTCGTTCTCCTTCACCATCTTCATCACGTCGGCGACGGTCTTGGCTGCCATCAAATTCTCCTGGCTGGATGCTCTTCGAGGGGTTGGTGTGGGGTGACGCGAGCCCCGCCGGTGACGCACGGGGCCCGAAAAATGCGCACAGGAATGTAGCAGAAAGCATGCCTGCGGCCGCCCTCGCAGCGCCCTGCCTCAGCCCCAAGCGGGTGCAAGCGTAGGCACCGATTCGGGGCCGACCGGCGGCCGTCAACGCACCAACTCGGGGCCAAGTTTGGCGTCGAAAGCGGCGAGCCCGGCGTGCAGATCGGCGTAGGCGGCGTCGAGCCGACCGGCGTCGCCCTTGACGCCGAGTTCGATGTGACGGCCCCACTGGGGATGGTCGACGCTCGGCAGGCTGAACACCTTGATGCCGGCGTGACGCGCCTCGATCGCCAGCATCAGTGGCGTCAGCGTCGCCTCCATCGCACCGAAGACGATGACCGACCTCTCCCGCACGCCGACGCGCCGGTGCGCCGCTGCGCAGTGGGTGTCGAGCACCCACTCGATCATCGGCCAGGCCATGACCGGGAAGCCCGGCACGAAGTGGACCCCGCACCCGCCCTCGCCGACCGGCACGCTGAAGCCGGGGATCTTGTTGTAGGGGTTCGGGATGATCTGCGCGCCTTCGGGGAACACGCCCATGTTGAGGCGGTGCACGTTGTCGTCGCGCTCCGGTTCGTAGGGCTTGCCCTGCTCGGCGGCGACGTCGCGCATGCGCTCCAGGATCAGCTCGCGGGCCTGCGGATGCAGCACGAGCGGGCGGCCGAGCGCGCGGGCGGCGCACTGGCGGGTGTGGTCGTCGGGCGTCGCGCCGATGCCGCCGCAGGAGAACACCACGTCGCCGGCACGCGCCGCGGCGAACGCGTCGACCAGGTCGGCGCTGATGCGGTCGGGGTCGTCGCCGACGTAACGCGCCCAGGCGAGGCCGAGCCCGCGCGCGGCCAGCAGGTCGATCACCTTGGGCAGGTGCTTGTCCGCGCGCTTGCCGGACAGGATCTCGTCGCCGACGATCAGCAGGCCGAAGTTCATCGCGCGGGCGGCGGCAGCGCCTCGATGACCGGCGCCCGCGGCGGCTCGACCGGCGCGGGCGGCGGCGCGCTGCTGCGCTGCGCCTGCAGCGCCGCGAGGGTGTAGTGCGCGAACCAGAGCGCCGAGAAGGCGAACACCAGCGTGTAGATCCAGATCGCGATCGGTATCAGCACCGGCGCGAGCACGGCGAACAGCACCCCCGAGGCCCACACCAGGCTCGGCGCGGCACCGAGATAGCCCGTCAGCACGCCGATGCCGAGCAGCGCGCTGCGATGCTCGCGGATCAGCGCGACCCGCTCCTCGCGGCTCGCATGTTCGGCGAGCACGTCGTAGCTGAACACGCGGTAGCTGAGCCAGCCCCAGATCAGCGGCGGCACGAGCAGGATCAGCGGCGGGATGAACCAGAGCGGGATCGAGACGACCAGCAGCACGAGCGCGATGGCGGTGGCGAGCAGGCCACCGAACATGCCGGCGACGAACGAGCCGCCGCGCTTGCGCTCGAGGGTCGGGAAGCGCCGCGCCGCCACCAGGTTCAGCATCGCCGGCGTCATCAGCGCGGCCACGCACAGCAGCGCGACGACGACGATGACCGGCGTCGCGAGGAACACGACGATCAGCGGCGCCAGGGCGGCCTTCAGCCCTCCCATGCCGATCGCCTCGAGCCAGTTGAAGAGCGTCGCGACGATGGTCCAGCCTTCGACGGTCAGGCGCACCACGTCGACGGCCGAACTCCAGAAGAAGTAGCCCAGGCCGAACGCGGCCACCACCATCAGCACGAGCGGCAGCAGCGACAGGAAGATCACGCGCGGGTGCAGGCAGTACGCCGCAGCGCGCCAGAACGAATCGAAGAGCAGGGACATCAGCGCAGGTTGCCGGTGTGGCCGAGCGAATAGCGCCCGGGCTGCGGCCAGACCGTCAGGCCGTGCGGCTCGGCACCGACGGTGATCTGCTTCACCTCGCCGCTGCCGGTGTCGAAGCGGTAGATCACGTCGTCGTAGCGCGCCGCGAGCCAGAGGTACTTGCCGTCGACGCTGACGTTGCCCATGTCGGGGCTGCCGCCGCCCGGCACGCCCCAGCGCGCGACGATCTTCTCGGTCGCG
>Ga0315910_10004052_pt1 | contig 12328 bp, 8 predicted proteins | sample EdamamesoilMG_FD_204470 | JGI IMG/M metagenome (GOLD analysis project Ga0315910, IMG submission 204470) | Garden soil microbial communities collected in Santa Monica, California, United States - Edamame soil | ecosystem: Environmental > Terrestrial > Soil > Garden | place: USA: California... | reverse complement strand
TCCTTGTCCCGGAAGACACGAACCAGACTGATGACTGCTACCTCAAGGACGTCGCCACGGGCGCGATCTACCTGTGTTCGATGGGGACCAGCGGGAACATCGCTTCGCTTGGCGCCAGCCACTCAAGATTGAGCGGCGACGGGCGTTACGTGAGCTTTGACACCGTGTCAGCCCTCGAACCCAATGATTCCAATTCGTTGCTCGACGTGTACCTGCGAGATTGGCAGGCAGGCCTGACCGAACTAGTCAGCGTCACTCCGGCTGGCATCGCGGGCAGCGGATTCTCATTCAGCGGCGATGTCTCTGGCGACGGGAGGTGGGTCATCTTCGGAAGTTCTGCGACAGACCTCGTCATTGGCGACACCAACGGCAAAGACGATCTCTTCCTACGAGATCGACTGCTCGGAACCACAGAAATCGTCAGCCTCAGCAGCAGCGGTGCGCAGGGCAATGGAGTCAGCGATCAGACCGCCACGATCTCGGACGACGGGCGATTCATCGCCTTCAGCAGTTGGGCTACAAACTTCGCCGAGGGCGACAACAACTCTGCGATGGACCTGTTCCTGCGTGATCGAGCGCAGGGCACGACTGTGTTGATCGACCGCTCGTGGCAGGGTGGCACGCCGATCCTTGGCGCGTATTCGCCGCGCATCTCGGCCAACGGAGAATGGATCGCCTTCATGTCAGATGCTCCGAACCTCGTCTCCTATCCTGTGCCCGGCTTTGGTTTGAAGAAGTCATTTCTCTACTGCGTGGCAACCGACGAACTCGTCTGGGCCTCGCACGCTCTCGGTGGTGGCCTGCCAACAGGAGCCTGCCAGTCTATCGACATCAACGACGACGGCCGATACGTGACGATGGTGTGCAGCGGGTCGGACTTCACGACGATTCCGGTGCCGCTCGGCACTTCGCACGCCTACGTATATGATCGCTTGCGGCGCGAGCACTGCCTCTTGTCGCGAACGCCGAGCGGGCAGCCTGTCGATCTAGGGCCCAGTTCCGCACGAGGCATCTCCGGCGACGGCCGGTACGTGGTCATCTATTCGAAGGCCACGGACTTCGCCCCCGGCCCCCCTCCCGGGCCATTTGGGCAGGCCTATCGGCTCGACCGTGGTCAGTCCTCCGGTGCATTCATGTACTGCACTCCCCAGGCGGTCGGAACTGGCTGTGAAGTTCTGCTCGACGCATCGGGCTCACCCTCCGCTTCTCAGGGTTCCGGCTTTCACCTGAGCGCCGATCTGATGCCCAACGGCCAGCGCGCCAATCTGGTCTATTCACTGAGCGGTTGCGCGAACCTGCCCTTCGGTTCCGGTCGCCTGTGCGTCGCCTCGCCGCTCGCGCGAGTCGGCTACGTGTCGACCGGCGGACAGGCGACTGGATCGGACTGCTCGGGCGGCTTCGACTTCGATTTCAACACGCGCATCGCCAGCGGCGTGGATCCCGCGCTGATCGCAGGGCAACAGGTCTGGGCACAGCTCTGGTTGCGCGCACCCGGTCAGTCCGGCCTCGCGCGACACGCCTTCAGCGACGCCGCCACGTTTGCCATCGGGCCTTGACCGCAGGCCGCTCGGCCGCGGCTGCTCGACGCGGCTGGTCACCGGAGATCCGCGCCAAGCCTGCCGAACGGACAACTCCTCCATCGGCGGCGACCGATTCCGCGGTTTGCGTCCAGAATCCTCGCGGATCCCACACCGGCGCCAGGCCGCTCTAGTAACCAGCCGCTCCGCGTCGATAATCGACGCCCCCGCCCATGACTTGGGAAGCCTGGTTCACGCTCGCCGTGCTCGCGCTGATGGTCTACGCGCTGGCGCGGAACCTGGCGTCGGACATCGTCATGGTCGCAGCGGTCACGGTGTTCATGACCGCGGGCCTGTTCTCGGACAGGTTCCCGACGCCGAACAAGCTGGTCGCGGGGCTGGGCAACGAGGCCTTGGTCACGGTGCTCGTGCTCTACGTCGTCGTCGCCGGTCTTTCGCGCACGGGCGCGATGAGCCTGCTCACGCGGCCGCTGCTCGGCCGGCCGAAGTCGCTCGCCGGCGCGCAGTCGCGGATCATGTTCACGACCGCCGGCGTGTCGGCGTTCCTGAACAACACGCCGATCGTCGCGATGTTCATCCCCGTGGTGAACGACCTGTGCAAGCGCACCGGCTTCTCGCCGGCCAAGCTTTTCATCCCGCTCTCGTTCGCGACGATCCTCGGCGGCACGTGCACGCTGATCGGAACGAGCACGAACATGGTCGTGTACGGATTGCTCGTCGCCGAGACGGGCGATCGCGAAGCGCTGGGCATGTTCGACCTGGCCTGGGTCGGCGTGCCTGCCGCGATCGCCGGCATCTTGTTCCTGCTGGCGACCAGCCGCTGGCTCTTGCCGGATCGCAAACCCAAATCGATCAGCTCGACCGACCCGCGCGAGTACACGATCGAGATGGAGGTCGAGGCCGGCAGTCTGCTGGTCGGCCAGAGCATCGAAGAGGCAGGCCTGCGCGGCTTGCCGGGCGTGTACCTCGCGGAGATCGAGCGCGGCGATCGCGTGCTGCCCGCGGTCGGACCGACCGACAGGCTGGCGGCGAACGACCGTCTGATCTTCGTCGGCATCGTCGAATCGATGGTCGAGCTGCAGCGCATCCGCGGCCTGCGCCCGGCGACGAACCAAGTGTTCAAGCTCGACGCGCCGCGCTCCGAACGCTGCATGCTCGAGGCCGTGGTCTCCAATCGCTGTCCGATGGTCGGCAAGACCATCCGCGACGGCAAGTTCCGCTCGGTCTACAACGCGGCGGTGATCGCCGTTTCGCGCTCGGGCGAGCGCATCAACAAGAAGATCGGCGACATCGAACTGCAGCCGGGCGACCAGTTGCTACTGGAAGCGCACCCGGGTTTCCTCGAAGAGCAGCGCAACTCCAAGGACTTCTTCCTGGTCTCGCGCCTGGAGGATTCGACGCCGCCGGGACACGAGCGCGCCTGGCTCGCGATCGCGATCCTGGTCGCGCTGGTGATCGTCGCCGGTTTCGAGTGGCTGCCGATGGTGCACGCGGGATTGCTCGCCGCGGGAGCGATGATCGTCAGCGGCTGCTGCAACGCAGCGACGGCGCGGCGCAGCATCGACTGGGAAGTGCTGATCACGATCGCCGCCGCGCTCGGGTTGGGCGAGACGATGCGCGGCACGGGGCTCGCGGATCATCTGGCCAACGGCGCGGTCAGCGCGATCGGCAGCAGCCACCCGTGGCTGGTGCTGGCGGCGATCTACGCGACGACGATGCTGCTGACCGAGGTCCTGAGCAACAACGCCACGGCCGCGCTGATGTATCCGATCGCGATGTCCACCGCAGCCTCGCTGGGGCTGGACTTCCGACCGTTCCTGGTCGTGATCATGGTCTCGGCCTCGTGCGGCTTCGCGACGCCCTTCGGCTACCAGACCAACCTGATGGTCTACGGACCCGGCGGGTACCGCTTCGTCGACTTCCTGAGGGTGGGCATCCTGCTCGACCTCTTGGTGATGGCCGTCACGCTCGCGGTGATCCCGCTGGTCTGGCCGCTCTGACCGCAGCTGCTGGCCGGTGCCTCAGACGCGCGCGGTCGCGCCCTTGAGTTCGGCGACGACCATCGCGCCGACCTCGCTGCCCTTGTGCACGCCGGTGCCGACGCCCTTGAGGCGCTTGGAGCGCAAGAGACTGATCACCGAGTCCTCGATCGCGACCGCGGCGCGCTTCTCGCCCAGGTAGTCGAGCATCATCGACACGGCCATGATCGCCGCGACCGGCGAGGCCTTGTCCTGCCCGGCGTGCTTGGGCGCCGAGCCGTGGATCGGCTCGAACAGGCTGACCTTGCCGGGGTGCAGATTGCCCGAGGCGGCGATGCCCATGCCGCCTTGGATCATCGCGCCCAGGTCGGTGATGATGTCGCCGAACAGGTTGGGCGTCACGGCGACGTCGAACCACTCGGGGTTCTTGATCATCCACATGCAGGCCGCGTCGATGTAGGCGTGGTCGGTCTTGACGTCGGGGTATTCCTTGGCGACCTCGGCGAACACGCGCGTCCAAATGTCCTGCGCGCGCACGGCGTTGGCCTTGTCGATCAGGGTCACCTGCTTGCGCTTGTTGCGCTCGCGGGCGAGCTCGAAGGCGTAGCGGATGGCGCGCTCGACGCCCAGGCGCGTGTAGACCATGGTCTGCACCGCGACCTCGTGGTGCTGCCCCTTGTGCGTGAAGCCGTGCGATCCCGAGTAGGCGTCCTCGGTGTTCTCGCGGATGAAGACCATGTCGACGTCCTCGGGCCCTTTGTCCTTGAGCGGACACAGCGAGGCGTCGTAGAGCTTCACCGGGCGCAGATTGACGTACAGGTCCAGCTCGAAGCGGCACTTGGCGATGATGCCGTACTCGATCAGGCCGACGGGAACGCGCGGATCGCCGATCGCGCCCAGGTAGATCGCGCGCTTCTGGCGCACCTCGCTGAAGGCCGACTCGGGGAAGATCTCCTGCGTCTTCAGGTAGTGGTCGGTGCCGAAGGGGTACTCGGTGCGCCGGATCTTGAACCCGTAGACGCTCGAGGCCGCGTCGAGCACGCGCAGCGCCTCGCGCGTGACCTCCGGCCCGATGCCGTCGCCGCCGATCACTGCAATGTCGTATTCAGCCATGGTGCTTCTCGATTGCGCGGCCGCGTTCAGCGCGCCTGCTTCTGGAACATGCCGGGAACGTAACTGGTGATGCGCCCTTCGACGGCGCTGGCTGCCACCGTGAGCGGCGAGGCCAGGTAGAGCTTGCCGGGCCCGCTGCGGCCGGTGAAATTGCGGTTGATCGCGCTGACGGTGACCTGCTCGGGATTCGAGGAGACACCCGGACCGCAGCCGATGCACGCGCCGCATCCGGGGTTGATCACTTCGACGCCGGCGCGCTCGAACAGCTCGAGGTAGCCGCGTGCGCGCGCGTAGTCGCGCACGCCCTCGCTGCCGAACTGCAGCACCATGCGCACGCCGGGCGCGACACGCCGGCCGCCCGCCAGCGCGTCCGCGAGCACCTGCGCGTAGAAATCGAGGTCGTGTTCCTTGCCCGCGGTGCACGAGCCCGCGTAGGCGATGTCGATCTCGACCGGTTCGAGTTCGGCGATCCGCGCGCCGTAGGTCGGATCGCCCGGCTTGGCGACCATCGGCTGGATGCTCGCAAGGTCGATCGTGTGCACGCCACCGTCGTAGTGTGCGTCGGCGTCGGCGCTGACGAAGCTCTTGGCGATGCTCGCGAGGCTGGAGCCGGGCCGGCGCGCGGCCAGCCAGCGCGCCGCGACCTCGTCGCCCTCGCAGATGCCGCTGCGCGCGGTGCACTCGGTGGCCATGTTGCACAGCGTGGCGCGCTCGTCCATCGAAAGCCCCGCCAGTCCGGGGCCGCCGAATTCCATCACGCGGTCGAGCGTCTCCTCGCGCACCGCGAAGGTCTCGAGGATGTGCAGGATCACGTCCTTGGCGGTCGTGCCCGGGCGCAGCTCGCCGACGAGCTCGAAGCGGATCGACTCGGGCACCTTGACGAAGGTGAAGCCCGAGTAGATCAGGCCGGCGTACTCCGTCGCGCCCACGCCCCAGGTCAGCGCGTTGTTGCCGCCGCCCATGCAGGTGTGGCTGTCGGTGGCCTGGATGAAGTCGCCGGGGTCGACGAAGTGCTCGCGCGCGACCTGGTGGCAGATGCCGGGTGAGATTCCGTCCTTCGCCGAGTAGTCGCGCACGAGCGTGTGACGCTGGAACTCGCGCTGCAGGCGCCGCAGCGTCTCGATCTGCGCGGCGAAGGGCGCCATGCGCGGCACGCCGTCGGCGTACAGCAGGTGGTCCTCGAACACGGCGAACTTGGCCGGGTTCACGACCTGGTAGTCGGCGCCGTACTCCTGGGCCAGGAAGTGGTGCACCTGGGCCGTGGTGAACTCGTGGCTGTAGCCGCCGTCGACGCGCACCAGGCAGGCGTCGCCCGGCGCCACGAAGCTGCTGGCGCCCGCGCCGCCGACCAGGTGCGAGCTGATGATCTTCTCGGCCATGGTCATCGCGCGCGGCGTGGTCTTTGGCGCCGCGACCTTCAGCTCTCCGCGCTGGTAGCGGGCGATGAACGGGAACAAGCCTCCGGCCTCGAGCGTCGCGCGCGTCACCGGGTCGTAGCGCTTGGTGAACTCCTCCAGCGGCAGTTCCTCGCCGGCCTGCAGGCGCGCGAGCAGCGCGTAGTCCCCCATCAACTGTCCCAGGTTGACGTTGTTGCGCAGGTGGATCGGCGCGAAGGAGGAGGCGATCACCAAGTGGATCCCCGACCATTTCTCGCACTGCGGCGCGGTCTCGCGCGAAGAGCCGGTGCCCTTGCGCGCGCCGGAGACGATCACCTCGAAGCCCGCGTCCATCAGCGCGCGGCGCTCGAACACGCGCTTCTGAGCCTTGTCGATCAAGCCCGCGTAGGCGTCGAGCGCGATGTCCTCGGGCTTGTGCCGGAAGCAGACCCAGGCCGGCGTCATCACGTCCGTGTTGATGTCGTCGAGCAGCTCGGCGGGGTCGACGTCCTGCATGCGGAAGTCGACCTCGCCGCGCAGCTGGCGACGGATCTGCTCGAGGTCCTTGAACAGGAACAGCACGCGCTTCCCCGGAGAAAGCGCGACGCTGCGCCGGCCGTCGGCGTGGGTGCGGATCAACGGATTCACGGCGCGACCTGTCAGCCCTGCGTGTTCTCGATCAGGATCGCGATGCCCTGACCGCCGCCGATGCAGGCGGAGGCGATGCCGTAGCGCTTCTTCGCGCGGCGCAGCTGGTACATCAGGGTCAGCACCAGGCGCGTGCCGGTGGCGCCCAGCGGGTGGCCCAGCGAGATCGCGCCGCCGTTGACGTTGCAGCGGTCGCGGTCCAGGCCCAGTTCCTTCTCGCAGGCGAGGTACTGCGCCGAGAAGGCCTCATTGATCTCGACGAAGTCGACCTGGTCGAGCTTGATGCCGGCGCGCGCGATGCAGTTCTTGATCGCCGGCACCGGGCCGATGCCCATTTCCTTGGGATCGACGCCCGCCGTGCCCCAGGCGCGGATCAGGCCAAAGACGTCGAGCTTCTCGGCCTTGGCGCGCTCCGCCGTGGTCAGCACCACCGCCGCCGCGCCGTCGACGATGCCGCTGGCGTTGCCGGCGGTCACCGTGCCGTCCTTGCCGAAGGCCGCGCGCAGCTTCGAGAGCGCCTCGAGCGAGGTCTCCGGCTTGATGTGGTCGTCGCTGGAGATCGTCTCCTCGCCCTTGCGGCCCTTGACGACCAGCGGCGCGATCTCCTGCGCGAAGCGGCCGTCCTTGACCGCGGCGGCGCCGAGCTGGTGGCTGCGCAGCGCGTAGGCGTCCTGCTCCTCGCGCGAGATGCCCAGGCGGCGCGCGAGGTTCTCCGCGGTCTGCGCCATGTACAGGCCTGCGATCGGGTCCATCAGGCTGGCGAACAGCGAATCCTGCATGGTCGGCGCGGTGCCGAAGGGGAAACCGTTGCGTGCTCCGTAAAGCACATACGGAGCCTGGCTCATGTTCTCCATGCCGCCCGCCAGCACGGTCCTGGCCTCGCCGAGCAGGATCATCTGCGCGCCGCTGACGATCGACTGGATGCCAGACCCGCACAGGCGATTGACCGTCAGCGCGGGCGCGCCCTGCGGCACGCCGGCCTTGAGGCCGACGTGGCGCGCGCCGTAGATCGCGTCGATCGAGGTCTGCAGCGCGTTGCCGATCACGACGTGGTCGACCGAGTCGGCCGCGACGCGCGCGCGCTCCAGCGCCGCCCTCGATGCGTGCGCGGCGAGGTCGATCGCGCTGACGTCCTTGAACCGGCCGTAGCCGGGCGTGCCGACGTACTCGCACATGGGGGTGCGCGCGCCGCCGACGAGAACCACTTCGTGAGCCATGGATGTCCTCGAGCCTGTTCTAGTCCCGTTTCGGTTTGCTTCTACTTGCCGGGGAAGCTGGGCTTGCGCTTCTCCAGGAACGCGGTCATGCCTTCGCGCATGTCCTGCGTGGTCGTGGCCAGTCCGAACATGTCGCTTTCGATCAGCTCGCCTTCGGCCTGGCTCATGTTGAGCCCGCGCGAGATCGTCTCCAGCGCCAGGCTCAGCGCCACCGGCGAGCGCGAGAGCATCTGCGCGACGAGTTTGCGCGTGCCTTCCGCGAGCTCCGCGGGTTCGAACACGCGATTGACCACGCCGACGCGATGTGCTTCCTCGGCCGTGAACATGTCGCCGGTCAGCACCCACTCGCGCGCCACGCCGGGGCCGGCGATGCGCGCCAGGCGCTGCGTGCCGCCGTAGCCGGGGATGATGCCCAGGCTGACCTCGGGCAGGCCCATGCGCGCGGTCTTGGCCGCGGTGCGCAGCGTGCAGGCCAGCGCCAGCTCCAGTCCGCCGCCGAGCGCGAAGCCGTTGATCATCGCCACCGAGGGCTTGCCCAGGCGTTCGAGGCGGCCGACCACCTGCTGTCCGAAGAAGGCTTTGCCCTTGGCCTCCAGCGCATGCATCTTCGCCAGCTCGTTGATGTCCGCGCCGGCGACGAAGGCCTTGTCCCCGCTGCCGGTGACGAGCACGGCGCGCACGCTCGCATCGTCGCGCACCGCGTCGAAGGCGTGGGCCAGCTCGGTCAGCGTCTGGTGGTTGAGCGCGTTGAGCACCTTGGGCCGATTGACCGTGACCGTGGCCACGCCGTCGGCCTGCTCCAGCAGGATGTACTCGTAGCTCATGGGCTTCAGACCTTGGCCGGCGGACGCACGACGGTCACCTTGTTGATCTTGACCGGCGTGACCGGCTTGGAACTCTCGCCGCGCGCGGAGACCACCGGCGCCAAGGCGATCTTGTCGAGCGTGGCCAGGCTCTCGCCGCCGGCCGCCAGCCGGCCGAAGGCCGTGTACTGCCGATCGAGGAAGTTCGCGTCGCCGTGGCAGACGAAGAACTGCGAGCCCGCGGAGTTGGGATCCTGCGAGCGCGCCATCGACACCACGCCCTTGACGTGCTTGGTGTCGTTGAACTCGGCCTTGATCTGGTATCCCGGGCCCCCGGTGCCGGTGCCCTGCGGGCAGCCGCCCTGGATCATGAAGCCCTTGATCACGCGGTGGAAGTTCGTCCCGTCGTAGAAGCCCTTCTCAGCCAGCTTGATGAAGTTCTCGACGTGGCCGGGCGCCTTGTCGGGGAAGAACTCGATGGTCATCGGCCCGACGCTGGTCTCGACGATCGCGGTCACACCCTGCAGATGCTTGCTCATGGTCTTCTTGTCCTTGAATGGCCAGATCACTTCGCGGTCGTCGCCAGGATCACGGTCGCCTTCACGATCTTCTGCGGCTCGAGCGGCTTGTCGCCCGGCCCCTTCGGGCTCATCACGATCGCGTCGAGCGTCTCGTAGCCGCTGACCAGCTTGCCGAAGGCGCTGTACAGCCCGTCGAGGCTGGGGTAGCGCGCGTGCATGACGAAGAACTGGCACGAGGCCGAGTTCGGGTCGTTGGTGCGCGCCATCGAGAGCACGCCGCGCTCGTGCTTCTTGTCGTTGAACTCCGCGACCAGCTGCCGCGGCCCGTTGCCGCTGCCGCTACCCGTGGGATCGCCGCCCTGGATCATGAAGGTCGGGATGATGCGGTGGAACGTCGTGCCCGAATAGAAGTTCGTGTAGGCGAGATCGAGGTAGTTGCGCACGTGGTTGGGCGCGACCTCCGGCCAGAACTCGACGATCATGTCGCCGCGGTTGGTCTGCAGCAGCACGTTGTATTTCGCGAGCTCGGCCAGCGGCACGGACTTCTCGTCCATGAAATTGAGGCCGGCCCCGGCGGGTTGCAGCAGCTTCACCGACACCGGCCGGTCGTCGCCGATGCCGCTGGCGTAGACCAGCTCGAAATCCTTCTCGGCCTTGATGTAGGGCCCGAGGTCGATGTCGACCGAGATTTTCGCGCCCTCGGGCAGGCTCATCGAGCCCTTTTCCTCGCGCTCGGCCAGCGGCTTGCCGTTGGCGAGGAAGGCCGCGGGCGTCAGCAGCCAGCCTGCGACCGCCGCGCCGCCCGCGGGAGCGGTGAGCTCGACGTGCACGCTGAAGGCCGCGCCGCTGAGGTAGTTGGTCGGAGCCTTCCACTTGATGTCGGGGCCGCCCGGCAGCGGCACGGCTGCGGCGGGTTGCGGTTGCGCGAGTTCCGCCGCCGCGAGCGGCAGGCACAGACCCAGGCAGGCGAAGAACGTGATTGCGAGTTTCATACCTTCTTGTCCCCTTCCCACTTGTAGAAGCCCTCGCCGCTCTTGCGGCCGAGCTTGCCTTCCTTGACCTTGGTGCGCAGCACTTGCGGAATCGCGAATGCCGGCTCCTTGGGGTAGCGCTTCACCCAGCCCTCGACGATCGCGAGCGTGGTGTCGAGGCCGACGTAGTCGGTCAGCGTGATCGGGCCCATCGGAAAACCGCAGCCCAATTGCATCGCCGTGTCGATGTCCTCCTTGGTTGCGTCGCCGCGCTCGAGCATCATCAGCGCCTGCGCCATGTAGGGCACCAACAGGCGGTTGACGACGAAACCCGGCGTGTCCTTGCAGGCCACCGGCGTCTTGCCGCAGCTCTCGCCGAAGGCGCGCGCGGCGGCGAAGACCTCGTCGCTGGTTTGCGGCGTGCGCACCACCTCGACCAGGCGCATCAATTGCACCGGGTTGAAGAAGTGCAGGCCGACCATGCGCTCGGGGCGACCCGATGCGGCGGCCATCTCGCCGATCGAGAACGACGAGGTGTTGGAGGCGAAGATCGTCTCGCGCTTGCAGATCGCGCCCAGGTCCTTGAACAGCGCCAGCTTGACGCCGAGGTCCTCGACGATCGCCTCGATCACCAGGTCGCAGTCGGCCAGCGACTTGCGCTCCAGCGATCCGCTGATGCGTCCGCGCACGCCGGCGACCCAGGCCTTGGCGGCTTCGGCGCTCTGCTTGCCCTTCTCGACTTCCTTCTCGGCCAGCTTCGCCAGGCTCTTGTCGATGCGCGCCAGGCCTGAATCGAGGAACTTCTGCTCCGACTCGAGCGCGATCACGCTGCAGCCGCCGGCGGCGGCCACCTGCACGATGCCGTGGCCCATCAGGCCGCAGCCGATCACTCCAACCTTCTTGATCACCATGGACGTTCTTTCCCTAGTCGTTGCGAGGTTTCAACGCGGCCGCGCGTGGAACGCGGACGCGATTCCGAGGCCGCCGGAGATGCACAGCGTTGCCAGGCCGTTCTCGGCCTGGGCGCGGCGCATCTGGGCGAGCAGCGTCACGACGATGCGCGCCCCGGTGGCTCCGATGGGATGGCCGAGGGCAATCGCCCCGCCGTTGACGTTGAGGCGCTCGCGCGGGAGCTTCAGCTCGCGGTCGCAGGCGATCACCTGGGCCGCGAAGGCCTCGTTGAGCTCGATCAGGTCGTAGGCGCCGACGGCCAGCCCGTTCTGGCGCTCGAGGCGGCGCACCGCGGGCACCGGCCCCAGCCCCATGACCGAGGGTTCGACGCCGGCTTCCGCGCTGTGGCCAAGCCAGGCCAGCGGCGCGAGCCCCAGTTCCTTCGCGCGCGACTCGCTCATCAAGAGCAACGCCGCGGCCCCGTCGGTGATGCCCGAGGAGTTGCCCGCGGTGACCGTGCCGGCGGCGGAGTCGAAGACCGGCTTGAGCCGCGCGAGCTCCTCGAGCGTCGCGCCGTCGCGCGGGTGCTCGTCCTTGTCGATCACGATCTCGCCCTTCTTCGACGGCACGCGCACCGGCGCGATCTCCTCGTCGAAACGTCCCTCGCGGCGCGCGGCCTCGCACTTGCGCTGGCTGGAGAGCGCGAACTCGTCCTGCTCTGCGCGCGGGATCGCAAGCTGCCGGGCGAGCTTCTCGGCGGTTTCGCCCATCAGTAGCTTCGACATCGGGCACAGGAAGCCGTCCTGGTACATCGCGTCGACCACCGGCGCGTGGCCCAGTCGATGACCCTGGCGCATCGCCGGCAGCAGGAAGGGCAGGCGCGTCATGCTCTCGGCCCCGCCGCCGATCGCCACCGAACAGCGGCCGGCGCGGATCGAGTCGGCCGCGAGTTGCACGGCCTTCAGTCCCGAACCGCAAGCCATGTTCACGGTCCACGCGGTGGAGCCGGCCGGCATTCCGCCGCGCAGGGCGACCTGGCGCGCAAGATTGGGACCGCCGCCGGCCTGGCGCGCGTTGCCGAAGATCAGTTCGCCGACCTCGGCGGGGTCGAGCTTCGCGCGCTCCAGGAGCGCCCGGACGACGCTGCCCCCCAGCTCGGCGGCCGACAGATCGCTCAGCCCGCCCAGGAATCGCCCGATCGGGGTCCTCAGGGCGTGGATGACGACCACGCTGGTGCCGGTCGGTCGCTCGGGCGAGGCCATCGATTCGGG
>Ga0315910_10004051_pt1 | contig 12328 bp, 6 predicted proteins | sample EdamamesoilMG_FD_204470 | JGI IMG/M metagenome (GOLD analysis project Ga0315910, IMG submission 204470) | Garden soil microbial communities collected in Santa Monica, California, United States - Edamame soil | ecosystem: Environmental > Terrestrial > Soil > Garden | place: USA: California... | reverse complement strand
TCGCGCCGACGCGAACTTCACCGTCGACGAGCTTTACCGTGGAAAAGCAAAGGCGCACGCACCGGCGCGACACACTACACTCTGATCGTCTTGCGCTGCGCAGAGCGGCTTCGACTCAAAGCAGCTTCCACAATGCTCACTGCCCAAGGCGCGCAATTGCTCCACGACTTTTCCCAGCGCTATCCGGTTGACAGGTGAAGGGCACTTGTAGCGGCAACTATCGCTGTACGAGGCCACGATGCAGTCCTCATCGCTCTTGCATGCCGTGAGCTCCGCCTCGAGCCCTGCCACCTTTTGCTCGTACTTTCCTCGTCCCTCGTCACACGCCTTGGATTGTAAACGACACACGGGGCAACACTCGCCAGCGACCTGCTCAGCCAGCGCGTCCGGCGGACAGGCTTCACACTGCACGGCAGAACAATCTTGCGCTTCCTGGGCCTGGTCGTTAGCACCTTGGCCCTGGGGAACGCAGCGCGGACAGCAAGCGCCCGGACGCAAGTAGGGCCGCTCATGGTCCTGGCAGCTGAGCGGCTCGCACGCCACCGACGCACAGCGCTCCTTCTTACCGCCCTCCTCGGGCACGCTGGACTCAACCTCCACTTTGGCGTCACCGCGAAACTTCGAGAGAGCGCCATCACCCAACCAGGCGACCAGCCCAACCGCCGTCAGCAACACGACGAGTAGCCCTGTTGTGAGCGACTTGTTTGATGAACTCTGCACGTTCATTTCCTTGTTGTGAGATAGACCGCATGCCGGTCCAAAGGTCAAGGGCGTCGCATCTCACCAGCTGCCGCGTGACCAACTGCCGCTCCATCGCCTGACCAACCGCCGCTCCATCGCCTGACCAACCGCCGCTCCATCGCCTGACTATTCAGTCAATCAGCAACACTCATCTCACGTCGAATCGGTCAGGTGGCCGCGTTGACATTTTAGATCTGTTGGTAGATTGTGTGCACAATCGACCAATCTGCTTTCGGCTTTGCCGCGGGAAGCAGCAGCTTGGCGCAGGCAAGCTAGGTAGGGTGACGTTAGGGGAACGATCATGAAAGAACAGTTACGATCATTGCTCACGCGCGAGCGTCAGGTGAGTCAGTTTAGGCCAGTGTTTTGGGGGATTTTGCCGGCTTTCGCGGTCATGCTGGGACATTCTCCCAGCTTCGCAGAAACAGCAGTCCCAGGAGGCGCAGCGTACGTCCAACAATGCGTGGACGCCGGAGTCCCGCGCCCCCCCACATGGAACTATGAAGACGCGTGGCATCAGCGCAACGGTTCAAAATGGAAGAAGGCGACGACCTCCGAGGCAGAGATCCTCGAAGGTGTGTTCATCAGCGCCGCCCTGACTGCTGAGGTGTTCTACTACGACCCTGCGGAATATGGCGATCCTGGGGCGGGTGTGTGCATCGCGCTGCCCCGCAGTGAATTTTCGGGGCGCGCGCCTGATGAGGGTCCCCCCGACTACATTGCTCTTTTGGGGGTCATCTGTCAGGGACAAGCCTCGGGCAAAGCCTGCTTTTGGGACAACGGCAGTAGCTGGCAGTCGGGAGGTGTGGACGCCGACCAAACGCTCACCTTCGGCGACGGACCTCCGACCACTGCGTTTGTTGGCGGCAACGAGCTTGCGGCGGGCGGGGACGTCTGCACGGACTGCCACCGGGGTGAGAACGTTTACATCATCCACCCGGCGTCGGTGTTGGGAGTTGTACCCAGCTCGATGCCCGCGATTTGGGCTGAGCCCATCGTGCCCGGCACGTGGCCCATGAACGAGGGACCGAGCAGCCTGTTTTCACCCTCCGACACGGACTCATGCCTGGGGTGTCACCGCCAAGGTGGGCCCGGCGGTCGCTTCCCTGAGGTGAACACAGATACGACGAGCTATTGTGGCACCATTTTGCGCCAGGCGTTTGGCAAGACCATGCCTCCGGGGGAGGACGATCCGTTGCCTGAAGACCATCCGCCGTATGAAACGCTGGATGACGCATGCAACGGCATCGTGAGCGAGAAATCATCATTCAAGAAGCTCATGTCCTTCGACGCTCCCGTGTCAGAGTCGTGGGTGTCGACCAACGCGACCTTGTCGGACGTCACCTCGCCCCTCACTGAGGGAGAAGGCGCCCTGCGCGTTTCGGGCGGCGGCTACCTGCGCTTGGATTCCAATTCGTTCGACACTTGGTCGCTCGAGTACCTGGGCACCAAGCTGGCCATCGATCTGTATGTGCCCCCAGGCCAGCCCAATCCGTATTGGCTCGGCTCAGCCCAGCTCTTCGTCAGCATCCCAGGCGCGGGCATCAACAACTACTTCGTCTCTCAAATTGAACTCACTCCGGGCGGTACCGGCTGGAAGTACCTCAAGTTCAACCTCCCGCAGGTCATCCGGACGGCCCTAGCTCAGCCCCAAGCCGACGTGCGCTTTGGGATTGCCATCAACAAGCCGCAGAACGCCCCGGCCATGACGCTCGATAACCTGCGTTTCGACGGAACTCTCAGCATGCCGCCCAGCATGCCCTCGTTCGCCCATGTCGAAGACTTTGAGCGCGGTGGTGCTTGGACCGAATTCGACGCAAACATCGTCGATGCAGCAACGAGCAAAGACGTCGCGTTCCTGGGGCGTGCCTCACTCAAGGTGGACTTTGCGGGCGGGGGCGCATCCAGCGTGTGGACGGAGCCCAGCGAGGGACCGGCTGCTGGAAAGACTGTGTCGTTCTCCGTCTACATCCCCCCAGGGACTCCGCTCTCGGCGGTGCAGCCCTATGTCGAGGATGCGAACTACAATTGGGCGCAGACGTGGAACACCAACTTGCCCAAGGGCGGTTGGGTGACTTTGACGGCGACCGTCCCCGCCTCCGCGGCGCTTCCGATTCGAGAAATCGGCGTCAAGTTCTACTTGAATGCCCCCTACAATGGTTCAATCTACCTCGATGCCGTTCGTTGGTGAGGGAAACATGAGTCGGGAGGAGGGGCGGCGGATGTCCGCCCCTTTTCTTTTTCTGGCGTTGACTGTCGCTGGTTGTGGCAACTCACCCGAAGTAAGTTCGCCCAAAGTCTGCTCCGAGCATTGTGCTGCAGACCAGGATACGGCCTCAGCCGGCACCGGCGGCGACGCCAACTGCGCTTCTTCCGATCCCACTCTCTTTCAAATGGCCCTCTGGCCAATGCCCGGTTCAACCGGGGAAACCCCGGAAGCGCAATATCGGGTGGACGACGCGATCACCCACGACCAGATCACGGGTCTGGACTGGCAACGGCGCTTGGCTCCCGAGCCACTCATGGATGAAGCGGCGGAGGCATACTGTGCTCAGCTCGACTTGGGCGGGCATTGTGATTGGCGACTGCCGACCCGCATCGAGGGCGTCAGCTTACTCGATCTGTCTCCGCCTTTTGATTTGAACGCCTTTCCGGAGTCTGAAGCGACCCTTGTCCTGTGGTCGGGCAACCCCGAGCGGCGGTTTCGCCTCGGTAGTGACGGCAGCTTCTTTGTGCGCTCGTCCACAAGCTCCGGCCCCGACAGCGTGCGTTGCGTGCGTGGGGGCGGCGTGCCCGACAACGATGGGGCGCGCTACGAGCTCACAGTCGACCTAGCGACGGACGTGGCTACTGGCCTCACTTGGACGCGAGCGGCCAGCAAACACACGTACGCGGACGCAGCGTCGATGTGCTCAGAATTGCAACTGGATGGGGGAGGGTTTCGTGTTCCGAGTTTGAAGGAACTGCATACCCTCGTGCTCGACGCGCAAGACACAGGCCCTTGGATCGATCCCAGTGCCTTCCCTAACTTTCCCAAGGCTGTCTCGGGGCACATCCCTTTTTGGACCTCGTCATTTCAGGGGACCAATGACCAATCGGCGTGGATGCTCGATTTTGCCACTGGCACGGTCGAGGCAACCGGGTTCACCGCAAGTCTCACGCTCGAAAGCCCGCTCTACGCCTTCTGCGTCCGTTCGCAGGCGTAAGGTACCCAATCAACAACAGGAACACAGTAAGACGTTCCTCGTGGATGGGCTGGCCAGGACGAGGAGCTGATGTTTCCCACCAATTGATTCGTCGATGCGAACAAACTGTCCTGAGGGCGTTCTTTCGAACGCAACGGGCGGCGGCTCCCGAGAAGGACGGCCACGCTGGGGTCAACCTTCATCTCAACCATCCATTCTCGACGTCATTGAGTCAGCTGTAAAAGCCTCGCTCGTCTCGTACCTGATGCGCCCCGCCGGGGTGCTGCTGCGGCCGTGGGGTGCCGCCAACAAAACGCTCACCTATTGCCCACGGCAATCAGTACACGCACATCGAGGCGCCGCTGTCCCTGCTGCATCAGAGAACTGATGGCCTCCAAGTGTCGCTCCTTAAACAATGGCGCGGCCTGCTCGCTGAGCCGCTGCAGCATTCCGCGGTATCCCGCGTTGTACACGATGTCCCACCACGCATGTTCGTCCGCCAAGTCGAACCCAAAGTCGTGTTCGGTCACGCGCACATGGGGCAGCCCCGCTGCGCGGAACAGATCGGAGAAGGTCTCTTGAGTGGCGATGGATATCCACGGTGGGGTGGGGGTTTCGAAACCAAACTCACGATACAGCTGAAAAAACGCGTCATTGAACGGTGAAAACGACCCCAGACAGAACGTGGAGAGCACCACCCGCCCCCCTGGCCTCACTTGAGCCGCAAATCGCGTCAGCGTTTCGACCATGTGCGGAACGAAGAACACCCCAAAACTACAGGTCGCGAGATCAAAGCGCGGCCCGTAGTTCAAGTCGTCAAACGACGCCTGCGCGAACTCCACATTGGAAAGACCAAGGGCGCGTGCCTTACGTTCAGCTTGGGCGAGCATGCCTGACGAAAGGTCAATCCCCAGGACACGAGCGGAGGGCTCGCGCGCTGCAAGGGCGAGAGCCACCTTGCCCGTTCCAGTGGCGAGATCGAGCACCTCCATCCCGGGTGCAAGCGCCGCTGCGTCAGTGATCGCCTGCGCGGTTCGGTCGAACCATGATGCCGCCGGGTGGTCGTACCCTTCGGCCACGGCGTCGAAGGTCGCAAGAACACGGGCCTCAATCTCAGAGCGATCCATTCAGCCAAGATGCCACAAGTGCGCGTGCACCCATAGCCGCTCGGCCGGAGGCGGCTCAAACACGCCGGTCGTCCAAGGATGTGCAGGCGCGAGACCGCAACCCCACGCAGCTCATTCCTCACACCGCGACCGAATGTCCTCCCAAAGAAACCCGTCAACCGTAATCGTGCCGCTCACGGTCACGTGGTCCAAGAGACGTGGCACGGAGCAACGTAGCCGATCGTCCTCCAAGTGGAGATCCAAGTCGCCGCGCACTTCTTCCAGGTTGGCCAGCACATCGATGTCAGCCTCGTCCACGATGTCCGCGTCTAGATTTCCCACTGATCTCAGGTTTTCCAGGCCTTTGAGGCCTTCGATGCTCCTGCGAACGGCAACGACTCCCTCCACGTACTCCAGGTTCTTCAAGCCGGAGTAATTCAAGAGCGCGGGCACTTCGAAGGTCGAGGTATTTTCTGGATTCACTCCGATGTAGCTCGCGCGTGTGATTCCTTCCAAACCTTCTAACGAAGTGATCCCAACGGGAGACGCGTCCCCGACCTCCAACAGATCGAGTTCTCGTAGATTGCGCAAGCCGCTCAGGTCCACACTTCCTGGCGTACTAATGGTGAGCTTCTCCAATTTCGTGAGACTCTGAAGCCCACTGAGCTCCACCTCGTCTCCGCCGCGAATCCAAACGGAATACAATTTGCGCAGCGCGGGAAGTGGCGGCACCACAACTGGCTCACTGTTGTACGCGAAGTACGGAAACCGAATCTCCAAAGCATTGACGGCGGTGAGCCCCGACATCTCGGGAGCACCGCCTCCAACCATCAACTTTCCCACGCAGAGCACTTGGTTCAAGTCCGTCTTGACCTTGGTCGAAGGAAACCAAAGAAGACCGGCGTAGGTCACCCCTTCAATGCCCAAGATTTGTCCCTGAAGCTTTCCTTCCTGCTCAGGAGAATACTCAAGGCTTGGGCCATACTCGATCCCGTTGCGCTCGATGGGCGGCCGAGGCGTCGGGGCTTCAGCGCCGCAGGTGCAGCCCACCTTTTGCCGTACCCCCCCGCGGCACCCCTCCAGCACCCGGTTGTAGTCGCGCATCCCGCCGAGCTCTTCGATGGTTTCATACTCACCACACAGCTCCTCGGTCTCCACCACCTCACCTTCATTGCAGGGCACCTCGGGAACGCGGCACTCTTCCGTGGTGGACCACACCTCAGCCTCACAGCGCTCCACCAGGAATTCACCCGTGTCACACGGCGTCGCGCTGAGCCGCAGCTCACCATCAAAACACTCCAGGGAGGAGGCGGTTGAGCCGTCCCCATCGCCTCCCGGATAGTCGACGCGACCACAGGCGAGGTGCAGGAGCGCCGCCGCCCAGGCGAGAACCGATAGCCCTCGCCTCATCAACTTCAGATGTCCTAACCGCATGGGTATCATGTTAGCGCACAACACCCCGACCAGCGCGGGTCCGCGACCGCACGCGCGCCAGCCAAACAAGGGCGAACAATGCGGCGAGCCAGCCACCACGGCCCTTGCGCCCAGTGCTTAGGTGCTGGAGAGCGCAACCGACCTCGTCGGCATTGAGTACTGTTTCTCCATCCACCAAGTCCGCCTGCTCCAGCTCCGTGCTGTGTTTACGGTGCGATTGTAGCGTAAAACCAGGAGGCGGCTCATCGGTCGCTACGATGGACACGCCGGAGCGCACCTCAATGTTCTTAGCAAAATACTGCCCTTTGAACACTTGCCCGTTGGCCCCACCGAGAACCAGCTTGCCACTGGGCGCCAACACCGCGCTGTGAATGGGGCTCTCCAGCAGTAGCTGGCCATTGCCCCGGTACTTGATGGGAACAAAGCCTTGCCCACCGGTTGGGCCCTCCAAGCTACCACGGAAGGTAAAACTGTCCTTGATGTCCAGCTTGGCGCCAGGATGGGTGATGAGCACACCACTGGGCTCGATGGAGGCCGTCTTGAAGGCGTAGGTGCCTGCCTCCAAATGCAGCTTGGCACGCGAACCAAGACGCAACTCAGCATAACATCCCGGGGCGAGGCTGTGGGTGCCCGAGTCAGCGTTGTAGTACTTATTTCCGCCACAAGTCGGGGGAAAGGTCCCCGAAAGCGTCGGCGCCGCCGGCAGGTTGAGCGTCTGATTCTGCCGGACCTGACCTTCCACCGTGGCGCCGCTCTGCACCACAATGCTTTGGGCAGACACCACATCACCCGCTACCCGCGCCCCGCCATCCACTCGGATAGGTCCCTTGGAGAGCACCGGTCCCACGACGGAGAGGCCACCCACGATGGTTTGCCCGGTGCCCAGCACGGTGAGCGGCATGGGAGTGCCATCCGGCTGAAGAATGGTGGCGGAGTTCTGCACGGTCAAGGCCGATCCGGCCGTCAAACATGCATTGGAGAGCACCCCTTGCCGCACAGGCGGGGAGGCGTTCCCCGCTGCATCCGTCGCGATCCATTCGATCTCATAGCGCCCTGCAGCATCGAAGACCGTGCCCGCCTCCGTCACCTCGATGGGCGTCGCCAGCTCTGCTCCGTTGAGTGACACAAGCTGTCCGCTGACTGTGACTCCACCGCAATTGTCCGCGGCTACGGCATCAGGCCAAGGTACCTCGCGTGGCTCGGTGGAAACACAGCCATCAAGCAGGAGCTCTGGTAACGCCTCAAGGGCCGGCGGCTGGGTATCTGCGGGCCGCAGGATGCTCAAAGCAGCGCTAGCGTACGCGCTCTGCGCGTCGTACGCGCGAAAGCTGACCCTCAAACTCGAGCCCAAATGACGGTCAAGATCGACTGTGATTTGGGACGTGTCTCCATCGTACTCGATCGTTTCGTCATCGTCGTTGGTCAACGCATTATCGTAGGTCACCGTCCACCCGCTCACACGGGAGGCGTACTGCGGAAATGGGTCCGAAGGATCGGTGATCAGCGTGCGCCGCAAGTCCAACGTCCCGCCGCACTCCGTCGTCAAATTTTCCCCGCCTTGGGCCGAGACCAACACGTTGCCGGCTGCATCATCGATGCTGAAGTTGGGCAACTTATTGCCACTGAACTCAACACTCTTGCTTGCTGCGGCCTGGCGCGCCGTGAGGCACATGTCCAAGTTCCGGGTTCGGAACTGATCCCCACCTGGGCTACCTGTAAAACAACCGAACGGGACATCCGGCAGACGCTCTGGACAGGGCTGCCCTTCTAGACAAATGTCAGGCTCGTCCCGCATGCGCTCGATCCCCGAGCGCCAACGGCTACAGCCCGGAATGTCGGTGCCCCCGGTGAACCTGCACATCAGATGCGCGCGATTTTCCGCGTCTTCAATGCAGGAGGGATGGTTTTCGTCCGGACCTTCCAGGCCCAACGCGTGCCCCAATTCATGTGCGGCCACGAGCGTGTCGGGACTGCTGGTGGTGTACACGCCCACGGCAGCCACGTTGCCATACTGGAGACCTTTGGGTTCAAGAAGCGTGATCTCGTCCACGTGGGGAACAAAAGCCAAGACCAGATCTTGGGGACGTGGGGCAGTCCCCCACACCAGACGCACCTCATCCGTAGGATGGTTGGGATCATCGCCGCGCATCCGTCCTGAGAGGGCGCTCAGCGCTCCATTGCCATCCTTATCACCCGTCTCTGGATCTCTGGTTTCGTCCAGGGCCGATGTGTCATCGTACAAGAAGGTCACCCCCGTGAGCCGAAATTGAATGCCGCAGGCGTCAAAGACATCATCCGGGCGGACTTGCTGCAAGCTGCCTATCTTCATCTGTTCGCCCGACAAGACCGGATCTTGGGACATGAAGATCCGATTGATGTCGAGCCCCAGGCCCGGTGCGCTCACGTCAACCACTGAGTCGGGGTCGGAAAAGTCGTCATCGACGAACGCCAGGTACTCCCTGAGGTTCGCAAAGACTTCCATTATCGGAACGCCATCATTGGTCGTCTGGTCCCGCGGCACCTCCACCAGCACGTGCAGGGGCACCACGATCGTCTCGGGATCGAGACGGACATCAAAGCTGTCAGCAACGGACTGCACGTACTGTTCGTTCTCTTTGACGAGCTCCAGCGTCGCCCACTGATGTCCGATGCGCGCACCAAACGCCTCATATTCGAATTCACCGTTGGTCAGGTACCCGGCGTCGGGGTCGCGCGGCCACACCGTCCACATGAAGTCATCCACGCAAAACTGGTCAGTCGGTGAACAGGTGGTCCGTAACCGCACCCGGTGGCTGCCATTCGTGGCACCGGTCATAGGGCCTACCTTGAACCGCTCAACCGACTCATCGGCGTCCAAGGCGACGTGCCCATAGAACCTAGGGTTGTCGTGCTGCGTGACGAGCGGGTTGGGCTCCCAGTCATCCACGGTGTTGCCGATCGGCACGATCTCCGCCGCAAAAGCGGACGCCACCAGGCTCCCACCCAACAACAACGCCAGCGGTGCCACCCAAGTTCGTGTATTCATCCGCAACCTTCTCCACTGCCCACGCTGATTCATGCTTCTGACCTCTCCGCTACTTAGGGGAACTGACCTTGGTGCAGCGCCCCGACCACTCACTAATACATAACTCTTCCGCCCAGTGTCAACGGACACTCAGGTAAAACCACCGGCGTCGTCGACCCAAGCAAGGGTCGGAAGACAGCAAGAGGCCTCTGTGCTCCCTCCTGCCAAGCCAGGATTCCCCAAAGCAGCGTCTACCCAAACCCTCACTGGGAGTTGGATCTGGCTCACCTGAAACGAGAGCTCTTGCCATCATGAGCTGGTTATCGGACAGACGAATCAGCCGTTGCGAGATTTTCCTGGATGAAAATTCGCGGCTCAACGTGAGCTTTGCCCTCATTCATCTGTCGTCGGACGCAGAAAGCGTCCGTTGCACGATTTCTTCTCCTGGGGATGACAAAAGCCGTGGCGGGAGAGCGTGTACGGCTCGGTGGCTCACCTGTGACCAAAAAAAAGAAAAACTCCCACCGGAAGTCCGGGGGAGTTTTCTTTTGGTTCGCTTCGTCGGCCTTTTAGGCCTCCTCAGCGCTGTGCTGGCCGGTATGCATTCAAGGCTTACGCCTCTTCTGCGTACTGCTGCACGGGCACGGGGCGTTGCAGGGCGGGTGGGTGGAATCGCTCGCCATCTTCGGTGACCAGACGCAGGCGCTTGTACGCGGGCAGGCCGGTACCAGCGGGGATCAGGCGGCCCATGATGACGTTCTCCTTGATGCCGGTGAGATCGTCCGTCTTGCCGTTGATGGCCGCCTCGGTGAGCACCTTGGTGGTCTCTTGGAAGGACGAGGCGCTGATGAACGACTCCGTGGACAGTGAGGCCTTGGTGATACCAAGCAACATGGCTTCTGCCACTGCCGGGCGACCACCGCGCGCCAAAACGCGCTGATTTTCGGCCTCAAATACGTACTTCTCCACCTGTTCGTCGGGCAAGAAGTTGGTGTCCCCACGGTGCTTGATGCGAACACGGCGCAGCATCTGACGCACAATCGTTTCGATGTGTTTGTCGTTGATGGTCACACCCTGCAAGCGGTACACCTGCTGGATTTCGTTCACGAGCCACGCTGCCAGTTCCTTTTCACCCTTCACGCGCAAAATGTCGTGGGGGTTGGCCGGACCGTCTTGCAGCGGATCACCCGCGCGCACGTGATCACCAGGCTGCACTTGGATGTGCTTGCCCTTGGGGATCAAGTACTCGCGCGCCTGATCGGTGAGCAAGTTGCCGTCCAAGCTGAGCGGCGTGATGGTGATCTTGCGCTTGCCCTTGGTGTCTTTGCCAAAGTCCACCACACCGTCGATTTCGGCGATGATGGCGTGATCCTTGGGACGACGTGCCTCGAACAATTCCGCGACGCGGGGCAGACCACCGGTGATGTCCTGCACCTTCGTCGTTTCGCGCGGCATACGAGCGAGTTCCCCACCAGGCGTGATGGACTCGTCTTCACCAGCCACGATGTTCGCGCCCACCGGGAGCAGGTAGCGTGCATCGAGGCCTGAGCCGGGCAGCTTCACCGGCTCACCCGTCTCCGGATCAGCGATGGTGATGCGCGGACGCAAATCAGCAGCGCGGGATTCGATGACGATCTTGCGGCTCAATCCGGTCACTTCGTCGACCTTCTCGATCACCGTCACGCCTTCGACCAAGTCGCCGTATTTGACGATACCGCCCACTTCCGTGAGGATCGGTTGCGCAAACTGGTCCCACTCAGCCACGGACTGTCCCGCTTCAACGCGGTCACCGTCCTTGACCTTGAGCACCGCACCGTAGAGCAAGCGGTGGTGTTCACGCTCACGACCGGTGTCATCCACCACCACGATCTCGCCGTGACGGTTCATGATCACCGTGCTGCCGTCAGAACGACCCACGAGGTTGGCGCTGCGGATGCTGACCGTACCCTCGTAACGCAGTTCCAGCCTGTTGGCCTCGATCTTACCGCGTGATGCCGCACCACCGATGTGGAAGGTACGCATCGTCAGCTGGGTACCAGGCTCACCGATGGATTGCGCAGCGATGATGCCCACCGCTTCACCCACGTTGACTCGGTAACCACGCGCCAAGTCGCGGCCGTAGCACATAGCGCACACGCCACGCGTAGCTTGGCAGGTAAGCACGGAGCGGATCACAACTTCCTCGATGCCGGCGTTCTCGATGGCGCGAACCATCGCTTCGTCGAGCACCGTGTTGTTGGGAGCCACCACGTCGCCCGTGAGCGGATCGATCACGTCTTCCAACGTCACGCGGCCCAAAATGCGGTCGCTGAGCGGTTGGATGACCTCGCCACCTTCTTCGAGCTTCGCCACGCGAATGCCGTCAAAGGTGCCGCAGTCGTAGGACGAGATGACGCAGTCTTGCGACACGTCGACCAAACGCCGGGTAAGGTAACCGGAGTTGGCGGTCTTGAGTGCCGTATCGGCCAAGCCTTTACGAGCGCCGTGCGTCGATACGAAGTACTGAAGCACGGAGAGACCTTCACGGAAGTTCGCGATGATGGGCGTCTCGATGATTTCACCCGACGGCTTCGCCATCAAGCCGCGCATAGCGGCGAGCTGACGCATCTGTTGGGTAGAACCGCGCGCACCGGAGTCGGCCATGATGTAGATCGGGTTGAAGCTCGACTCTTCTGAAGTCTCGCCCGTCTCCGGATCCGTCATGGTCTCTTTACCGATGCCCGCCATCATGGCTTCGGTCACCTTGTCGGCAACACCAGCCCAAATGTCGACCACCTTGTTGTAACGCTCACCGGAAGTGATCAAGCCTTCTTGATACTGCTCCAGTACGCGCTCCACCTCAGCCTGGGCAGCATCGA
>Ga0315910_10004050_pt1 | contig 12329 bp, 11 predicted proteins | sample EdamamesoilMG_FD_204470 | JGI IMG/M metagenome (GOLD analysis project Ga0315910, IMG submission 204470) | Garden soil microbial communities collected in Santa Monica, California, United States - Edamame soil | ecosystem: Environmental > Terrestrial > Soil > Garden | place: USA: California... | reverse complement strand
TGCCGAGCACGGCGGCGAACGCGAACCAGGGCGGCGCGCTGCGTGCATCGAAGGACATGCCGAGCACCGTCAGCACCGTGCTCGCGCCCTGTTCCGACAGCCGGTAGACCATTTCCACCAGGCCGATCAGGCCGGCGAGCGCGACCAGCCCCGCGAGCGCCGCCAGTGCGAAGGGCCAGGCCATCTCGCGCCAGCGCCCGGCGCGAATCACCGGGATCTGCATGAGGATGAGCGAAGCGATGCCGCCGGGGGCATACACCACCATCAGCACGAAGAACAGGCCCAGGTACAGCAGCCAGGCCTTGGTGAAGCCCGACAGGGCCACGACGAAGCAGATGAACACGATGGCGCCGATGATCGGGCCGAAGAAGAACGGCACGCCGCCGATGAAGGTGGCGAGCAGCACACCGCCGGAGCGGATCGCCGAGACGTTCTCGGCCGACACGATCTCGAAATTGATGCACGACAGCGCGCCGGAGACGCCGGCGAAGAACGACGACAGCACCAGCTGCAGGAAGCGCACGTGCTGCGTGTTGTAGCCGACGAACTCGGCGCGCTCCGGGTTGTCGCGCACCGCATTGGCCATGCGCCCGAGCGGCGTCTGCGTGAGCGCGAACATCGCCGCCATGCCGAGGAAGCACCACACCGCCACCAGGTAGTACACCTGCAAGGCCGGCCCGAAGGTGATGCCGAGGAAGGGCTTGCCGACCACGCGGTTGGTCGAGATGCCCGCCTCGCCGCCGAAGAAGCCCGGGAACATCAACACGCAGGCGAACACCATCTCGCCCACGCCCAGCGAAATCAGCGCGAAGGTGGTGCCGGCGCGCTTGGTGGTCACGTAGCCGAACAGCACGCCGAAGACGAGGCCCGCCAGGCCGCCAACCAGGGGCAGCAGCGGCACCGGGATGTGGAACGCCCCCTTGCCCATCAGGTTGAGCGCGTGCACCGTGACGTAGGCGCCCAGGCCCGAGTAGACCGCGTGGCCGAAGGACAGCATGCCGCCCTGGCCGAGCAGCATGTTGTAGCTGAGCGCGAAGATGATGAGCGTGCCCATCTGCGTCAGCATGGTGAGCGCGAAGCCGCCCTGGAAGACGTGCGGCGCGGCAATGAAGATGAGCGCCGCGGCGCTCCAGATGATCCAGCGACCGAGGTTGAGCGGGGCGTACTTCATCCTTCCCTCGTCCCCATCAGGCCTTTGGGCCGGAAGATGAGCAGCAGCACCATCAGCAGGTAGGGCAGCACCGGGGCCACCTGCGAGACCTTGATCCCGGCGAGCGACCAGTCGAGCGACACGGCGAAGGTCTGCATGCAGCCGATGAGCAGCGAGGCGATGAACGCGCCGGCCAGCGATCCCATGCCGCCCACCACCACGATGACGAAGATGATCGGCCCCACCGCCGCCGCCATGCCCGGTTCGGTGACGAAGGCGTTGCCGCCGATCACGCCCGCCAGACCGGCAAGCGCCGCGCCGCCGCCGAACACCAGCATGAACACGCGCGGCACGTTGTGGCCGAGCGCCTCCACCGTCTGCGGGTGGCTGAGCGCGGCCTGGATCACCAGGCCGATGCGCGTGCGCGTGAGCGCCAGCCAGATGGACACCAGCATCGCCACCGACACCAGCATCATGAAGCCGCGGTAGATCGGATACTGCGAGCCCATGATCTGGAACAGCGGTCCGTCGAGCTCCGCGGGCACGCGGTACTCGACCGCCGAGCGGCCCCAGATGAGGTGCACCGCCTCCTCCAGCAGGTAGGCGAGGCCGAAGGTGAACAGCAGCTCCGCGACGTGGCCGTGCTTGTGCACCTGGCGCAGGCCGTAGCGCTCCACCAGCATGCCGAGCGCCCCGACCAGCAGCGGCGCGATCACCAGCGCCGGCCAGAAGCCGATCTTGCTGCTCACCTGGAAGGCGAGATAGGCGCCCACCATGTAGAAGCTGGCGTGCGCGAAGTTGAGCACGCCCATCAGCGAGAACACCAGCGTGAGGCCCGAGGACAGCATGAACAGCAGCAGCCCGTAGCTGATGCCGTTCAGGCTCTGGACGAGGAAGAATTCCATGGCAGAAACAAAAACGGGGAGCTTGGCGGCTCCCCGTGGGTTTCGCTTGCCGAGGTTACGGCCGCTTCATCTGGCAGGAGGTCGGCGTTGCCGAGGTGTAGCCCTCAAGCCGCGCTTCGGTGACCGGCGCGAGGCCGCTGCCTTCCATGTCGATCTTGGCGTTCTTGGGGCCGCCCTTGGCCGCGGATTTCACGATCGACAGCACGTAGAGCGGCTGGATGAGCTGGTGGTCGCTCTTGCGCATCTCGACTTCGCCCAGCTCGCCGTCGTGGCGCATGCCTTCGAGCGCCAGCGCCACCGCCTTCGGCTCCACCGACTTCGCCTGCACGATTGCCTTGGCGAACATGTCCCACATGATCTTGCCGCGCAGGAAATAGAAGTCGGGGTTGCCCTTGGGCGCCTGCTTGCGGTAGTCCGCGTCCCACTTGGCGGCCTTGTTGTTCTCGACGTTGGAGTGGTACTCGGCGATGATCTTCACCTTGCCGGCGGCCGCCTCGCCCATCGCGGTGGGCGTGCCCAGGCCGCCCGCGTAGTAGGTCAGCCAGTTCACGTCCAGCCCGGCGTCGCGTCCGGCCTTCACCAGCAGGGACATGTCGTTGCCCCAGTTGCCGGTGATCACGCTGTCGGCGCCGGCGGCCTTGATCTTCGCCACGTAGGGCGCGAAGTCGCTGACCTTGCCCAGGGGGTGCAGGTCGTCGCCGACGATCTGGATGTCGGGGCGCTTGCGCGCCAGCATCTCGCGCGCGGCCTTCTTCACCGCGTGGCCGAAGGAGTAATCCTGGTTGAGCAGGTACACCTTCTTGATGTTCTTCTGGCCCGCCATCCAGGTGGTCAGCGACTCCATCTTCATGTCGCTGTTGGCGTCGAAGCGGAAGTGCCAGAACGAGCACTTCTCGTTGGTGTAGGCCGGGTCCACCGCCGCGTAGTTCAGGTACAGGATTTCCTTGCCCGGGTTGCGCTCGTTGTGGCGGTTCACCGCCTCGATCAGCGCGCCCGCCACCGCCGAGCTGTTGCCCTGCGTGATGTAGCGGATGTCCTGGTCGATGACGCGCTTCAGCTGGTTGAGCGATTCCTGCGGGCTCACCTTGTTGTCGAAGGGCACCACCTCGAGCTTCACCTTACCCAGGCGGCCGCTCTTGTTGATGCGGTCCACGGCAAAGCGGAACTCCGCCAACCCCTGCTCGCCGACGTTGGCGAAGGGACCGGACAGCGGGTCGATGTAGGCCACCTTGACGGTCTGCGCCTGGGCGCCGAACGAAACGAACATTGCGGCAGCCGCGAGCGCGGCCGCACCGATCATGCGCTGGATCATCTTGCCCTCCTCCTAGAGAGGAGGGGAATGTTATTGACGGTTACAAAGCTGGTCAAGGCCGATATTCGTCGTTCACAATGCGGAAGCGCATCCCAGGGCAACGCAGGAGGAGGGGAACCATGCAAGGCCTGATGATGGACATGCCGCTCCTGATCAGCGACCTGATCCGGCACGCGGACCGACACCACGGCTCGACCGAGATCGTCTCCAAGACGGTCGAGGACGGGTCGCTCCACCGGTATACCTACTCCGAGGCGCACCGGCGCTCGCGCCGCCTCGCCAAGGCGCTCAGGGCGCTCGGCGTGCAGCCGACCGACCGCGTCGCCACGCTCGCCTGGAACAGCTACCGGCACTTCGAGGTCTACTACGCCGTGGGCGGCACCGGCGCGGTGATCCATACCATCAACCCGCGCCTGTTCCCGGAGCAGATCGCCTACATCGCGGGCCACGCCGAGGACAAGGTCCTGTTCTTCGACGTCAACCTCGCGCCGCTGGTGGAGAAGCTCGCGCCGCTGCTCAAGACGGTGAAGGCCTTCGTGGCGATGACCGGCCGCGCCACCATGCCCAAGGCGACCATCCCCAACCTGCACTGCTACGACGAGCTGCTCGAGGCGCAGGACGATCGCCTCGAGTGGCCCACTTTCGACGAGAAGAGCGCCGTGTGCCTGTGCTACACCTCGGGCACCACGGGGAACCCGAAGGGCGCGCTGTACTCGCACCGCTCGACCATGCTGCACGCCTACGCGGCGGCGCTGCCCGACGCGCTCGACCTCTCGGCGCGCGACGTGATCCTGCCGGTGGTGCCGATGTTCCACGTCAACGCCTGGGGCCTGCCGTATTCCTGCGCAGCGGTGGGCGCGAAGCTGGTGTTTCCGGCCCACCACCTCGACGGCAAGAGCCTGCACGGCCTGTTCGAGTCCGAGGGCGTCACCATGTCCGCGGGCGTGCCCACGGTGTGGCTCGCGCTGCTGAACACCATGAAGGAGCAGAAGCTGAAATTTTCCACCTTGAAGGCCGTGGTGATCGGCGGCTCGGCCTGCCCGCCGGCGATGATCCGCGCGTTCCAGGACGACTACGGCGTGAAGGTGCTGCACGCCTGGGGCATGACCGAGATGAGCCCCCTCGGCACGGTGAACACCTTCAAGGCCAAACACGCGGGCTGGAAGAAGGAGGACCGCGACGCGCTGCAGAACAAGCAGGGCCGCGCCATTTTCGGCGTGGACATGCGCATCGTGGGCGAGGACGGCAACGAGTTGCCGCACGACGGCAAGGCCTTCGGCGACCTGCAGGTGCGCGGGCCGTGGGTGGTGAACGGCTATTTCAAGGGCGAGGGCGGCGATCCGCTGAAGGGCGGCTGGTTCCCGACCGGCGACGTGGTGACCATCGACGCCGACGGCTACATCCAGGTCACGGACCGCTCCAAGGACGTGATCAAGTCGGGCGGCGAGTGGATCAGCTCCATCGACCTGGAGAACATCGCGGTGGCGCACCCGGCGGTGCAGGAAGCGGCGGTGATCGGCATCAAGCATCCGAAGTGGGACGAGCGCCCGATCGTGGTGGTGGTGAAGAAGGCCGGGCAGGACCTGGGCAAGGAGGAACTGCTCAAGTTCTACGAGGGCAAGATCGCCAAGTGGTGGACGCCCGACGACGTGGTGTTCGTGCCCGAGCTGCCGCACACCGCCACCGGAAAGCTCTCCAAGCTCACGCTGCGCCAGCAGTTCAAGGACTACCGGTTGCCGGGCTGAGCACGGCGTGCAGCAAGCGGAGGAGAAGCTCGAGAAGGCGATCCGCGCCGCGCACACGCGCCGGCGCGACCAGAAGCTGCGCCTGCGCTGGGCCGCGGCCACGCTCGGCAGCTACGCCGTGGATACGCTGTTCCTCGGCCTGTTTGCCGCGGCCGGCACCATCCCGGGCCAGGTGCCGCTCGCCTATGGCGTGGCGGCGGCGGCGATCTGCGGCACCACGCTCGCGATCACCGCGAGCGGCCTCAACCTGCGCGCGCGCGATCCCAGCCTCACCGTGCCGCTGATGGCAGTGGCAGTCCTGCTGCAGCTGGCGACCGTGCGCATGGCGCCGCAGATCGCATTTCCCTTTCTCGCCAATCTGTTCACCGTGTTCGCGTTCGGCATGATCTGGATGTCGCTGCGCCAATCGATCGTGGTGTGGACGCTGGGTGCGCTGGCCATGGGCGTCCTGTTCTACGCGGTGGGCGAGCGGCTCTCGCTGCCGGCGGCGAGCGCCGGGGAGCGCGTGCTGGTGTGGCTGTACTTCTCGCTGGTGCTGGGCCGCTGCCTGCTGCTCAGCGTGCAGGCCGATGCGCTGCGCCGGCGCCTCGCCGAGGGCCGCGCCAAGCTGGCCGAATCGCTGGAGCAAATGCAGCAGCTGGCGAGCCACGACGACCTCACCCGGACCCTCAACCGCCGCTCGCTGATGGCGCGCCTGGAGCAGGAGCGCAGCCGCGCCGAGCGCGGCCGCGACGCCTTCAGCGTCGCGCTGCTCGACCTGGACCACTTCAAGGCCGTGAACGACACCCACGGGCATGCGGTCGGCGACGAAGTGCTCAAGGCGTTTGCCCGGGCAGGGCATGGCAGCCTGCGCGACAGCGATGCGTTCGGCCGCTACGGCGGCGAGGAGTTCATGCTGATCCTGGGCGGCACGCCGCCCGGCGCGGCCTTGCCCGCGGTCGAGCGCATGCGCGTGGGCTTCGCCGCGACGGACTGGGATGCGATCGCCCCCGGCCTGCGCGTGACGGTGTCCGCGGGCGTGGCCGGTTATCGGGCAGGCGAGACCATCTCGCAGTTGCTGCATCGCGCCGATGAGGCGTTGTACGAGGCCAAGCACGCGGGCCGCAACCGGGTCGTGACCAAGGAGTAGTCCATGAGCCAGCAAATCATCGTCGAAACCAGGGACCGCATCACGCGCATCGAGCTCAACCGGCCCGAGAAGAAGAACGCGCTCAACCCCGGCATGTATGCGGCCATGGCGCAGGCGCTCATCGCGGCGGACGCGGACGCCCAGGTGCGCGCAGTCCTCATCCATGGCCAGAGCGGATGCTTCACGTCCGGCAACGACGTGAAGGATTTCCTCGAGTTGCCGCGCGGCCCCGCCGATTCGCCCGCCTCGGGATTCCTGCGCGCCATTTCCGGCGCGAAGAAGCCGCTGGTGGCCGCGGTGGGCGGGCCGGCGGTGGGCGTGGGCACCACGATGCTCCTGCATTGCGACCTGGTGTATGCCGCGCCGAACGCGCGCCTGCAGATGCCCTTCGTGCCGCTGGGCCTCCTGCCCGAGGCCGCGTCGAGCCTGCTCCTGCCGGCGATGGCAGGTTACCGGCGCGCCGCGGAGATGCTCCTGCTGGGCGGGCCCTTCGGGGCCGAGAAGGCGCTGGCCGCGGGCATCGTCACCGAGATCGTCCCGGAGGGCGAACTGCTGGAGCGCGCGCGCCAGGCTGCGGCGGCGCTCGCCGCGCTGCCGCCAGCGTCGGTGCGCATGACCAAGGAGCTGATGAAGCGCGGCCTCGCGCAGGCGGTGCAGGAGCGCATGACCGAGGAGCTGCAGCTCTTTGGCGAGCGGCTGCGCTCGCCGGAGGCGAAGGAAGCGCTGAGCGCCTTCATGGAAAAGAGGAAGCCTGACTTCTCGCGCTTCTAGGTTCCTGCTGGCCGCGGTGGTGGCGGTGGATGTGGGCCACTACGCCGCCGAGCCCGGCGTGATCTCCGCCAGCGGCCGGCCGGAGTTCGAGTACAACCTCGATCTCGCGCGGCGGGTGAAAGGCGAGCTCGAGGGTCACGGGCTGCAGGTGCGCCTGATCGGCGAGCGTGGCGACTACGCGGTGCTGCATCATCGCACGCGCGATGCCGCCGGCGCGGACCTGTTCCTCTCCATCCACCACGACTCGGTGAAGGAGCGGCTCCTGCCGCGGGCGGCCGAGTTCGCCGGTTTTTCGCTGTTCGTTTCGCGCGGCAATCCGCAGTCCGACCGGAGCCTTGCCTGCGCCAGCGCCATCGGCGCGCGCCTGCGCGCCGCCGGCTTCACGCCCTCGCGCTACCATGCCGACGCGGTGCTCGGGGAGGACCGCCCCTTTGCCGACGAGGCGAACGGCGTGCATTTCTACGACAACCTGGCCGTGGGCAAGACGGCGCGCATGGCCTCGGTACTGGTGGAGGCCGGCGTGATCGTCAACCCCGCGGAGGACGCAAGGATGCGCGAGCCGGCAGTACAGGCTCGCATGGCGCGTGCAGTGGCGGAAGGAGCGAAGCAATGCCTGAACTGATCCACGAAACGGTCGAGGCGAACGGCATCCGGCTGCACGCGGCGCGCTGCGGCGACGGGCCGCTGATGCTGTTCCTGCATGGCTTTCCCGAGTACTGGGCGATGTGGCGGCCGATGCTGGAGCATTTCGGCGAGCGCGGCTATCGCGCGGTGGCGCCGGACCTGCGGGGCTACAACCTCTCCGACAAGCCGGCCGCGGTGGAGGCCTACCGCGCCAAGCACCTGATGGGAGACGTGCTCGCGCTCGCCGCGCGCCATACGAAGGACAAGTTCGTGCTGGTGGCGCACGACTGGGGCGGCGCAGTGGCCTGGGGCGTGGCCATTGCCCACCCTGAGCGGATCGCGAAGCTGGTGATGGTCAACTCGCCGCACCCGTACATTTTCTGGCGCGAGCTCTGCAACAATCCCGCGCAGCAGCAGGCGAGCGAGTACATGCGGTTCTTCCGCCTGCCGAAAGCCGAGCGCGTCCTGTCGGAGAACGGCTACGCGCGCCTGCTGGGCGCGTTTGCGGACCTGGACGAGGGTGCCCGCAAGGCGCTGGTCGAGGCGTGGTCGCAGCCCGGCGCGCTGACGGGAGGCCTCAACTACTACCGGGCCTCGCCGATGTATCCGCCTTCCGCGGAAGACCCGGGCGCGAGCAAGCTCCAGCTCAAGCCGGAGGACTTCATGGTCCGCGTGCCGACCCTGGTCATCTGGGGCGAGCGCGACACGGCGCTGCTGCCTGGATGCCTGGAGGGACTGGAGCAGGTGGTGCCGAACCTGAAGCTGGTGCGGGTGCCCGATGCCACCCACTGGGTGGCGCGCGAGCGAACTGCGCTGGTCATCCGCGAGATCGAGGCGTTTACAATCGGCTCATGAAAACCTCCCTGAAGATCCGCGACCTGGAAAGCCGGGTCGGCGAGGAAATCGCCGTGTCACCGTGGGTGGAGATCGCGCAGGACAGGATCGACCTGTTCGCCAAGGCCACGGAAGACTTCCAGTGGATCCACGTCGACCAGGAGAAGGCGAAGTCCTCGCCCTTCGGCACCACCATCGCGCACGGCTTCCTCACGCTGTCGATGCTGCCCAAGCTCACCGAATCCACCTTCGTGTTTTCCGACCGCAAGATGGGCGTCAACTACGGCCTGAACAAGGTGCGCTTCACCGCGCCCGTGCCGGCGGGGGCGAAGATCCGCGGCCGCTTTACGCTCTCGAAGTTCGAGAAGCTGGAGGGCGGCGTGCAGACCACCTGGAGCGTGGTGCTCGAGCGCGAAGGCGGCGACAAGCCGGTAATGGTCGCCGAATCCATCAGCCGGCACTACTTCTAGGGAACGCGAACGATGGCCCAGCGCTGGAAACACAAGCCGCCCAGTTCCAACTGGGGCGAGTTCGGTCCCGACGACCGTCGCGGGCGCATGAACTACGTGACGCGCGAGAAGGTGCTGCAGGGCGTCGCCGAAGTGAAGGAAGGGCGTGCGTTCTGCCTCTCGCTGCCGCTCGACTATCCGGGCGGCAACGTGCTCAACCCGCGGCGCAATCCGCCGCGCCTCGCGCCCACCATCCGCGCGGGCAAGGCGAATTTCTGCTTTCCCTTCGCCGACGAGAACCCGCTGCTCACCGACGTGGTGTGCGACGACCTGGTGCTGCTCACGCTGCAGTACTCGTCGCAGTGGGACTCCTTTGCGCACGTCGGCGGGAAATTCGACGCCGACGGCGACGGCAAGGCGGAGCTGGTGTTCTACAACGGCTTCAAGCCCGGCGACGGCTTCGAGCTCGCGCCCGAGAAGCCGGACGCCGAGCCCTGGGCGAGGTTCGAGGGTTCGCGCGCCACGGCCCTGGGCATCGACAACCTCGCCGAGCAGGGCGCGCAGGGGCGCGGCGTGATGGTGGACCTGCACGCGCATTTCGGCCGCGAGAGGAAGGCGATCGGCTATGACGCGCTGATGCGCGTGATGGAGAAGGACAAGGTGGCGGTGGAGAAGGGCGACTTCGTGTGCTTCTACACCGGCTTTGTCGACGTGCTGCTGGAACTGAAGAAGAACCCCGACCCGAAGATCGTGCACCACACCTGTACCGGGCTGGACGGCCGCGACGACAGGCTCCTCCAGTGGGTCACCGACAGCGGCTGCGCGGCGCTGATCGCCGACAACTACGCGGTGGAAATCATCCCCTCGAGCCCGTTCAAGCCGATGGCGCACGCACTGATGCCGCTGCACGAGCACTGCCTGTTCAAGAACGGCATCCACCTCGGGGAGATCTGGTACCTCACGGACCTCGCGCGCTGGCTGCGCGAGCACGGCAGGAACCGCTTCCTCCTCACTGCGCCGCCGCTGCGCCTGCCCGGTGCGGTCGGTTCGCCGGCGGTCGCGGTGGCGACGGTATGAAGGTAGCGATCGTTACCGGCTCGTCCTCCGGCATCGGCGCGGCTTGCGTCCTGGAATTGTCGAAGCGCGGCTGGTCGGTGGTGGTGAACTATTCGAAGAACGCCGCCGAGGCGCAGAAGGTCGTCGCGCAGTGCAAGGACGCGATCGCCGTGCAGGCCGACGTCGGCGAAGACGCCGATTGCCGCCGGCTCGCGCAGGCGGCGCTCGACAAGTGGGGCCGCATCGACGCGCTGGTGAACAATGCCGGCACCACCAAGTTCGTGAAGCATGCCGACCTCGACGGCCTGTCCGCCGACGATTTCCTGCGCATCTACCGCCTCAACGTGGTGGGCCCGTTCCAGATGACGCGCGCCTGCGCCGCCGCGCTCAAGGCGGCGAAGGGCGCCGTGGTGAACATTTCCTCGGTGGCGTCGCTGCTCGGCACCGGGTCGTCGGTGGCCTATGGCGCTTCCAAGGCCGCGCTCAACGCCCTGTCGCTTTCACTCGCGCGCACGCTGGCGCCCGAGGTGCGCGTGAACGTCGTGGCACCGGGCTACGTGGACACGCCCTGGCAGCAGGCGATGCTCGGCGCGGACAAGGCGCGCGAGGCTGCCGCGCGCTATGCCTCCTTCGTGCCGCTGAAGGACTTCGCGCGTCCGGCGGACGTCGCCGATACCGTTGCCTGGCTTCTCGAAGGCGCCCGCATGGTGACCGGCGAGGTGCTGTTCGTCGACGGCGGCCTGCACGCCACGCCGCCGCGCTAGCGGTGGCGGACTACGACTACATCATCGTGGGCGCGGGTTCGGCGGGCTGCGTGCTCGCCAACCGGCTTTCCGCAGACGGGCGCACGCGCGTGCTGCTGCTGGAAGCGGGCCCGCGCGACACCAACCCCTGGATCCACATCCCGCTCGGCTACGGCAAGCTGTTCAACGAGCGCTCGGTCAATTGGAGCTACGAGTCCGAACCCGAGCCGCAGCTGAATGGCCGGCGCATCTTCACGCCGCGCGGCAAGGTGCTGGGCGGATCGTCCTCGATCAATGGCCTGGTCTACATCCGCGGCCAGGCGGAGGACTTCGACGCCTGGGAAGTGCCCGGCTGGTCGCACCTCGAACTGCTGCCCTACTTCAGGAAAAGCGAAGGGTCGCTCGGCGTCTCGGACATCGAGCGCCACGAGTTGTGCGACGCCTTCATCGCTTCCGCGCGCGCGACCGGCATCCCGGCGAACGAGGACTTCAACGGCGAGCGCCAGGAGGGCACGGGCTACTACCGGGCGACGACCAGGAACGGCCGGCGCTCGAGCACGGCGGTGGCCTACCTGCGCCCGGCCGAGCGCCGCCCGAACCTGCGCGTGGAAACCGCGGCGCTCGCCACGCGCATCCTGTTCACGGGAAAGCGCGCCGGCGGCATCGAGTACGAGCAAGGCGGCATGCGCCGCGAGGCGAAGGCGAGCCGGGAAGTCCTGCTCTGCGGCGGCTCCTTCAATTCCCCCCAGCTGTTGCAGCTCTCGGGCGTCGGCGCGCGCGCGCTGCTCGCGCAGCACGGCATCGCCCAGGTGCACGAATCCCCCGAGGTGGGCGAGGGGCTGCAGGACCATTTCTACTGCCGCACCTTCTGGCGCGCCAACAAGCCGGTCACGCTGAACGACGACATGCTGAGCCTCTGGCGCAAGGCGAAGATCGGCCTGCAGTACGGCCTGTTCCGCCGCGGGCCGCTCACCATCGCCGCGGGGCACGCCGCCGCCTTCGTGCGCACGCGGCCCGGGCTCCAGCGTCCCGACGCGCAGCTCTACTTCATCAACTTCTCCACCGCCAAGCGCGGCGGCACGCTGCATCCCTGGTCGGGCTTCACCCTGTCGGTGTCGCAGCTGCAGGTGGAATCGCGCGGCTCGGTGCGCATCCGCGCCGCCGACCCGCGCGCGGCGCCGGCCATCCGCTACAACTACCTCGCCACCGAGAACGACCGGCGCGTGATGGTCGAGGGCCTCAAGGTCGCGCGCCGCATCGCGCAGTCGGCGCCGCTATCCGGCTTCATCGTGCAGGAGGAGTTCCCGGGGCCGCAGGTGCGCACGGACGAAGAGCTGCTCGAGGTCGTGCGCCGGACCGGGGAAACCGTGTTCCACCCGACCTCCACCTGCCGCATGGGCACCGACGAGCGCTCGGTGGTGGACTCGCGCCTGCGCGTGCGGGGCCTCGCGGGCCTGCGCGTGGTGGACGCCTCCGTGATGCCCGCGGTGGTGTCCGGCAACACCAACGCCGCCGTGATCGCCATCGCCGAGAAGGCGGCGGACCTGATCGGAGCCGACGCGCGGCTATAATCCTTCGCCTGCCATGAGCAAATGGCTCGAGGGCCGGGTC
>Ga0315910_10004049_pt1 | contig 12331 bp, 13 predicted proteins | sample EdamamesoilMG_FD_204470 | JGI IMG/M metagenome (GOLD analysis project Ga0315910, IMG submission 204470) | Garden soil microbial communities collected in Santa Monica, California, United States - Edamame soil | ecosystem: Environmental > Terrestrial > Soil > Garden | place: USA: California... | reverse complement strand
GGCACGCGCTTTCCTTCGTACGGTTTCTACGGCGAGTAAACGGGAAAGTCGGACATGAACGCGGAAAGCGTCTGGCTGGTGGACCCGATCGACGGTACGAAATCTTTCGTGCGCGAATGCCCGTTCTTCTCGACGCAGATTGCATTGATGCGTGGCGGGAAATTCGTGTTAGGCGTGTCGATGGCGCCGGCCTATGACGAACTGGCCTGGGCCGAGCGTGGCCACGGCGCTTACCTCAATGGCAAACGGATTTCCGTGAGCAAGGTGAGCGCGCTCGATGGCGCCATCGTGTCGAGCGGCAATCTCAAGACTCTCGCGGCATCACCCGCCTGGGCGCGTTTCGGCGGGCTCATCGGCCGAGTGAACCGCATCCGTGGCTACGGCGATTTCGTGCATTACCACCTGCTCGCGCGCAGCGCGCTCGACGTCGTGATCGAGTCGGATGTGAACATCCTCGACATTGCGGCGTTGACCGTCATCGTCGAGGAAGCGGGCGGCTCGTTCACGGATCTCAAGGGTGCGCCCGTGAATCTCGACACCACGACCGTTCTCGCCACCAACGGTGCGCTTCACCAGGCCATCCTGGACCAGGTTCGCTTCGGAAGCTGACGATGTCCGTATTCCTTCGCTGGGGAATATTCGGGATCCTGGGCGTCGCCGCGGTCCTGTACGCCTACAACTCCAGCAAGAGACTGGCGGAAGCGCGTTCGGCGCAAAAGACGCAGGCGCCCGCAACGGAATCCCAACCGTTACCCGAGTCTTCGCCTGAGCCGGCGCTCACGCCTCGATGCGGGGCCGAACTCGAGATCGCACAGCGCGCCCTCGAGGCACGTCGCCGAGGAGAGCCCTTGGATCGCTTGCTGCGGATCCAGGAGATTGCATTCCAGGATCCGCCGTGGCGCGCACGGTTGGAGTCGGTGGCGACTCGCTGGTATCAGTGGACGGGAGACGAACCTGCGCCTGAGGCATTGCGTGACGCCGTCGTTCGCAACTGTGAGCTCTTCACTCCGGCGCCATGAAACGCTGCCGACCCAGCCGGGTTTCCACGTAGCGGATGCCGTAGAGGCGGCTGATCTGTTCGATTCCGAGCGCCTCGCAGTCGATCAGTTCAAAGGCACCGCTTCCCGCCATCAGGCAGGCGCGGTCGGCGAAGCGCAGTGCGAGGTTGGGCTCGTGGAGGCTCGCGATGACGGCAGACCCCTCTCGCGTGAGGTTTCGAAGGCGGTCGAGGATGCCGATCTGCTGCGCGGGATCCAGGTGATTGGTGGGCTCGTCGAGCAGGTAGATAGATGGCGCCTGCACCAGCAAACGGGCGATGGCGGCGCGCCGTTGCTCGCCGCCCGATAGCGAGCCGAGTTCGCGTTCCGCCAGGGCTTCCAGGCCCGTATCGACGAGCGCGCGCGCGACGCGCTGCATGTCTTCGGCGCCCGCGGTCTCCCAGAAACCGAGATGGGCGAAGCGGCCGAGCAACGCGCTTTCCCGCAATGATCCTTGTGGCGGGGCATCGGGGTCCTGCGGCAGGAATCCGAGATGTGTGGCGATCTCGCGACGGCTGATCGCCGCAATGTCGCGACCGGAGACACGCACCGCGCCGGCCGCGGGCGCTCGCAGCCCGGCCAGCGTTCGCAGCAGCAGAGACTTTCCGGCGCCGTTGCCACCCAGAAGCGCGATGAATTCCCCCGCGCGAATCGTGCAATCGAAGGAGTCGATGAGCGTGCGGCCCGGAACGTCCACGCGGAGTTGGGTGGCCTCGAGCAGGGCGCTCACTCGCGGGTCCACCGGATCTCGAGCGCCGTGGCTTCGCCTACGACGACCCGGTCGAGCGACTCGGGTATCTGGAAGGTGTGATCGTCGATCGCGCGACGTCCAGCCATGATCTCGGCAAACGGTTGTGGCATGCGCGGTGATCTGTCGGGCTCCGCGTAACCAGCCGGATACAGCGGCGCCAGCGTTTCCGGATCGTATTTGTCCGATGCGCCGAGCGTATGCAGGATCTCGTGTGCAATGACCACGTTGTTGGTGGAGGTCTTCCCGTCGCTGGCGAATGCATGCACCACGCCGACAAGTCCCTTCTGCAAGCCGACGGAGTGAGGCACGGCCTGCGTGAACGTGGGGTCGTGGTAGATCACGAAGATTCGTATCTGCGGGGGCGGTTTGCCGGAGTCGCGAGATGCACGCCGCGCGTACATTCGCAGTCTGAGGCTCCACCACATGTTCTGAAACACGTTGTAGTTGGCTGCGTGTTCCGGCGGTCGCTCGGTGACGGGTGGGTACAACTCGACGCTCACGGGTCGGGCAATGCCGATCCCATAGCCCTGCGCTTCCTCGTTGAGAAACTCTTCGATATCGGCGAAGCGATTTGCCGACAGGTCCGCGATGTAATCGCGCGCGACCGTGTTTTCCGCCTCATCGATCGGGAATATCCCCACGTACAGGGTTTCATCCCAATCCGTGGTGCTGAGCTTGTCGTACCAGTGGGACCAGGCGGCGACTGCCAGGATCAGCAGCAGAATGGCGATGCGGATATTGCGCCACACGTCAGGGCTGCAAGCGCGTCGCGGACCATGGGCCCGAGCGAAAGCCGTCAGCGCTGGTAGTTAGCGAGCGGGTCCAGCGGGCACGCTCGTGAATGCGCGATGCACCTTCGACCCACAGCTCGACCGAATCCGCCCAGACGTAGTACCCACCCCAGAAAGGTGGCCGCGGGATGTCGGCTGTGACGTGTTCGTTGATGTTGTCGAGCGTGGGCGCGGGCGCCCCGAACCGCTTTGCTGCGGCGAGCACCGCAGCGTCGAGCTGCTCGCGCGAACGCAGAGGCTGGCTCTGCGCGCTGGCCCAGGCTCCGAGGCGCCGCTGCCAGTTGCGCGAGGCGAAGTAGGCGTCGCTCTCGGACGCCGGGGCCTTCGCGACGAATCCTTCGACGCGCATCTGGCGATGGGCGTGGTCCCAGTGGAACACCAGCGCGGCGCGCGAGTTCTCCGCGATGTCGCGTCCCTTGCGCGAGTCGTAATTGGTCACGAAAGACACGCGGCCCTGTTCGACATCGAACTCCTTGCACAACACGATGCGCGCGGAGGGTTGCCCGGAGGCAGTCGCGGTGGCGAGCACCATGGAGTCGGGATTGGGCTGCTGCCGGGCCGCGATGGCCGTTGCGAGCCAGGCGCCGGCAAGAGCCATGGGTTCGGCGGGCAGGGGATCGGGAAGCAGGTCATTGAAGAGTTCCATGGCCGATATGTTATCCGTGATGCCATTAGTGATGCAGCAGCCTTGCAGTCGCGCGTTCCAGCCGATAAAAGCTAGGACGGAATTCGTTCTATAAGGTGATACATGAGCTCGCTCGATGACCTGCGCCGCAGGATCAACGAACTCGACCGGCAGATTCTCGAGCTGGTCGGCAAACGCCAGGAGGCCAGCCGGGAGATCGCGCGCGCCAAGCGCGCGACGGGGCACGCGACGCGCGACTACAACCGCGAGCGCGAGGTGCTTCTGGCGGCGCGCGAGGCGGGCAGACAGTATGGTGTTTCGCCGCAGGTCGCGGAAAACATCCTGCGCCTTCTGATTCGTTCCTCACTAACTACCCAGGAACAGGCGAGCGTCGCCGCACAGGGCGCCGGGAGCGGGCGCACGGCGCTGGTCATCGGTGGCGCCGGCAAGATGGGCCGCTGGTTCGCGGAATTCATGGCGTCCCAAGGCTTCTCCGTGGAGATCGCCGATCCCGCGGGTGCGCCCCCCGGGTTCACGCACGTGCCCGACTGGCGCAGCTCGTCGCTGACGCACGACTTCATCGTCATCGCGACCCCGCTGGGCGCCACCGACAAGATACTGCGCGAGATCGCCATGCGACGGCCCAAGGGCGTGATCTTCGACGTCGGCTCGCTCAAGTCGCCATTGCGAGCGGGCCTCAACGCACTCAAATCACACGGCTGCCGGGTGACTTCGCTCCACCCGATGTTCGGTCCCAGCACCGAGCTCCTGTCCGGCCGGCACGTGATCTTCGTCGATGCGGGTTCTCCCGAAGCCACGGCGGCGGCGCGTGAGTTGTTCGCTTCGACCATGGTGGAGCAGGTGGTCATGTCACTCGACGACCATGACCGGCTCATTGCGTATGTGCTCGGCTTGTCGCATGCACTGAATATCGCCTTCTTCACGGCACTCGCCGAGAGCGGGGAAGCTGCGCCGCGGCTCGCGAAACTGTCCTCGACCACGTTCGATTCGCAGCTCGATGTGGCGTCGCTCGTGGCGCAGGAAAGTCCCGAGTTGTATTACGAGATCCAGAGTCTCAACGACTACGGATCGGAATCCCTCGAGGCGCTGTCGCAGGCGGTCGAACGCCTGCGCACCGCGGTGATCTCGCAGGACTTCGAATCCTTCGCCGCCCTCATGCGTCGCGGCCGCGAGTACCTGGAAGACCGGCGGACCGTCGCCGAGCGGCGTGCGTAAGTGTGAACTCGCGCGACCCCGCCGCGACCACGGAAGAAGATTTGCGTGAGCGACTGCGGCTGCTCACCGAGGAAGTGGGACGCAACGAACTCCTGTTGCGCAAAACACAGGCCCGCGAAATTGAACTGCTGCGGGCGCATTCGCTCGGCGAGCTTTTCGACCGCATCGTTTCCGGGTTGCGTGATGCGTACGCGCTCGACATCGTCACGCTATCGTTGTTCGATCCCCAGCACGAGCTGCGTCATCTTTCCGGCAACGAGAACCTGAGCAGCACGGTCATCGAGGAAGTGCGGTTCATCGACGCGGTGTCGCCGCTCGCGCCGTTGCTCGCGCAGTTCGACCGGCCGTGGCTCGGCCATTACGAAGCCCGTGATCATGAGCTGCTCGTGTCGCCAGCGATGAAGCAGGGCAGCGTCGCGCTGATCCCGCTGCCGCGCGACAACCGCGCCATCGGCGTCATCTCTTTCTGCAGCCGCGATTCGAAGCGCTTCACGAGCGATCTGGCCGCTGATTTTCTCGCGCACCTGGGAGTCATTGTTGCGATCAGCCTGGAAAACGCGGTCAATCGCGCGCGGCTGGTGCGCAGTGGCGTCACGGATTTTCTCACTGGCTGGCACAATCGCCGCTATTTCCACAATCGCCTTCGCGAGGAGCTGGCGCGGTCGGAACGCACAGGCAAGACGCTGGCGTGCCTCATGATCGACCTCGACAACTTCAAGGAGATCAACGATCGCTTCGGCCATCTGGCGGGCGACGAGGCCCTCAAGGAGGTGGCGCGACGTGCGGAAGCCGAGATTCGCGCCGGCGATACGGGTGCGCGTTTTGGCGGAGACGAGTTCGCGATCCTGCTGGCCGGCGCGGAGGTGGCGCAGGCGCTGAAGCTCGCAGAACGAATTCATCATGGTGTCGGTTCGACGCCGGTTCGCGTGCACGGTGGCGCGCACGTCACCGTGACGTTATCCGTCGGACTGGCCACGGCGCGGCCGCAGCCGCGCTCGCATGATTACAAGGCACTTGCCGAAAGGCTCATTGCCGAGGCGGATGCCGCTCTTTACCGCGCCAAGAGCGCCGGGCGAAACCGGGTCGAAATGTCGACCCACGTGATCGGGTAGCTGTCCGTCAGGGCGAACGCGGCCCCTCGAGTCGCCGCAGCAGGACGAGGAACATCGGCACGCCTAGCAACGCCATGATGGCGCCCACGGGCAACTGCCGCGGAGCCGCCGCCGTGCGCGCCACGAGGTCGGCGGCGGCTAACAAGGTGCCGCCGGCAAGTGCGGCGGCCGGCGCCACGATCCGGTGCGCTGCCGTTCCGAATGCGAGTCGCACCAGGTGGGGAATCACCAGGCCGATGAAGCCGATGGTGCCCCCCTGGATTACAGCGCCCGCGGTCAGCAGGCCGGCGAAAATGACGATGATCATGCGCCAGCGGCGCAGATCGAGACCGAGGCTCTGGGCGGTGATTTCCCCGGTCGCGAGGACATCGAGCGGCCGCGCTACCACGGTTACCGCGAGCGTGGCTAACAAGGCTGCGCTGAGCATCGTCCAGGGGTGGGCGGCCCACCCGAGATCGCCCGCCAGCCAGAACATCATGCCCCGCAGCTGGCCGTTGTCCGCCAGCACGAGGACCAGGGTGACCAACGCTCCGCAGGCGCTGGCGACGACGACCCCAGTGAGCAGGACACGAACCGTCGCGCCACCGCGAGCCAGCGCGAGCACGAGGAAGGTGGCCGCAATCGCGCCAAGGGCTGCCGAACACTGAACCGCCCACAGTGAAGCGCCGAGCAGCAAAGCAAACAAGGCTCCTACGGATGACCCACCCGAGACTCCGAGGACGTATGAATCCGCGAGCGGATTGCGGAACAATGCCTGCAGCAGAACACCGGCGAGCGCGAGTAACGCGCCGATGGTGAATGCCGAAAGAAGGCGCGGCGCTCGCAATTCCAGTACGACGGTCCGGGCGGGTTCGGAAGGATCTCCGAACAGCGCTGCAATAGCCGGGCGCACGCCAATGTCAGTGGATCCGGCGACCAGCCCCAGGCAGGCAACGATTGCGGCGAGCGCAAGGAGCAAAAACAGTAGCGCGGTGGTGGCGGGGCGAGAAGTCACGCGGCATTGTCCGATAAAACCCGCACGGCGTGTCTCTTTGCCTTGTTCGGCCACAGGGCCCCGGTAATACTTGCGCCATGAGCGACTGGATCGACTCGCAGGGATATCGAGCCAATGTCGGCATCGTTCTGATGCGCGACAGCGGTGAGGTATTCCTCGGGCAACGAACCGGCGCGCGTGGATGGCAGTTCCCCCAAGGTGGAGTCCGCCAGGGCGAGCCCGTGGAGCAGGCGCTATATCGCGAGCTCGAAGAAGAAATCGGACTCCAGTCGCGGCACGTGACCTTGCTGGGATCCACGTCCGACTGGATTCGCTACAAGCTTCCTAAGCGCTATGTGCGTCGCGGGCGCGGACCCACCTGCATCGGCCAGAAACAACGTTGGTTCCTGTTGCGGCTGGCGGTGCCCGAGGATGTGGCCGAGTTTGATTTCAAGAAGACCAGCGAGCCGGAGTTCGACAGCTGGCGCTGGGCAAACTACTGGGAACCGGTGCGTGAAGTGATTTACTTCAAGAGGCCTGTCTACGTGCGCATGCTGACGGAACTGGCGACCACGGCGTTTCCCGGAGGAGCCCCGCCCCTGCCGGAATGGTGGGAGTCGGAAACCACGGCCACCGTCGAAGAGTAGGCGGAAAAGACTTTACACCCGATGCCCGGACTGCCTCCCAAACTCGTCGTTACGACCTACGCACCGACGCGCCGATGGATCACCATCATGGTGCTGGTTCTCATCGTAGTCGGTGGTGTCTATGGCATGTTCGAGTTCGGGCGATATCGAGCTGGATACGACGTGGTCGCCTCCCTCAAACAGCGTACCGAGCTGCGCAAGGAAATAACCTCGCTGGAAGCCACGATTTTCGACTTGCGCGCCAAGGTGGCGCAGCTGGAATCTTCCACCGTAGGACAGACCCGGGAGCGGGAAGAAGTGCAGCGCACGATTGGCGATCTGCAGGCCCAGGTGGCCCGGGCGAACCAGGAATTGGCCTTCTTCCGCGGGATCGTCACCCAAAATGCGAACTCTGCCGAGGTAAAAATCCAGCAGGCGCGTATGGTGGCTACGGCCACGGCAAACAAGTTCCGCGTCCGCGTCACCCTGGTCCAGCCGATGAATCCGGACACGGTGGTGAGCGGCGTCGTCGTTTTGTCGGTGGATGGTGAAGTTGATGGCAAGCCGGGGCGTGCGGATTTCGCGACACTCACCGGCGGCAAGCGTCGTGAGATAGCCTTCACCTTTCGGTATCTTGAGAATATTGACGAGGAAATCACCATGCCTCCGGGCATGAAACCCGAACAGCTACTGGTCGAAGTCCGATCAAATCGCCGCGGGTCAGCGCCGGTACAGCAGTCTTATGTGTGGAGCGTGGATCCGCAGTGAGCGGAACGCTCGGGAGAAGTTAATGTTCGGTCGACGCAAACAGGTATCCACGCGCATCGATACGCTTCTCGGCAAGACCGCCAGAGTCGACGGCGATCTTGAATTCTCCGGTGGTTTGCACCTCGACGGTCGTGTGAACGGCAATGTCCGCAGCAATGCTGAAGACGGTGGCGCGCTTTCGGTCAGCGAGAGCGGCTTCATCGAGGGCAACGTCGAAGTTACGAACATCGTCATGAATGGCACGGTGAATGGCGATATGCATGCGCGAGATCGCCTGGTGCTCGGCGGATCGGCCCGCGTGAATGGAAACGTGCATTACGGTGTCATTGAAATGGCACCGGGCGCCGTCATAACGGGGAAACTGATACCCATAGGCAAGGATCAGCCGGGCTCCTCAGAAACGCAGCCCGAATCAGCGCCGACGGTTGCGGCAGCCAAATCCGGCGCGTAGTGTGCAGGTCATGAGCGAAATCGAGACCGAAACCCTCAAGTTCACTGACGCAGCTGCCCGCAAGGTCGGCGATCTTATCCGTGGGGAGGGCAATCCGAACCTGAAGCTGCGCGTGTTCGTGCAGGGTGGCGGGTGCTCGGGTATGCAATACGGTTTCGAATTCGATGAGCAGGAGCAGGATGGCGACACCTGCGTCGAGAACCTCGGCGTGAAGCTGCTCATCGACCCGATGAGCGTCCAATACCTCACGGGCGCGGAAATCGACTACCGCGAAGGGCTCGACGGCGCCCAGTTCGTCATTCGCAATCCGAACGCCCAGACCACCTGCGGTTGCGGCTCGTCCTTCTCCGCCTGACGCTAGCGCTATACACGTGGCGCGACGCGCTCTGAAGTCCGTCCCCGACGTACTTGCAGCCGTCGATCTCGGTTCCAACAGTTTCCACATGGTGGTCGCGCGTTACACGCATGGCCAGCTGGTCATTGTCGATCGGCTCCGCGAGATGGTGCGGCTAGGTGCGGGGCTTGAGGCCGACGGGCGACTGAACAAGGATGTTGCCGGCAAGGCGCTGGCTTGCCTGGAACGATTCGGTCAGCGACTTCGCGACATGCGGCCCGACAGCGTGCGCGTGGTGGGAACCAACGTATTCCGACGCGCGAAGAAGAAGGAAGCTTTCGTCGAACGCGCGCGCGAAGCGATCGGGCATCCCATCGAGATCGTTTCCGGCATCGAAGAGGCGCGGCTCATCTACTCGGGAGTGGCCCACACGATGTCGGCTGGTGACGGGCGCCGGCTGGTCTGCGACATCGGCGGCGGGAGCACCGAAATCATCATCGGCGAGGGTCTGGAACCGCTGGAGCTCGAAAGTCTGCAGATTGGCTGCGTGCGCCTTAGCGAAGAGTTTTTTGCAGATGGCAGGCTTTCGCAGAAGCGCATGCAGCGGGCGCGCGTCGCGGCTCGCCAGGCGATCGAGCCCTACCAGGCCGCGTTCCGTCGGCGCGGTTTCGACGTCGCGGTGGGCAGCTCCGGCACTGTGCGCGCCATTGGGGACACCATTCGCGAACTCGACCCGACGGCGACCGACATCGGAGCGGACGGTCTCGAGCGGGTCATTCACGAGCTCAGCGCACTCGAGCACATCCGCGATCTGAAGCTCAATGCCATTACGGATGATCGCAAACTGTCGTTCGCAGGCGGCGTGGCCATCCTCGCCGAGGTCTTCGAGCAGCTCGGCATTGAATCCATGCGCGTGGCAGACGGCGCGATGCGCGAAGGTTTGCTTTACGACCTCCTGGGCCGTTACACCGACGAAGACGCGCGCGAACGCACGGTGCGCAGCATGCAACAGCGCTACCACGTCGATCTTGCGCAGGCCGAACGGGTCGAAGCGACCGTGGTCGACTTCCTGTCGCAGGTGGAAGAGGCCTGGCCCCTCGCCGATCCGGCAATAGAACAGATCCTGCGCTGGGCCGCGCGTCTGCACGAGATCGGTCTCGACGTCGCTCACAGCGGATATCACCGTCATGGTGCCTATCTACTGGCGAATGCAGACATGGCAGGGTTTCCACGCGAAGAGCAGAAACTGCTGGCCATCATGGTGGGCAGCCACCGGCGCAAGCCCGCCATCGAGGAAAAGGACGATCTCGCCGCGCCATGGGACAAACGCGCTCCGGCGATGACGCTATTGCTGCGTCTGGCGGTGCTGCTGCATCGAGGGCGGAGCAGCGTGGGGCTTCCTGCAATCAAGCTTGTCGCGCGTGCCGATTCGCTGGAAATGCGATTTCCAGCCGACTGGCTCGACGATCACCCATTGACCGTCGCCGACCTGCATCAGGAGATCGAGAACCTGAAGAGCGTGGGCTTCCGGCTGCGGGTGTTTACGGCGAAGTAAGTTTCGTCAGGGCACGACGACCGGTGCGCTGCCGGCCGCATAGCGCGCAAGTAGGCCGCCCTGCGCATCGCGCGCAGGCTCACTTCCCCTTTCACAGCGAACGTAATGACCATCAAGACCCAGTGACCAGGCCTGCGTATTGTCGGAAAGATAGGAGTTGAGGTCGCGCAGGATCCGCTCGCGATGAGTTTCTTCGCGGACCGGGAAGGCAACTTCGACGCGCCGGAAGAAGTTGCGTTCCATCCAGTCGGCGCTCGCGAGATAGAGTTCGTCAGCGCCGCCGTTGCCGAAGTAAAACACGCGTGAGTGTTCGAGGAAGCGGCCGACGATCGAGCGAACACGGATGTTTTCGGAAACGCCGGGAATACCTGGGCGCAGGGAACACAAGCCGCGAATGATGAGATCGATCTGCGCGCCGGCGCGCGATGCGCGGTACAGCGCCTCGATGACCTGCGGATCCACGAGTGAATTCATCTTGGCGATGATTCGCGCGGGCATTCCCGAAGCGGCGTGCCGTGCCTCCCGCTCGATTTTCCCGACGACCTTCTCGTGCAGTCCGAATGGCGATTGAAGTAGTTTGGTGAGGCGTGGCGTCTGGGTCAGGCTGGTGAGTTGCAGGAACAGTTCGTGTACGTCCTGGCCAATGGCAGGGTCGCAAGTAAAGAGGCTGTAGTCCGTGTACCCGCGCGCCGTACGGGGGTGATAGTTGCCAGTGCCGAGGTGGCAGTAGCGGCGCAATCCATCCGCTTCGCGGCGTACCACCATCGACATTTTGGCGTGTGTCTTGAAGCCCACCACGCCGTACATGACGTGGGCGCCTGCTTCCTGCAGGCGGTTGGACAATTCGATATTGGCCTCTTCGTCGAATCTCGCGCGCAATTCGACGATGACCGTGACGTCCTTGCCGGATTGCGCGGCGGCGACGAGCGCATCGACGATGGGGGACTCATTGCCGGTGCGATAGAGTGTCTGCTTGATCGCTAGGACGCGGGGGTCAGATGCGGCGCCGCGGAGGAAATCGAGTACCGGGCCGAAACTGTGGAACGGATGATGCAGCAGCACGTCTTTCTGGCGAATGACGGCGAGCAGGTCGGTGGACCCTGCGACACGCCGCGGCAAGCCGGGCGTGAAGATCGGATATTTCAGGTCGGGGCGCTGTGCGAGATCGTATATGGCGTCGAGTCGGTTGAGATTCACAGGCCCGGACACTTCGTAGAAGTCCACTTCATGCAATGCAAATTGACGCATCAGGAAGGCATTGAGATCCGGCGGGCAGTCTCGCGAGACCTCGAGACGCACGGCGGCTCCATATCGGCGATGCGCAAGTTCGCCCTCGAGTGCCCGGCGAAGGTCGTCCACTTCTTCGTCGTCGACGAACAGGTCGCTGTTACGGGTCACCCGAAATTGGTGGCAGCCGAGCACTTCCATTCCGGCAAACAGCCGGGAGACGAAATGCTGAACTATTCCGGTCAGCAGGACAAAACGCTTGTGACCGTTGGCTTCCGGCAGCGCCACGACGCGCGGGAGTGAACGCGGCGCCTGGACGATCGCCAATCCGGTGTCGCGGCCGAAGGCGTCCTGGCCCGCGAGGCGCACAATGAAGTTCAGACTCTTGTTCTGGATCCGCGGAAACGGCCTGGCCGGGTCAAGCGCGAGGGGCGACAACACCGGTTCGATTTCGAGTTCGAAGTATCGCTCGAGCCACTGCGCGGTTGACGTTTCCCACGTGGTTCGCGCGAATAGTTCGATGCCCTGCCGTTTCAACGCCGGAAGGACCACGTCGTTGAGGCAGGCGTATTGGGCGTCAACGAGGCTGCGAGTGCGGTCGTGGATCGCCTGGAGTTGCTCCGTGACCGTCATGCCATCGGCGCCTGGCTGATCTGAGCCGAGTTCTAGCCGCTGCTTGAGTCCTGCCACACGAATCTCGAAGAACTCATCGAGATTGTTCGAAGAGATGCACAAGAATCTCAGGCGTTCGAGAAGAGGCACCTTCTCATCGAGCGCTTGCGCGAGCACCCGCCCGTTGAACTCGAGCAGCGAAAGCTCGCGGTTTATGTAGTGCTCAGGCGAGT
>Ga0315910_10004048_pt1 | contig 12333 bp, 6 predicted proteins | sample EdamamesoilMG_FD_204470 | JGI IMG/M metagenome (GOLD analysis project Ga0315910, IMG submission 204470) | Garden soil microbial communities collected in Santa Monica, California, United States - Edamame soil | ecosystem: Environmental > Terrestrial > Soil > Garden | place: USA: California... | reverse complement strand
AGCGGCGGTGCATCGAGCGGCGGTGCATCGAGCGGCGGTGCATCGAGCGGCGGTGCATCGAGCGGCGGTGCATCGAGCGGCGGGGGTGGACCTTGAACCAAACTCGACAAGCCCAACGATTCAACTAGGGCGCACATCAGCGCTCCTGTGACACGGGCACCAATTGCGCGATGGTTGCATCCAGGTCCGTGTCGCCCCCCCTCGGGCGCGGGTCCTGGTCGGCTCACTCAGCCGACTCGTACGCGCCCATGTCGACGGATGCACCGGAGACCCGGGCTTCCCCGTCTAGGTCGACAGGCACAGATTCTTGGGTATTCCCATCGCCGTCCAGATCGAGCGTGTCCGCAGGTAGAAAAGCACTACTGCCTTGGTCTATGCCAGGTGAGCTACCAGTCAGACGATAGTTTTCATTGGGAGCGTCCACGAACAATGGATCTGAATTGAGGTTTCCCTCACCGGAATATCCACCCTCGATCAAGCTGTGCGTAGCCACTGTGGTCGGCGTTGTCTGGACGTCACCCACGTCATGAAACGCATCGCCGACATTGCCCCAAAAGATGCAATTGTGGAAAGAACTCTCGGCAATGTAGGTTTCGATGATCCCGGAATCGTCTTCCACTTCGTGATCGACGAAAGTGCTGTTGACGACCACGAGCTCGGAGTTCGTCTCTCGATTGGATATTGCAGCTGCAGCACTCGCCACGTTCCCGAGAAACAGTGAGTTCGTTACAGACAAGATCGTTCCAGCCGAACCCATCATCGCCCCACCCCATCCAGAGCCGAGAGCCGAGTTGCGCACAAACGACGAGCTAACAACGCTTACCGTGCTGTTGAGTGCGTAGACCGCACCTCCACGTTCGTCCGCCTCGTTGCCATCAAAGGTGCAACCGTGCATCGAGAGAACGGCGCGTGACGCGAAAACGGCACCCCCGAGGGACGTTGCCGCATTCCTCTGGAACGACGAATCGACGATCCTGGCGTCAGGTGAGCGATCCAGCGACAGCACGCCTCCATTGTCTCCCTGGTTGTCGCTAAACGTCGAACCAGTAATCACAAGCGAACCCTGCGAACTCACAATTGGACTCAGCATTGACGTGTTGCCTGACATTGTGATCGCGCTCAGCGAAGCGTCGGCACCATCGAGGAAGATGGTTGAGCCCGCATACGCCACATTGTCGAGAAAGTGGCACGCCGAAACAGCGAAAGGTTCACTCAAGTCTTCAGCATGGATCGCCGCGGCAGCGAGCCTCGAATAGTTGCCGACAAAGGTGCAGTTCCGGACCGCATTTGCGGCGCCTCGATTGATCAACCCTCCACCCTCTTGATCCTCCAGGTCACTCGCATCTCCGTTCCCCCCACCACTAATCGTGAATCCATCCAACGCGGCAGCGTCGGCTCCACTCGCAACGTGGTAAACGTTATCGTCGCGATGCTGCGGAGAACTAGCACTTCCCAAATCCCCCGCCGCGTCATCTCCCGCCAAATCCCCGCTCAAAATTGTCTCGTGCTCTTCCCAATCGCGCTGACTGAGTGCGGTCTCATTGCCAGCAAACCCGCCGTACAACTCCACATGCTCCTGCAGCTGAAACGTCGAGGTCAGTTCAGTCCCCGGTTTGTACGTGCCCTCCGCCACCCACACTTGGCAGCTATCGAGCTCTTCATCGATCCTGCGCGACGCAGCTAGCTCTAGAGCCACGTTGATGTCAGCGAGCGCTCCATCCCAGGACAGGCCAGTCTCGTCGTCGTCCCCGTCGGTCTTCACGTACACCACACACGTCGTGCAGTCGCTCCCCGTCCAGCCATCGGTGCACGCGCACGCGCCTGCATCACAACTCCCGTTCTCCCCGCAGCTCTTGCCATCCGTGGCGTTTCCCCAATCGCTCGCTGGCGCATCACAGACTTGGCAGCTGTTGTCCGGATTGCCCGCGCCGTCCGGATAACATTGGTCATCGATCAAGCAGCCGCCGCAGTTCTCCGGGTCGCAGCTGCCGTCCTCACATAGTGGGATGGATGAACTGCACGCCTGCGTCTCCCAGTTTCCGTCCACGCAAACGTCCACCTCACTCGGGTCATCCGTGCAGCGTGTGACGTCCCCCACGCACTCGTTGCCGCCACCGCCACCAGTGCCACCCCCAGTGCCGTCTCCGTCACCATCCCCATCCCCATCGCCGTCACCACGACCCCCACTCCCGTCGCCATCCCCATCACCAGGATCGGTGTCGCCATCCCCGTCGCCGCTCTCTCCGCCGCGACCTCCGCTGCCCGACTGGTCAGGTCCATCATCCCCGCCGCACGCCCAAACCGTGGCACCAACAAATAACGAAACTAAGGTGAGTGGAACGAGTCGCATAAAAGTCCTGACGTAGTGCTCTGTTGATGCCGCAGCTTGTGCACCTCGGCAAGTTCCCGGCTCGAGGGCCACATCCTGGCCCGCGGTGCGTGGATGCCCTAGCGCGGCGCTGTCACAATGATGCGCGGAGCAACGCCAAGCGCCCTCCGCAAATCATCAAGACGAGGGGCGCGTTCTTGTAAGGGGGGCCGGCCGAGGGCCGCGCTCAGGTGTCCCAGGCCATGTCGCCCCCCAGGGCTGGTGTCTGCTGGCAAGCTCGCTTTGTCTCCCTGGTTGAGCAGTGCTTCAAGCAAGCCCCAGAATGCGACCGTAGACGGCGAGATCTAGGGCGTGTCCGTCTGCCAGCTCAAGAGCGGGCGGCCAAGTTCGGCCGACTGCGTCCACGTGTCGTCGAAGTCCCAGCCAACGAAGCTTACCTCACTTGCAAATTCTTGCTCACTGAGCGCCACACCGACCTCATTGTCCGGCTGCCCGTCAGCAAAGTAAGAGCTGGTGACATCCGCCGAAGTGGCATTGCCAACCAACCCGCCCACTGACGTGGTCCCGGTCATCTCACCCACAGCGTAACAGTTGACCACCGCGCCCGCCCCTTCGTTCCGACCCACGAGACCGCCGACCGAGATGATGCCTTCCACGTCGCCGCTTGCGTAGGAGTCCTCGACAGTCCCTGAGTTGGAACCCAGGAGACCGCCCGCCGCCTCCTGGCTGGAGCTCACAGCGCCGGTGGCGCACGAACGCTCGATGGCGCCCTGATTGCCGCCCACCAGACCACCCAGCGCGGACCCGCCCGGGACGGCACCCGACGCACACGACTCTTCCACGAGCGCGCCGCCGCGGTTGTATCCGACCAGGCCTCCGGCGGTGCTATCGGCGGTGATCGCACCGCTGGCCGTGGATTGGGTGATCGTCTCGAGGTTGAATCCAACCAGGCCCCCCACCACATTCACGCCGGCCACGGCGCCCGTTGCGCGCGATCCCGTGACGAGTGCCGAATTGCTGCCAAGGAGTCCACCAGCGCTGCTACCAAAGTACCCGCTCGTTGTGGCGGTCACGGCTGCGCTTGCCGACGAGTTCGCGACAGTACCAGCACTGCCACCTGCCAACCCGCCCACGTCGATGTCGGCGGTTACGCTGCCCCCGTCCACCTCAACCGTGTCGATCAGGGTGTAACGATCACTCACCCGACCAGCCAGAACGCCGACCTCGTAACTGCCTTCGATCTGAAAATCACGGAGCTGCAGGTTGCGCACAGTTGCCGGCTGCCCGTCCGCACCCAAGCCCCCAAACAGGCCCACCCCTTGGACTTCCGGCAGGTTCATCTGGAGGCCAACCAGCACTCGACCCGCGCCGTCGAACGTCCCAACAAAGGGCGTCGTGATGTCTCCGATCGGAACGAAGTCGTCCACGTCGCTCAAGTCGAGACTCGCGGCGAGCACGAACTGAGCTTCAAGGGCGCCAGCAACGGCCGCAAGCTGCTCGGCGGAGCACACCAGGTACGGGTCCTGCTGACTCCCATCACCACCGCCAAAGGGACTGGCCGTTGGGTCGCACGGGATCGGGACAATGCAGGCCTCGAGCAGTGCATCGTACTCTTCGTCGTCGTCGCAGCTGGGCTGGCCCATCCCGCCGGTCCCGTTCGCCGCGCCGCCACTGCTGGCACCGCCGCTCGCCCGTCCCCCGCTCCCCGACTCGTTCCCTCCCGAGTCGCCGCCAGCGCTCGTGCCACCAGCCTCATCCGTCGCGTCGCCACCTGCCTGGCCACCTTCTCCGCCCTCTTCCCCCTCACCGCCCTCACCGCCGTCCTTTCCCTCGCCGCCACAAGCCGTGGGTAGAAGCATCTGGATCGCCAGCACACCAAACGCCCACGCCAGGCCGCGGAGGCGGCGGGTCGCGGCTGTCGATTGGATCATCCGAGCGGAAGCTTGAGTGGTCGATTGCATGCAAGCAGAATGCTAAAAAGCCAGATCGCCCGCAAATAAGGGACGAATCCCAGGGATTTTGAGGTCGGCCCCACAACGAGGCGCCTTTGAGTCACCTAGTTCGTTCGACAGTCGTTGCCGCAAGCATCCGCATCAATGCTGTTGCCGTCGTCGCACTGTTCACCCGCCGCAGCGTTCCGATACCCGTCCCCACACTCGGTCTTCGTGCAATCTTTGTCACAGAGAGAGGTTTCACTCCCGTTGTGTTCACATTCTTCACCGCGGGTGGCGTTGATGTATCCGTCCCCGCATTTTGCCAATGTGCAGTCCATGTCACATGTAGCCGTGTCACTTTCGCCTGCGTCACACTCTTCATCTGCAGCGTCGTTGACGTACATGTCCCCGCAAACGGACCATGTGCAATTGGGGGTGCACAGGCTAATCCCGCTAAGATCCCTTTCGCATTCTTCATACGGAGCGTCGAGCACGCCATTGCCGCAATTCCCCCAGGAACAGTCGTTGCTGCAGTTGTCAGCGTCGACGAGGTTGCCGTCGTCGCACCCTTCGTGGATATCCCAAATCCCGTTGCCACAGGTCTCGTCTGAAGAGCAATCGGCGCTGCAGCCATCCCCGCTCTCTTGATTGCCGTCGTCACAAACCTCTTCCGTGACATCGTCCACAATCTCATTGCCGCAGGTTTCGTTGGACGCGCAGTCTGCACTGCACCCATCACCGTCCTCCTCATTGCCGTCATCACAGACTTCGCCTGAGTCTACAACGTCGTTGCCGCACGTTTCATTCGATGCGCAATCGGCACTGCAGCCATCCCCGCTCTCTTGATTGCCGTCGTCACACACCTCGTCCGTCACGTCGTCAACAATGTCATTGCCGCAGGTTTCATCCGACCTGCAATCTCCACTGCACCCGTCGCCGTCCTCCTCATTGCCGTCATCACAGACTTCACCCAGGCTCTCGTTCCTTTCGTGATCTCCACATCGAGCGGCCTCACCGGGAGTCTCCGCCTTGCCGCCGGAACCCTCTGCGTTTCCTGAGCGCCCGCCCGACCCCGACTCGACGAGCTTCCCGCCAGAACCCGAGGTAGAATCGCCCAAATTCGTGGTCTCGTCCGTGCCGTCTTCGCCACCCAGCCCTCCGGGTCCAGAATCCCCAGGTTCCCTTCGGGCAAGCCCCGTCACAGTACATCCAGGCCCAAGCAGACCGGTGATCCAAAGCAGAGAGCAAGCAACTGCAGCCGTGTAAGGTGAGTGTTTTGAATAACGCATGATTCGACCTGTCGGAAACTCCGCACACCGACTGGACCCGTAGCATGGCGGCAAACACTCAGAAAGAAGTCTCCCTTCAGGCCCCAAGGGCGGCCTTCGTCGCCCATTACGAAGCTCCGCCCCGTGCTTAAAGCCGGCGAGGCAGCCTGCTTGGTTCCCGGCTTGTCCGCTGTTAAGGTGCCCTGGTCTGCATGTTGCGTAACGACTGGACGATTCGGCTGTACGGAAGTGAGCTGAGCCTGCGGCTCGCGCCGCAAGGACAGGGTCGGCACGCCGTGGAGGACACCTCAGACGTGCGGCGTGAGAGCGATGAGCTCGTCTTCTTGCTCTCCACCCAGTTGGACCGCCGTGAGGTGCGCCAAGCCCTGGCCGAGATCCACAAGCGCCTCACCGGCCGCAGGTTGGACGTACACACCCGGCACTCGCCCTTTTCACCCGCCGGTGAGGCGGAGGAGCAAGAGTTGCGCGACGCGCTCTTTCATGCGTCCGATCGCGGCGCACTGCTCATCCAACGCGTCGAGCCCGCTCGCACCTTCATCACGTTAGAAAACCCGGTCATCCCGCCGGAAATGCGGCCGCAAGAGACGGTGGAGGAAGCGCTCAGTGATTTTGCCGTGCGCTTCATCGACGACGCGGGCGAGTCCATCAGCGGCCTCGAACTCAACTTTGCCTGCCGCGGCAAGAAGGAGACCGTCACCACCGACGGTGACGGTGTAGCCCAGTTCAAACAATACGAGGGCAGCTTTGGCCAGCTCACGGTCAAAGACCCCAAAAAGCTGGCCGAGATTCTAGAGCCCCGTTTCGAAAAGCCTTCACGCCCACGGGTCAAGGTGGACGGCAAGTTCACGGACATGATTTTGACCGACGAGCTGAGCGCCGTGCAGCTCGAAAGCGCCGTGATGGGGCTAGTCATCGTGCGGCCCGAACCAGGGCAGATCTTTTTGGATCTCTTCGACAAGACGGGCCAAGTCTCCCACAACCTGGTGGACTACGAGATCACCGGGCCCATGAGCTTTTCAGGCACCACCAGTGAAACAGGCCAAGTCCAGCATGCTGACGTCGTCCCCGGTGACTACAAGCTCAAATTCACCTTAACTTACCCCGACGCGCTCAAGATCGACCCGCGCAGCTTTGAGCTGCCCGTGGTGGTGTTAGACGCCAGTGATAGCAGCCCTCAGGTGCGCTTGGTGGGCGCGGTGCCCGTCGCGCGCATGGCGCGCATCCGCGGGGCGCTGTTTGACACCAACAAGACGTTTTTGCTCCCGACCGCCCTCGAGAGTCTGCACAACTACCGCGACATCTTGCACAACAAGGGCCCGTCCCAATTGGTGCTGGTGGGCCACACGGACACGCAGGGCAAAGAGAAGGACAACCAAAAGCTCAGCGTGGCCCGCGCCGACTCCGTCAAACAGTTCTTGAGCGGTGGCGTGGACGACTGGCTCAAAAACTACGACGCGGGCGCGGGCGGCAGCACCAAGTGGGGCGCGCGCGAAGATAGACTGATGATCGTCGGCCTGTGTGACGCCGAGTCACGCCAAAGGGCCGCCGCCGGCATTGAGCCAAGCGAAGTGCATCCCGACCCGCAAAATCACATCCTTTGGTACCAAACCCGCCACAACGAGCAGGTGCGCCTGGGCGACAAAGAGGGTGAGGAGCTAAAAGAAGACGGCATCACCGGCCCCAAAACGCGCAAACAGCTCGTCACCGACTATATGAAATTGATCGGTGAGCCGTGGACCGCCCACGCTGATTTGCCTCTCGAAATCTTCACCACCGGGTTGGGTGAAGATTGCCCGCTCGACAGCACGGGCCTTGAAATGGACCAGCGCGCCGTCGATGAGCGCGATGAAGAAGCGGACCCCATCGATCGACGGGTGGAGTTTTTCTTCTTCGATCAGGAGTTTGGAGCGGCCCCGCTCAGCTCACCGCCCACGGACGACAGCCCTCCCAGCAAAGACGACTACCTCGTTTGGCGACAGCACCTGCTCGAAGAGGTGGACGCCAACGCCGCGCCCATCAACAGCCAAGCCACCCTGGTGCCGCTCACCGACGCGCACTTCCGCACCGGCAGCGCCGTGATGCTCCCCGAAGGCGAGACACCGAGCGATGGAGCCGTGCCAGCAAAGGGAGCAAAACAAGCCCTCACCAGCGTGGGCGCGCTGGCCACCGCGCTGCGTTTCAACGAAGAGCGCACGGGCCACAAGCTGCTCGTCGCTGGCCACACGGACACCGTCGGCAGCGACAAGGACAACGACAAGCTGAGCGAGCAACGCGCCCAGCTGGTGCACGCCGTGCTCACTGGTGGCAGTGAAGGCCGCAGCAAGTTTCAAGACCTCGCCAATGAGACCGGCAAAGTCAGCGACTGGAAGCAAATCCTCAAATGGGCGTCAGCAGCCTTCCCCGCCGTAGAAGCATTAGTGAGCGATGAGGAAGCAGAGGAAGGTGGGGCAGATGGGACAAGTGGTGACCCGAATGCTGCAAGCACCGGGGCGAGCGACTCTGGCGGGGGCGACGAAGAGCCCAAAGCAGGCGAGCTAGGCACCGGCTTCTCCGCGGCCGATCCGGGCGTGATCGACGACAACGCCAGCACGGGCAAATCCGCCGTCGAAGCCTTTCAAACCGCGTACAACGAAAACCACAAATTCCTGGGCGGCAGTGGCGAAATCGGCGTGGACGGCGAAGTCGGCAAAGAAACTTGGGGCGCCATTTACGACCTATACCAATACAACCTGGCCCAAGAGCTGGGCGAAAACTTTGATGGTTTGAAGAAGCTCCAGGGCCTCGTGGAGTTTCTCCCCACCAAGCAGCCGTACATCGGGTTTGGCGAGTCAGCGCCGGTGGATGGTACGCATGATGACAACGCCGAAGAGCAAGCGGACCGCCGAGTCGAGGTGCTCTTCTTTGCGCAAGGGCAAGAGCCCGACATCGCGCTCTTGGATGAGGATCCGAAGGTGAGTGAACTGTATCATCCGGATGCGTTTAGGCGGGTGGAGATTGACGTCGCGTCGGCCAGGCCGCACCGAGGGATTGCAGCCCCCTTGCGGATTTGGCTCTTGGACGAGGAGCGCAAACGGATGGGCGCCACGCCTTCGGCTAGTTTTGTGCTCGAGAAGATGCTTGGGGCACCATACCGACTGGTGCTCCCTGATGGAGAAATTCGAGTCGGCTACGCTGACGACAAAGGTCGAGCCACGGAGTATCACTTGCCGTCTCAAGCCACCTGTCAATTGTGGTGGGGTCGTGCCCAGGTGGCGGAAGAACGGGAAGAGCTCCCAGAACGCGAAGAGGACGCGGTGAGTTTCTTCAAGTACCGCAGCGTCGTGCACATCGTGGACGGAGTGAATCCCGATCCGCTCGCTGCACCGCTGGCCAACATGGGACTCTCCGGTGAACAGCCAGCTCAACTCGATGAATTTGGGAGTTTCTACGGTGACAATTCGATTTCACGGGTGATCAGCGTCCACCAGCGCGGCACTCCCGCATGAGGTGATCTACATGGGAAAAACGACCGCAAAGACCATCACCGCCGCCCCCAAGAAGCAGGTCAAAGTACAGATCACCATCAAATCCAAAGCTTCTGGAAAACCCATCGCGGGTGTGCCTGGCCTCTTGCTTGCAAGCAACGGGAGCGGACAAGCGGTGAGCCGCAATCTAGGAAAGTCCGATGGCTTGGGGCGACTGAAATTCAATGAAGAGCCCGGCAAGATTGAGATTCAAGTCCGCCATCCTAATCATGCTGGGGAAGGCCTGGCCACCCTGCCCTCAGTGGCCGACACGACGATTGTACTCTCCGGAGTCCTGGAAGCAGGGGACCACAGCTTCGACGTCACGATGGTCCAGATCCGGGCCCAGGTTACCTTCGAAGTGACGGATGAGGCCGGAGGTGCTGCGCTGGGAGGCGTGACGGTCAGCCGCAGCGGCGAGGTGGGCCTGACCAACGAGCGAGGCAAGTACGTCACGACTGCACTAGGCTTGGGCGTCAATCACAAGTTCGAACTGACCCGCAACGGACATGGTCCGGCAGGGGCCTTGGCGATCGGTCCGGTCAAGGCAGAAGTCGATCTGACCGGATTGACAGAGGTAGCCAACCGCACCTTGTCCCTCAAGATGAAGAACTTCTGGGGCAAGGTAAGGAGTGGGTCACTCAAGGTCTCAGAGAAAGACTTCACCACCTGGTTTCCCGAATTTGCGAAAGGCTTTCCGAGCAAACACCCCACGCTCATGTACCACGGCAACCCGGCACCAACCTTCCCCTTTGCAGCGGTGATGGCAAGGAATCCAAATCCTTTTCTCCAGTTGTTCAACGATCTGCCCAAATGGTTCGACGGGGGACAACTCACTTTAGAAGAGTTCGTAGCCATCTTCATGATCGTCTCGAACGAAACAGGAGGCAGTTACAAGCCTATCTCTGAAAAGGGGGATTTGGCGTACATGTTCTACCTAAACAAGGGCCCCAATCGCTTGGCAGGTGACCAACTCGGGGAAAAGGGCCTATTGACTGACAAGGCGCGCATCTTGGCCTGGAACGCGAAGGGCAAAGACAAGTTTCCTGGGGTGGGCACGGACGGCATTACTCAAGAGAATTTGGAAGCATGTGACTTCTGGAAGTATCGAGGTCGTGGATTCGTGCAGACGACACTTCGCACGCTGTACATTGATCGAGTCGATCCAATTCTCAAGGCGGCAGGCCTCAACGAGTCGGAATCTCTCACCTCGTCCGAGCTCGACGACGCGGTACTCAATAACGCGGATGTCTACTATCCACTGCTCAAACGTGAAATAGTGACCAGGCATTCGAGCCTGGCCAAAGCCAATGCCGAGCAATGGAAACCCTTTGGCTACGCAGTAGCGGGCACGACGAACCACGAATACGCAGCGCTCTACGAGTGGCGCTGCCAGGAACTGTACAAAGAGTTACGCAAAGCAGCTGAAGCAGGAAAGTTGGTCCTTGGATGAACTGCTCGATCGCGATCGCGTGCACAGCATTTGTGTTGAGTGCTTGTGAGCGTTCGCAGGTACCTTCAGGCCGACCCATCGACAAGCCTGCTAGCACGGAGCGAACCCTGTCGCCGCCTTCCAGCGCGCAGCCATCATCGACCCCAGCATCGGCTAGCCCTTTACGATTCCCAGAGCAGCCCCGTTTGGCTCTTGGCTCCGCGCATTCCTGTTTCCTCGACAAGAAGAAGCAAGTCTGGTGCTGGGGAAGTAATTTGTTTGGCGAAATTGGGAACGGCAAGCACGGGTGGACTGGTTCGCTCGAAGAGATGGACAATCCTGATAGCCATGTGAGCATTCCCTATCGCTTGCCTCTGACGGGTGTCTCGCACATCGCCGCACGGGACGGGCAAAGTTGCGCAGTCGACAAGGATAGTACCTTTTACGCGTGGGGTATGGGGGAGGGTCCACAAAAGTACGAGCAGCGTTTCGTTGACAAGCCGATTCGAAGGAAAACCCCCCAACCCGCAGTTCGCCTTTCTCCCGGTTTGAAGACTTGCATCGTCGGGAAAAATGGCTTGCCCTACTGCGCCGGTTTGAAGACGGATCGACAGGAAGAGGAGGTCGCGAATCGTTCAAACGAGTATGGATTTTATGATTTCAAGCTAATCAGTGACCTCGGACCGATTCTCGACATCGCTAGCTCGCTGCAAGCAACGTGCGCCGTTCGGACCGACACCTCGATTTGGTGTTGGGGCATAAATCGCTACGGAGAACTCGGAAAAAGCCGCTCCGACTCGGCAACCCCTGTGATGATCGCCAGCTTGAATGCCACACGAGTGTACGCGGGCAATAGCCACTTCTGTTCCAAGACGGAAGGTGGACAGGTGACATGTTGGGGAGCCAACTGGGATCTGCAAAGCGGAGCCGCGCAAACTACTCCATCGATGCCTACAAGTGTCGAGTTGCCGGATCAGGTCGTCCAAATGGCTCTCGGCACAGGAACGACACTAGCATTGCTCAAGACGGGCAAGGTGTATCGCTGGGGAGCGGAAAAACTAGGCGTACTCAACACTCCAGAAGACAAATCTTTCGCGCCGGTTCGCGTAAGCTCACTCAGCGAGGTCATCGAGATCGCGATCGGCAATGGTCATGCATGTGTCTTGCGCGCGGACGAAACCGTTTGGTGCTGGGGCCAAGGCGACGACTATCAGCTGGGCAATGGCAAGAACGACGATAGTTCCGTTCCGGTGAAAGTTATTTTTCCTGAGCAACTATGACGTTGTTGAGAGTTACAGAAAGGACCCGTGGCCTAGACTCATGGTGGCGCTCATCGCGTCCGGGACCCTCAGCCGCGCGCAGCACGCAGTGCGAGCACGGACTGAGAGGGACCCCGCCGGCGCGGACCGAAGGGAGCACCGCCGGGCGTGCAGTTGCGCCACTCCACGGGGGAGCACCCTCAACCTGGGGCGCCATCTACGACCTGTACCAATACAACCTGGCCCAAGAGCTGGGTGAAAACTTCGACGGCTTGAAGAAGCTCCAAGGTCTCGTGGAGTTCCTCCCCACCAAACAGCCGTACATCGGCTTTGGCGAATCAGCACCCGTGGATGGCACGCATGATGACAATGCCGAAGAGCAGGCGGACCGGCGGGTCGAGGTGCTCTTCTTTGCGCAAGGGCAAGAGCCGGACATCGCGCTCTTGGATGAAGACCCGAAAGTGAGTGAACTTTATCATCCGGATGCGTTTAGGCGGGTCAACATCGAAGGATTCTCGGACGCGAAGAGCCACCGCCGGACGCTTCGAATATTTCTTCATGATGAGTATCAGCGACTCATGGTCAAC
>Ga0315910_10004047_pt1 | contig 12335 bp, 11 predicted proteins | sample EdamamesoilMG_FD_204470 | JGI IMG/M metagenome (GOLD analysis project Ga0315910, IMG submission 204470) | Garden soil microbial communities collected in Santa Monica, California, United States - Edamame soil | ecosystem: Environmental > Terrestrial > Soil > Garden | place: USA: California... | reverse complement strand
CTCGAGCGCGGCGTCGGCGAGCAGGCTGAGCTCGCGCGCCGTCGACTCGAGCTCCGCGCCGCCGAGCTCCACCGGCAGGAGCTCGCGCAGCGCAATGCGCGCCTTTTCCGACCAAACGCGGCGCCGGAGCTGGGCCATCGCGCCGAGTGCGGCCGCTGGGCCATCGGGCTCGGGCCGGACCTGGAAGAGCTCGCCGAGCTCTCGCCGGCGCCGTTCGGCCCGCCAGCCTCGTTCGGCGAGCCGGTCGAGGGCGTCACACTGCCAGCCGAAATGCGGGGTCAGCGGCGGGTAGGCCGTACCGAGGAGCAGGGCCAGCGGCCGCGCGCCAAACTCGCTGGAAAGTCGGGCAGCGCGTTCGGAGTCGATGCGCTCGGCGAGGTGGATCAGTTGCTCCATCGCGAAGGCTCCCTCTGCACTTCCGGGCCGGCAAACCGGAGGCTTACCACGACCCGATTGCGGTAGGCTCCCACCAGCTGTAACGCCGGAACGCGGTTCCCGGGCGGCGAGCGCACTCATGCGATTTCTTTGCGTCTCAGACATCCACGGCCACGCGCGCGCGCTCGAGGCCATTTTGCGCGAGGCGGAGAGTTACGGCTTCGACCAGCTCATCGCCTGCGGCGACCTCTGTTTTCCCGGGCCGGATCCACTCGCGGTGTGGAAGCTCCTCGTCGAGCACCGTGCGCTCTGCGTCCAGGGCCTCGGCGACCGAGCGCTCGCCCAGGTGGACCCGTCGAAGCTCGCGGCGGCGAATCCGAGCGAGCGGGCGCGCATCGATCGGCTGAAACAGGCCCACCACGAGCTCGGCGAGCTCATCATCGCCCGCCTCGGCAAGCTGCCCCAGCGGGCGTCCCTGCCGCTCGAGTCGGGTCACACGATGCTGGTCGTCCACGGCTCGCCCGCGGATCCGACCGAGCCGCTGACCATCGACATGAGCGACGACGAGATCCTCGCCCTGCTCGGCGACGAGCCGGGCGACATCGTCGTTTGCGGCGGGAGCCACGTCGCCTTCGAGCGCGAGGTCGCCGACGTGCGCATCATCAACGTCGGCTCGGTCGGCGAGTCGCCGGAGGGCGGCGTCGCTCACGCAGCGATCGTCTTGAGCTCGCAGACCGGCTTTGCCGTCCGCACGCTGACCGCGACGCTCTGACGCTACGGTTTGGCGTCGAGGGCGGCTCTCAGGCGGCCGACGAGCGCGCCCACGCCGGCGACGCGATCTTCGCGCGTCGGGGCCTCGGCGATGGTGCGGACGACCTCGGTCCCGACGACGATGCCGTCGACGCCGGCGCCGGCGACGCGCACGGCTTGCTCGGGCGTGCGGATGCCGAAGCCGACCACCACCGGCAACGACGTGCGAGAGCGGATCGCCGCCGCTTCACGCGCGGCCTCCTCGAGCGGCGCTTCGCGGCTCCCGGTGACGCCGGTCACCGACACGTAGTAGACGAAGCCGCGCGCTTTTTCGACGAGCAGGGCCTGGCGCGCCCGACCGGTCGTCGGCGCCACCAGCGGGATCATCGCAATCTCGTGTTCCTGGGCCGCGGCCCGGAGCTCGGCCCCCTCCTCGGGTGGCAGATCCACGAGCAGGAGCCCGTCGACCCCGGCACGGGCGGCTGCGGCCGGCGCCTCCCGCTCGCCCATCGCGAAAAACGTGTTCACGTAGCCCATCAGCACGAGCGGGGCGTCGCTCTCGCGGCGCAGCCGTTCGGCGACACCGAGCGCTGCCTTGAGCGAGCCGCCCCGGTGGATCGCCCGGTAGCTTGCGGCCGCGATGACGGGACCGTCGGCCGTGGGATCGCTGAACGGCACGCCGAGCTCGAGCACGTCGGCACCCGCGCGAAGCGCGCTGAGGCCACACTCGTAGCTGTCGTCGACGCTCGGATCGCCGACCGTGAGGTAGACCACGAGCGCCGGTCGCCCTTCGCTCCGGAGTTTCGCGAAGCGATCGTCGAGCCGCTTCACCGTCATCGGGCGGGGAGCCTCTCGAGCAGGGTCGCGAGGTCTTTGTCGCCACGCCCCGACAAGCACACGGCCAGGCGCACCGGCCTGCCGAGCCGCGCGTGCTCGCGCTTTGCCACGTCGGCGAGGCGCGCGAACGCGTGCGCCGTTTCGAGTGCGATCAGGAGCCCTTCGCTCCGCGCCACCTGGCTGGTCGCCGCAAGCGCCTCGTCGTCCGTGGCCCTGAGGTAGGTGGCACGGCCGGACTTCATCAACGCCGCGTGCTCCGGACCGACGCCGGGATAGTCGAGCCCCGCGCTCACCGAGTGCGCCTCGAGGATTTGGCCGTCGTCGTCGGCAAGAACCATCGTGCGCGCGCCGTGCAGCACGCCCACGCGCCCGGCGGTCAGCGTCGCCGCGTGCCGCCCGCTCGCGACGCCCTCGCCTTCCGCTTCGACGCCGTAGAGCGCGACATCATCGCCGATGAAGGCGCGGAACATGCCGATCGCATTCGAGCCGCCGCCGACGCAGGCGACGACGGCGTCCGGAAGCGCCCCGCTCTGGGCGAGCAGCTGGGCACGCGCCTCATCGCCGATCACGCGCTGGAGCTCGCCGACGAGTAGCGGGTAGGGGTGGGGACCGGCGGCCGAGCCCACGCAGTAGTGCGTCGTCCGCACGTTGGTGACCCAGTCCCGAAGGGCCTCGTTCATCGCGTCCTTCAAGGTTCGCGAGCCGGATTCGACCGGGATCACGCGCGCCCCGAGCATGCGCATGCGCGCCACGTTCGGCGCCTGGCGCGCCACGTCCACCGCGCCCATGTACACCTCGCACGGGAGCCCCTGCATCGCCGCCGCCGTGGCCGTCGCGACGCCGTGCTGGCCGGCCCCGGTCTCGGCGATGATGCGCGTCTTGCCGAGGCGCTTGGCGAGCAGGATCTGGCCGAGCGCGTTGTTCAGCTTGTGCGCACCCGTATGACAGAGGTCCTCGCGCTTGACCCACAGCTCCTCGAGCACCCCGCCGGCTGGAAACAGCACGCTGGCCAGGCGCTTGGCCTGATAGACCGGCGTCGGGCGGCCCACGTAGGTCTGCAGTAGCTCGCGCCACTCGCGCTGGAAGGGCGCCCCGAGCACGATCTCGTGAAAGGCTTTCTCGAGCTCCTCGAGCGCGGGCACCAGCGTTTCGGCGACGAAACGGCCGCCGAACTCGCCGTAATAGCCGGATCGCGCCTCGCTCATGGTTTCCGCTCGTAGTCCACGCCGTCGCCCGTGTCGAGCGCGGCGGCGGCGGCGCGGGCGGCGCGGACGAAGCGCGTGACCGCGTCGTGGTCCTTCCTGCGCGGGTCAGCCCCTTCCACGCCACTCGCCGTGTCGACGCCGAACGGCCGTACGCGGCGTACGGCCTCGGCCACGTTGCTCGGGCCGAGGCCGCCCGCGAGCACGACGCGGCGTGCGCGCGCAAGATCCGTCACCAGTGACCAGTCGAAGCTCTGACCGCTCCCGCCGAGCACACCGGGGACCTTGGCGTCGGTGAGCAGCCGATCGCCCGGGAAATTCATCGCTTCGACCACGTCGGAGGCGCTCCCGATCCGGACCGCCTTGAAGGCGTCGGGTAGCAGGGCCGCGACGAGAGCGGGTGGCTCCGTACCGTGGAGCTGGAGCGAGCCGATCCCGGTACGTTCGCGCAGCTCGCGAAGCTCGTCGAGCGAGCGGTTCGCAACCACCGCCACGACTTCCGCCCGGCCACCCACCGCTTCGCGCACCGCGCGCGCGGTCGCCACCTCGACGCACCGCGGCGAGCTTTCGACGAGGTTCACGCCGACGGCGTCGGCTCCCGCGTCGAGCGCGTGGAGTGCGTCGTCCACGCTCGTCACGCCGCAGATCTTGACCCAGAGCCGCATGGAGACGGGACTTCTAGCTCAGGTCGAGCAGCCCGGCGAGCCAGCGATCACGGCGCACACACGCGAACGGCGGGCTCGGCGGGCTGGGCGGGCTCGGCGGGCTCGGGCTCCTCACAGCGACCGCTCGTGCCGCACAGCAGGTCGCCGAGACAGAGGCCGTCCTCACAGGGCTCGCCCGCGCTCGGGAGCGGCACACAGTGCCCGTCCTTGCAGGTCGTCTGCGCGATACAGCGTGCGCCGTCGTCCGAGCACGGCGCACCGACAGCTACCGTGCGCACGCACTTTCGCGTTTCGTCGTCGCACTGGTCGCGCTGATCGTCGCATGAGAAGAAAAACGCGCTCGCGCCGCACGGCTCACCCTCACCGGGCGGCACCGTGCAAATCCCAGCGATGCACCAGAGCGAATCCTCGCACGTCACCGCGCCGTCGGCTGTGCACGGCGTGCCCGCCGGCCGAAGCGGCGCGCAGGCACCCTCGTCGCAGAACGCCTCCTCGACGCAGTCCTCGTGGTAGCGGCACGCGCTGCCGACCGGAGCGTCGCGCGCGGCGCAGACCTTGGTGCAGCACGCTTCGCCGCAGGGCGCCCCGAGGCACGCGCGGCTTTCGCACTCGAGGTCGCTCGCACACGGCTCGCCCGGGCCGAGCGTCCCCTCGAACGGCGCGGTGCACTCGCCGAGGAGTGTGCCCACGAGGTCGGTCCAGGTGCACGCGGCCTCGCTCAGCCGTGCGGTGCAGGCGTCCATCCGCTCCGGGAAGTAGCGCACGCAGCCCGACTCTCCCTCTTCGAGCAGTCGATCAGCGTCGAACGTCACCCGAAGGCAGCTCTCCGGGTCCGTGAAGTGGCCGCAGCCCGTGGCCCGCTCGCAGAGGGCGCGATGGAGCAGCGCTTCGGCTTCCCCGAGGTCGCGCCCAGGCCCGCAGCGACTCGCGAGGGGCCGCTCCGACCGGCCACCGCAGGCCGCGACGAGGAGGATCGGCCAAACGACGAAGGAGCGCATCGGGCGGCTCCGACCATTAGCGCCTCGCGCGACGAGGGACCACCCCGGGGCCCGGGTCCGGCGGGTTCGCTTTCGTCAGAGCTCGTCGGGACCGATGTCCGGCGACGCGTCGCGAGGCTCGCGATCGATGTCGCGAAGCGGTGCCCCTGTGGTCGTGCCGCCGTCCTTGCACGCCGAGCCCGGAAGCAAGTGGTACCCATCTGCGGCAAGCTCGGGGTCCACGGACACGTTGCCGGAGGTGATGGTCCCGCTCAGCGCGTTGAGCTCGGCTGCCGTCCGGCAGTCGACGACGACGGTCGGAGGTTCGCCGAAGAACTGCGAAGGCCGCACGCTCCTGAACATGACGCCGCCATCTCCAGGCAGGGCGTCGTTGCTCTCGATCGTGCCGTAGTAGCCCCAAGCGTAGACGTTGAGCTCGAGCCCCGCCGCGTCCGGGCACTCGCCAGGCAGGAGGATGTTGTTGCGCAGGGTGCCGAGGACCCCCTGAATCACGCCGGCGGACACGCCGGCGCTGGTTCCCGTCGGCAGGCCCGCGTTGTTGATCCCCCCTAAATTCGTCAACACTCGGCAGTAGCCGCCACCGCTCAAGATGTTGGAGTGCACGTCGGCGTCGCCGGAGACCTCGAGACCCTCGCTGCGCGTGCGCACACTGAAGCTCGCCAGAAGGTAGTCGAGCACTCCGCAGAAAGGCTCGGTACGACCGGCGATCCAGTTGTTGTCGATGCGAGCGCCGGACGAGACCGAGAGGCCGGTCGATTCCTGGGCGCAACCGCCACTGATGACGTTGCCCTGGACGTGCGCTTGGCTCGTGCCGAGCTCGACGCCGGTGGCGTAAAACTGGGCGTGGCTCGCGGCAGGTCCACCGCCCGTACAACCGACGATGCGGTTCCCTTCGATGCGGGCGCAGGCTCCGTCGTTGCATTCGATGCCGGTGCACCAGTGCTCCCCCCCAAAACTCTCGTTTACCCTCGCCTGTCCGCTGTTCACGATGTTCGGGTTGTCGGCGATGACGCAACCGCTCGCGACCCCGTCGAGCGCGCCGCACTCGATGGCAGTGCTGCGCGGTGTCCCGACGGCGTCGATCGAGCTCGCCTCGACGACCGGACGACAATCGCCGCCCGCGCGCACGGCGGGGCAGTTCCAGGTGCAGTCCGTGTCGAGGTCGTTGGGGCAACGGACATCGATGCTGTTCTCCAGGAAACGCGGCGAAGCGCCGCTGCAGGAGCCGACGTTGATACCCACGAAGCTGTCGATCGCGCGCGGGTCCGTAGGCCAGTCGCCGCAGCGCGACGCCATGCGCACGGTATTCCCCCGAGCCACCACGCCGGCGGCGTCCCCGACGACGTTGAGCGTTGCGACATCGGCGAGGCCGAGAGGCCGCTCATTCGGCTCCCCGCGCACGTCGATGTCGAGCGTGCTGTTCTCGATCCGCGAGCCGGGCGCATTTTCGAGCGAGACGGCCCGGAGTACGAGGTCTCCTGGCGTTCGGCGTTCGTCGGTGTCGCCGAACCAGGACTCTACGGCGCGCACCCGCGAATCGACGACGCGCAGGGCCATCGCTTCGAGCGAGCCCTGTCCGGCATGGACGCGCGAGCGCAGGATCGTCGCTTCCGCGGCGCCGCTGACCACCATGCCGTACGTCGTGTCAACGATGGGGCCTGAATCGACGGCGAGATTGACGAGCAAAGCTCGCCCTCCGTCAACCAGGACGCCCACAGTGACGGCGGTGGCCGCGCGATCGACGGCAAACCCGTCCAGCGCGGTCGGTACGTCGACTTCCGGCGCAAACGTCACCGTCGGGCTCGACGACGACGAGAGACGCGTGGTCAGGTGGGCGAGGTCCAACGGGCATCGGGTCCAGCCCACCGACTCGAAACCACCGAGTAGGTCGATGCCCCGCCGCATCGTGATCCCGCCCGCCGAATAAGTCGCGGACTGGTTGCACGCGTTGCCGCCGGCCACGCAGACACGCGTTGCCACATCCCGATGGGCGTCGGCGAAGTCCAGCGCGGGCTGTACGTTGCGGAACGGCAGCACGCCGCCGCTGGCGACGGCGGCGGCGTCGTCCCCGTCGACCGCGACGTGAAGGCAACGCGTGCAATCTTCGTCGACCGAGCCGTCGCAGTCGTCATCCTCCCCGTTGCAGCCATCGGGACCGGCGGCACCCGGCGCCAGCGGGACGCAGGTGGCTCGCGTCCCGTTCTGGCAGGCGGGCACCGTCGTTGCACAGGCTCCGAGCCCGCAACCGATGGTGCCGGCGTCGTCGATGATGCCGTTGCAGTCGTCGTCGACGCCGTTGCAAGACTCCGCGCTCGGCAGGACCTCGCCGGAGCAGTCCGACTCCGTGGTCGAGCAGCGTCGTAGCCCACCGACACAGGCACCGACGCCGAGTGTGCCCTGAGGCCCCGAATAGCAGCTCCGAGGGCCGATCCCGATCGCGGGATCCGAGTCGTCGCAATCCGCCTCGCCGCACGCGCAGAACAAGCCGAGCGGGATGCCGTCCCCGTCTGCGTCGGGACACGGCGGTGCCGTCTCGACGCACCGACCGTTGTCGCAGGCCCAGACGGCGCAGCTGCGAACCAAGCGCGTGCAGTCGCTCGCCGCAACGCACTCACTCCCGGCCCCCGCGGTCCCCGTGCCGCCCGTGCCGCCCACGCCGCCCAACGCGCCCGTGCCACCCAAGCCGCCCGTGCCACCCACGCCGCCCGTGCCGCCCAACGCGCCCACGCCGCCCAACGCGCCCGTGCCACCCAACGCGCCCGTGCCGCCCAACGCGCCCGTGCCACCCAACGCGCCCGTGCCGCCCACGCCGCCCATGCCGCCCACGCCGCCCATGCCACTCGTGCCGGCAAGCCCGGATCCGCCCTGCCCGGCGCCGCCCACTCCGGCCGCGCCCGCGCTGCCGCCGCTCGGCTCCGTAGCGCCGGTGCCGCCGTCGCCCGGGTCGCGCCCGGCGTCGTTTTCGCCGCCTTGCCCCGCGTCCCCACCACCACCCGAGCCTCCGGCCGCGGATTGTCCGCCACTGCCAGATCCGGAGCGTCCGCCGCCACCGGACGCTGCGGGTTGATCGTCCCCCGCCGCGCCGGTCTCGCCGCCACTCGAGCCCATTCGCCCACCGGCACCGCCCTGCCCACTCGCCTCGCCGGCGTGACCGTGCCCCGCTTCACCCCCCTCGCCAGCCGACTGGCCGCCGGCCCCCCCGGACGGCCCCCTCATGGCTTCATCGTCATTGCCGCCACAGGCGACGGCAACGAGCAGCGTGAGCACAGGCCAGCTGAGAGCTCCCACCTTCGTCATGTCGCCGAGCATGACCCCCCCATGTCTCGCGAGCGAGCGGATGATCACTCCGTCGCTCGTCTAGCGGTGAACTGGGCGTCCGGACCCCGCGCGAAGGGGGCGTCGAACTTAGTTCCCGCAGCCGAGCCGCGTCGTCGCGACCGCGACGTCGTCGAGATAGATGCTGCCCTGCGCCTCGCCGGTCGAGAAGATGCCGAGCCGGAGGTGGTCCACCTTCTCGGTGATCGGGCTGTCCGTCTGGATCGTGGCGCTGACGGGCTTTCCGGTCGATTGGTAGCTGATCGCTTCGCCGTTGATGTACGTCGAGACGATCAGGTTGCTCGCCTGCTGGACGTGGGCCTCGAAACAGAACCATTCGCCCTGCGGCATCGCGCGTGAGCCACAGCCAGTTGCCTCGCCGCCGGCGAGCCCGATGATGGTGATCTGCGGGCCCGCATACATCTCGCACGGCGACTTACTGCGGTAGCCGAAGCGCACGGCGGGATCGTCGGCGGTGCGGAAGCCCGGCGTTAGATCGATGTCGAGCGTCTCTCGATTGCTGATGTCGAGCCCGGGTTCCCAGTAGCTGTAGGCGCGCACCCAGAAGTCATCGACCGGGTCGAATTGCCCAGAGAGTCGACACTGCGCGAAGTGCTTGTTGGTCACTTTCAACGACTTCGTGCCGCCGTTCGCAAGCGTCGAGGTGACGCCCATCGTGAACTGACTGGTCTGGTACTGACACGACTCGTCGAGCGCGTGCCACGGTGCCGCAGCCGGAACCATGCCGTCGGCCACGGCCTCGAAGTCCTCGCAGAGGAGCTCCGACCCGGTGCAGCCGACGGCGGGTGGGGAGCCGCCACTGCCGGCCGCTCCGGAGGTGCCGCTCGTCCCCGCGTCCGAGCCGCCCGCGCCCGCTCCATCCATCCCTGCACCCGACCCGGCGCTACCGCCGACCGGAGGCCCACCGGCGTTCTCCGCGCCGCCGATGGTCATGCCGCCCATGCCGGCGCCACCCTGGGGAGGCTGCCCGCCGCTGCCTGCGGGGGAGCCGCCTGCTCCGGAGAGCGAGCCACCCGTGCCGCCGCCCATCGTGCCCCCGATCGCTCCACCCGCTCCGCCGGTCGTCGAGGCTCCGCTCGAACCCCCGGTGCCGCCGGTCGTGCCGCCCGAGCCGCCTTGCGCACCACCCGTGCCCGGCGGGTCACCGGTGACGGGGGGATCGGACGCCTGGCAGGACGCGCCGAGGGCGACGAGAGCGGCAAGGGGAAGAAATCGCATGAGACTTCATATGACCCAGCGACGGTAGGCGGTCCAGGCCCGCGCGGGCGCCGCTTGCCCCTCAGTCGATTCGCAAGAGCTCTTTGACGGTCGCGATCACCTGGGGGGCTTGGATCGGCTTCGTGATGTAGGCGTTCGCCCCGAGCTGCAGGGCGCGTTGACGGTCTTCCTGCGAGCCCTCGGTCGTGATGATCACGATGGGGGTATCCTTGTGAACCGGATCGCTGCGCACACGCTTCACCAGCTTGAGACCGTCCATGATCGGCATGTTGATGTCGGTCACGATGATGTCGTAGCGAGCGGAGGCGAGCTTGCGGAGGCCGTCCACGCCGTCGTCCGCCTCCGTCACGCGTAGGTTCTTCACCCGCGCGAGAGCGAACACGAGGAGCTGCCGCATCATCGGCGAGTCTTCGACGATCAAGCAGGAGTACTCACTCACGGGGCCCCCACTCTACGGCAAAGCGCGGCGTGCTGCGGCTCGATCCTGATGCATTCGACTTCATTAACTTTTCGCCCCCTATACGCTGAGATCCAGGAATGCTTCGAGGCCGGGCAGCCGGCGCTCCGCCTGCGCAAAAAGGCTGGCGCTGACCAGGGCGGCCGCCGCGTGCTGTCCGAGGAGCCGAAACAGCTCGTAGTCGACGGCGTCGAAGCGCGTTTTCTGGGAGAGCGTGGAAAAGATCGCGATCACGCCCACGACGCGGTCGTCCACCGCCAGTGGGATGACGGCGGCCGGTTTATCGATGACACCCCGGCTCGGGTCCTGGTTTTCCTCCACGTGGGCCTCCCCCGACTGGAGCACCTGCCCGAGCCGCGAGCCGGTCACCGGTACCGGCAAGAGCTCGGCGCCCGGCACCCCTTCCGAAGCGATCGGGACGAGCTCCGTGGCCTCCGGGTTCGCGAGGTACATCGAGTACCGCTCGGCCCCGACGAGCTGCGCCAACACTTCCTTGATGCGGCGCGTGACCCCGCGGGGTGAGAGGCTGGAGTGAAGCTGGTTCGACGCCACGTAGAGGTTCGCGAGGTTACTGAATTCGGACTCGACCTCCTGCACGCGGTTCGTGAACTGGCTCGAGAGCGCCTCCGCGCGTGTGGTGCGCGAAAGGAGCTCGGTCTTCTCCGCTTCCAGCACCTCGATCTTCTTCAGGAGGTCGCGCACGGCGTGGTCGGCAGCGAGCTGGGCCCTCAAGTTCGTGTTCTCGCTGTCGAGCAGCCGAAGCCGCTCGAGCAGGCGCTCGTAATCCTGCTGGAATTCCTCCGTGAGCGCGCCGCGGGAAAACTTCTTCGCGAAGCGGTCGCCCTCCGACTTGAGATCCGGAGACGGCGTGTTCGAATCGCTGCCGGAGGGTGGATGCTTTGCCATCTAGGGGCTAACGGCCGGGAGCGGGCAAGCGTGTAGGCCCTCCACGGTTCTCCCAGTATAGATCAGGCCCGGCCGGGAAAGTCCCCCCGGATTCGTGAGGTAGGATAGCGGGCGACCGTGTGTGCGCGGGGACGGGACGGCTCGGTGCGACACGGGCTCGAAAAAGCCGCCGAAGCGGCCTATGCTTGGCGTCACGTGACTCCCCTCGAAACGCCGGAGGCGATCGACCAGCTTCTCGAGAACGGCGAGCTCGCCGAGGCGAGGACCGCGCTCGCGGAGGTTCCGTCGAGCGATGAAACCTACGCCGTCGTGCGGGTGAAGCTCGGCCTCTTCGACGGCTCGATGCCGGCCGGGGCCGCCCAGCAGGCGCTCATTCGTCTGATGCGGCGCGACGCCGATTGGCCAGGAGCGAAGGAGCTCTACCAGAAGGCGTCGGGTGCGGCGTATCGCGTCGGCGAGTCCTCCGCCTCGCATTCTCACCCCCCGCCTCCCGTGCGCAAGTAGCGCGCGTTCGTCAGGGGAGCGCGAGCCACGCGGCGAGCTCGCCGTGGATCAGGCGGGGCACGCGCCGAAGCGCTTCGACGTCCTTCGCACCGACGAGCAGCATCGCTGCCCGGAGCTCGGCCTCGATGCGGTCGAAGAAGGCGCGGACGCCGTTCGGGTCATCGTCGTCCAGTGCTTGCAGCGCCGAGCGAGCGATGCCGCCGGCGGTGGCACCGAGAGCGATCGCTTTGGCGATGCTGAGGCCGTCGCTGAGCCCCCCGGTCGCGAAAACCGTTTCGAAGCCGTGGCGCGCAACCCAGGCGACGCTGGCGGCGGTCGGAATGCCCCAGTCGCGAAACGTCTCCCCGACACCGCGCGCGGTCCCCTCGGCGCGCTGCATCTCGACGGCGACCCACGAGGTGCCGCCGGCCCCGGAGACATCGACGTGACGAATGCCCGCCTGCCGGAGCCGCAGCGCAACGCTGCTCGAGAGCCCCGATCCGGTCTCCTTCGCCACGACCGGGACCGTTAGCTCGCGCGCGAGCTGCTCGAGCGCGGCGAGGCAGCCACGAAAGTCGCGGTCGCCGTCCTTCTGCACGAGCTCCATCGCCGGATTCAGGTGAATGCAGAGCGCGTCGGCCCCGACGCTCGCGACCAATCGAGCGATCGCTTCGGTGGACAAGGCCGCTGCCTGCACGGCGCCTAGATTGCCGAGGACGAGCGCGGTCGGCGCCACCTCGCGCACGGCGTAGGTGCTAAGGAGGGCGGGGTTCTTCAAGAGCGCGCGCTGGCTGCCGAGGCCGAAGGCGTAGCCGCGCTCCTCGGCGACGGCAGCGAGCCGACGGTTGATGCGCTCGGCCCGCTCCGTCCCACCCGTCATGCCGGCGATCAGGATCGGAGCCTTCAGCCGCTTGCCGAGGACGGTGAGCGAGGTGTCGATCGACGCGAGGTCGAGCTCCGGCAGCGCATCGTGCACGAGCTCCACGCACTCGAAGAGCGTCGTGCGTCGCAAAAATCCCACGTCGCCGGAGCGCGCGAGGTCGATGTGGTCGGCTTTCCGCGCCGAGATGTCGGCCATCCCGGAGGGTTTCTAGCACTACTCGTGCGC
>Ga0315910_10004046_pt1 | contig 12335 bp, 9 predicted proteins | sample EdamamesoilMG_FD_204470 | JGI IMG/M metagenome (GOLD analysis project Ga0315910, IMG submission 204470) | Garden soil microbial communities collected in Santa Monica, California, United States - Edamame soil | ecosystem: Environmental > Terrestrial > Soil > Garden | place: USA: California... | reverse complement strand
ACCGGTCGCCCGCCATCCACCCACCCTCGGGCGGGACCCAGCCCCCCCCCCGCCCTCGCCCCCCCGGCGGGGACCGGGGGCCGGGCACCAACCCGAGAGTGGATGGATGCCTGGCACCGTTTCCAAGCTCAGCGCACGCGCGTGACGGGGACGCGGACGGTGTGCAGCTTGCCGTCGCGGAGCAGCCAGCAGTCGACTTCGCCGCCGCCCTCCGCGGCGATGGGTTCGAGGACGTCGCGCAGGGCTTCGATGTGTTCGAAGCGCACGAGGCGCGCGTGTTCGGCATCAGCGGTGCGCACCGAGGCGCTGGCACCGAGCAAGAGGTCGCCGGGCCGGACGTCGAGCAGGCCCTTGTCCGCGAAGTCGACCTGAACGACGCGCAGCGCGCCGCTCATCAATCGGCTGGGCGCTCCATCGCTGAGGCCCGTGTACGCGCGGTGCAATGCGAGCGAGGCCTCGCGCACCAGCTGCGCCTCGGCGGCGTAGTCGATCTCGGCCACTTCGATCCCGGTCTGGCGGAAGGCGCGCCAGACGGCCTGGCTGATCGGCAGCAGCTGCACCGCGACGCGCTCTCCGTCGCGCTCGAGCTCGATCTGCATCGCCGCCGCGGGCCGGCTCGCGAGCAACAGGTTGCCGTACTCGACGGTGCTGGCGAGCTTGCGTCCGTCGACCGCGCGCAAGCGGTCGCCCGCCATGATTCCAGCCTTCGCGGCCGGGCCGTGCTGCTCGATCGCGGTGACGACCAGGCCGCCATCCGAGCCATCGTCGACCGTCAAACCCAGGAACGGCCCCATCGTCGCCAGGAGCTTCCGACCGAAGACCTCGCGCACGCGCTCGACGGGGATCGCCAGCCCCGCGCCCGAGCGGCCCGCGCTGTTGATGCCGACCAGCCGACCCTCGATGTCCAGCAGCGCGCCGCCGCTGTTGCCCGGATTGATCGCCGCGTCGGTCTGCAGCATGGCCTTGTACGCGTGCAGACGCCCCCGGATCTGCGCGTCCTGGTCCTTCGCGGCGACGATGCCGACGGTGACCGTGTTCGCCCTGCCGTAGGGATTTCCGATGGCCACGAGGACGTCGCCGCGGCGCAGCGGCTTGGAGGCGCCCAGGGGCACGGGCTTGACCATTTCTCCCGCGGGAAGCTGCAGCTGGATCAGCGCCAGGTCGTCGTCGCGCGAAGTGGCGAGCACACGCGCGCCGAAGCGCCGTCCCGAGGGCAGCGTGACCTCGACCGCATGGTCGGCGCGCTGGGCTCCGTGCTCGTCGAGGGCGTCTTCGACCACGTGCCAGTTGGTGATCGCGAGCCCGCTCGCGTCGATCACGACGCCGGATCCCTGGCCGAGGAGCCGCAAGCTGCCGGCCGTCGCGAAGGGATCGAAGGCCGCCGAGGTCTTGGCCTCGACGTGCACCTCGACGTTCAGCAGCGAATCGCGCGTCGCCGCGACGATGCCGGTCACGGTGTTCCGGCGCCGCGCGAGCTCGGCCTCGCTCGCCGCCGGCGCCTCGCGCAGGCTCGCGGCCGTTCCGTATTGCCCGAGCTCGGCTGCGAGCGACTTGCGCAGCAGGTCGATCGGCTGGGCGACGCCGAGGTAGCTCTCGCCGCGCTGCTCCTCCTCGTCCTCGAAGATGTCGGCGACCGGGATGCCGATCAGCCGGCCCGCGGAATCCAGCAGCGCACCGCCCTTGTGGCCCTCGTGCACCCACGCGCCGATGCGCAAGCGCTTGGCCTTCTCGACGGCGGCCAGGACACCGGCGCCGAGCGTCAGCGTGTGCCCGTAGGGATTGCCGAGAACGACCACGTCCTCGCCCGAGATCGCGGCCTCCGAGCTGCCGAGCTCGATCGCGGGCAGGCGCACGCCCTCGGGCAGCGAGAGCCGCAGCAGCGCGACCCGGCTTGCCGGAAGGAGTCTGAGCACCTCGGCGGGAAAGCTGCGTCCGTCGAGCAGCCTCACGCTCACCTGCTTGGAATCGCCGGCGGTCTCCGAGCTGGTCAGCACGAGTCCGGCCGGATCGACGATCACGCCCGAGCCGAGCCCCTGCGGCGGTTTTTCGGCGTAGGGATCGCGGAGCGCGGAGTGCTGCGGACGTTCCGTGGGCGTGCCGGCCCAGATGCTGACCAGCGACGGCGCAGCCTCGCGCGCGATCGCCGACAGGGCATCGGCCGCGCCGGGCGCTGCGCCGACATCCTTCGGCGCGCCGAGGTGCTCGGGGAAGGCGCTGCGAATCGCGCGGGCGCTGATCACGAGCGCGTAGTCCACCGGATCGACGTACTTGGTGGCGTCGGCTTTGGGGTCGAAAGGCGCGCGTTGCGCGGTGTTCACGATGCCGAGCGCCTGCCCGCGACGGTCGACGAAAGGGCCGCCGTTCACGTCATCGAGCACCGCAGCGTCCGTGATCAGCGCCTCGCCGGGTTGGAGCGTCGCTTGGCGCAGGCTGACCGGCCCGCTGGGCAGGAAGACCACGCCCGCGAGCGCGAAGTGCTGCTCGCCGCGAGGCCGGCCGAGCGCGAAGGCGTCAGCGCCGAGCGCCGGCGCCGCACCGGCCGCCAGCTCGAGCGCGGGCAGGAGCTCGGCCGCCTCGAGCTCGAGCTGCAGCAGCGCGAGGTCCAGACGCTCGTCGCGCGCGATCACCTTCGCGCCGCGCGGTTCCAGTCCCGCGATCACCACCTGCAGCCAATATTCGCCGCCTGGCGCGCCGCTGCCCGTGGGGATCTCGTCGACGAGGTGCTCGTTGGTGAGCAGGATGCCGCGCGGGTCGATCACGAAGCCGGAGGAGGAGCGCTCGACGCGGACCGTGCGTCCGTTCGCGCTCTCGAACAGCACCGAGACGTGGGCCAGGCTGCGCGAAGCCTGCTCGACCGCCGGAGCGATCGAGGTCTGGGCCGACGCAACGACGCTCGAAGTGGCCGCGGCGAGGAGCGCCGCGGCGATCGGGGACAGGCGCATGGAAGGCTTCGACCTACTTGGACTCGTTGAAGAGCGCGCGCTCGAGGGACTGCTCGGCGGCACGGATCTGGTGCTGGAGCAGGTAGACCGTGCGGTCCTTGAAGATCAAGAACTGCGTCAGCAGGCGTTCCTCGAAACCCGAGTAGGCCGCGCCGTGGCTCTTCACGCCCTTGAGCACGTCGTCGAGCTGCTTCTGCATGTCCTTCAGGACCTTCAGGTCGCGCTCCAGCGGCGCCAGCGTCTTGGCGATGGCCTTCTGATTCTTCGAGGGATTGGACTCGGGCTCGAATTTCTCGAGCTCGGCCAGGCTCGCGCGCAGTCTTTCAAGGAGCTCCTTCAGCTCCTTCGATCCGGCCTCGCCAACGCTCTTCTTGCCGAGCTTGGCCGACGCGACACGCCGCTCGGCGTTGCAGGCGCCGCAGGGGATCATGCCCTTCTGCTTGCAGGCGCCGCACTTGGTGTCGACGCTGTCGATGCTCAGGTAGCCCCAGGAATTGCACAGCCCGCAGACGTACCAGGAGCTGCCCCAGCAATAGGGACAGGCGAGTTCCAGCATGGGGTCGGGCAGCTTCCCCTTGCCGCCGCAGGGCCGGCACGTGGCGCGCTTCTCGCCCTTGCACTCCTGGCAAACCGGCAGCTTGCTGTCCTTGCAGTGGTCGCAGATGTGCGACTTCGCGCCCTTGCAGTGATCGCAGCTCAGGTCGAAGGCCTTCCATTGTTGCAGCCCGGCCGCGTCGACCTCGACCTCGCGCTTGAACTCCGGCGGCGGGATCTTGGGCCGCGCGGTTTGCGCTCCCGCGATCGCGCCGAGCGCGAGGGCAAGCGCCATGCCCAGGGTGAGGAGGTGCGACCAGCTCTTGATTCTCATCGGGATCTCCGGGCAGGGGGAGCGAGCCAGTATAGACCCGTACGCAGCCGCGACAAAAACGACAAGACCGCGCAGCCCGAACGCCGACCGGCTTTCGGGCTGCGCGGTGTCGTTGTGCTTCGTCGCGGCCGCGTGCTTGGTCGCGGCTCCGTGCTGCCGCACGATCCGCGCGCTTTCCCTGCTAACGCTCCTGGCCTTCGTGGCGTCTCCCTGGCCTACCCCAAGGAGACCTCCCATGCACAAGTTCATCGCAGCCTTCCTGCTCAGCCTGGTCCCTATCGCCGCTGCCGCCGTTCCCGGCGGGAAAGCCTGTCAGGTCGCTGAATCCGGCGTGCCGACGCCGGGGCTCAGCGAGCTCGTCATGGGCTCGAAGACCGAGCCGGTGCCGGTGCAGGCGCGGCTCACCGAGAAGCAGATCGACACGCTCGCCCAGCTCGACACGCAGCTCCGCAAGACCCTCGAGGGAATCGACGCGCGCGTGGCCAGGCTCCCGGCGGGCCGAGGCGCCGCGGCCAACGCGGAGCTCGCGCGCCTGGAGCTGCCCGAGCTCGTCACGCACTTCCTGGCCGAGGCCTCGCGCGATCGGGCGCTGTTGATCAGCGTCGAATCCGCGCCCGAGTTCCGCCTCGCGAACGCCGAGGCCCTCGAGGCGAAGCTCCAGGGCGACAAGTCGCGCTGGTGCCCGCTGTGCCTCGCGGTGCGGCAGGGAATGGAAGCGGATTTCGCCTGGGGCTCCGGCGAGTTCGGCGCCTTGTCGCCCGAGCAGCAGAAGGAAGCCGCGGAGCTCGCCTCGATGCGCGACGAAGTGCGCCGCAAGTGGACCACGACGCTGAAGTCGGAGCTGAGCCCCGCCCAGCTCACCTGGCTGCGCGAAGCGCAGATGCGCTGGCTGAAGTCCACGCTGCAAGGCGCGGTGACGAACGGAATGCGCTCGCTCGGCGCGAAAAAGTGCGAAGCGTGCGCGACGACCGTCGAATGGAAGTGCGAGTTCTGCTCGATCGTGCTCAACGCAGTCGATCAAGCCAAGTCGTGAGCACGGAACCGCGACAAAGAACAGCGAGACTCGGCAGCTCGAACGCTGGCCGCGGTTCGGGCTGCCCCGTCTTGTTGTTTTCCGCCGCGGCACCGTACCTTGTTGTTTTTGTCGCGGCACCGTGCGCAGCGGACGAACGATTGAAATGTTCCTAGAATCGGTCGCGATGACGGACCCGTCCGTTTCCGAAGCGCAGGAGCGACTCGGCGAGCTCGCGGCCCTGGTCGAGCGTGCGCGGCGCGGCGATTCCGCCGCTTTCGGCTCGCTCCACGCGCGTTTCGCGCGCTCGGTGCACGCGGTGCTGCTCGCGCGCCTCTCGGCCGTGGACGCGGAGGATGGGCTGCAAGAGACCTTCGTGCTGGCATGGAAGCGGCTCGCCTCGCTGCGTGATCCGAGCGCGGTCGGTCCGTGGCTGCACGCGATCGCACGCAACGTCGCGCGGGACCGCCGGCGCGACCTGCGCGAGACGGGCGCACTCGTGGCCGAGATCCCCGCGAACGTCGAGTGCCCGCCCACCGACAAGGACGAATTGCGCGAGCGTGTGATGGAACACCTGCGCTCGCTGCCCGAGGCCTACAAGGAAACGCTGACGATGCGGCTCGTCGAAGGCATGAGCGGGCCCGAGATCGCCGAGGCGACCGGTCTGACCGCGGGCTCGGTGCGCGTGAACCTGTGCCGCGGGATGGGCTTGCTGCGCGAACTGCTCGAGAAGGAAGGTCGGCCGTGAACGACGACTATCTGTGGAACAAGAAAGGCCGCGACCGCGAGGTCGAGGCGCTCGAGGATCTGCTCGCTCCGCTGCGCCACGAGGCGCGCAGCGCCGTGCCGCCGCCGCCGAAGGCGCGTCGGACGTGGCGCCCGATGCTGCTCACCCTCGCGGCGGCGGCAGCGATCGTGCTGGCGATCCGCTGGTGGATCCCCGCGACCCAGCGCGGCGCCCTCACGACGCCCGCGATCGCAGCGCGTGAGATCGACTTGAAACAGTTCGGGAGCGTGAAGGTCCACGAAGGCGCCGTGCTCGCGGTCGTGCGCAACACCGAGGAGGACATCCGGCTGCGCCTCGAGCGCGGAACGATCGAGGCGCGGATCACGCTCGCCGCGCGGCCGCGGCTCTTCCAGGTCGAGACCCCCGCGACGACTTGCGTCGACCTGGGCTGCCAGTACACGTTGACGGTGGAGCCCGACGGCAGCACTTTCGTGCACGTCGACCTAGGCCAAGTCGCGTTCGTCGAGGACGGGCGCGAGACCTGGATCCCCAGCGACGCGTCGTGCCGCGCATGGCCTTCGCGCGGCTCAGGGACTCCGCGCTGGGACGACACGCGGCCGGAGCTGCTCGCCGCGATCGAGAAGCTGGATCGAGCGCAGCCGAGCGAGAGCAGCGCGGCCGCGCAAGCGCTCATTCGGCTGTGCGATCGAACTCGCGACGCGCTCTCGCTCTGGCACCTCACGAAGGAGCGCGATCGCGCGGTTGCCGACGCAGCGTGGGAAAAACTGATCGAGCTGACCGGCACTCCGGAGGGCGTGGACGACCCGCGCGTGCCGGCGGCGGCAGAGCACTGGAAGCAGCACCTCGAATCGATCTGGGAGTCGGGTGCCGAGCGGCGCTGAGACTGGCGCCACGAAGCCGCGACCAAGAACAACAACCCCGGGTCGCGAGAACGCCGGCAGGTGTTCGGGCTGCTCGAACTTGTTGGGTTCATCGTGGCGCCGTACTCACACTCGCCCGCGATCGCCTCGCGAATGCTCTTGGCGCTACGGCACCGGCGTCCAGATGCTCTCGAGATTGCCACCGGGCACGCCCATGCGCAGCGGAGAGCTCATGTCCCGGCTGACCTCGAAGGCCTCGTCGTAGCTCGGCACGTTCGGGCCCGACAACGGCGCGGGGCTATCGTTCGCGTACCCGAGGACGGCGTCGCGCTGGTTGATGACGAACACGCGGCGGCCCGTGCGGTCGAAGGCGAGCGGCCATGCGTAGCAGCACCAATACTTGGCACCGTTGAGCGGGTCTGGAAAAGGAGCGGCGAGCTTCCCGCCGAAGAAGTCCTCCGCCATGCCCGCGGTCGGCCCGCCGAAGCTGTGAGTGGGAAGCCAGAGCTGGAATACGTAACCGCCTTGCACGACGGCGCTGAACCTCAACTTTCCGAAGTTGCGCCTCAAGAGCGGAGGGAAGAGCTCGTCGAGCCCATGAACGCCGGGCGCGGGAACCCCGGCTTCGCTGTAACGCATCGGCTGTGCACCGGAGAGCTCGGCCAGGTATCCGTACTCGCCTACGCCGTCGTCGTCGGTGTCGATCTCCACCGCGTCGACGAAGGCGCGTTGAGCTTGCGCGATCTTGAGCAAGGTCGCGATGGCCGCCGCTTCGTTCGCCGCGATCGATCGAGCCGCCGCGGCGGGCGGCCCCGCCGAGGACACGAGCGCGACCCCGACCGCGGCCAACGCGAACTCGAGACGCCGAACGACACATGCGTTCTTCTTCGCATCCATGCCTCGCACTCCTTGGAGGGGCCCGCGGACTCCAGCGCCGGCCGCACGACGATCGCCGGCCGCCTTCGACGAATCCGCGCATCGGCGGTCGGGCCGGGGCGGAAAACCCGAGATTCCGCCTGTGGCGCGAGGCAGGCGCCGCATCCGTCCCCGCCTTGAGAGCCTGCAGCGGTCGCGGCGCATTCTGAGCAGTCACCGCCGCGTTGGACCACTGGGCACTGGCGCCCGGAGAACGTCGCTCGAGGCGCCCGGCCCGTGCTTCGCCTCCGACGTGTAGAGTACCTCGTGACACGGAAGTGGCGACTCGCACCATGAAGCCCAAATACGCCGGCTTGCTCTTGGCGCTGGTCGCAGTCGCGTGCTTTGCGCTTTGGTATTCACGCTCGGGAATTGGAGACACCGCGAACGGCTACGCCTTCGACCCTGCATCGGCGCTCGCCTCCGGTGAACACGTGGCCCCGGCGCCGATAGTCGCTCCTCTGCATCCAATGCCGGACGTCGGAGCGAACAAGCCTCCGAGCGATACCCGGGAGTCGGACCGACGCTCCGTGCCCGTCCCGGCGCTCAAGCCGGACGCTGAGCCGGCGATTCGCGGGAAGGTCATCGACGAGTTGGGTGCGCCCGTAGGCCGGTTCGAGATCTCCTCTCGGCGCGCCGGAGCGGAGCAAGCTTCCAAGGCTGCGCGTGTGAAGCGCGAAGTGCAGTCGTTCGAGAACGAACACGGGGATTTCGCGCTGGACGATCTCGAAGCCGGCGAGTGGTTGCTGGACGCACACTCCCCCGCCGGGATGAGGTCATCCTCCGTGCTCGTGCGTGTCCCACAAGTTGAAAGCCCAGCCGTGATCGTGCTGCCGAGCCCGACCCTGATCCTAGGCAGCGTATTCCTTCCGAACGGCTCGCCCGCCTCGGATGCCGGCGTCTGGACCTGGACGCCCGGTGCAGATGAGCCGGACTTCAGCGAAGACTCGCCGTCAGCCCCGACGACCCGCTGCGACTCGCGCGGCAGCTTCGCGCTCTCGGACGTGCAACCGGGCGGGCTGCGCGTGCTGGCGGGGCTCCCGGTGTCGAATGCCGGAGTGACGATCCTGCGTGCAGCAGATCCGGGCGCCGACGAGCAGGCGACGCTCGTCGAACGGCTGCGCTGGACGCACACGGACGGGCGAGGTCGATTCGAGTTCCAACTCTTGCCTCCCGGTACGTACGTGCTCCGCGCTACGGACAAGATCTTTGCTCGCCAAGAGGACAAGCGGATTCCCTTTGGCCGTGTCGTCGTTCCTGACATTCGCGTGGAAGCAGGACCCGCGACACCGCAGTCGATCCGACTGCTTCCCGAGGGGTTCATTCGTGGGCGAGTCACCGACCCACAGGGCAACGGTGTGGGCAGCGCACGCTTGCGGATGTTCGATCTCGCCGGAGTCAGCCTTTCTGCGACGTGGAACGTCGCGGCCGACGAGAGCGGTGACTTCGAGATCGACTCCCTTGCACCTGGGTCGTACCTGATCGGAGCCCGAGTCGGCGATGCACTAGGACAACGAGTGCCCGTCGAGGTCGAGGAAGGGAAGACGACACAGGCGACCGTGCAGTTTCCTTGAGGATGCGATGCGTCGCCTGGCTGGCGTTCGGCGTCGCGTCGATCGCTCGGACGTGCATGCCTGGGTCGATGTGAAGGCGACTTGTCCGCCCCTCGGCTACGTCGGATCGGAAGGGATCCTGTGACCTCCGGCTGTGTCGTGGAACACCTCGAAGGCCTCGTCGCAGCTCGACGTGTTCGCGCCAGGCCACGACCAACTGCACGGGTTCGAGTTCTCGCAGCCCATCAGCCGCCGGCGCAAGTGGTCCGCTGGATGGCCGGGCTAGGCAGCCGTGACCTTGATCACCTTGGCCTCGGAGTGCGGAGGAGGTACTTTCATCCCCGCCTGCCTGAGACCACCAATGTGAAACTCGATCGCATCCTTGATCAGCTTCACTACTTCTGCCCTTGTCTTCGCGACGGCAATGCAGCCTGGAAGGTCCGGTACATGCGCGCCCCAACTGCGCGGCCCCTTTTCGATCACAACCAGGTACTTCACGCTTGCTCCTTCTTGAGGCCCGCCTGCTTGAGGATGCTGGAGAGAGTGCCCGGCGGAACCTCGATACTGGGATGCCCAGCCAGCGTCACGGTACCACGCTTGGTTGGATGGCGGAACTGCCTGTGGCTTCCTCGAATGCGAACCTGACACCAACCGTCAGCTTCGAGCAACCGGATCACATCCCTGACCTTCATCTAGCCCCAACTTCTCGAGCTCTCTTGCAATGACGCCCTTCCCCTCGACCGTCGGCGAAGCCGGTCGGTTGCATGGGCATCTTGGGAAAATGCTTGCCAACTCAGATCCGAGGGCGGGGAGAGCGTGGCGACTGGCACAAGTGAGCATCACGAAGGTCCGCCCGCCCTCAACTGGGCCAGAAAATCGGCACCAGCGCCATGCTGCAGACGAAGGCGATCACGCTCAGCGGAAAACCCACGCGCACGAAGTCGTAGAAACGGTAGCGACCCGGGCCGTAGACCAAGAGGCAAGCGGGCTCGAGCGGCGTGAGGAACGAGCAGGAAGCCGCCAGGGCCACGGCGATGACCAGCGGCCGCGGCTCGATGCCCAGGCTGGACGCGGTGCTGACCGCAACGGGCAGCACGATCAAGGCCGCCGCCTGGTTGGACATCGGCTGCGAGAGCACCATGGTCAGCAGGTAGAACGCGGCCATCACCGCGTAGCCTCCGAAGGGGCTGACGTGCGCGACGACCAGGTTCGCGAGCCACGCCGACGCGCCGGTCTTCACCATCGCCTCGCCGAAGGCCAGCATCACGCCGATCATGACCAGCAGGCGCCAATCCACGCTGGCGTAGGCTTCGTCGGCCGTCAGGCAGCTGGTCAGCACCAGCAGCAGCACGCCGAGCAGGAAGGCGACCGGCAGCGAGAGCATGCCGCTCGCGCCGAGCAGCATCGTGCCCACGAAGATCGCCGCGGCGAGCGTTCCCTTGCCGCTGCGCGGGTGGTGCGCGGAGACGTCCTCCAGCAGCAGCAGGCCCTCGGGCAGGCGCTCGAAGTTCATGGTGCTGCCCTTGAGCAGCAGCACGTCGCCGGAACGCAGCGGCCGCAGCGAGAGTTTCTGGCTCTCGCCTTCCGCGCCGGCGGAGTGGATGCCCAGCACGGTGAAGCCCGTGACGTCGCTGAAGCGCAGCTCCTTGAGGGTCTTGCCGATCATGCTCGAGCGCGGGTGCACCATCGCCTCGACCATGCGCGAGTCATCATCGGCGAGGTTTTCGCCCGCGTGCTTGAGCTCGGGCTTGATCTCCATCCCCGCGACGTCCTTGACGCTGAGGATGCTGCTCGCTCGGCCTTCGACGATCAGCTCGTCGCCCTCGCGCAGCTTCGCGCTCGACCAGGGGTGCAGGATGCGCTGCGTGCTGCGGCGCACGCCGACGACGATCAGGTCCATCACGTCGCCCAGGCGCAGTTGCGCCAGCGTCTTGCCGGCCAGCGTCGAGCGCGCGGTGACCAGCACCTCGGCGGAAAACTGGCGCGCGTTCCCTGACCCGGCGATCTCATCCACGCCGTGGTCGGGCAGCATGCGCGGCGCGAACACCAGCAGGTAGATCATCCCGAGCACGGCGATCACCGCCCCCACCGGCGCCATCTCGAAGAAGCCCAGGGGTTTCATGCCCCACTGGAACATCAGACCCGAGACGACCACGTTGGTGGACGTGCCGATCACGGTCATCGTCCCGGTCAGGATCGTGGCGAAGGCCAGCGGCATCAGCAGCTTGGACGCCGCCAGCTTGGCCCGCCGCGAAGCCCCGATCACCAGCGGCAGGAAGACCGCGGTGGTCAGCGTGTTGGAGACGAAGGCGCTGATCGCCGCGGCCGAGACCAGGATCAGGCGCGAGAAGGCCTTGGGTCGCTTGCCGCCGAAGGACGCCAGGCGCAGTCCCAGTCGCTCGACGACGCCGGTGCGCGTCACGCCCTCGGTCAGCACGAACAACGAGATCAGCACGACGATCGTCACGTTGCCGAAGCCGGCCAGCGCTTCCTTGGCGGTCAGGAGCTCGGGGATCCAAGGCTGCGGGATCGTCAGCAAGAGCAGCAGGATCAAGGCCACGACATCGACGCGCATCAGGTCCGAGGCGAACAGGACCAGGGCGACCAGGGTCAGGACCAGGATGTAGGCGATGGCGAGCGTCATGCGGTCTGAGTGCGCACAGGGTACACGAGCCGCGCGCCGACTTGATCAGCTCGTGCGAATCGTGGACCGAGTCCGGATCACGAGAGCACCCACTCGAGATCCTCGCGAGTCAATTCGCGCAGGCCGCGACCCTCGCCGGCGAACAGCGCGTCGGCCAGCTCCTTCTTGCGTTCCTGCAGCGCGAGCACTTTCTCCTCGACCGTGTCGCGCGCGACCAGCCTGTAGGCCGTGACCGCACGCGTCTGCCCGATGCGGTGCGCGCGATCGACGGCTTGGCGTTCGACCGCGGGATTCCACCACGGATCCAGTAGAAACACGTAGTCCGCGGCGGTCAGGTTCAGGCCCGTGCCGCCGGCCTTGAGGCTGACCAGGAACAGTCCGACCTCGGAGTTCTCCTGGAAGTGGGCGACCTTGGCGGCGCGATCGCGCGTGCGCCCGTCGAGGTACTCGTAGCGCATGCCGCGCTCGTCGAGCAGCGTGCGCGCGATGGCCAGGAAACTCGTGAACTGCGAGAACACCAGGGCCTTGTGGCCGGCGGCGAGCACTTCCTCCAGCAGCGGCAGCAGGGTCTCGAGCTTGGCGCAGGGCTCGCCGACGCGCGCCGCGTCGATCAGGCCGACGTGGCAGGCCGCCTGACGCAGCCGCAGCAACGCTTCGAGCACGTTCATGCGCGCCTTGTCGAGACCGATCTCGTCGACCGTCGCCAGCAGCACGCGGCGGTAGTGCTCGCGCAACCGGGCGTACTCCTTGAGCTGCGCGCCCTCGAGTTCGACCAGCAAGGTTTGCTCGGTCT
>Ga0315910_10004045_pt1 | contig 12339 bp, 9 predicted proteins | sample EdamamesoilMG_FD_204470 | JGI IMG/M metagenome (GOLD analysis project Ga0315910, IMG submission 204470) | Garden soil microbial communities collected in Santa Monica, California, United States - Edamame soil | ecosystem: Environmental > Terrestrial > Soil > Garden | place: USA: California... | reverse complement strand
ATGATGCGATTGGCGGACAGCATACCTACAGCGCCGCATCGCTCGCGCAGCTTGGGGATGAGTTCGCTCGTCCGTTCAGACACCGTCGCCTTGAGGACCGCGACGAAGTTGAAGGTAAGTGGATCGTTGGGCCTCTCCACGAAGGTGTCCTGCATCGCTCGCACCGCAAAGGTAAGCGCGTACGCTTCGGCGAGCGCTCGAAATAGATCCGCTTGGACGTTGCGGTAGCGCAAAACGCACACCTCCTTGCCGTTCGGGGCACCTACCACGCGCTGTCCCGCGTAGCGCGTGGCGATCCAGGTCGCCGAACGCAACAGAGCGGCGGTGCCGCTGGTGAAGCACACGCGACCGGTCTGCACGCGATCCATGGCGGCGAGAAACCGTCCCCGGCGGCTCGCGATCCGGCTGCGAAACCGGCCCTGTTCATCCAACTCGCTCTCTGGTCCGCTCAGCCAGTGCGAGCGAGGAACGCGGACATCGTCAAAAGCTGTGATGCCATTGTCCAGAGCATACCCGGGCTTTTCCGACAACGCTGTGACGTTGATCCCCGGGAGCAGTTGTCCCCCTGCGTCGCGTAGGTGAATGACGAAAGGAAACACTCCGCAATCGCGGCCTTCCACCAAGAGCTTGGCCAAGACCACCGCGATCTTGGGGACAGCAAATGCGGTGTTGGGCATGAACTTGAGCGATTTGAGCGACGGCGAGTTCAAGACGAACTCGTCTCGCTCAAACTCGTAGCGCGCGGTCGTCTCGAGCGACATGACGCTGTTTCCGTAGCCAAGCTCGGTGGCCAAAAAGACACCGACGGAGCGCATGTCGCGCAGTTCGGCCAAAAATGGCTCAAGTTCAGCTTTTCCTTGACCCATAGCCACGATGGACCCGATCGCCAGGCAGAAGTGGATGCCGAGGATCGTGCACGCGGTGCCGTCCACCGGGCCGAGTAGCTCATGCAGTAAAAAAAGCGCGCGCGGATCTTGAGCCAAGTCGAGCGCAAGTCCCCGAAGTTGAAGGACGATGAAGCGCGCCCGCTCGTACGAGAGCCGAGCCGCGTCACCAGCCGTGAGGCCTTCGCGCGCATCGAAGAGCTCGTCTTGTAGGGCGCCCTCGAGTGCAGCGCGCAGACGATCATCGCTGGCACGGAAGAGTAAGTGTGAACGCAGTGAACGCGTGCGTCGTTTACGCACAGGTGCCTCGAGAGGGCGGGGCGACGTGACAAAAGAGAGTGCTTTGCTCGGCATGGTCATCTCGCAAGAAATTCGCAAAACAGCCTGAAATAGGCCGATCGGTGGACTCCTTCGGAGAAAATAGTCACCTCACATCTCTCTACCTTGTGGGGACCAGCTTCGGTAGGACGCTCGCGCTCAGTTCAGTCGTGCGGTGGGCTCACGAATGAACCGACCGCCGCTCACATAAGCTACTCTGCAGGGTGCGCGCGCACGCGGCCGTGGACGCGACGTTGCATGCCATGGGGCCGATGCGACATGCCGTCTACCCGCTTGTGAAGACAACGCCTGCGCGGACAATGCACGCTTCATCGCGGAGACGGGATGGTCTCCCCTTGCACGCGAAACATGAAACGCTGCTTGTCGCGCTTAGAACTGCCTGAAAAAGTCCGTGATGGCCTTAGCGCCGTAACTGGGGATGGCATGACCAACTCCCTCTTGCTCGCACCACACCACCGGAAACCCGCTGTCGCAGTCGTCGTAGGCGACGCAAGGTGAAGGTTCGATGGGCTTGGTCATGGTACCACAACCGTTTTTGACCACGAGTTCGTCGCGCAGCGGCTCAGACAGGGTGATCTGCAAAGCGTCGTCCGCCGTGCCGTGGTTGATCCACGCCGCCACCGGACGATCGGGATCGCAACTGCTCGCTCCGCTGATAGGTGCGCCTGCCATCACCCCCACAGCGCGGAAGATGTCATCCATGCAGAGCGCAGCCGTGTACGACATGGAGCCACCGAAGCTGAATCCACCAGAGAAATAGCGCGTCTTGTCGATGCAGTATTGCTCCTCGATCATGGCCACGATGTTGCGGGTGAGCTCTTCGTCCTCGCCGTCTGTGTTGGACCAGCCTTGAAACTGTCCGGACGTGAGGCCGTCAGGGGTCACGTAGATCGCGTCAGGGAAATGCGCGCGAAAATTGTACATGTTCATCCCTTGCTCGGCGTTGCCACCGAGCGGATGAAACTGAAACACCACGGGATATGGGTTGCTTTCGTCGTAGTTGTCGGGGAGCACGACATAGTAGGCGCGCGCCTTTCCGTTCGCACTGATGGTGCAGGGCGAGCCCGAAGTATCGCAGGGGACGGGATTGGCGTTGCCGCAGCCAGCCGATTGCGTCGTACCGATCGCTCCACCACTGCCGGCGGTTGAGCTGTCACCACCAGTCGATCCGGGCGAGCCGCCACTGGCTGCGCCGCCGGTCGAGGGCGCACCACCCGTAGAGGTCATCCCGCCTGAGCTGGTACCGCCTGTGCCGTTGCCACCAGTTCCCCCGGTTCCCGGGGAGGTACCCCTGCTGTTGCTCTCCCCCGAGGCACCACCGGTCCCAGAGATTGAGCCAGCTTCTGTACTGCAGCCTAGCCCATGAATCGCGAACAGCACTAAGATCCCGACGGGAGAGTAGATTCGATTCTTCACAAGCACTCGACCTCCAAGCGATGAACAATGTAGGGAGCGCTCAGCTATGTGATAGACGACAACCGAGTCGCCCCGGGTCGAGGCGAATTTTGCACTTTGAATTCAAACGGCGCAAATCGGGGGGCGACAGATTTGTCGTCCCCCACCCCAAAGGTTCAGCGCTAGGCTGAATGTATCCCCAATGGGCGCTTCGCTAGTTGTGACCATCTTCGTCCCATGACGCTCGAACTGCTCATCCATTCGATCGTGCGCCAAACCACGATCTTGATCGCGAGGTTGGCAACGTCAGGAGGCACGCGAGCCCCCCTCGCACAGGTGGCCGACCAGGTGTTTTACCATCTGGTCAAGGAGCTGGAGGAGCAGGGCGTCAGTCGCAAAGTGTGCGCAGACATGTTTGGGCTGGGCCTGCGGACTTATCAGCGCAAGATCCAGCGCTTGGGTGAGAGCCTAACGGACCGCGGTCGATCATTGTGGGAAGCTACGTTGGACTACATCCGCGCTCAAAAGATGGTCACCCGTGCGCAGGTGTTGGAGCGTTTCGTACGCGATGACGAGTTGCTTGTTCGTTCGGTGCTTCACGATTTGTGTGAGAGCAGTTTGGTATTTTCTTCCGGTTCGGGCCCACAGACGGTGTTTCGCGCAGCGAGCGACGAAGAGATCGAAGCTTTGCGCCATATTCAAAGTGGCGAGGGTTTGGACGAACTGATCTGGGCGCTCGTCTATCGCCTGGGACCAGTCAGCGTTCGAGACATCGTCAAAGATACGGGGTTTTCGCGCGATGAATTCAAGGCCGCGGTGACGCGTCTGGTTGAAAGCGGGCGGGTGGAGGAGGTCACAGTGGACGGGGAGAAGCTGTATCGCTCCCGCTCGCTCGTCATCCCTCTGGGCTCGCCCGTGGGGTGGGAGGCTGCAGTGTTCGATCACTACAAGGCGATTGTAAACACCATCATCGCCCGGGTTGCTGGAGAAACGCCCGCGCCTCCGGACACCACCGGAGGATGCACCTTCACGCTGGAGGTGTGGGACGAGCACCCGCTCAAAGATCATGTCTACGGCACGCTCGGGCGCTTGCGTGCAGAGCTGCGTGAGGTTCGCGCGCAAGTTGAAGCCTACAACGAAGCCCAGGGCGTTCCTGACGATCACATGCGCGTCCTTCTCTACGCGGGCCAATGTCTGATCTCTCAGGGCCCAGCGCTGGGGCCCAGCGCTTCTGAGCTCAACGCGTCTCGCACCCTTGTCCACGACCCATGAACCGGATTGTCTCCCCGCTCCTCGCCTGCGCCATCGCCAGCCAGCTCGCCTTTGCCTTGCCTGCCTGCCAATCGGGAGGTGGTCCCGTAGTAGGGAGCGAGACCCACTTTCTCTCCATCTGCAGCAACGGCGACAGTTGCGGTGAGGGCCTGCATTGCGTGTGTGGGGCTTGCACCATCAGCTGTTCCGACGACGATGAATGTGAATCGGGCGCCAGGTGCGAAGCGACGTCTACGCGTCCACTTTCTCAGTCATGTGCGGAGAAGGAGGTCGAAGCAACGTGCGAGATCGAGTGTTCACGAGACGATGACTGCGAATCGCTCGGCGGGTCGCATACGTGTGAACGTGGTTTGTGCAGAAAGCCTGCAGAGGCGTGCAGCGATACCGCGTACGCGTCTGACGATTTCGTCCTCTTGGGTGACAACTTCTTGGCCAACAGCGGGCAAGTTACCGTAGAGCTCGAAGGCCTGCTGCGGAGCAGAGGCGTGCTCTCTGATGAAGATCGCCTGCGCGACTACTCGTCCAGTGTCGTATCGCCTTTCGGAGGCACCCAAGACCTCTTTTCCCAATATGAGCTCGCCCGCGCCGAGGGAGCGGGGCGCATCGCGATCTTGGATGCAGGAGGTCCGGACGCGCTTTTGGACTGCGACGTGGACGCCGCGGACCTTTGTCCGAATCTAGAGAATGGCAGGGCGGGTACAGAGCGACTGCTGACTACGTTGGCTCAAGATGGTTTCGAGCACGTCGTCTTGTTCTTCTATCCGCGTCCTGATGACGCCGCCTTGGCCGATAAGTTCAATCTCCTGGAGGGTGAAATGAAGAACGTTTGCGCGATGAGCGCAGTTGCTTGTCATTTCTTGTCGCTCGCACCGCTTTTCGAGCAAGAGCGGGACACATGGTTGACTGGAATGGGCTTGTTCCCCTCTGAAGAAGGTGCCGTAGTCACCGCCGGTGCCGTCTTCAACATTCTGCAACAGACGTGCGTCGTTCGTTAGGGATTTTTCCGCAAACGAAGACTGCACAAGAGCATGAGTCAGAAGTGAGCGTGGGATGACAGTATTGTCGCCCCTCGTCCGCGACATTACCGTCGTCTATCGAGCAATTGTAGTGTGACTACCCTCCTGGCGCATCGGGGTCCAATGCACCCTCCGTCCCTCAATTTAGGAAAGCAGCGCCAATGTCCCTCTCTTCCCGCTCACTCAAGTTCACAAAAGTTCCAGTTCTTGGCGCTCTGTCGCTCGGTTTTACCTTCTCGTTGATCAATTGTGGTGGTGAAGGGGGCTTTGACGATTTTGAGTCCAGCGGCGGAACGGTTGGTGCCGGCGGTGCGACAGTCGGCTCCGGAGGCGCCGGCTCAGGCGGCACATCCAGCGGCGGTTCAAGCAGCGGCGGAGCGAACGACACCGGCGGCGCTGGTACGGGTGGCGCCGCGAGCGGCGGTGCGACGGGCGCTGGCGGATCGGCGTCTGGGGGAGAGACAGGAACTGGGGGGGACAGCGACGGCTCGGGCGGTGGTGGCGGCTTCGTGTTGCCCACCGAGGACAACTCCATCGCCTACACCGGCTGTTCCATGGCTAACAACATTGGCAATGGATACAAGCGCGTCGGCGGCAAGGTCATGTGGAACTCCGACAACTACCAGACCGGCGCCATGGTTGTGCAAAACTGGACTAGCCCGACGAGTTCGTCATGGCAGCTCTTCGATCAGAAGGCGAACGCCAATGGTGGAAAAGACAAGATCAAGGCCATCATGGTGCAGATTTGCATCTTCTCTTCGCGCGCGACAGATGAAGAGCTTCACGACATGGTCAATGCTGCGCGCCAGCACGTCAACCCGGACACTCACATCTTCATCGTTGGTCAACCTCAATACAACGAAGGGCACCAATGCACCTTGGCTGGCACAGGTGGAGCTGAATGGACGGACATGAAGGCCCAAGAATTGGCCAATGACCCTTCCATCAATGAAAACCTGAGCTACTTGGGGAAGTTCATGCTCGACGCCAGCAACGGTGAAGTCGTCACCAGCGCCGGCGACAACTGCCACGCGACCAATCCCAAAGGTGAGGACGCGCTGGGTGAGCAAGCCAAAGAGTTCTTCGGGGGCTGAGCCTTGAGGCGGACAGGGTTGGTCGGATTTGCAACCGCCCTGCTTCTACTTGAGGGCGCGTGTTCACGGCCGTTAAGCGGGGCAAGAACAGGGCCTAGTTGCGAGAAGTTACCCAAAAACTGTGGAGGGCGCGACGACTGCTGCGCAGCAGAGCGGGTGATTGGTGGGACGTTCTCGCGCAGCTACGACGCGGTTGACTATTTGGATAGGAGTGCCGTCGCCACGGTGAGTGATTTCTATTTGGACAAGTACGAAGTCACCGTGGGGAGGTTTCGCGCTTTCGTGGACGCGGGCTGGGGCACACGGTCTCATCCTCCTCGGGCGGATGACGCGGCTCATCCTCGCATCCCAGGTTCCGGTTGGAACCAGGAGTGGAACACCAAGCTGCCCACTGACTCCTCTGAGCTGAGGGCTAAGCTCAAATGCATCCCGCAGCAGACTTGGACCGATGTAGTTGGACCTCACGAGAAACTCCCCATCAACTGTCTCGATTGGTACACAGCTTTCGCATTCTGCGCTTGGGATAGCGGCCGCCTACCTACAGAAGCCGAGTGGAATTACGCTGCCTCGGGTGGCGCGGAGCATCGCTATTATCCATGGTCCCAGCCTGCCAGCTCTACAACGATAGACGATAGTTATGCGGTGTATTGTGGTGGCACCTGCTCGCTGCAAAGTGTTGGCTCAAAATCGCCCAAGGGTAACGGCAAGTGGGGGCAGGCGGATCTAGGGGGGAATGTTTGGGAGTGGATGCTCGATTGGGATCCAGTGCGCTATCCAGTGCCATGTCGCGACTGTGCTGCAGTGAGCGATGGCAAGTACCGTGCGTTTCGCAGCGGGAGCAATGATGACCTTGCGCCTACACTCCGTTCAGCAACACGACACGTCTACTACCCGGAGTACCGGGGTAATATCGGCGTCCGCTGTGCGAGAAACGCGACTGGTTCACCGGGTGCGGTCAAGTGAGGCGCGCCACACGCTCGACTGTCCACGTTGGGCACTCGAGTGCCCAATTTACCGGGGTAAAAGGCGTGCTAACTGGACAGGATGGAAGCTTCCGTCGTGCTGTACGCCTCAGTCAAGCTGCGTTCCCCGCTCTTGTTCGGAGTTGTCTGTGCTCTGGTACTCTTTGCCTGCGGTCGCGCGACAGAGCGTAACTTGCCCGGGGCCTCCGGCGGAGCAGCGGCGAACTCGGAAACGCACGCTTCAGGTGGAGATGAGTCAACGGGATCTGGTTCCTCGGACGTCGAGTGGCAAGATACGATCGAGCCGAGTGACGATCCCTGCGATTGCGACGACGAAGATGCTGAAGTCAGGGTGACCATCACGTACCCGGACGGCGGGGGCGGAGTTGGAGGATACGGAGGCGCGTTTGCGCATCCCATGGATCAGACCTTTGATCACCCTCCAGCCCCAGGGACCTTTGGCTCAGACTTGAGTTGCGATGAATACAAGCGACCTACGGTATTCGACGGAAAAAATTGCGCGCCCACGCTCCTGGCGGCTTGCTCTCCGGACGGCACATGTATCTCAATCACTCAGCCCGAATGGGGCAGTCCGGCCGAGGTGAAGATCGCAGACTCTGTCCCCATCTCGCTGCCAGCGTCGGTTTTTGATGCGTCAGCGTCCGAGCACGGTGAACTCTCCGAGGGTCACTTCATGGTGACTATGGACGATGGAGGGCTGCTGACTGTCGAGTACAAGGCCTGCTACGCGACACGAGGTCGTTGCTTGGGGTAGCGAACATGCAGCCCACTGAGACTGCTGAGAAACACTCCCGACGCAATCAACGGACCGTTCGGAATTAGAATCGATCATCGATAATATCGAGAAGCGATACAATTTACCCACATCAGACGTGCCCGACACGAGCGTGAAACTGAGCACGGCTAGCTTTTCTACGTGAAGCCGAAGTTGACTCTCGTCCGCGCATCGGCGCCGCTTGCGACCAAGACCCACTGTCCGTATTGCGCGTTCCAGTGCGGCCTGACCATGAGCCGACGGCAAACCCACGGGAGCGAGCCACGAGCGTTCGAGGTGCGGGCGGACCCCGAATTTCCGGTCAATCGCGGGCAGATGTGCATCAAGGGCTTCAACTCGGCTGTTCTGCTTGAGCACCCCGACCGCGTGACCACGCCGCTGATCCGTGGAGCAAATGGCAAATTGCAGGCCACGACCTGGGAGAGCGCTCTTGGTTTCATCGCGGACCGCCTCCGTTCCATTCGACAACGCCACGGACCCGACGCCAACGGCGCGTTTGGAAGTGGCGCGCTCACCAATGAAAAAGCGTACCTGCTCGGCAAGTTCGTGCGGGTCGTGCTTGGTTCGTCGCAAATCGACTACAACGGTCGCTACTGCATGGCGTCGGCTGCTGCGGGACAAAACCGCGCATACGGCATCGACCGCGGACTGCCTTTCCCGGTCAGTGACATCGCGGAGACCAAGGCGCTCCTCTTGTGGGGGTCAAACTGCGCAGAGACGATGCCTCCCATCATGCAATGGGTGCAAAAACAGCGCGAGCAGGGCGGAAAGCTCATCGTCGTCGACCCCCGGCGTACGGAGACCGCGCGCGCGGCCCATATCCACTTAGCCCTCACCCCCGGCAGCGATCTCGCGTTGGGCAATGGGCTGCTTGCGCTGGCCATCGACATGGGACTCGTCGATGCAGATTACATCGCTGAGCGCACCGTGGGCTTTGACGGCTTGCGCCGCTCCCTGGCCTCTTATGAGCCTGCGCAGGTCGAGCGCGTGACGGGCATTTCTTTGCCCACGTTGCGCGAGACCGTGCGCACGCTCGCCGCCAGCCCAAGCAGCATGATCTTGTCTGGTCGCGGACCTGAGCAACAGTCCAAAGGCACCGACACCGTCCTCACCTTCACTAATCTGATGTTGGCCTTGGGTAAGGTGGGCAAACCCTACAGCGGGTACGGCTGCCTCACCGGGCAGGGCAATGGTCAAGGCGGGCGTGAGCATGGTCAAAAGGCCGATCAGCTGCCCGGTTACCGCTACATCCTCGACCCAGCAGCGCGCGAACACATCGCTCGGCTCTGGGGCGTCACCCCAGAGTCACTCCCCACTCAGGGAAAGAGCGCGTATGAGATGCTGGACAGCATAGGTGCTGAGGGCGGACTCAAGGGGATGCTCGTGTTCGGCTCTAACTTAGTCGTGGCCTCGCCGCACGCAGACTCGATCCGAGAAAAGTTGTCTCAGCTCGAACTCTTGGTGGTATGTGACTCGTTCATCAACGAGACCGCTGAGCAAGCCCATGTCATCTTGCCCATCAAGCAGTGGGCTGAAGAAGAAGGCACGGTCACTAACTTGGAAGGTCGCGTGATCCTGCGTCGTAAGACCGCCGCGCCCCCTCAAGGCGTGCTCAGCGACACGGAGATCCTGTGTGAACTGGCGGCGCAACTGGGGTTCGGCGATCGATTTGCGTACGGGAGCAGCGAGTCCATCTTTGGTGAACTGAGGTCGGCGACCGCGGGTGGCCAGGCTGACTACAGCGGCATTACGTACCGACGTTTGGAGGAAGAGCAGGGCGTGTTCTGGCCGTGTCCGTCTCCGGACCATCCGGGTACACCTCGTCTGTTTGCTCAAAAATTTGCCTTCCCCGACGGGCGCGCGCGCTTTCACATCGTGCGTCATCGCCCCGCCGGTGAAGAACCCGACGCGCAGTATCCGCTGTACTTTACGACGGGTCGCTACAAGGAACATTACAATTCTGGAGCGCAAACGCGGCGCGTCGATCAGTTGATGGACGCAAAGCCGGAGCCACGACTGCAGATGCATCCGCGCTTGGCCGAGCGTTTGAGCGTCAGCGACGGAGGTCTGGTGCGCGTCGAAAGCCGACGCGGCGCGGTCACCTTTCGCGTGAGCGTGAGCGGCGAAATCCGGCCGGATACGTTGTTCGCGCCATTTCACTGGGGTGGGCGTGGCGCGGCCAATTTGCTCACCAATCCCGCGCTGGATCCCACCAGCCGCATGCCTGAGTTCAAGGTGTGCGCTGTGCGCGCGCAGGCAGAAGGTTAAGATTTATGGCACGCAAAAGAAGCCTCGTGATCGTTGGCAATGGCATGGCCACCTGTCGGTTCCTTGACGAGTTCGTGGCGCGCGACGCCCAGGAGATGTACGACATCACAGTGGTCGGGGACGAACCCGCCGGCGCCTACAACCGGGTGATGCTTGGCAAGGTGCTCAAGGGCGCGGAGCCGGATGCGGTCATCACTAAACCCCGCGCATGGTACGCCGAGCGCGGCATCCGCTTGGTCGCACCTGCCCGTGCGGACCGCATCGACGTTGCCGAGCGACGTGTCGTGCTCAATGACGCGGAGGCGCTCCACTATGACATTGCCATTCTCGCGACGGGCAGTCAGCCGATCATGCCGGGTATCGATGGAGTCCACAACGACAGCGGAGAGCCAAAAGAAGGCGTTTTCGTGTATCGGACCATCAATGACTGCTTGAGCATTCGGCAGTATGCGCGCCCAGGCGACAACGCGGTCGTGCTGGGTGGTGGCTTGTTGGGTTTGGAGGCAGCCAAGGCGCTCAGTGATCGTGGACTGCACGTGACGGTCATCCATTTGGGGCATGGCCTGATGAACACCCAACTCGACTTCGTGGGCGGCGAAATGCTGAGGCGACAAATGGAGCGCTGCGGCATGTTCGTGCGCGTGGGCCGCACCCTAGAGAGGGTCCTCGGGGACGAGCGCGTGCAAGGCGTCGTGCTCAACGACGGCGAGCACCTGGCCGCCGATCTCGTCGTCATGGCGTGCGGTATTCGTCCCCGCGTGGATGTGGCGCGCAACTCCAAGATCCCCATCAATAAGGGCATCCTGGTCAACGATACCCTGGCGACTCAGGTGCCAGGCATCTACGCCATCGGTGAGTGCACTGAACACGCCGGTGTTACGTACGGTCTGGTGGCGCCCGCTTGGGAACAAGCGACGGTGCTTGCGGGGTTGCTCACGGGCGCTCAACCTCAAGCCCGGTATCGAGGGTCCAAGTTGTACGCCCGACTCAAGGTCGCCGGCGTCGAAGTGGCATCGTTTGGCGTTCTCGAGCCTACCCTGGACACCGATCGCGCCATTCAAGTGATTGAGGAGCGCGACTTTGCCTACCGCAAGCTCATCCTGCGCGGGCGTCAGTTGATTGGCGCGATGTTCGTCGGCCAAGTGGGCAGCGCGGCTAGCCTGGTGCAGACGTTCGATCGAGGTGATCCTTTGCCAGAAGATCCGCTCGAGGCGTTGTGCAATCTAGTTGCAGGTGGCGCGGACAGCAGAGAGCGCACCATTTGCAACTGTTTCAAGGTCAGCGAAGCCACTATCGTGGCTTGTGTCAAAGAGGGCGCGGACAGTGTCGAGGCGGTCACCGAGCAGACCAGAGCGTGTTCGGGCTGTGGTTCGTGCAAAACGGACGTGGCGCGACTCGTGCAACTCAACGCAAAGGAGAAACTTGCCGCCAGCGCATGAGTCTCTCGGGCGAGCATGGCACCGCATGATTCGACACGGTCATTGTGGCTTGTCGTGCGTGGGGCAACGAACATGAGGGGGGCCACATGCCGCGCGTGACGAGCCAGGATTATCGCCTATTGGCCGCGTTCCGCTATGAAATGCGGAAGTTTCTGGCGTTCAGCGAGCGCGCGGCACGTGAGGCTGGGATCGAGCCCCAGCAACATCAGTTGTTGCTCTCGCTGCGCGGCCTACCTGAGGGCGTGCGACCAACGATTGGGGCAGTGGCCGAGCGCTTGTGTGTTCAACATCACACGGCGGTCGCTCTCGTCGACAAGCTAGAACAACGAGGGCTGATTTTGCGCGAACGTAACCCGGACGACAAACGCGAGGTGCTCTTACAATTGACGTCGGAAGGAGAAGCCATTCTGCGTGAGCTGTCGACGCTGCACCGCGACCAGTTGGCGGTCATAGGTCCGGCACTCGTCGACGCGCTCGAATCGCTTGTCAGAAAGCGCTAGCCCCCGCTCGTGCACCAAGAAACGTGGGACCCGGCTATACTCAGCTGCGAAATCGTGGTTAGTTGGAGAAGGCTTCCATTGACGCTGCGTTTGATCGCGAGCGCGGGCGATGTCCGTGGCTGGCCTTCGCCGAGACTTTCCCGACCTCAGTCCGGTGGAAGCCTTGCCAGTTCAGTAGACGGTGAACCACGAGCTACGAATGATATTGATTTCGTCTTAAGCCTACCGCTCGGACGCGTTGAAGCGTTCCGAGCAAGTCTGGGTTCTGAGTTTGAGATTGACACCGACATGCTTCGAGATGCGCTTCTTCACGGACGATGTGCGAACGGCTTTTATTTGCCTCTCTACGAGCGACTCAAGGCCAGTGTCTAGGC
>Ga0315910_10004044_pt1 | contig 12339 bp, 8 predicted proteins | sample EdamamesoilMG_FD_204470 | JGI IMG/M metagenome (GOLD analysis project Ga0315910, IMG submission 204470) | Garden soil microbial communities collected in Santa Monica, California, United States - Edamame soil | ecosystem: Environmental > Terrestrial > Soil > Garden | place: USA: California... | reverse complement strand
ATCTAAGCGGGAAGCCCCCCCCAAGATTAGATCTCCCTGGGAACTTGATTCCCCTGAAGGGCCGTCGAAGACTACGACGTTGATAGGCTGGGTGTGTACGGTCAGCAATGACCTCAGCTAACCAGTACTAATTGCCCGTGAGACTTGACCATATAACTTCAAGTAGTTTGGCTGTTGCTGCCAATGCGTGAAAACGCGACTGCGGTGAAGTGATGTCGTTGGAGCATTCACATGGTGAATGCGACATGGTCCAGGTCCGCAATGAACATCACGCGACTTGGGCGTCAAAGCAAAGAAACTTTTCGGATTGGGCGCGCGGCGCGGTAGTTAGACCACGCGGTGCGCTAAACAGAATTCCCTGGCGGCTATAGCGAGCGGGAACCACCCGATCCCATTTCGAACTCGGAAGTGAAAACGCTCCGCGCCGATGATAGTGTGGCAGCTGCCATGCGAGAGTAGGTCACTGCCAGGGTCCTAACAACGAAACCCCCGCCACGAGAGTGGCGGGGGTTTTGCTTTTTGCGCCTCAGGCCGCGGTGGATTCGCGCACCCTGCCGCTGCGGCGCGCCAGGATCTGCAGGTGGCCGAGTGACGAGAGCATCGCGTAGATAGCGTGCAGATAACCCCTCGCGTTGAGATCGGTCAGCGTGGTCGCATCGAGAGACCGCAGCTTCTGTTCGTCGACCGACAGCAGGCCCGAGATCTTCCGGGGCTCGTTCGTTCCCAGGCGGAATTCCAGCTGGAATGGCCGGATGAGCTCGAGCGACTCGAGGCGCGCGATGAATTCCTGAGTGGGCTGCTCGCCACCGATCAACTCGGAAAGCACGGCGAGTTTGTGCCGCAGATAAGCCGACTCTTTGCCCGCATCATCGAACAGGCGATCTCCTTCCGTGGCTTGTACCGCCGGATTCTCGAGATCGACGCAGGTGATCAGGTTCTTCGAATCAGCGCCTACCGGCGAATTGTCCGAAGTGGCCACGAAAAAAGGCTGTCGCAGGATATTGAGCGGCATCGAAAACGCGCTCCAGCGGTCGTCGCGCCAATAGAGATTCTCGCGAGGATCGACGCCGAACAACGCCACGCAAATCAGCTTGCCCGTTTCGCTGCTGCGCGTGAACGCAATCGGGTATTCGACGACCAGGCGCGGAATTTCGGCGAGCAGCACGGGGCAAAGAGTTGTCTCGCGGCACGCCAAGTAGGCGCGATCGTTGTGTACACGCAGTCCCTGATGGGCTGTGCGGTCTAGCGGAGTGAGTTTTGGCATGCGCGGATGATTGCAGATCGTGACCGCCGCGGCGCGCGCGTGATTCCAGGACTGCCCTGAATATCTCGATCGACAACTCCCTGCTGCCGGCAGCGATACGTCCATTTGACGCAACATGCCCCCTGGTGTGCGAGTCGATGCTGCGGCAAGCATGGCTATCGCGTCCGCCGAAAATGCGAAATCAGCCGCTCGGATGGGCTGAAACGCCGCCTTTTGCGGACTCCTTGAGCTTATGTTGCAGCGCAGTTGCCGGGATCTGCGGTAGCGCTAGCAAAAACTGTTGCTTTTTTGTAATGCTCAAATCGACCCATGCATGGGACGAGGGCCCTGGAATGTCCTCAGCCAATGATTAACTACTTGATGGAATTAAGAAAAGACAAGCCTTATGTCCACATCGATGTCCACAAGGCACAAAAACGTCGGCGTGGACTTTTGTACACAACCTTAATATCCTCCGCTGCAGTACGAGGGGGAGCGAGCATTGCAAATTGCTGCATTCAGCCATTCCGGCGCAGGTCTTTCGCGCCTGAGTCTGCGGTCCACGCAGATCTCCTCTTCTTTTGTCGACGTCGTCGACGTTTCACCGGTTTCGTTCTACTGCTGATCCCGGTTTCCAACTAGTTAGATAGATGTACGAGTGCGGAGGAGACATCTGATTATGAAATTCAACCCAAAGTTAACTTCTAAAGCGCTGTTCACCATCGTTGGTGGCGCAGTGCTCATCAATCCTGTGTTCGCACAGGATCAAGGGAGCGAGGAGCTCGAAGAAGTCGTCGTCACTGGTATGCGCGGCTCTTTGAAGCAGTCGATGGAGATCAAGCGTGACTCCATCGGCGTCGTCGACGCCATCACGGCGGAAGACATCGGCAAGTTCCCGGACACCAACCTTGCAGAATCGCTGCAGCGCATTCCTGGCGTGTCGATCGACCGCCAGAACGGTGAAGGTTCGCAGGTGACCGTCCGCGGCTTCGGCCCGGCGTACAACCTGGTGACCCTCAACGGCCGCACGGTCCCGACCGCCGAGGTCAACCTGTACGGCTCGCAGAGCAGCTACTCCGGCGGCCAAGGCCGCAGCTTCGACTTCTCGAACATTGCTGCCGAAGCCGTGTCGGCCCTCGAGGTCTACAAGACCGGCCAGGCTCTGCTGCCCTCGGGTGGCATCGGTGCGACCATCAACGTCAAGACGCGTCGTCCGTTCGACACGCCCGGGACGCAGGCTTCGTTCGGCGTCAAGGCACTGTCCGATACCAGCAATGAAGCTGGCAGCGACATTACGCCCGAGGCCAGCGGCTACTACAGCTGGACCAACGAAGGCGAGACCCTGGGCTTCGGCGTGTTCGGTGAGTACGCAGAGCGTGACTCTGGCGCCGCCATGGGCCAGACCAACGACTGGGTCGTGCGCACCGCCGACAACATCATGGCGAACACGGGCATCGTGCGCGCCGGTGGCGATCCTGCCAACTACGTGAACATGCCGCCCGATGGCGCCCTGTTCGCGATCCCGCAGGACAGCCGCTACGACGTCTCGGACCTGACCAGCAAGCGCATCAACGCGCAGGCCGTGTTGCAGTTCCGTCCGTCCGATTCGATGACGATGACGTTGGACTACACGTATTTCCAGAACGCCACGACGGAAATGCGCTATGAGCAGACCAACTGGTTCGCCACCCCGTTCGACCACCTGACCTTCCAGGAAGATGACGAGGGCTTCTACCACGCCATCTACATGCAGGAAAATCAGAACGGCCAGAAGGACATGGGCTTCGAGCAGACGAATCGCGGTCAGAAAGATGACTTCAATTCGGTCGGCTTCAACTTCGAGTGGGCGGTAACGGATACCGGCACCCTGAAGTTCGATCTCCATTCCGACACCGCCAAGTCCCGCCCGGACAACCCGCTGGGTCATTCGGCCACGTTCGTCGCGATCGCTACCCCGATCATTGCCCAGCACGAAGTGTCCTGGGATAACGGCGACGGCTTCCCGGTCCAGCAGTACGACTTCGACGACGAAGTCAAGGGCAACGACAACGGCGTGATCGACGTGGGCGATCTGGGCACGCAGGTTGCGCGCTCCTCCACGCAGCTCCAGGACATGGACGTGGATGAGTTCGATCTGCGCTACTCGATCAAGTCGGAGAAGAGCACCTTCGACTTCGGCGCGAACTATCGCAAGACGCAGGTGACCGTCGTCGGCGTCACGACGCAGCAGGATCTCGGCTCGTGGGGTATCTCGAACCCGCGCGACGTCGAAACCTTCGCGCCGGGCGTGATGGAAGCCTTCTGTATGTCCTGCCGCTTTGACGACTATCCGGTCGGCGATGCGCAGGTCGCGTTCCGTGGCGATGCCACCGACCTGTTCGGACCGCTGTCTGCGGCCTATCCGGGCAACTCCGTCAGCATCGCTGCCAACGGCAACCAGGTCGACGAAGACATCATGGCGCTGTACGCACAGTTCGGCTTGCAGAGCGAACTGCTGGGTCGCAACGTCAGCATCACCGGCGGCCTCCGCTACGAGAAGACTGAAGTCGATGCGACTGCCGCGCAGGCGGTGCCGAGCCAGATCCGCTGGACGGCTGACAACGACTTCGTGATCGACTACAGCGGAAGCGCTGCGGCCGTTGCCGGCAGCGGCAGCTACAACCACCTCCTGCCGAACATCGACATCAAGATGGACGTCACGGACAAGGTCGTGGCGCGCATGTCGTACAGCGAGACCATCGGTCGCGTTCCGTACGCCAACCTCTTCGCTTCGACGACGGCTGGCGCTCCGAACAACCCGACGATCCTCGGCGGTCAGACGGGCGGCTCCTCGCAGGATCCGGGCCTGCTGCCGCTCGAGTCGCAGAACTTCGACGTGTCGGTTGAGTGGTACTACGGTGACGACAGCTACGTGTCGGTGGGCTTCTTCGACAAGACCGTGAAGAACTTCCTCGGCACCGGCGTGTTCACCCGTCCGCTGTTCGGCCTGCTTGACCCGACTTCGGGCGCCTCGGGCACCCGCTCGGGCACGGCCATCGACATCATCGATGACCTCGGCGTCGATCGTTCGCCTGCCAACCTCTTCACCCTGGTCGCACTGTTCCAGGAAGAGGGCAACTGGACGGACGCGCAGGCGGAGTTCGAGGCCAACCTCGATTCCAACGGCGTTCTGCCGCAGAGCTACGTTGACTTGATCCTCGGCCGCAACGACATCGTGGGCATTGCCGGTGAAGATCCGGAAATGCAGTTCCGCGTGACGCAGCCGGTCAACACCGACGAAGGCAACATCAATGGTTGGGAGTTCGCGTGGCAGCACTTCTTCGGTGGAAGTGGCTTCGGCGCGGCGGCCAGCTACACGATGGTCAATGGCGACGTCGATGCTGATCCGAACCAGGATCCGAACCAGAACCAGTTCGCGCTGGTTGGTCTCTCGGATTCGGCCAACGTGACCCTGATGTACGAGAAGTTCGGCGTTTCCGCCCGCCTCGCGTACAACTGGCGCGATGACTTCCTGAGCGGCACGAACCAGGGCGGCAGCCGCAGCCCGCAGTTCACGGAAGCCTATGGCCAGTTCGACTTCAGCGTGTCGTATGACATCAATGATCACATCCAGGTGCAGTTCGAAGGCATCAACCTGACGGGTGAAGATCATCGTGAGTACCGCCGTTACGAAGGCATGACGATCTGGGCGTATGAACTCGCCCCGCGTTACGCCCTCGGCGCGCGCTACAAGTTCTGAGCCTCTGGCAGGGTGCTGGAGGGAAACCTCCGGCACCCCGCCTGTTCGGACCAGGGAAGGCCCGGACCGAGTCTCTCGAACAAGGAACGCTTAATATGGGAAAGCCGCTCTTCGGAGCGGCTTTTCCTTTTCTCGAAACGGAAGAAATAGACGATGACCAGGAACGTATTGCTCGACAACGTCACCCACAAGGACCTGAAGGTCCGGACCGGCTACTCCGCGGAGTTCGGCGACGCCACCAACAGCGTCCTCATCTTCCCCACGGAATTCGTCCACGTGCAGCGCGAATATCCGATCCTTTTCCGCAAGGACCCCAATGGCCAGATGCAGGCCGTCGCACTGCTTGGTTTCGACCGGGACGAGAACCTCTTCCTTCAGGGCAACAGCTGGAATGCCCGCTACGTGCCGGCCATCCAGGCCCGCGGACCCTTCCTGATCGGTTTCCGGCAGAACGAGGCCGGTGAGACCGTCAACGAATTGGCGACCCACATCGACATGGATCACCCGCGCGTCAGCCGTGACGTCGGTGAACCCATCTTCAAGAGCCAGGGCGGGAATTCGCCCTACCTGGAGCGCGCCAACCGGATGCTGCAGATCATTCATCGCGGCATGGGGGCCGCCGCACCGATGTTCGCGGCCTTCGAAGAAGCAGGCCTGCTCGAACCGCGTGAGATAGAGCTCCAGCTCGACGAACGCACCAAGTACCAGGTGCCCGGATTCCTGACGATCAGCGAGGCGAAGCTTGCCGCGCTCGATGGCGTGCAACTCGAGAAGCTCAACAGGACGGGCTTCCTGCATTTCGCTCTGTTCGCGCTGGCTTCACTGGGCAACTTCAACTGGCTGATCGAGCTCAAGAACCGCAAGCGAGCGGGACGGGCATGACCCGGGACGTGGCGAGCGCCCACAAGCGCTAGGATTGCGCCCGTGGTGCAGTCAGCGAAAAAAGTGCGGGTGATCGAGGGCGTCGCGCCCGACGCCGTGCCCTGGGACGAGCTCATGGCTGCCGAGCAGCCGGCGCTGTTCAAGGGGCTGGTGCGTCACTGGCCGCTGGCACGAACCTCCTCGCCACAGGAGGCCGCAGCCCTCCTCGAGTCCTTCTACAAGGGGCGTCCCGTGGTCGCGTTCGTCGCGCGACCGGAGCTCAAGGGGCGCTTCACCTATACCCCCGACGCCAAGCGGCTGGATTTCCAGTCCGAGCGTGGATCGCTCGATGACTACCTGGGCCGTGTCCTGGGCCATCTGGGCGACGCGAATGCGCCCTCGATATACATCGGCTCGACCGACGTGGACGTATTTCTGCCGGGCTTCCGCGCCGAGAACGACCTGGTCCTCAACCACCCGATGTTCGCGGCAAACCCGCCCATGGTCGGTGCGTGGATCGGCAATCGCACCGTGGCGCTCGCGCATCACGACATGTCGCACAACGTCGCCTGCGTCACCGTGGGTCGCCGGCGTTTCACGCTGTTTCCACCAGAGCAGATCGAGAACCTGTATCCGGGACCCCTCGAGCCCACGCCGGGCGGCCAGGTCGTGACCATGGCCGATATCAATGCTCCGGATTTCGAACGCTTCCCCAAGCTGCGCGAGGCGCTCGCAGCCGCGCAGGTGGCGGAGATGGAGCCGGGTGATGCGCTGTTCTACCCGGCGATGTGGTGGCACCAGGTCGAGGCCCTGGAGGCCTTCAACGTGATGATCAACTACTGGTGGAACACCACGCCGCGCTTCATGGACACGCCGCAGAACACACTGCTGCATGCCTTGCTCAGCCTGCGCGATCGCCCCGACCAGGAAAAGCGCGCCTGGCGCGCGATGTTCGAGTACTACGTTTTCGGCCCGTCGGGCAAGGCGGCGGCGCATCTGCCCGAAGGTGCGCGCGGCAACCTCGCGCCGCTGGACGAAGACATGGCGCGACGGCTGCGGGCACAGCTGCTCCAGCGCCTCAATCGCTGACGGAGTACGGATTGCAAAAGATCAGACGCGTCGTAATCGCCGGTGGCGGCACCGCGGGCTGGACCGCGGCCGCGGCACTCGCCCAGCAGCTGGGCCCGTTGCTCGACCTCACGCTGGTGGAGTCCGAGGAAATCGGTACCGTCGGAGTGGGCGAGGCGACCATCCCGACCATCCGCACCTTCCACGCGCTGCTCGGCCTCGATGAGCGCGAGTTCATGCGCGCCACGCAGGCGAGCTTCAAGCTCGGCATCGGATTCGACGACTGGGCGAAACTCGGCGATCGCTACATCCACGCCTTCGGCTCCATCGGCAAGTCGACGTGGATGGGCGGTTTCCACAACATGTGGCTGCAAGCCAGGGCATCCGGATTCGGCGACGAGCTCGGCGACTACTGCCTCGAGTACCAGGCGTCGATGGCCGGAAAATTCGTCATCTCCGACCAGGCGCCGATGAACTACGCGTTCCACTTCGACGCAGGGCTGTACGCCCGCTACCTGCGCTCAAAGTACGAGCCGAAGGGCGTCAAGCGTGTCGAAGGCAAGATCTCCAGCGTCGAACAGAACAGCGAGAACGGCCACGTCAGCGCGCTGCTGATGGAAGACGGCCGCCGCGTCGAAGGCGACCTGTTCATCGACTGCACGGGTTTTCGCGGCCTGCTGATCGAGCAGACGCTCAAGGCGGGTTACGAAGACTGGCGCCAGTGGCTGCCGACGGATTCCGCGCTGGCCGTGCAGAGCGGCTCCACCGATCGCATCCTGCCGTACACGCGCTCGATGGCGCGTAGCGCCGGCTGGCAGTGGCGCATTCCCCTGCAGCATCGCGTCGGCAACGGCCTGGTGTATTGCAGCGCGCACATCACCGAAGAGGCCGCGCGCGCCGAACTGCTCGCGAATCTCAAGGGCCCGCCGCTGTTCGAACCGCGGCTGATCCGCTACGTCACCGGCCGGCGTCGCAAGGCCTGGGACAAGAACGTCATTGCGCTCGGGCTCGCCAGCGGCTTCCTCGAGCCACTTGAAAGCACCAGCATCCATCTTATCCAGGTGGGAGTGTCGCGGCTGATCAAGTTGTTCCCGTTCGGCGGCGAATTCGAAGCGCTCAGCGCGCGCTTCAATGCGCAGTCAGCGCTCGAGCTCGAGAACATCCGCGACTTCATCATCATGCATTACAAGCTCACCGAGCGTGACGACACGCCGTTCTGGCGCCAGTGTCGCGACATGAGCATCCCGGATTCACTCGCCCAGCGGCTCGCATTGTTCCGCGAGAGCGCGTACGCCTACCAGACCTCCGACGACCTGTTCAGCGTCGACTCGTGGGTGTTCGTGATGATCGGCCAGCGGCTGATGCCGCGGCAGTATCATCACCTGGGCGCGATGCTCGGCGAGCAGCGCATGCGCAAGGCGCTGGAAAACCTGAAGCGCACGATCGCGCAGGGTGTCTCCGGCATGCCGATGCACAAGGAATTCCTGCAGCGTTATTGTCCGGCGGACAGGCCGGATTGAGGGGTCGAGAAATGTCAGAGCAGACGGTCAAGAAAGTCGTGATCGCGGGGGGCGGGACCTCCGGCTGGTGTGCAGCGGCGGCGCTCTCGCAGCAGCTGGGTTCGCTGGTGGACATCACGCTGATCGAATCCGAGGAGATCGGCACGGTCGGCGTCGGTGAAGCCACGTTCCCCACCGTGCGCACTTTCCACAAGATCCTCGATCTCGACGAGCGCGAGTTCCTGGGCGTGACGCGCGGCTCCATCAAGCTCGGCATCTCCTTCGAGAACTGGGCGCGCCTCGGCGACCGCTACATTCATTCCTTCGGGCAGATCGGCAAGGGCAGCTGGCTCGGCGATTTCCACCACCTGTGGCTGGCCGCGCAGGATGCCGGTTTCGGCGACGATGTCGGTGACTACTGCCTCGAACACAAGGCGGCGCGTGAACACAAGTTCTTCACCTCGCCCGAGTCGAAGATCAACTACGCCTATCACTTCGACGCCACGCTGTACGCGCGCTACCTGCGCAAGCGCAGCGAGGCCCGCGGCGTCAAACGCGTCGAGGGCAAGATCGGCAAGGTCGTGCAGCATCCCGAGTCGGGATTCATCGAGGCCGTAGTCATGGAGTCCGGCCAGCGGATCGAAGGGGACCTGTTCATCGACTGCACGGGATTCCGGGGCGTGCTGATCGAGCAGACGCTCAAGGCGGGCTACGAGGACTGGAGCCAGTGGCTGCGCAACGACAGCGCGCTCGCGCTGCAGACCGACTATCCACTCGACAACATCCCGCCGTACACGCGCGCCATCGCGCACCAGTCGGGCTGGCAATGGAAGATTCCGCTGCAGCACCGGCAGGGCACGGGGCACGTCTACTCGAGCGCGTACACCACGGATGACGAAGCCCGCAAGGTGCTGATGGACAACCTCGAGGGCAACATCCGCGTCGAGCTGCGCCTGCTGAAGTTCAAGACCGGCCGGCGCAAGAGCGCCTGGGTGAAGAACTGCGTGGCCATCGGCCTGTCCGGCGGTTTCGTCGAGCCGCTGGAATCGACCAGCATCCACCTGATCCAGGCCGGCATCACGCGGCTGCTACGGCTGTTCCCGATCAGCGGCTGCAGCGAGTCACTGCAGAAGCAGTACAACCAGGAGTCGCGCACCGAGTACGAGCGAATCCGCGATTTCATCGTGTTGCACTACAAGGCCACCGAACGCGACGACACGCCGTACTGGCGCGACTGCCGCGACATGGCGGTCCCGGACTCGCTGGCGCATCGCCTCGAGTTGTTCCGCGAAACCGGCATGATCTTTCCGGATGCCGCGGACGTGTTCCGCGTCGACTCGTGGATGCAGGTGCTGGTGGGCCAGCGCAAGGCGGCCAACGCCTATCACTACCTCGGGCGCATGCCGGGCGAAGAGAAACTGCGCACCATGCTGTCGACGCTGCGCGAGAACATCGCTACGCACGTCACCAAGATGCCGACCCACAAGCAGTTCCTCGACAGCTACTGCCTGATCCCCGACGACCGGCTCAAGACCACCGACGCGAAGTAGCGCCGGTGGGTTCGCGGCCCGGCGCGCAAGCGCGGGGCCGTGCCGGGCCGCCTAGGCGGCGATGGCGTCGTAGACCACCACTTTTTCCCACAGGTGGGAGCAGTCCTCGACGAACTTCTTGTGCACGGGGTGATCCTGGTAGGCCTTCTGTCCCGCCAGGTCGTCGAAGAACAGCATTTCCGACGCGCTGTAGCTGTTGTCCACCACCTCGCGCTTCTCGGTGCTCGCCGGCACGCCGAAGTGCGCACCGCGCACCGTCTCGATCTTGGTCAACGTGCGCAGCCCTGCCAGCAAGCGGCCGAGATCTTCCTTCGAATCCGGATTCTTGAGCCAGAAGAACACGTGGTGGACCAGCTTGGGATAGTTGCTCACGGCTGCGGGTGCTCCGGCATTGGCTGAGGCCGTGGCGCCCACGGTGGCGGCGGCGGCGATGAAGGTGCGACGCGTAGTATTCATGCGGACAACTCGGATGTCAGTGCGGATAGCGGCGCCGCGAGTTTTTCATAAGCCGTCTCGAGCGCGCGGCGGAAGCGCTCGTCGGCCAGCAGCGCGGGCGGCAGCACCGCTTCGCAGGCCGCGAAGCGTGAGACGTCGGCGCGAGCCTCCCCCGTGCACGCCGCGCCCAGCTGTACCAGGCGTGCGGCATCGGGATCGACGATGGCCACGCCGGCCTTGGCCTGGCGCGCGATGAAACGCATCCACGCGGCAATGGGCATGGCCAGGCGATGCACCGGTCGGCCCGCGCGCAGCGCTTCTTCGATGGTCACCGTGAGGCGCACCGGCAGCTTCTTCGAGCCGTCCCAGGCGATCTGCGACAACAGGTGGCGGATGCCGGGATTGCGGAATCGCGCCAGCACGGCGGAGATGTAGTGCTCGACGTCGAAGCCCGGAGGATTGCCGAGACTCGGCGCCAGGTCTTCGATCATCAGCTTCTCGACGAATTGTGCGAGTTGTTCGTCGCGCATGGCGTCGGCCACCGACTCGTGGCCGCGCAGCAAGCCGATATACGTCAGCGTCGAATGCGGCCCGTTGACCAGGCGCAGCTTGGCGCGATCGTAGACACCCACATCCTTGGCGAGCGTCACTCCCACTGATTGCCAGTCGGCATCGCGCATTGGCGCGAGATCCTCGACCACCCACTGCGTGAACGGCTCACGCTGGATGGGCCACTGGTCGATGAGTCCGGTCAGCTCCTGCGAGCGCTTGCGCAGCGCGTCGTCGGTGGCCGGCGTGATGCTGTCGACCATGGTGCGCGGGCAGACGACTTCGCTTTCGATCCAGCGCGCCAGGTCGCCACCGCGTGCTGCGGCGAATGCGACCAGCGCGCGATGCAGGACCACGCCATTCTGCGGCAGGTTGTCGCAGCTCAGCACCGTGAACGGCGGCACGCCGGCGGCGCGACGGCGCGCCAGTGCCTCGACCAGCCAGCCGATGGTGCTGCGCGGTCCCGCTCCATTCGAGCCTTGGGGATGCGCGAGGTCGTGCACGATGTCCGCGTTGGCAAGATCGAGCTGGTTCTTCGCATCCAGGCAGTAGCCCTTCTCCGTCACGGTCAGCGACACGATGCGCGTGTCGCGTGCCGTGAGCCGTGCGAACGCCGCGTCGGCATCGGTGGCACCGACCAGCAGCTCACGGATCGCGCCGATGACGCGGGCTCGCGGCGCGGCGCCGAGCTCGATCAACGTGTACAGCCCCTGTTGATCCGCCAGGGCGTCGCGCAGGCCCGTGCTCTTGAGCGACAGCGCGCTGATCGCCCAGCGCTTGTCGGAGTGCAACAGCGTGTCGACATAGTAGGCCTGGTGCGCGCGATGAAAGGCGCCAGGCCCGATGTGAACGATGCCGAAGCGCGTCGCTCCTCGATCGTAAGTCGGCAGAATCGTGCCCGAGCGTGCGGCATGCAGGCTCGCCTCGGTGAGGCGCGTCGGACTCATCAAACCCTCGTTCGTTAATGATTGTGGCGCGGCGTTTTCTTCGCCACGCCGCGATATTTGACCGCCATTTCCATGACGGCCCCGGTATCGAGCTGTCCCACGGTATTGCGGTAGATCTCCTGCCACGGCGTCGCGTTCTCCGGCACCGGCGGCAGCCCGTCTTTCTTGCGTCGCGCAATTTCCTCGTCGGCGACCAGCATGTTGCAGGTCCCCGCGGCCAGGTCGATGCGGATCCGATCCCCGGTGCGCAGCCAGGCGAGTCCGCCTCCCGCGGCGCTTTCCGGTGAACAATTGAGAATCGAAGGACTGTCCGAGGTTCCCGACTGGCGACCGTCACCGAGCGTCGGCAGGCTGGTGATGCCGCGTTTGATCAACGCGTCCGGCGGCTGCATGTTCACGACCTCGGCGGAGCCGGGCCAGCCCAGCGGGCCCGACCCGCGGATGACCA
>Ga0315910_10004043_pt1 | contig 12339 bp, 13 predicted proteins | sample EdamamesoilMG_FD_204470 | JGI IMG/M metagenome (GOLD analysis project Ga0315910, IMG submission 204470) | Garden soil microbial communities collected in Santa Monica, California, United States - Edamame soil | ecosystem: Environmental > Terrestrial > Soil > Garden | place: USA: California... | reverse complement strand
TCCATCGCCTACGTCGCCGACATCACGCCGCCTGAACAGCGCGCCAGGCGCTTCGGCATGCTGGGCGCGATGTTCGGCCTCGGGTTCATCCTCGGCCCGGTGATGGGCGGGTTGCTGGGCGCGATCGACCTGCGCCTGCCGTTCTTTGCCGCGGGCAGCCTGGCGCTGCTCAACCTGCTCTACGGCTATTTCGTGCTGCCCGAGTCGCTGCCGCCGGCGCGGCGCCGCGCAATTTCGCTCAAGTCCGCCAACCCGGTGAGCTCGCTGCGCGGCCTGGCGCAGATGAAGGGCGCGGGCCTGCTGGTCGGCGTGATCGCCTGCAGCGGCCTCGCCCAGTTCGTGCTCTACACCACCTGGGTGCTGTACACGACCTTCAAGTTCGGCTGGGGGCCCCAGGAAAACGGCTGGTCGCTGGCGGCCGTGGGCATCGTGTCGGCGCTTGCACAGGGCGTGCTGATGGGACGCCTGTTGCGGTTGTTCAGCCCGCGGCGACTGGCGGTGATGGGACTGCTGTCCTCGACGCTGAGCTTCATTGGCTGGGGCGCCGCAACCGAGGGCTGGATGATCTTCGCCATCATCTTCGCCAACCTGCTCGGCGCCACCGTGTCGGCATCCATCCAGAGCATCATTTCGGGCGCAGTGGACGCGCGCCGGCAGGGCCAGGCGATGGGCGCGGTGGGCGGCCTGAACAGCCTGATGTCGGTGATTGCCCCGGTGCTGGGCGCACCGCTATTGCAGGCGGTGTCGCACCTGCCGCAGGGGGACTGGCGCATCGGCGCGCCGTTCTTCTTCTGCGCCGCGCTGCAGGCGCTCGCGCTGGCGCTCGCGGTGGGTCATTTCCGCCGCGAGCGCGCAGCGCGTTCAGCGCCGGTCTGAAGGACTACTTCAGCTCGATCTTGTTGGTGACGGCCCTGACGCCCGGGACTTCGCGCGCAAGGCCTTCGGCGCGCTGACGCTCATCCGGGCTGCGCGCGTAGCCTGCGAGCTGTACGCGGCCCTTGAACGTATCCACCTTGATGTCAATGGCGCTGACGGTCTTGTCGTTCAGCAACGCGGTTTTCACCTTGGTGGTGATCACGCTGTCGTCGATGAACTCGCCGGTGCTTTCCTGCGTCGCCGTTCCGGCGCAGCCGGCCAGCGCGATCGCAAGCACGGCGGGCATCGCGAATGCAGAAACAGACTTCAAGCGTTTTTTCATGGCTCATCTCCGTGTGTGAACTGACAGAGATTCGACCCCCGCGTGTTGCGGAAATTCCGCGCGTATTGTTGCCTGTGCCCGACGTGTTTTTTTGGCGACGCGCCCGGCGCGCGCGCTATGCGCGCTGCAGGAATTCAAGCAGGCGCCGCGTTACTTCGGCGGGCTGCTCCTGCTGCACCCAGTGGCCCGCGCCGGGGACGAAATGGCAGCCGCGGTCGAGCGCGAACACGCGCTGCATCGCCGCCAGCGCGCCGGGCCGCTGATAGGGACCCCAGTCGCTCGCTCCTGCGATGAAGCAGGCCGGGACCTTGATCGCGCGGCCGGCGTGCGCGGCGAGCTCGCCGTTGAACCGGCCGCTGGTGCCGCAGCGGTACCACTGCAGCCCGCCCTGGAAGCCGGTGCACTCGTATTCGGCACTGTAGACGCGCATTTCCGGTTCGGAAAGCCATGCACATGGCGAATCCGGCTGGTATGGAGCGACCGTCTGCGCCATGGTCTGGTCGATGTCCATGATGTAGTAAGTGGGCATCTTCGCCAGTTCGCCTGCGCTCCACGAGGCGAGTTCGTACGGGCGGTTTTCCGCCCAGTCCGCGCTCTTGACGTGGTAGTAGGCGCGCAGGAAGGCGTGCAGTCCCTGCGCGCAGTTGCGCATGTCGGCGTCGGCTGCGCGCGTCGAGTAGTACCACTGGTAGTGCTTGCGCGGGCGCGGCAGCGCGGCAAGTGCCGCGTGCACGGGGTCGGGCGGCGCTATTGCAGTCGACGGAGCACCTGCAAACGGAGCGCTCATCAGCGCGACGGATTTGAAGATTTCCGGGTGCAGAAGCGCGCACCAGGCCGCGACCGGCGAGCCGAAGTCGTGACCAATCACCGATGCAACGGAATTTATGCCAAGAATTTTCAGAAGTTGAACGGCGTCACGAACGAGATTGGTAAGGCGGAACGAGGCCAGATCTCCGTCGTAGGCGGCATCCCACCCGGTCGTCCGGCCGTAGCCGCGCTGGTCGGGCGCGATGACGCGGTAGCCCGCGTCGGCGAGCGGCACCATGACCTTGCGCCAGGAGTAGGCCAGTTCCGGAAATCCATGCAGCAGCAGCAGCGCCGGGCGATTTTCGTCCCCCGCTTCCAGCAGGTGCATCTCGAGGCCGTTCACGCCCGAAACCTGGCGCGAGCGGATTCCGGGGGAAAGCGGCAGCGGGGATCGCCGGGCCAAAGTCAGCGGTAACGCTTTCGTGCCAGCGCCGCACCCGCGGCGAGCGCCCTGAGCTTCGCCGCCGCGATCTCGCGGCTCATCGGCGCCATGCCGCAGTTGGTGCAGGGGAACAGGTGTTTTTTTGGGACGTACTTGAGCGCGTTGCGGATGGTGGCGAAGACTTCCTGCGGCGTCTCAATCCGGTCGCTTGCCACGTCGATCACGCCGACCAGCACGTCCTTGCCCTTGAGCAGCTTCATCAGCTCGGCGGGCACCTTCGAGTGTATGCATTCCAGCGACACCTGGTCGAGCCTGCTCTTGGCCAGCGCGGGGAAAATCTCTTCGTACTGGCGCCACTCCTCGCCGAGCGTCTCCTTCCAGTCGAGGTTGGCCTTGATGCCATAGCCGTAGCAGATGTGCACACAGGTCTTGACCTTCTTCAGTCCCTTGATCGCGACGTGCAGCGCATCGATGCCCCACTTGGTGACGTCCGCCATGAAGACGTTGAACGCCGGCTCATCGAACTGGATCACGTCGACGCCGTCCTTCTCCAGCGCGCGTGCCTCCTGGTTGAGCAGCTCGGCAAAGGCCATCGCGAGTTTCACCTTGTCGCCGTAGTGCCGGTCGGCGAGGGTGTCGACGATGGTCATCGGGCCGGGCATGGTGATCTTGAGTTTCTTCTTCGTGTGGGCGCGCGCAATCCTGGCTTCGATCTGGTGCACGCGCCCCTTGAGCTTCAGCGGTCCCACCACGACCGGCACCATCGCGTCGTAGCGGTTGTTGCGGATGCCCATCTTTACCTTGTGCTCGAAATCGATGCCCTCGACGAATTCCAGGAAACCGTGCACGAAGTGCTGGCGCGACTGCTCGCCGTCGGTGACGATGTCGATGCCGGCGTCCTCCTGCTCCTTCAGCCACAGCAGCGTGGCGTCGCGCTTGGCCTTCTCCAGTTCGATGCCCTGGGCGCGCCAGGCCGGCCAGAGCTTGTCGGTTTCGGCGAGCCACCCCGGCTTGGGCAGGCTGCCTGCAATCGTGGTCTCGAACATGTCTCCCCCTAACTCCTGCCGCTGCGCGGGCCGGCGAAGAACCAGATGATCAGGCCCAGCAGCGGCAGCAGCAGCACCACGAGGATCCAGACCAGCTTCTTGCCGTTCGACGCGCTGCTCTGCGAGATGTTGATGATGGCCCAGATGTCCCCGGCGAGGACCAGCAGGCCCCACAGGCCGTTGTAGCCGATATTCATGATGGAATTCCCCGGTCGTCGTCTGATGGAAGGGTCTTGGCTGACGGCGGCATGATAACCGGGCTATCGGCCGGGCATTGAACCCCGGCCGCCGGCTGTCGCAAAATGCGGTCTCTCGTGGAAATACGCATCGACGACCTGCGGGGCCCTGAGATCGCGCGCCTGTTGGAAGAGCATCTGCGCAACATGCGCCAGCTCTCTCCGCCCGAAAGCGTCCATGCGCTCGACCTGGAGCGGCTGCGCAGGCCGGAGATCACGTTCTGGACCGCGTGGCAGGGCGCCGAGTTGCTGGGTTGTTGCGCCCTGAAGGAACTCGATGCCCGCCACGGCGAGGTCAAATCCATGCGTACCGCCTCCGCGCACCTGCGCAAAGGCGTCGCGTCCGGACTCCTGCGGCACCTATTGGAGGAAGCGGTGCGGCGTTCGTACCGGCGGCTGAGCCTGGAGACCGGGTCGATGGCGGCTTTCGCGCCGGCGCGCAACCTCTACACCCGCTTCGGGTTTCTTCCCTGCGGGCCGTTTGCGGATTACACCGACGATCCGAATAGCGCGTACATGACCAGGGAACTCCGCTAGCGCAGGCTGAGCGTCTCGCGCTTCCACGCCGGATCCTGCCAGCGCTGGAAGGCGCCGAGGACGCTCGGGTCGCTCGCCTGCCGGACGGGCAACAGGCTGTCGAGGCGCAGGAGTTCGAAATTGCGCCGGTATTTGCCTTCGCCGGAGGCTTCGCGCGCGACGAGGATCTGCGCGCCGCCCGGCACCCAGCCGGCGAATTCAGCGTAGCCGACGTCGGGCACGATGGCGGCGGGCGGCAGCACGCGCACGCCCCACTGGCCGCCGGCTTTGCGGAACACCCACATCTCGCGCCAGGCGTCGGTTGGCTGAACGGCGAGCGCGAGCGCCGTGCCTTCGCGGTTCAAGGTGGCGGAGCCGGTCCAGACCAGTCCGTAGGTGCAGCGCCTCGCGAGCGGGCGCCGCTCGCCGTTCTTCGCGTCCACCAGCAGGATGCAGGTCTCGCCGGGTTCGCCAGGCTGCGCGACGACGTATGGGCGCGCGGCGTCCTTTTTTTCCGGTGCAGAGGGAGCCGGAATCGCGGCCCAGCGCGAAGCGTTCACGCGCATGGCGGCCTGGCTGTAGCTGCGTGCGTCGTCGTCGGTGAGTTCGGCCTTGTTGACGAGCGCGAACTCGGCCAGCGCGCGCTGCGCCGCGGCGCTTGCCTCAGCGCCGCGGTTTTCGCTGCGTGCGCGCTGGTAGGCGAGGCTGCTCCAGAGGGCGGCGCGGCGCATCAGCACGCGATTATTGAGGTAAGGAGGCAACTCCCTGGTGTCCACGCGGTCGAGCACGCCGGCTTTCCACTCGTCCACGCGCAGGCGCTCCTGTGGGCGCAGCGCGCCGTCCGCGCAGTCCGGACGCGTGAGCGCGAGCGCCGCGCGGGCGCGCTGCTCGGGCGAGGAGTTCATCGCCAGCACGCGGCGGAAAGCCTCGCCGTCATAACAGACGTGCACGCGGCCGTCGCGTTCGTGGCTGGTGAAGACGAGGCCGTAGCGCGCCGCCACGTCGAGGTGCGCGGACAGGTCCGCTTGCGCCGCCTTGCTTTGCAGGTTGCCGGCGGAAGCGCGCAGCGCGAGCCGTTCGGCGAAAGTGCCCAGGGCGTCCAGCGCCTGGATGCCGTCCTCGCCCTTGAGCACGTCGGCGGGCACCACCTGCACGTAGGCGGCGGCGAAGCCGATGCCGAGCGCCTCCGAACCCGGCACAGTCCGCAGGTGGCGCAGGATCGCCAGCAGCTCCGGCGCCTCCTCGGGCGTCATCGCGAGGCGGCGCACCTGGCTCGCGCGCACGAAGCCGCCGCGCTCGCGCCGGTAGTCGTAGACCTGCAGGTAGTCCATGCGTTCGCCGCGCACTTCCAGCGCTTCGCCCTGCGTGAGCACCGCGTGCGGTTTGCCGGAATCGCGCGGCGCGGCGCGCAGGGGCGCGTGGTCCTGGACGACGATGGCGATACCCGGAGCGCTTGTGGCGGCAAGCGGGGAAATGAAAAACAGAAAGAAAATGGAAAATAAAATTCCACGCCGCGGGTTCATTTCTTCTGCCCGCCGAGCAGCGCCGCGCCGATGAAGCCGTTGTCCGAGGGCGGCGGCGCGATGATCACCTGGATCTTGTCCGAGAGCTTGTCGGCCAGCGTCTTCTGGATCAGCAGCGGGTGCGCGGTCACCAGCGCGCCTTCGCGCGCCATCTGCTCGGCGTTGGCCTTGCCCACCTTTTCCAGCCGGTAGACTTCGGCGTCGGCCAGCTTCTGCCTGGCGTCGGCTTCGCCGCTCGCTTCGATCTTGCGCGCCTGCGCGCTGCCCTCGGCGGTGCGGATGCGCGAGACCTTGTCGGCCTCGGCTTCCAGCTGGCGCTGCTCGATCTGGCGCTGCTTGAAGGGAATCACGTGCTTCATCGCCTCGTCCTGCGCGCGTGCCGCTATGACCTGCGCCTGGCCGGCGGCTTCGGCGGCTTTCTCGCGGCGCACTTTCTCGGCCTCGCCTTCCAGCGCCGTTTCCTTGACGCGCTTTTCCTTCAGTTCCAGCGTGTAGCGCATCTTTGCCGTCGCCAGCTCCTCGGCGAGCAGCCCGTCCATGCCGCGCCGGTAGTCGGCGGGCAGGTCGACCTTGCCGATCAGCACGCTGCGCAGCGCGATGCCGTCGGCGGCGAGCTTGCCGTTGAGTTCGGACTCGATCGCCTGCTGGATCTCCACGCGCTTGGTGGAGAAAATCTCGCGCACCGTATAGCGCGCGAACACTTTGTAGATCACGCCCCGCACCGCGGGCTCCACCACCTCGCCGCCGATGTCCTCGGGCAGCGTCAGGGACGCCGCGCGCAGCTTCGCCGGATCGAGCGCATAGCGCACCGCCAGGTCGACGCCCAGCGACAGGCCTTCCAGCGACTGCAGCGGCGCCGCGCCGTCGGCGCGCGCGATCTGCGCCGGCCGGTAGCTGCGGTCGCGCATCGAAAACACGCGCATCTCGTGCAGGCCGGGCAGCACCAGCACCCCGCCGTCCTGCCATTCGCTGACTTCGCCCGTGAACTTGTTGACGCGCACGCCGATTTCGCCCCGGCCGACGCTCTGCATCGGCGGGTGGCTGAAAAGCAGGAAGCCCGCAGTACCGATCACGCCCAGCAGCACGAGCGGTACGAGCGCAGCCCTCGCGGCGGCCGGAAATGCGGCGGCGATCGCGCGTGCGGGTTGGGCCAGGGCCTTCAGACGTTGCAACACGGTGTTCTCCTCTCCTAATGGGTAGCCGATGACCGGCCATACCATTAGGAACGCAGAACAGGGCGCGCGGCTGAGCGGGCGCTGCAAAGGTGCCGATCAATTCTGGCGATAAAATGAAAAAATGCTGGAGCTCAGACCGACTTGCGAACACTGCAACCGCCCGCTACTGCCGGAATCGGCGGAGGCCTGGATTTGCTCTTTCGAGTGCACGTTCTGCGGCGATTGCGTGGAGAACGTCCTGAAGAACGTCTGTCCGAACTGCGGCGGCGGCTTCATGCCGCGGCCGGTGCGGCCCGCGGTCAACCGCAAGGGTGAGAACTATCTCGGCAAGTATCCCGCGAGCGCCAAGGCAAAGCACCGGCCGGTGGATGCCGAGGCGCACGCCAGGCTGGTCGCAAATCTGCGGGGCGTTCCGCCAGAGAAGCGGTGACGGGGGAGGGGTCATGGCGGCGGTGATCAAGCGATACGACTTCGGCGCGACGCATGCGGCTTTGCGCCGCTACGTGGACGCGGATCTGCTTGCGGGCGTGTCCTCGGCGGTGCTGGTCGGACGCGATCTCGTGGACCTGCACTGCACGGGTTACGCGGATCGCGAGGCGAAGGTCGCGATGCGCGAAGATCATCTGTTCCGCGTCTTTTCGAACACGAAGCTGCTTACCTCCTGCGCTGTGCTGCAGCTCCACGAGGAAGGGCGCATCGGCCTGGACGACCCGGTCGAGCGCTTCCTGCCGCAGCTCGCCAACCGGCGCGTGCTCAAGCCCGGCGCAACGTCCATCGGTGACACCGAGCCCGCGCGCGGCCCGATCACCATCCGCCACCTGCTCACGCACAGCGCGGGCCTGAGCTACGGGCTCTTCGATCCGGGCACACCGATCTTCCAGGCCTACGGCGAAAAGAAGGTGCATGGGCCGGCGACGGACCTCGCCCAACTGGTCGATTCGCTCGCCGACCTGCCGCTCACCTACCACCCGGGGACCGGCTGGGAGTATTCGATCGCCACCGATGTGCTCGGCCGCGTGGTCGAGGTGGTGAGCGGACAGCGCTTCGATGCCTACCTTCAGCAGCGCATCCTCGGCCCGCTCGGCATGACCGACACCTTCTTCTTCGTGCCCGAAGCAAAACAGCCGCGCCTGGCCGCCTACTACGCGGGCGCCGACCTGCTCGACCCGATGAAGCCGGGCCTCACGCGCGCCGACAACGCGCCCTATCCGGGGGCCTACGTGAAACCAGTGCCGCGCCTGTCCGGCGGCGGCGGCCTCGTGTCCAGCCTGCACGACATGATCGCGCTCGTCCGCAGCCTGCTGCCCGGCGACCCGACGCTGCTCAAGCCCGCCACGATCGAACAGATGATGACCAACCAGTTGCCGAAGGGCATCAACATCCGCTTCGCGCGCTTGGGCGAGGTTCCCGGCAAGGGCTACGGCCTCGCCGGATCGGTCACGCACACGGTGTCCTCGATCGAGCCGGCGGGCGCCGTCGGCGAGTTCCAGTGGGGCGGCGTTGCCGGCACGCACTGGTGGATCTCGCCGCGGCAGAACCTCGCGGGGCTGCTCATGACGCAGAGGACGATGGCGTTCTGGCACCCGTATTCCTTCGAGTTCAAGCAGCAGGTCTACCGCGCGGCCGGCCGCTGATCCCGCGGTCCCTTTGGAGCCTTTGCTAGCGCTCAAGCTGCTGCTCGTCCCGGCTTTCCTGGCGGTCATTTCCTATGCCGGCAGGCGCTGGGGACCCGGCGTGGCGGGCTGGCTGGGCGGCTTTCCGTCGCTGACCGCGCCGATGCTGTTATTCCTGGCGCTGGAGCGCGGGCCCGAATTCACCGCGAGTGCGGCCGTGCTGTCGCTGTCGGCAGTGTTCTCAGCGGTGTCCTTCGGCGTCGCCTATGCCTGGGCCTGCTCGCGGTTGCCGTGGTACGGCGCGCTCATGTGCGGCTACGCAGCCTGGACGGCGGCCGTCAACCTGCTGGTGCATTTGCCGCTGACGGCGGCCTGGTCGCTCGCCATCGCGTTGCTCACGCTGTTCGTCGCGCCGCGCGCCTTCCCGCGCGCGCAGGGACAGTGGGGGCGCCAGGCGCTGCCGGCGCAGGAACTGCTGCTGCGCATGGCGGCGGGCGCGGCGATGGTGCTCGCGGTGACTGGCGCCGCTGAAGCGCTCGGCCCGGCGTGGACCGGCGTGTTCGCCGCCTTTCCGGTCATGAGCACCGTCCTCGCGGTGTTTTCGCAGCGCGCCAATGGCCCGGGCTTCGTGGTGGCGATGCTGCGCGCGATGATCGGCGGCTTTTATTCCTACATCGCGTTCTGTTTGTGCGTGGCGCTGCTGCTGGAACGCTGGGGCTTCACGGCAACCTTCGCAACCGCGGCCGTCGCCGCGGTGGTGGTGCAGGGTTCGGCGAAAGCCATCATGATGCGTACTGCATGAACGGGAGGCCTGCATGATCCGCGGAAGCTGTCTTTGCAAGCGCGTGCGCTTCGAGATCCAGGGCAAGCTCGGCCGCTCGAGCCATTGCCATTGCTCGATGTGCCGCAAGGCGCACGGCGCGGCCTTCGGCAGCTATGCCGAGGTGGGCGTCGCGAATTTCAGGGTCGTGGCGGGCGAGGAGCTGATCCTGCGCTACCGGTCCTCGCCGGGGGTGGAGCGGACTTTCTGCTCGCGTTGCGGCTCGACGCTGCAGTTCATCAGCCAGAAAAGCCCCGACGTCATCGACGTCGCACTCGGCGTGCTCGACGACGATCCGGGCATCCGCGTCCCGCACCACATCTTTGTCGCCTCCAAAGCGCCGTGGGTGGAGATCATCGACGGCCTGCCGCAGTACGCGCAAGGCAAGCCCTGAATGAGCCGCATTTCTCCGGTACGGACTGCGCACGTCGACTGCTTCGCGCGCGACAACCTGCCGCCGCGGGACCAGTGGCCGGAGTTCCGTTTCGACCTGCCGGAGCTGCAGTACCCGGAGCGCATGAACTGCGCGGCCGTCCTGCTGGACGACATGGTGCGCGCCGGGCACGGCGAGCGCATCGCCCTGCGCGCGCCCGACGGCGAGTGCACGTACCAGCAGCTCCAGGCCCAGGCCAACCGCATGGCCAACCTGCTGGTGAGCGACATGGGTCTCGTGCCCGGCAACCGCGTGCTGCTGCGCGGCCCGAACAACCCGATGATGGCGGCGGCCTGGCTGGCGGTATTCAAGGCGGGCGGCATCTGCGTCGGCACCATGCCGCTGCTGCGTGCCAAGGAACTCACCGAGATCATCAACAAGGCGCAGATCAGCCACGCGCTCTGCGACAGGCGGCTGGATGCGGAATTGAAGCTGGCTTTGCCCTCCTGCCCTGCTCTCAAATCCATCAAGTACTGGTATGACGACGAAACGGATGCGCAAATAGGCAAGCAATCCGAGAATTTCAAGAACGTAGACACGTCTGCCGAGGATGTTGCGTTGATTGCCTTTACGTCGGGAACGACGGGCAAGCCCAAGGGCACGATGCATTTCCACCGCGACGTGATCGCGATGTGCGACTGCTTCCCGCGCTCCTGCCTGAAGCCGTCGAGGGACGACGTTTTCATCGGCTCGCCGCCGCTCGCCTTCACCTTCGGCCTCGGCGGACTGCTGTGCTTTCCGCTGCGCTTCGGCGCCAGCACCGCGCTGGTGGAGAAATTCACGCCGGAGACCCTGCTCGAATCGATCCAGAAGTTCAGGGCGACGATCCTCTTCACCGCGCCGACCATGTACCGTGCGCTCGCCGGCCTGTGGAAGAACTACGACCTGTCGTCGCTCGAGAAATGCGTCTCGGCAGGCGAAGCGCTGCCGGATGCCACGCGACAGCTCTTCCGGCGCGCCACCGCCATCGAGATCATCGACGGCATCGGCGCCACCGAAATGATCCACATCTTCATTTCCCACGCGCCCGAGCACGCAAAGTACGGCGCCACCGGCCACGCCATTCCCGGCTACACCGCGGCGGTGCTGGACGACAACGGCGAGCGCTGCGCGCCCGGACAGATCGGCCGGCTGGCGGTGAAAGGCCCGACCGGCTGCCGCTATCTGGCCGACGACCGGCAGAAGGCCTACGTGCAGAATGGCTGGAACGTCACCGGGGATGCCTACGTGATGGACATGGACGGCTATTTCCACTACCAGGCGCGCACCGATGACATGATCATCTCGGCCGGCTACAACATCGCCGGCCCGGAGGTGGAAGGCGCGCTGCTCGCGCATCCGGCGGTCGCCGAATGCGGCGTGGTCGGCCAGCCGGACGAGGAAAGAGGCATGATTGTGAAAGCCTTTGTCGTACTCAAGCCTGGAAACAACCCTGATGAAGAAACCCAAAAACTTCTCCAGGACCACGTCAAGCGCAACATCGCGCCCTACAAGTACCCGCGTGCGATCGAGTTCGTGGCCGCGCTGCCGCGCACCGAGACCGGCAAGCTGCAGCGCTTCAAGCTGAGGAACCCATCATGAAGATCCTGCAACCACCCGGCTGGGCCAAGCCGAAGGGTTACGCGAACGGCATCGCCGTGACAGGAGGAACCACGGTTTTTGTTGCAGGTCAGGTGGCTTTTAACCCCCAAGGCGTTATTGAAGATAAAACATTTTCCGGCCAGTTCCGCCAGACGCTGAAGAATACGCTCGCGGTGCTGGCCGAGGCCGGCGGCAAGCCCGAGCACATCGTGCGCATGACCTGGTACATCCTCGACAAGAAGGAGTACCTCGGCGCCCTCAAGGAGGTTGGCATGGCCTACCGCGAGCTGATCGGCCGGCACTACCCGACGATGGCGGTGGTGCAGGTGAGCGCGCTGATCGAAGACGACGCGCGCCTGGAGATCGAAACGACCGCGGTCGTGCCGGAAGGAGAGTCAGCGTGAAGGTTTCCATTGTCGGCGGCGGGCCGGGCGGCCTGTATTTCGCGCTGCTCGCGCAGAAGGCCTGGCCGCGCTGGGACATCACGGTGTACGAGCGCAACCGCCCGGACGACACCTTCGGCTTCGGCGTGGTGTTCTCCGACCAGACGCTGGACGCGTTCAAGACCTACGATGGGCCGTCCTACGAGATGATCCGGCGCCGCTTCGCCTACTGGGGCGACGTCGACGTGGTGGTCAAGGGCCGCACCCTGCGCTCCGGCGGCAACGGCTTCTGCGGCTGCTCGCGCGTCGCGCTGCTGCACATCCTGCACGACCGCTGCCGCGAATTGGGTGTGAAGTTGGTTTTTAAAAATGAAATTAAAACTCTGGAAGAAGTAGCGGACTCCGACCTGGTCGTGGTCGCGGACGGCATCAATTCGATCATTCGGGAAAAAAACAAGGACCACTTCCAGCCCAGCGTCGACCTGCGGCCGAACAAGTTCACGTGGCTGGGCTCCACCAAGCCGCTGGACGCCTTCAAGTATTTCTTCCGCGAGACGCCGCAGGGCATCGTCCTCGCGCATTGCTACCAGTACGAGCAGGACCGCAGCACCTGGATCATCGAGACC
>Ga0315910_10004042_pt1 | contig 12340 bp, 7 predicted proteins | sample EdamamesoilMG_FD_204470 | JGI IMG/M metagenome (GOLD analysis project Ga0315910, IMG submission 204470) | Garden soil microbial communities collected in Santa Monica, California, United States - Edamame soil | ecosystem: Environmental > Terrestrial > Soil > Garden | place: USA: California... | reverse complement strand
GGCTCGCGGCGGCGGTCGCCGGCGACGCCGCGCAGGATCTCGAGGCCGCCGCGCGCGGCGAGGTCGGCACCGAGCGCCTCGAGGACGCGACCGACGTGCTCGGCACGCCGCTCGAACTCGACGTCGATCGCATGCGCGTCGCGCGCGGCTACTTCTTCGCGCGCGCCGCCGAGGAAGGCTGGCTCGAGGCGAACACCGAGGCCCAGGGCTTTCGCGGCTTCCCGTTCCGCGTCGTGCGCGACCACGACGACGACGGCACGCCGCCGCCGCCCGAGCGCACCGTCTCGAACGCGGCGGACAAGGCCCAGGCCGCGTAGCTCGGTGCCGCGCGCGCCCGCGAGCGCGCCGACGACCGCGCGCGCTTCGTGGCCCAGCTCCGCGCCCCGGCCGTCCTGATCGCCGACACGCTCGAGGCGAACTTCCTCGCGCCGGGCGTCGGCGAGCGCGACCTCGAGGCGGCGCGGCTCACGTTCGCGGAGGCCGGCGCGGCGAGCGCCGGCCTCGTCCGGGCACGCGCCGCGGGCGATTCGACGCGGGCCCTCGCCGGGGCCGCGCGCGCGCGCGGCGCCTCGGCGATCGGCGCGCCGTCGCCCGATCGGCGCGAGGACCGCGCCCACGCATTGTCCCGCGCCGGCCTCGACCGCGAGGCCGCGTTCCGCGAGGCGTTCGCCGAGAGCGCCGTCGTCCGCGCCGGCCGCCGCGTGCCCGCGCTGCGCGACTCGCTCCCCGCCGTGCTCCTGGCCCGCGCCCGCGCCGCGCAGGAGGCGCGCACGACCCGCGCCCGTGCGATCGCCGAACGCGCCCGCGCGCTCCGCACGCGCCTCGACGCCGACGCGCCGCTCGCGCGCGCCGGCGAGGAAGCCGCACAGGCCGCGCGCAGCGCCACCACGATCGCCGAGGTCGAGAGCGCGAACGTCCGCACGATCGCCGCCGCCGAGCGCGAGCGCGCCGCGCGCCGCACCGCGCTGCTGCGGGAACGCGCCGAGGCGGACTACGAGGTCGCGCTCTTCGAGCGCTCGGCGTGGGCCGCGATCGCGCTCGACGAGACCGACTCGACCGCCGCGGACATCGAGCCGGCGCTGCGCGCGGGCGACGACTTCCTCAAGCGCTTCCCGCAGAGTCGCTACGTCCCGGCCGCCGAGTTCAACCGCGCCGATCTCGAGGCGCGCATCGCGACCGCCCGCGCGCGCGGCACGGGGCGCATCCCCGACTTCGGACCGGCGATCGTGCGCTACGAGCGCCTGCTCGCCGCGCATCCCGACTTCCGCCGCGCCGACGCCGCACTGTTCAACATCGCCGCCCTCGAGCGCGCGCGCGGCGCCGACGCCGCCGCGGACCGCCGGCTCGGCGAGCTCGTGGCGAAGGCACCCGACTCCGAGCTCGCCGCCGAGGCGCGCATCGTGCTCGGCGACCGCGCGTTCGAGGCGAAGGACTACGCCGCGGCCGAGGGCCACTTCCGCGCCGTCGCCGACCGGGGCGGCAGCTACGCCCCGATGGCGCGCTACAAGGAGGGCTACTCGGCGCTCCTGCGGCAGGACGCCGCCGCCGCGACCGGGGCGTTCGGCACGCTGCTCGCCACCGGGGGTCTCGACTCGTCGACGGCCGACGACGCGCTCGTCCAGCTCGCGAAGGCGATCCGGCTCGCCGGCGGCGCGCCCGCGCTCGCCCGCCATCTCGACCAGCATCCCGGCGCGCCGTACGGCTTCGAGCTGGTGACGATCGTCGCGCAGCAGGAGCGCGAGGACGGCGCGTTCGACCGCGCCGCGCGCGCCTACCGGCTCGGCGTCGAGCGCTTCCCGAAGCGCCCCGAGGTGCTCGCGCTCGCGAAGGAATCGCTCGCCGCGTGGGACGCGCGCGGGCGCGAGGAGGAACGCTTCGAGGCGCGCCTCGACCTCGGTCGCGCGTTCGCGCCGGGCGGCGTCGCGTACGCCGCCGCGGACACCGCGCGCATCGCGTTCGGCCAGGGCTGCCTCCTCGACGCGGCGTTCCTCGTGCACGAGAAGGGCCGCGCGAAGACGGACCGGGTCGCACTCGAGCGCGCGGTCGAGATCTACCGCGAGCGGGCGCGTCTCTATCCGGGCGCACCCGGCACCGCGCTCGCCGCGACGTCCGAGGGCGAGGCGCTGTTCGACCTCGGCCGCTTCCCCGAGGCCGCGCGCGCCCACGAGAGGGCCGCGCTCGCGCTGCCCGCGACGATCGCGGCGGGCTCGCCCGCCGATACGCTGCGCCGCGAGTCGGCGTTCGGTTCCGCCCTCGCGCGCGAGCGCGTCGCCGCGCAGCAGGGCTGGAAGGTCGCCGCCGAGCGCGACTCGCTCGCGCGCGCGATCGACCGCTTCGACGCGGCGGCGCCGGGCGACGTGCGCCTCCCCCCGCTCCGGCTCTCGCTCGCGCTCGGCGCGAAGGAGGTCGGCGACACGACGCGCGCCCGCGCGCTGTTCGAGCGCATGGCCGGGCGCGACTCGAGCGAGGCGTCGCGCCGCTCGCAGGCCGAGCTCGGCCGGATCGCGCTCGCCGAACGGCGCTGGCTCGACGCCGAGTCGCAGTACGCCGCGTCGGCGGCCGCCTACCTCGCCGCGGGCGACCGCGCCGAGGAGGCGCGCCTGGTCGAGCTCGCCGCGTCGGCGCGCTTCAAGCAGGGCGAGGCGCTCGAGGCCGCGGGCGACACGGCGCGCGCGGCGGTCGACTTCCGCGCGCTCGCCGACCGCTACCCGCAGTTCCCGCAGGCGGACGTCGCGCTCTACCGGGCCGGCCTCGACGACATCGCCGCCGGGAATCCCGCGCGCGCCGAGGAGCACCTCGCGACGCTGCGCGAACGCTACCCCGCGTCGAAGCTCGCCGACGACGCGCTGCTCGCCCGCGCCGAGGCGCAGCTCGCCGCGCGCGACACCGCGGGCGCGGCCCGGACCTACGCCAGCGCGCCGCTCGCGGCGACGGCCAAGGACGCGCGCACGCGCGGGCTGCTCGTCGCGGGCAACGAGGAGGCCGCGCGGCTGATGCGCGAGAGCGGGGCGTTCACCGACGCCGAGGCGCAGTACAAGCGCATCGCGCGCGAGTCGCCGGATCCGGCCTCGCGCACGCGCGCGCTCTCCGGTCTCGCCACGCTCCTCTACGAGCTCGGGCGAAAGCCCGAGGCCTGGCAGGCGACCGCGCCGTGGCGCGGCGGCCGCCTGCCCGACGGCTTCGCGCCCGACGCGTCGGCCGATCGCGGCGCCCGCTTCGTCGCGGGGCGGCTCCTCGCCGACTCGTGCCTCGCGCTCCCGATCGCGCACCCGATCAAGCCCGCGCTCGACCGGAAGCTCGCCGTGCTCGGTCCCGCGCTCGATCACCTGAAGGCCGCCGCCACGACGACCGAGAGCCCGTACTGGGGCGAGTCGGGCTACGTCGCCGGGCTCCTCCTCGACGACCTCGGCACGCGCGTCGGCGCGCTCCCGCCGCCGTCGGCGATGAGCGCGGCCGACAGCGCGGTCTACCGCGGCGCGCTCGCCACCCAGGCCGCGACGTTCTACGCCCGCGCCGAGGACCTGTGGATCGCCGCCCTCGAGGGCCTCTCGGATCTCGCCCCCGCGGCCGACAGCGCGCGCCCGGCGGCGCGCCCGACGGCAGGGTGGGAGGGTCGCATCTGGGAGAAGCTCGAGCCGCGGCTCGTCGCGCATTACCCGTGGCGTCTCTCGGCGGCCGACCTCCCTCCGGAGGAGACGGCGGTCCCGCTCGGGAGTGTCGATTCGACCGCCGCGCCGACGCTCGTGGCCGGTCTCGAGGACGCGATCGCGGCCGTTCCCGGCCCGCCCGCGACGGGATCCGCGGACTCGCTCGACGCCGGGACCCGGGAGGACCTGCGAAACCGCCTGCGATGGATCGCGCAATACGTTGCCGACGATCAGGTTGAGGAGGCCGCCCGCTGGTGCGATGCGGCCCTCAAGTCCTATCCGCAACGGGCCGAAATCTGGAATGATACGGGGGTGACCCGCAAGCTGCGCGGGGACTGGGCCGGGGCGGACTCGGCCTGGGCCGAGGCGCTGCGCCTCGATCCGAAGAACGCGTCGGCGCTCTACAACCGCGCGATCTTCGAGCGCTTCTACCGGCTCGACCGCGCGGCGGCACGCAGAGCATTCGAGAAGTACCTGACCCTCGGGATCGAGATCGACGAGGCGCTGGCCGACCGCATGGCGGAGGATCGCAAGTGAGACAGATCGTCTTTGCCACGCTCGCGCTCCTGGCGCTGCTCCCGCCGTCCGCCTCCTTCGCGCAGGCGAAGAAGACGCCGACACCGACCCCGGCCACGAAGACGCCCGCGGCCCCGAAGCCACCGGCACTCGCGGCCCGCCGACCGATCGTCCTCGACGCACTGCGCGTCGAGGGCCGGACCGACGCTCCGCGCGTCCTCTTCGTGCACGCCGGTCCGACCGTCGCGCTCGAGGACGCACCGACGCACCCGACGTACATGAGAGATGACTACACCGCGGCGCTCTCGTCGCCCGTGCGCGTGCGCGTCCGGAGCGAGGCGCTTCCGAGAACGACCGCCGGAGGGACCCGATGAATCCGATCCAGATGTTCGCGACCTTCTTCCATGCGGGCGGCCCGTTCATGTACCCGATCTTCGCGATCGCGGTGCTGATCGTGGGCCTCACCGCCGAGCGCTGGTGGGCGATCATGGTCAAGGGGCGCGCCTCGAGCCGGAAGCTGCTCGACGCCGTGCTCCCGCTCGTGCGCGCCGGCCGCCGCGACCAGGCCGCGAAGGCGTGCAAGGAGTCCGACACGCCGCTCGCGCAGGTCTGCGCCGCGGTGCTCGAGCGCCCGACGCGCGGCTCGAACCCGCTCGAGATGGAGGCCGAACTCTTCGCCACCGCGGACTCGGCCGCCTCGGTCGCGCTCCCGCCGCTTTCGAAGCGCATCCTCTACCTCGCCATGCTGGCGAACGGCTCGACGCTGCTCGGTCTCCTCGGTACCGTCTCGGGCCTCATCTACTCGTTCAGCGCGGTCGGCCAGGCCGACCCGGCGCAGCGCTCCGCGTTCCTCGCGGCCGGCATCGCCGAGGCGCTCAACTGCACGGCGTTCGGTCTCGTCGTCGCCGTGCCGACGCTGTTCATCCACGCGTTCTACTCGGCGCAGGTGACCTCGATCACCGACGAGGTCGAGGCGACCGCCGTGAAGCTGATCCACGCCATCTCGGGGCTCGACCAGCCCGCGAACGTGATCCCGATGGGTCCCGCGACGAACCCCGCGGGCGCGGCCGCTTTCGCGATGCCCGCCGCCGCGGCGCAGGCCGCGTCGCGTCGTCCCGAGCCGCAGGTGAGCGATGTCCCTCCGACCGTCGGGTAGGGGCAAGAAGCGCCGCGGCCCGGTCGAGGCGGAGGACCTCAATCTCCTCCCCCTCATGAGCCTGTTCGTCGCGCTCGTGCCCACCCTTCTCTACTCGGCGGTGTTCGTGCCCGTCTCCGCGCTCGGGATCGACTTCCCGGGCACCGGCGGCGCCGCGAGCGAAGCGCCGCTCGCGCTCACCGTGCGCCTGACCGAGACGACGGTCGGGCTCGACGGCGTGCCCGGGCGCGTCTACGCCCAGCGTGACCGCTCGTCGTCCGAGACGTGGACGGCGGCGATGGACACCGTGCGCACCGAGCTCGCCGAACTCCGCACCGCGTACCCGACGACGTCGGGTGCGATCCTCGTCGTCTCGCCGATGGTCCCCTACCGCGACGTCGTCACCGTGATGGACGCGGTGCGCGAGTCGGGCTTCGGCAACTCGACGCTGCTCGGCGCGGCGGCCGCACCGGCCGCCCCCGCGGAAGGCGCCGCACCGTGAGGGGCTACCTCCCGCACACGATGGCGATGAACCGTCGGCGGCGCGCCGGCGAGGAGGCGGTCGTCGCGCGCCTCTCGCTCACGTCGCTGATCGACATCTTCACCGTGCTGCTCCTGTTCCTCTTGAAGAGCCTCGTCGTGGGCGGCGCGGTCGTCACGCCGTTCCCGGGCGTGAACCTCCCGCCGTCGTCGTCGACCGCCTCGTTCAAGGAGTCGCCCGTGCTCGTCGTCACGCGCGATCACGTCGTCGTCGACGGCACGTCCGCCTGTCCGACGTCCGACGTCCTCAACTCCGAGCGCCTGAAGATCGATCCGGTCGAAGCCGCGCTCGCCGAGGTGCGGGCCCGCTCCGAGCGGCTCGCCGAGAAGAGCGCGGCGCGCAAGTTCGAGGGCAAGCTCATCGTCCAGGCGGACGAGGCGATCCCGTTCCACGTGCTGCAGAAGATCATGTACACGAGCCAGACGGTCGGCTTCTACGACATCACGCTCGCGGTGATCCAGAAGTGAGCGCGCGCCTGTCCCCCGCCGGGGCCGACTTCCGGCCCACGCCGTTCGAGTCGCTCGACCACGCGTCGATCGTCTCCTTCGGCACGACGTTCATCCTCGGCGCGGCGGTGCTCGCGATCGTGCTCATGACGCCGGTGAAGTCGTTCGAGTCGCTCACCATGGACCAGCTCCCCGAGCGCGTGACGCGACTCCTCCTCAATGAGTCCGATCTCGCGCGCCTCTCGGATTCCGAGCGCGCCGCGGTCCCGACCGAGTCGATCGTCCCCTCGCCCGACGGCACGACCGCGCCCGAAGCGGAGACGCCGGTCGAGTCGCCGACGGTCTCGCGCGTCGCGCCCCCGTCGGACGCGGTCGGACTTCCGGGCAGCGAACCGGGCGGTGGTGGCGGTGGTGGTGGAGACGGCACGGGTGTCGGTGCGGGCCCCGGTGCGCGCGGTGCGGCGGTGGCCGCGGGCGTCGCTTCGGCCGTCGCCGCGACGGGTGCGCTGGCCGAGGTCGACCGCATCGTCGGCGACTTCACGGGCGTCGTTGCCAGCGGGCGCGGCTCGAAGGCGCTGCGCCAGGGCGGCGCGGGCGGCGGCATCGAGCGCCGCGCGGGCACCCCGGGCGCGGCCGCACGCGGCAGCGCGGACCTGGGCGGCGTCGACGAGATCCTCGGGCGCGCCGACGGTGGCGGCGCGGGCGGAGGCGGTCGCGGCACGGCGGGCACGGCCGGTGCGGGCGGCGGTGGCGGCGGCGTGGGACGCGCGCAGGTGCGGATCGCCGCGCCGGCGCCGGTCGCCTCGGACGCCGGCCCCGCGGGTGCGACGCGCAGCGCGAGCGCTCTGATGGCGGTGGTCCAGCGCCACGCGGCCGCGGTGCGCTTCTGCTACAACCGCCACCTGCAGAAGAACCCCGGCTCGAGCGGCCAGGTGATCGTGCGCCTCACGGTGACCGGCGACGGCGCGGTGAGCGCCGCCGACGTCGTGCGCTCGACGATGAACGACGCCGAGCTCGACAACTGCCTGCTCGCCCAGGCCCGCGAGTGGCGCTTCGCCCCCGCCGACGAAAAGACGTTCACCTTCGACGTCCCGCTCGTGTTCACGCCGCCCGCCGGCGGCTGATCGCACGGACTGCGTGCCCCGCATGGCTGCGGTGGGGTCGTACGAAGGAGCGTGCGGAGCGTTCAGAACGTACGCGGTGATTCACTCGCGCGCCCGACACGAGTTCACCGGACCACCACCCCGCGCGCCGTCACGCTGCGCCCGCCGTGAGTCAGTCGCAGCCAGTAGATCCCCGCCTCGAGCTCCTCTCCGGGATCGAGCTCGACGAGGTGACTGCCCGGGCCGAGCGATCCGACCTCGCGCGATGCGACCATGCGGCCGCGCACGTCGAACAGCGCGAGCGACGCCTCACTCTCGTCCGGGAGCGACAATCGGATCGCCGGTCGTCCGCGCGCGGGGTTCGGCGTGAAGCCCGACAGCGAGAGAGCGATCGCCTGCGCCTCGACCCAGTTCTCGGACGTGAGCGCGGTCCCCTCCCGCGAGACGAGCCGATAGGCATAGCGCACGCCGGGAAGAACGGACGCATCTTCGAAGCGCAGGCGATCGGATCCCACGACCTCGGCGAGCCCGAGGCTCTCCCACCCCGAGGGATCCGTGCGTCGCTCGACGAACGCCTCGAGCTCACTCGCCCCGTGCCCGTGCCACGTCAGCACGATCCGCGCGGAGCTCGCCTCGGACTCCGCGAGCGAGAGCAGGACCGGCACCGGACCATCGAGCGCCAGGCGATGGGCGAAGATGTCCTTCGTCCCGAAGCGCAGATCCGCCCACGCCACGTACGCTCCACCGCGACCGTCGGAGGCGATCGCAGGGCGGGGCCCGCTCGCGATCTCGGTGCACACGCCGTGTCCGTCGGGGAGCCAGCCCGGAGCGATGGTGCCGAGGGCGGTCACGTGCTGGGCGTAGACGTCCGGCGTCTGGCCCGAGCGCGTGTCCTCCCAGGTGACGTAGGCCCCGCCCGCACCGTCGGTGGCGAGCTTCGGATTGAGCTGAAAGCTCGGCGCGGCACACACGGGGAAGCCCTGCGCGGGCCAGCCGGGCGCGATCGTCCCCTCCGCCGTCACGCGCTGGGCGAAGATGTCCGACCGTGTCGGCGTCGTGTAGTCCTCCCACGCCACGATCGCCCCGCCGAAGCCGTCGGCAGCCGCCGAGAGATCCTGCTGCGTCCCGAACGAGGTCGACAATGCAACGCCCTCGGCCGGCCACCCCGGAGCGATCGCTCCAGTCCCGGTGATGCGCTGCGCGTAGACGTCGCCGTTCACGTCGGATCGGAAGTCCTTCCAGAGGATGATCGCGCCTCCCTGACCGTCCTCGACCGAGCGTTGCTCGACCTGATCTTTCGGCGAGCGACAGATAGGAATGCCGTCGACGGGCCAACCGGGAGCAAGACTTCCGGAGCCATCGATTCGCTGCGCGTAGATCAGAGATCGTTCGTCGAGCCCATCGCGGAAATCGAACCAGTTGATGATCGCACCACCCGCTTCGTCGGACACCAGGGTCGGATTGAACTGGGCGTCCGGAGCCGAGCAGATGAGGGTTCCGTTCTCCTGCCAGCCCGGCGCGATGGCGCCATCGCCCGTCACGCGGAGCGCATAGATGTCGTCGATGAAGAAGAAGTTCCTCGGATCCTCGCGACCGTCGTCCCACACGATGATCGCCCCACCCTCTCCATCCGGGATGAGCTGGGGCGCCGTCTGATCACCGGGCAGAGCGCACACCGGGAGCCCGTCGGCGGGCCAACCGGCGGCGATCACGCCGGCTCCCGTGATTCGCTGCGCGTAGATGTCGTGAAGGTTCGCCTGAATGGCGCGGGTATCCTCCCACACGAGGATCGCCCCGCCGCTTCCATCGGGGATCCCCAGAGGGGGATATCCGCCAGCCTCGCCACTGAGGAACACGCCGTTCAGCGGCCAACCGGGATAGACCTGTCCCCCGGGTGTCAGACGCTGCGCGTAGACGTCCTTGCCGCCGCTCCGGGGGTCGACCCAGAAGACAAGTGCGCCACCGGCGCCATCGGAGACGACGCCGGCACCATCCTGCGTGTTCGGTGCGACGCAGACCGGAATCCCACCGGTGACCCACTGCGCGTGAGCGGCCGGCGCAGGCAAGAGCCCGGCGAAAACCGCGAGGAGCAGTCGAGGCGGAACGAAGTGGGCCATCCAGGACACTCGATTCGAGGGCGCGGCGCAGGATCGCGCGCTCGACAAGTGTACCACCGGACTGCAGGCCCGCCCATCAACCATGGCCAAGGCGAGAACCATCCACGAGTGGACGCCGAGACCCCGACACCGGCCACTTGACAGGCTCGGATCGAGGAAGGATCGTTCTGGGCCCCGAGCCCGCCCGGGCTCACCCCTCCGGATCGCGCTTCCGGCACCTCCCACGTCGAACTGCGCGGTCCACACATAACGGCAAGGAGGCCGCCCATGCGCCTCGTCGACCGCTCCCGCGGAGTCTTCCGCGTTGCACTCGCCGCCCTAGGTTTCTCCGCCGCCACGCTGCTGCACACAATCTCCCCACCCGCATCTGCGCAACTCGATCTGAGCGGTCGCTGGACACCTCTGCCGACGACGACACCACCTGCAGCGGGCTCGGAAGCGAACTGGGAACACCTGCAAGTGCATATGGCGCTCCTGCGCGGCGACGAGAACTATCACAGCTACATCCTGAGCTGGAACCTCGTGCCCGAGGATGCGGCGTGGGAAGGCGGCCTGTGGGGCTGGAACCCGCCCGATCCCGACGACGGGTGCGAGGCCTACCCGGCATCGACGCTCGTTCGGCTCACGCAGCCGGACTCACCCGGAGTGCAGATCTTCTGCGGCGGGCTGGCCGCCCTTCCCGACGGCCGGCTGCTCGTCACAGGGGGCACCGATCGCGTCGGTGAGACCGCGGGGATCAAGGATGTACGCCTCTTCGACGCCCAGACGCGTACGTGGAGCGTCCAGGACACGATGGCGTTCCGTCGCTACTACCCGACGAACACGACGCTTCCCGACGGACGCATGCTCGTCACCGCGGGCTGGCAGTTCGATCACATGCTGAGTTTCGGCGGGCGCACGACTCCGGCGCAGGCGTCAAGCGCCCAGAAGAAGCTGGAACGGCTGTCGATCCTCAAGGACGGAAGCTGGGACGCGCCGATCACGGATCCGGGGGGAGCGACGCCGTGGCCGGAGTCGCGAGCGTTCCACACGGCCGCCGTGCGGACCGATCCGTCCGATGCCGCGAACACCGATCATCTGCGGATGATCGTCTTCGGAGGGCTGGACACCGCAGGCGTCGCGATGAATGACGCGTGGGCGCTCCAGCGCTCGCAGTGGTACGACAACACCGAGCGGTACACGTGGGAGGAGCTGACCGCGGCACCCGTCCCCCGAGCTCGACACGGCGCGATCGTCGCGAGCAACCAGAGCATGTACGTGTTCGGTGGCATCGACGCGAGCACGCCGCCGGTCGTGCAGAGTGACGTTCGGCGGCTTGCCCGAGTTGGCGCGAATTGGCAATGGACCACCATGTCGACCTCCGGTTCCGACACGCCCGGTGCTCGCTTCGGGCACACGGTGGCGTATGACCGGAGTTCGGAGCGGAATCGGATGATCGTCTTTGGTGGAGTGGGTGGGAGTGGACTGGCGGATGACGAGGTCTATGCACTCGACTTCGGGCCGTCGTTCGGCAGCTTCACCTGGAAGAAGCTCGGGCGGGCGAGCGGGTCGGATGCGCCTCCCGCCGCGCGCAAGGGACATACGCTTCTCGTCGACAGCACGCCCCGGGATCGCCACTCGGACTCCACATGGACGCGCATGGTGCTCTTCGGGGGAGAAACCTCGGGCGGGCGGAGCGACGAGGCCTGGATGCTCTGGATCCACCCCACCGAGGACGAGGTCGAGTGGGAGGAGCTCACGCCGTCGACTCCCAACGGGGCGCCGGATGCGCGCGCCGGGCACGCGGCGATCTGGCAGCGGCCGACGAACTTCGATCGGATGCTCGTCTACGGGGGAGAGACGGGAAGCGGCAGCGACGCCGAGGTCTGGGTTCTCGCCATCACGGGCGATGAAGCCGAGTGGATCCCCGAGGGAGTCGACGGCCCGGCGATCGCCGGGCACACCGCGCTCATCGATCCCATTCCCACCGAGGCCCTGCTGCCGGAGATCTACGACCCCGAGGCCTCCCCGGGGAGCCAGTTGACGACGCTCGCAGCACCCCGACGCTACCCGTACTACCCCTTCTCGTTCGTGCTGCCGAGCGGGGACGTGTTCCTCGCCGGTCCGGCCACCGCCTCGTACCGCCTCGACCTGGACGTGCCGCAGTGGTCCTCTGAGCTGTGGACCGACTTCTGGGCGTGGTCGGGGGCGATGTATCGACCCGGGAAGATCCTCAAGATCGGTGGCAAGGGGACGACCGGCTACGACACCGGACGGATCGAGTTCGACGCGACGAACACGACGTCGGGCTGGAAGCAGGGAAGTACGGGTCTCGTTCGCCGCTACCTGCCCAACCTGACGATCCTTCCGGACGGACGGCTCATGGTGACCGGAGGGGCGCGCGAGTCGGCTCGCAAATCGGCCATGAAGCGGCCCCAGATCTGGACTCCCCCCGTCGGGGTCGCCGACAGCCTCGGGACCTGGGGGGACACGCTCGCGGCGGATCCGGCGGCGCGCGATCACCACTCGACGGCGATCCTCCTGCCCGACGGGCGTGTGCTCACCGCGGGCGTGAGCGACGTCGAGCTCGTCGACAGTGAGAAGGTCACGCTCTTCTGTCCGCCGTACCTGTTCAGCGCCGACACGCTGGCCACGCGGCCGGTGATCTCGGGAGCCCCGGACACCGTCGTGTGGGGCCACGCGTTCTCGATCTCGACGCCGGACGCGGAGGGGATCGCCAGTGCGGCGCTGGTCAAACCGAGCGCGGTCACGCACAGCTTCAACCAGGATCAGCGCTACGTGCCTCTCGTGATCCGGGACACGCTCTCCGCGGAGGAACTCGTCGTCGTCGCCCCG
>Ga0315910_10004041_pt1 | contig 12345 bp, 6 predicted proteins | sample EdamamesoilMG_FD_204470 | JGI IMG/M metagenome (GOLD analysis project Ga0315910, IMG submission 204470) | Garden soil microbial communities collected in Santa Monica, California, United States - Edamame soil | ecosystem: Environmental > Terrestrial > Soil > Garden | place: USA: California... | reverse complement strand
CCGCGGCAAGGTCAGCGCGACGCGCGAGGGTCCGCGCTACTGCGTGGCCTGCCACCTGACGGACGACGGCCTCGCGACCTTCGGGGCCCAGTACGATGCCTTCCGGACGGCCCTGGCGAGCGGCAACTTCGGCGCGCTCGACTTCAACCTGCTGCGCCAGCACTTCGGGCGCAACCCGGGCAACCAGCTCGGCTCGCCCTTCTTCGCCCACATGGCGGCGGGTCTCGGCACGGGGCTCTTCCTGTTCGACGCGAACGGGGCCCCGGTCAACCCGCTCGACACCTTCGCGGGCCGCAAGGGCGCCGGCGGGGTCGCGCCGGCCACGATCTTCGATCCGCTGCGCGTGACCCTGAACCTCGACCGCTTCGTCGAGCCCTCGGGAGTCGCCAGCGGCTCGAACAACCACACCTGGGTCGCGAACGCGGCCGCCGGAGCGGCTCTGCGGGACGGCGCCCTCGACCCGGATCTGGCCGGCCCCCTGGGGGCCACGCTGATCCGCCGCCTGGCAGACCCGCTCAACGGGATCGTGCTCGACTCCTGGCTGGACGCGAATGGCGCTCCCCAGGGGGATGCAGACTCCTACGTTGGCCCGTGATTCGCGCGGGCCTTGGGGGGCCTGCCCCGCCCAGCCAGGAGCCACGGCCGACGTCCACATCCTGGATGGAGGTCTCGCTCTCTGGACACGGAATCCCGTGACTACGCCACGAGACGCATTCCAGGCGTGGTACACCATTAGACATTGGGCTCCCGCACGGTTCGGCCGAGCCGTGCCTCACAAAAGGAGCTTGCAATGCCCACCAGAAGCCTTTTCCGGCTCGCAGCCGCCCTTTCCCTCACCGCCCTGGGCCAGGCCCAGGTGACGGTCTTCCGGGGCCCCGCCGGCGGCGTCGGGAACGTCTGGACCCGGCCCTCCGGGCAGACCGGCATGCGCCCGCCGGAGCTCCAGGGGATCCAGCTCCTCCCCGTCGACGTCGCCAGCCGGGCGGCCTTCACCCAGTTCCAGCCCGGCGAGACGCGCCTCGAGACGGACGTGCCGGGCGCCTCCCGCCTGGTCCTGCCGCTCGGGAAAGGCTCGCTCTACCGCTACCGCCGCAGCCACGCCGGCGGGGTCGACTTCGGGTACTTCGTCGTGCGCGCCAGCGGAGTCGCCGAGCCGCTGGCGACCTTCCCCGGCACGGGCCCGAACGGCGCCGTCGATCCGATCCCGAATCCGGTCGCGGTCGCGCGCGATGGCGGCGCACTGCTGGTGGCCACCACCCTGGCGGCTGGCGGCGACCTGTTCGAGCTCGAGCTCGCCACCGGGAGCGTGCGCGCCCTGAGCGCCGGGCTCCCGCCGCTCGACGTCCTGCCGCGCGGAGTGGCCCTCCAGCCCGACTGGGGCGCGGCCGTGACCACGCGCGGCGTGTTCCGCTTCGTGCGCGGCAGCGGTCAGGCGCTGATCGTGCCGCTGCATCCGCGCGCCCGACCCGGCGCGCTGGGCGGCAACCCCTCCGCACCGGTCGCCACCAGCCTGACCCACTTCGGCAACGGCATCGCCACCAGCGCGGACGGGAGCACCATGGCGATCATCGCCGGTACCGCGCCGGCGCAGATGCACGTGTTCACGTTCCGCCTCGGCGGGCAGGCGATCTGCGTCAACGACGTGCCGGCCGCGATCACGGACCCGGGGTTCGGCACCCAGGCCGGCCCGACGCTGGCGCTGTCGCCCGAGGGTGGGCGCGCGGCCTGGAAGACGATCGATCCGGTCTCGGGCGAGATCTTCTCGCGCCAGGTCTCCGCGCTGCCGACGCCGCCCGAGGTCCAGCTCACGGCCGACGCGCACTTCACGGACACCCTCAACGACACGGGCGTGATCGCGTTCTTCGACCGCGACTCGGTGATGATGATCGTCGGCGAGCCCAACGGCGCGGGCGGGATCGAGAAGGGCGACATCTATCGCGTGACCTTCCCGCTCGGGGGCGGCCAGCCGGCCTTCTCCAACCTGAGCAACACCTCGGGCGACGCAGTGGCACCCTTCGACTTCAAGGGCGATCTCGAGACCTCGGACGGGATCTACCAGATCCCCGGTCAGACGGGCTCGGTCTACTTCGTCGACGGCTCGAGCGGCCAGGGCCAGGTCTATCGCCTGAACGGCACGACCGGCCAGGTCAGCCTCGTGCGCAACGGCGTCGCGCAGCTCGACTTCATCGAGCGCGCCGGCTCGAGCTTCGTCCTCGGGATCCTCCACGACCAGCCGGCCCAGCGCGAGCTGCTGCGCATCCCCTTCGACCATGCCCAGCCCACGGCGACCCTCGGGCTGTTCGGCGCCACGACGCTGTTCCCCGCCCACGCGGGCAGCCCGGCCGGGATCTTCACCGCCACCTTCACGACCGGCGGCGCCCAGCGGATCTTCCAGTTCGACCTGGCGAGCGGCACCGGGCTCGCTCTGCCCAACATCTTGCCCTTCGGCCCGGTGCTCGGGTTCGACGGCAACGGCGCCGTGCTGGCCTCGTTCTCGCTCGCCGGGGCGAGCTTCGCGTTCTCGTGGGTTCCCGGCGGCGGCGAGCTCTACCCGGCGGTTCCGCTGGGCAGCATCGTCCTGCCGGGGAACTGACGGGCGGAAACAGGGGCACGCCCTACGCCCACGGTCCCGGCGCGCTGCCCTGTTCTGCCACTGAGAGCCTGCGCGCACGAGCGTAGGTTCCCTGGAGGAGGTGCGCGCCATGCGCCGACTTCGTCCATTCCCCTCGCTCCCCCTCGTCCTGCCGGCGCTCGCCCTGGTGCTCGGCGCGGCGCCCCTCGCGGCCCAGGTCCGCAAGGTCAACGGACCCCTGGCGCACGGTGAGGGCTACGAGGCCGGGGACGTGCTCGGCTTCCAGCTCTCGTCCGACGGCCAGTGGGCCGCGTTCTTCGCCGACCCGGACGGCGACGACCGCATGGAGGTCTTCGGCGTGCCCGTCGGTGGCCGCGGAGGGCCGCGCCGGCTCAACGGGCCGCTGGTCGCGGGCGGTTCGCTGGTCGAGTCGGACACGCTGCCCGTCCCGGGCGAGCCCGTGTACTTCTTCGAGCCCTGGCTCGCGATCAGCTCGAAGAATCGCGTCGTCTACCGCGGCGACCAGGACACGGACGGCGTGTTCGAGCTCTTCAGCGCCCCCATCGACGGCAGCGCACCGGCCCAGCGCATCGGCGGCCCGCTCTACGTGGGCCAGCGCTTCTTCCTCGAGGTCGTCACGCTGCTCGCCCCCGACGGCTCGCGTGCGGCCTTCCTCGCGGACCCCGAGGACGATGACGTGTGGGAGCTCTACAGCACGCCGCTCGACGGCAGCGCGCCGCAGACGAAGCTCAACGGACCGCTCGTTTCCGGCGCGAGCTTCGAGCCCTACCGGGCGGGCGTGGTGCACCTCTCGCCCGACGGCCTGACGGTCGTCTATCGCCTCGATGCGGCGGTCGACGAGGTGCACGAGCTCTTCGCCGTGCCGCTCGCGGGTGGCGCCGCGCCCCGCCGGCTGAACCCGCCGCTCGTGGCCGGCGGCGACGTCGAGCCCGAAGGGCTGCAGGTCACCGACGAGCGCGTCGTCTTCGTGGCCGACGCCCAGGAGAACGATCGGCGCGACCTGTGGAGCGTGCCGCTCGACGGCAGCGCCGCCCCGCTCCAGCTCGCGAGCTCGCTCGGATCCCTGCACACGACCCTCGGCCCGGACGGCACGCGCGTGCTCTACGTGGCCGAGGACGGACGCCTCTTCGCCGTGCCGATCGCCGGCGGCGCGGCCAAGCTCCTCGGCGGCCCCACGCTCCCCGCCGGCGGCTCGTTCGTCACCGACGTGCGCGCGAGCCCGGGCGGCCGCGTCGTGGCCCGCGCGAACTGGCGTGCGAGCAGCGTGGTCGAGCTCTTCTCGATGCCACTCGAGGGCAGCTCCCCGCCGCTCGTGCTCAACCCTGCCCTGGTGGCCGGCGGCAGCGTCGAGGAGTTCGTGCTCGCGCCGGCCGGCGAGCGACTCGTGTATCGCGCCGACCAGGAGACCGTCGACGTCATCGAGCTCTACGGCGCGCCGCTCGACGGCAGCGCGCCCGCGGTGAAGCTCAACACCCCGCTGCCCGAGCACGGACGCATCGGGGCCTTCCCGCGCGTCACGCCGGACGGCCTCGCGGTCCTGTTCCGCGCCGATCTCGAGCAGACCGGGACCTACGAGCTCTGGAAGGCCCCCATCGCCGGCGGTTCCGCACCCGCACGCGTCAACGGCCCGCTCGTGCCCGGCGGCGACGTGAGCGAGGGGGGCACGTCCTCCGGGGCCGTCGAGTACGGCTTCGGCGCGACGGCCGACGGCGCGCGCATCCTCTACGTCGCGGACCAGCGGCGCAACGACGCCTTCGCGCTGTGGAGCGTGCGCGCCGACCTGGCGGCCGCACCACGCGAGCTCAGCGGCCCGCTCGAGCTCGGACCGGTGCTGGGCGACGTCGTGAGCTTCGCCTGGGCCGAGGGCGGCGCGCGCCTGCTGTACAGCGCCGACCAGATCGCGGACGGGACCTACGGGCTCACCTCGGTCGAAACCGCACGCGACGACGCGCGCCTGCCGCGCACGCTGCTCGGCTACGGGCTCGAGCTGCGCACCAGCCCCGACGGACACTGGACCGCCTTCTCCCATCCGGGCGCCTGTCCGCCGCCGCCGATCCCCTGCTTCCCGCGCGCGTCGCTCGGCTGCGCGCCGGTGGACGGCTCCGGGCCGCCGGTGAACATGAGCGAGGGGCTGGGCGGCCGCCCCGTCGCCTGGGCCTTCGACCCGGGCAGCACCCGACTCGTGTTCGAGCTCGAGGTGACGGGCCAATTCTTCTCCTCCCTCGGGATCTTCTCGCGCTCGACCTACGGCGGCCCCGCGCTCAGCCTCACCGAGCCCCCGGGGCTGACCTACCTCGCCGCCACGGGCCGGCCGCGCATCGCCCCCGATGGGGCACGCGTGGTCTTCTCGCAGCAGCTCCTCGAGAGCAGCGGGCCCGATCGGCTGTGGTGCACGCCCATCGACCGCGCCCAGCCGCCGCGCATCCTGGCAGAAGCCGCCCACGACTCGCCGGCGATCCGCGCCTACCGGATCACGCCGACGGCGGAGCGCGCCGTCTTCGTCGCCAGCCTGGAGCTGCGCGAGCTCGACGAGCTGTGGCAAGTGCCGCTCGATGGTGCTCGTGCCCCCACGCGCGTGGGCCCCCTGTTCCCGGCCCACGCCGACGTCGATCCGGGCTTCCTGCTCCTGCCCGACGGAGAGAGCGTCCTCTACCTCGTCGACGGCCTCGTCGACGGCTCGCTCGAGCTGTGGCGCGCCCCGCTCGAGCCCAGCCATGGCCCGCCGCCCGTGCAGCTCAGCACGAAGCCGGTTTCCGGCGGCGGCGTGGCCCCCTCGATCCCCACCTACGTCGCGGACCCGGACCACGCGCCCCAGTTCGCGCTCAGCCCGGCCGGCCGCTTCGTCGTGTACCGCGCCGACCAGGACCTGCGTCACGTGTTCGAGCTCTACGTCGTCCCGAGCAACGGCCGCGCTCCGGCGCGCAAGCTGCACACGCCCCTGGGCGTCGCCCCGGGGATTCCGCCCGCTGCCTTCCACTTCGCGCCGGACGGCGAGCGCGTCGTCTACGCCGCGCCCGACAAGGCAGGCACCCTGCGCCTCCACGTCGCGCGCCTCGACGGCCTCTCCGCCCCCGAGCCCCTCGGCGGCGCCTTCGCCGCGGGCGGCGGCCTGTACCTCGATCCGCAGGAGGGCGCCGCGTTCTCCTTCGCCCTCACCCCGGACGAGAAGCGCGTCGTCTACGTGGCCGATCAGCGCGTCGACCAGACCTTCGAGCTCCTCCTGGCGCCCCTCGACGGCGGCCCGGCGCGCGTCCTGAACAGCGAGCTCGTCCCCGGTGGCGACGTGCGCGCCCTCGGCAGCCGCCCCATCTTCGCGCTCCACCCGAACGGCACGCGCGTGGCCTACGTGGCCGACCAGGACGAGGACGAGGTGTTCGAGCTCTACCTCGCCGAGCTGGACCCGCGCCGACTTCGTCCCGCGCGCCAGGAGCGCTGAATCCCGGGGCTCGAGCGCAGCAGGGCACCGACCTTGCCCAGGCTGCGCCGCTCGTTCCTGGGGCAAGGGGCGCACCCGGCGAGGTGCTCGCATCAGGGCGAAATAGACACGCTGGATGCACTTCGCTCTTCGCGGCCTTCCGAGGTGGCCCGCACCGACTCCATGCTGACCCCATGACGAGCGTGACCGACTCGGACCCGCGCCTGGCGGAAGTCGTACGGCGCCTCGTGGCCGCGTACCAGCCCCAGCGTGCGTACCTTTTCCGGTCGGTCGCGCGCGGCGATGCCGGGCCCGACAGCGACTACGACGTGTTGTTGGTCGTACCCGACGATGCCGCCGCCGAGCACCGTGGCAGCCGCCTGGCCTGCGAGGCCCTGCGCGGCACCGGGATCGCCGTGGACGTGGTCGTGTGCACGCACCGCTATTTCGAGGAGCGCCGGCACCTGCGGGCCTCGTTGCCCGCCACCGTCCTGCGCGAGGGCAAGCTCCTGCATGCCGCATGATCCGGTTCGCGTGGAGGACACCTTCGGGTGGCTGCGCCGCGCCGGTCGCGATCTGCACGCAGCGGCCCACGGGCTCGAGGCGGTTCCGCCACTCCGCGACGTAAGTGGTCTTCCACTGCCAGCAGGCCGCCGAGAAGGCGCTGAAGGCCAGGCTCGTCCGGTTCGACGTGCCGTTCCGCAAGACGCACAACCTGGAGGAGCTCGGCGCGGCCTGCATCGCCCTGGATGCATCGCTCCAGCGCTCGTGGCGCGCGCGGTTCCGCTGACGGAGTACGCCTGGCGGTTTCGGTACCCGGGGGAGTTGCTCGAGCCTTCGGAAGGGGAGACGGTCGAGGCGCTCCGGACGGCTCGTGTGGTGTGCGACGCCATCGTGGAGCGGCCGCAGGAGGACGTTCGGCCGGCGCTCGGTCAGGCCTGACCTTGCGAACTCGCGCGTAGCGGCCGGGCTGCGAAGCCCCCTTGCCCGCCCGGGACGTTTGACCGATCCTGGGCGCGCTCGACCCGCAGGCCGGAGTCCAACTTCAGCTTCGCCCTACCCACCTTCGAGGATTCCTTCGCCCGTGGAAGCACGCGACGACGATCACGTCCTGCTCGACGATGCGGTAGTAGATCCCGTAGGGGAAGCGCGTGACGTGCGCGCGCCGAGTGTTGCGATGGACGACGGGATAGGCGGTGCCTGGAGGATCGTCCGGGACACTTCCTCGATGGCGCGCAGGAACTCGGCACCCAGTCCTGGGCGCTGGGCCTCGTACCAGAGGAAGGCCTCCTCGACATCGGCGGCGGCGGCCGGCCGGAAGACGAGGTTCACCGCCCGCGCTCGCGGATCTCCCGGATGACCGTTTCCCAGGGGATGCCCGGCGTGGGATCGCGCTCCAGGTCGTCCAACCTCCGGTCGAGCTCGGCGCGCTGGGCCTCGGTCAGCGGAACGTCTCCGGGCTCGAGGCTGTCCCAGATCTCCTCGAGCAGCGACAGGCGCTCTTCCGGAGTGAGGCTCTGGATGTCGACCTTCGACCTGGACATGCCCCCATTGTCCGCCGAGATTGGCCTGAGCGCAATTCACGCCCCGGCCGTCGTTCCGTGGACTTCGGCGATCGCCGGAAGCGAGGTGGCCCCAGCGCCCGCTCAGGGCGAACCCGTGATCGAGAAGTAGTCGCGCCGGGCCGTGAGCTGGGCCTCGGTCGGGGCGTCGAGCTCGACCAGATCCTTGCCCTCCAGGCCGTAGCCGAGGACGTCGAGGTACGCGGCCGGGTCGGGGATCTCCGGGCCGTCGATGTAGAGCTCGTAGAACTCGACCGCCGTCGGCCCCGCGAGGGCCAGCAGGATGTCGTCGAGCTCGTCCTCGCCGAAGCCGCGGCCCTTGGCGTCGTACTCGGTCATCAGGTGGAGCACGAGGTCGTGGATGCCGCGCTCGCCGTTCGTGGCGCGGCGCAGGGTCATGTCGAGGGCGAAGATCGTCGGGGGGCCGAGCACGTACATGCGCGCGGCGAAGTGCATGACGTCCTGCATGCCGGACCAGCTCGCGGCGGCGCGGCTGACGTCGGTCCAGGACTTCTTCGGGAGCGCGCCGGGCGGGATCGGGAGCTCGAGGTAGCTCTGGAGCAGCTCCTCCTCGGTCTCGAAGCCCGCGTGCAGGAGCAGGTGGCGGCAGAAGTACTCGGTGATGCCCTCGTTGACCCAGATCGTGCCGGTCTCGAGCTCCTGGGTCAGGTCGGGCGTGCGGATCTCCTGCACGTGGATGCGCTCGGCGGTCCACAGGTGGAAGAACTCGTGCGCGGTGATGCCCCAGAAGGAGTGCTCGTCCTCGGTCACGGTCATGCCGTCGTTCACGAGGATCAGGGTCGACTCGGTGTGCTCGAGGCCCGAGCCGCCGGCCTCGGGCACGAAGCCGTACAGGAAGTGGTAGCGCTCGTAGGGCAGCTCGCGCATCAGCTTCGCGCCGGCCTGGACGATGCGCTGGCAACCGGCGACGATGCGCTCCAGCTCCTCGCCGCCCTTGCCGTGCACGCTGACGGCGTGGGGCTTCTCCCCGACCTCGAAGGTGCGCGTCTCGAGCGTGGGCGAAAAGAGCAACGGGGAGTCCTCGAAGCGCAGGTAGGAGGGCGCGAGGTAGCGGCCCTCGGCGTCCTGCGCGAGCACCGTGGCCGCCTTCCAGCCCTCCGGCAGGGCCACGGCCAGGCGCACCGGCTCGGCCGCGCGCGCCGGCACGAAGCCGAACAGCGAGACCGGGTTCACGTAGGCGTAGTCCTTCGCGATGCGGTTCGACTCGACGTCGATCACGTTGTTGCTGAAGATGCTGCTGGAGATCGGCTCGGCGCGGTAGGAGAGGACGATCTCGCGAGCCTTGCCTGCGCCACGCACGACGACGACCGAGGGATCCTCGCGCTCGAGCTCGAGGGATGTCCCACCCTCGTCGCGCGCCTCGATCGACGTCACGAAGCGCCCGTACTCGGCCACGTGGTAAGCGCCCGGCGTCCACAGCGGGAAGTGGAAGGCGAGCTCGTCCTCGCCGCGGGCGGGGAGGCGCGCCTCGACGCGCCACTCCTTGCCGCCCGGCTCGAAGGCGAGGGTGTAGTCGGTCTGGGCGCTGGCGGAGGCGGCGAGGAGGAAGAGGAGCGTGGGGGTGCGCATCGGGCGCCACGATAGAGGACGGGATGAAGCCGGGGGGGTGAGGGCTGGGTAAGCGTGGGTGACCCGCCCCGTTTCGCCTCTCGGCCGGACCACGTCCGGGCGCCGCCGCCTACCTCGTCAGGTCGAGATCGAACCTCGTCACGCGCCCCGGCTCCACCGTGCAGCTCCACTCGATCTCCACCGGGTTCGAGTTGCTCATGGTCGTCACCGAGCTCGGATCGAGCTCGCTCTCGCGGCGCTGCACCTGCCAGCGGCCCGGCATCAGGTGGTCGAAGCGGAAGCGCCCCTCCGGACCCGCGCGCAGCGTGCGCGGGTGGCCATCGCCGCGGCTGACGCCGACCACCACGCCCTCGGCGTCGGCCCCGTCGGGGAGCAGGACACGGCCCTCGATCGAGCCGCCCCCGGTCAGCTCGATGCGCAGCTCGCCGGGCGCGCTCGGCTCGAGCGGCCCGAGATCGGCGGCGGTCCAGCCGGCGCTCGTGGCGCGCACCCACATCGGCCCGGGCTGCTTGCAGGTCAGCGTGAAGCGGCCGTCCGCGGCGCTCGTCGCCTGGTCGACGGCCTCGGGCCGGTACAGGCAGTAGAACCCGTCGCGCCAGTAGCTGCCGTCGACGACCGCGCGGTGGAGCGTGACGCGCGCGCCGGCGAGGGGCTTGCCGTCCGCGACGACGCGCCCGGCGAGGCGCGGGGCGCGCGTCAGCACGACCTCCAGGCGCGCGCCGACGGACTCGGGGCGCAGGTTCTCGAAGGTCGCCGGCTGGAAGCCGTCGGCCTCGACCACGAGCTCGAAGGGGATCGAGGGCAGGACCAGGGCATAGAGCCCCGGCTCGCGCACCTCGGGCCGGCCATCGCTCGAGGTCATGGCCCCGCCGACCTCCATGCTCGTCTCGAAGCGGCAGTCCGCGAGCGGCCGGCCCTCCTCGTCGCGCACGGAGGCCTCGAAGGTGCGCACCTCGCCCAGGCGCAGCTCGAGCTCGCGCGCTCCGGGGGTCACGTCCCAGGCGTAGGCGTCGGCGTAGCGGCCCTCGCGGTCCGAGGCCACGAAGCTGTAGCGCGTCTCCCGCCGCAGCACGAGCTCGAAGCGCCCGTCGGGGCCGACGTCGCTGGTGGTCGAGCCGCTCTCGTGCTCGTGCTGGTAGGTCGACATCAGACGCGCGCCGCCCAGCGGCTCGCCGGATGGGTCGAACACGATGCCCGTGATGCGGTCGGTGGCCAGCAGGGCCGAGAGGCGCAGCTCCAGCGCGAAGAGGTCCTCGCCCGCGCGCACCTCGAAGGGCTCGGTCCAGCCGAAGCGCATGCCCGTCGCGTGGGCCCACAGGCGGTGCGCGCCGGCCGCCACGCCCGTGAGCTCGAAGGCGCCGCCCGCCCCGCTCGCGACCGTGCGCTCGCGCTCGAAGCCCTCGGAGCCGTGGCGCCGCAGCATCCCCTCGTCGAGCGGTGGACCGTCGCCCGAATCCTCCGGCAGCTCGACCGCCGCCAGGCCCACCGTCGCGCCCTCGAGCGGGAGCCCCTGCTCGTCCAGCACGCGCCCCGCGAGGCGCACGCCGGGCAGCAGCACCACGTCGCCGAGGTCGGTCGTGCGCCCGAGCGTCGCCGTCGCGCGCAGGAGCCGCGTGGCGCAGCCCTCGCGCTGCGCGAAGAGACCGACGCCCCACTCGCTGGCCTCGCCGTAGGGCTCCACCGCGAGCTCGACGCGGCCGTCGGCGCCGCTGAGGCGCCGCTCCGCATCCCGACCGCGCTGGAAGACCTCGACGCCGCTCCACGGCGCGCCCTGCGCATCGACGAAGCGCATGGCCAGCGTCCCGTGCGTCGGGGGCGCCTCGGCGATCGGCGCGGGCGCGGCCGGTGCCGGCGGCGGCGCGCTGGCCGCGGGCGCGGCCGCGCGCGCCTCGCGCGGCGTCGTGGCGGCGGCCGGCACGTCGCCGAGCGCCGCGGCCGGCGCGGGCTCCACCGGCGTCGCGGCCCGGGCCACATCCGCCGGCGGTCGCGGGCCGCGCTCGGAACCGTCGCGGGTCAGCAGGACGAAGCCGACCGCGGCCACTCCGACCACGGCGGCGAGGACGAGCTTCGAGGCTCCGAGCATGGCGAGGACTCCGGTTCCGGGGGGGAGAGCTGCGAGCGGGGTGGGATCGGGCGCAGCGAGCGGTGCGGCCGGCGCCGGGGCCAGGGCGAGCGGGGCCAGCAGCGCGCTCCAGGCGCCGCGCTCGCCGTAGCGCGCGTCGAGCCGGGCGCGCAGCTCCTCGAGCCCGCGTGCGAGGCGCCAGCGCACCGTGCCCTCGGGCACCCCCAGCGCGCGCGCGACGTCGGCGCAGGTGCGGCCCTGGAGGTAGCGCTCGACCACGACCGTGCGGAAGGGCTCGGGCACGGCCTCGACCGCGGCCAGGACCGTGCGCTGGAACTCGAGGCGCTCGGCCGTCGCCGCCGGGCCCGGCGCGGGCTCGCGAGGCGCGGCCAGGCGCTCGTGGGCGGCCCGCCGGCCCTCCCCCCGGCGGCGCTTCCAGGCGAAGTTGCGCACCACGCGCGCCAGCCACGGCTCGAGCGGGCGGTCGGCCAGCGGGGGATGCTCGAGCGCCGCCACGCAGGCCTCCTGGACCACGTCGTCGGCCGCGCCGGGGTCCGCCAGGAGCCCGCGCGCCAGGGCACGCATCCAGCCGACCTGGGCCAGCCAGTCCTCGGGGCGGGGGTGCGGAATCGAGCTCACGGTGTCCTTCCACCCCGGCCGGCGCGCGAGCGTTGGCGGGAAGGCGCCGGAATCCGGGCCCGTGCGAGCCTACTTGCCGGCCGGCTGCGCGGGCAGCCGTTCCATGCGCTTGCGCAGGACGCGCACGTTCGCGCCGGCCGCCTCGGCCTCGTCCAGCCAGCGCGCGAAGATCGGCAGGGGCTCCGGCACGAGCTCGAGCCCGTGGCGCACCAGGCCCTCGCGCGCCGCCGGCGTGTCGAGCGTCTCGAGCAGCGTCGCGGACACGTCGACCGCCTCGGCCGTACGCTGGGCGAGCAGCAGGGCCGCATGCAGGCGAGCTAGATCGGCCACGAGCTTGGCCTCCTGGTAGCGCTGCAGGCCCTCGCGGTGCTCCTCGGCGATGCCCCCGCCCGGCCGGGCCAGCTCGTAGTGGCGCACGATCTCGGCGGCCTTCGCGCGCGCGTCCGGGAAGAGGCGCACGGCGTCGAGCGGGCGCCCGGCCTCG
>Ga0315910_10004040_pt1 | contig 12348 bp, 8 predicted proteins | sample EdamamesoilMG_FD_204470 | JGI IMG/M metagenome (GOLD analysis project Ga0315910, IMG submission 204470) | Garden soil microbial communities collected in Santa Monica, California, United States - Edamame soil | ecosystem: Environmental > Terrestrial > Soil > Garden | place: USA: California... | reverse complement strand
GCGCGCCAGGTCGTCGCTGACGGGCAGGGCGACATCCTTGAATACTTCGGCCTTGGTCAGCGCCGCGGCGGCGTCCCACACTGCGCCCGAAGGACCGCCATACGTGCGGTTCGTGAGTGCAAACATCGCGAATCCCTTCTGCGGAATGAGCAGCACGTGCGATCCGTAGCCTGGATAGCCACCGCCGTGGCTCAGCGTGACGCCGAAGTCGCAACCGACGGAGACGATGAACCCCATGCCGTAGCTCGTGGCGAGCGGGCAGGCTCCCTGGCCGGGATGCCCGACACGCTGCGGAAAGCTGCGCGGTATGCCGGAGCCGAGTCCGAGCTCGCGGATGCTCGCGCGTTTGACGGGCCCTGGGTCCGCATCATCGCGCGGTGGCCACGCGGACAGTAGATAGGCAACCCATTTCGCGTAGTCGTTGGCGCTGGTCTGGATGCCGCCCATGGCGCCGAAGGCGCCGTGGTCCATGGTCGGTTCGAGCCGCCACGCGCCATCTTCCCAGCGATATCCGAGCGCCCGAAGTTCGCGCGGAGCGGCGTCCACGAAGAATCCCGACGATTTCATGCCGAGGGGATTCAGCAGCGATTCCGAAATCGTCTGTGCGTACGGTTTGCCCGACACATTCGTGATGATACGACCGAGCATTGCGTAACCCAGGTTCGAGTACTCCCAGGCGGTGCCGGGCGTGCGAGTGAAGGGCACGCCTTCGCGCAGGAGTCGCGTGAACTCCTCCTCGGGCATCGGCGTCTGGCGATCGCCCCAGGGATCATCGGTGACGAATCCCGCGGTGTGGTTCAACAGATCACGCACGTGGATTCGCGGCGAGTCCTGCGTGGGATATTTCCAGCCGCGCATTTCCGCGATGTACTTCTCCGCGGGAGCATCGAGTTCGAGTCTGCCTTCGTCGCGCAGCTTGAGAATGGTGAGCGCCGTGAACGCCTTGGTCATCGACGCGATGCGGAAGAGCGTGTCCGCAGTCACTTCCCGCTTGCTCTCGAGATCCTGTACGCCGATGCCGCGCACGTAGACGAGCTTGCCTTCCGCGACGACGCCATACACGACGCCGGGAATGTGATTGTCGAGCGCGTAGTCCGCGAAGATGCCGTCGACCTTCTCGTAGGCTGCGGCTTCCGCAGCAGACATCTCCGCATGTGCGCTCGAGGCAGCGATCACGGCCGCCACGCACAGTGCGGCCGCAAGCCTGCGTGCGAACATCAGAAGGTGCCCTTGGCGTACACGCGCTCGAAGGCCATCTCCATGCCGCCGACCTTGGTTTTTCCGACGACCACCGTGCCGGTGGCCTGGTCGATGATGACGTCGACCGTGATTCCCTCGAGCATCGCCACTCCCTTGAACTTCTTGTCACCCGCCTTGGCGGTGATTTTCGTCTTGGTTTCCACCAGCTTGTCCGGATTTACGCCCCCGAGCCAGGACCACATGGTCTGTTGTGTGCCCACGGGGTCCGCGGCCGCCAGTATCTTGCGAATGCCATCGGCCTGGGCGAGCCACGTGCCCGGCTGGCCATCAGACTTGAGTTTCTCATCGAGTTTCTTGCCTTCGTGTTCGCCATCCACCCGCCAGGCGTTGTCCACGAGCTTCAGATTGAGATTGGATGTCAGCGCGCCGTCTTTTGCGACGAAACGCGACGCATTGATCAGCGAGTAGTCAGGGCGAACCCATTCCAGGCGGATGGTGTCGTCGGATTGCAAGGCGCCCCCGGCGAGGGGCTGCAGCGAAGCACTGGTGTCCTTGACCTCGATGTCGCCTTCCTCATCTCGAACGAGCGTGGTGCGCAGGATTCCCAACTTCCGGCCGCCCACGGTGGACACGGCAATCTCTTCGTAGAAAGGCGCGGGTTCGTCGGAGGCTGACTCGAACGTCTCCGCGAATGCTTTGGCGACGGCGAAGAAAGTCTGCGTGTAACCCAGATCCACGTGCGCGCAGTAGATGCCCTGGCCATTCTTCTCCATGGAAATCTGCTGCAAACCACCGACCATCTGTGCCTTGCCGTCATTGACGCGGTAGATCCATTGCGCCTTGAGATAGGGAACGTTGCCGAAGACGCCGGCGTCGGTGACTTCGAGGGCGCGGACTTCGACTTTGCCCTGGAGCTTGCCCACCGTTTCCAACGTGTACTCGAGGTTGGTGCGGATCACGTCGGCCATGTCGTATCCGTCCGGCATGATCTCGCAATAGGCGGACTGTTCGCCGCCGATGTCGAGCTGGACGGAGTACGAACCTTCCACCTTAACGATGTCGCCCATCAATTTCCCCGGCACCTTTGCCTTGAACCAGCTGTCCTTGCTCTGGATGGCGACGGCTGGGCCAATCTTTCCTTCGCGTACACGCGCATCCTTGAGCCACTGGGGTTCATCGGCCGCCTGTACGGCGGACGACGCAACTAACGCAGACAGGGCCAGCCACACGCACTTCGACATTGGAACCTCCCGGGATCCGGGCAAGGAGCCCGGTCACAGAAATGTACTGGCTCGAGGCGCGTCCCGCCATTTTCCTAACGGGATCACCTTGAGCGGCAAGCGGCTGCCGCCCGGGCCTGGACTGATTTAAGGAACATCGTTCGCGACCGATATCCGGTACGGGCGGAACGCGCCCGTCGGTCTCATTTCCGGACATATCCAGATGCTCCAGGTCATTGGCTCAGTCGTCGTTCTTGCTTGCGTGCTCGGAGGATTCATCCTCGAGGGCGGGCAGATACTCGCGCTCTGGCACCCGACGGAAATCCTGATCATCGTCGGTGCGGCGTTCGGCGCGTTCCTCACGAGCAACCCGCCGAAGGTGTCGAAGCAGGCATTCATCCTCGCGCTGACGCTGCCGAAGGGTGCGCGCTACAAGCGCGACGACTACGTGACCTTGCTCAAGCTCGTCTACGACATCCTCATGAAGATCCGCAAGGACGGCCTGCTGGCCATCGAAAGCGACATCGAAGCGCCGGAGAAGAGTGCGCTGTTCCAGAAGTACCCCGTCATTCTTTCGGACCACCACATGGTGGTGTTCATCACGGACTGCCTGCGCCTCATCACGGGCGGCTCGCTCGATCCGCACGAGCTCGAAAGCCTGCTCGAATACGAGCTCGAGACGCATCACAAGGAAGCGCACGAACCCTCGCATGCAGTGCAGAAGGTGGCCGACGCATTACCCGGCTTCGGCATCGTCGCCGCGGTGCTGGGCATCGTGAACACGATGAGCGCCATCGAGGGCGCGGACACGGCGACCATCGGCCACAAAGTCGGTGCGGCGCTGGTCGGCACATTCCTCGGCATCCTCGTGGCGTACGGATTCGTGGGCCCCATCGCGTCGGCGATGGAGCATCGCGCCAACGAAGAAGGCAAGGCCTTCGAAGTGGTGAAGATGGCCCTGGTGGCCAGCGTGCGTGGCTACGCGCCCACGGTCGCCGTCGAGTTCGCGCGCAAGCTGCTCTACAGCGAAGTGCGTCCCACGTTCGCCGACCTCGAAGCGCATCTCAAGAACAAGCCGCCGCCGGGCAACGGCGGTCATTGATCCATGTCCAAGGCGGCGGACAAAGCCCGGCCGATCTACGTCAAGCGGATCAAGAAAGTCGCGGGCGGACATCACGGCGGCGCGTGGAAGGTGGCGTACGCGGACTTCGTCACCGCGATGATGGCCTTCTTCCTCGTGATGTGGTTAGTGACTGCTGTCTCGAAAGAACAGCGCGCGGCGATCTTCGACTACTTCAAGAACCCCAGCATGGAGCCCGGCAAGAGCGTGAAGCCGGCGCCGGGCCAGATGGGTCCGGGCGGCGCCAGTTCGTCGCCCATCAATCTCGGCGGCGGACTCGATGCGCCGAAGTCTTCGCTGCAGAAGACCGACAAGATCGGCGCGACCGTCATGACGTCGCCGGCGACACCGATCGATCTCAAGTCCGACGAAGAGAAGGCCGCGGAAGCCGAAGAGGCCCAGAAGCTGCTCGAGAAGAAACAACTCGATGCGCTGATGCAGGACCTCAAGGAGGCCATCAACAAGAGCCAGGCGCTGCAGCCTTTCAAGGACCAGCTGCTGCTCGACATCACGCCCGAGGGCCTGCGCATCCAGATTCTCGACGCGCAGAACCGCCCGATGTTCGACCTCGGCAGCGCGCGGCTCAAGCCGTACACGAACGAACTGCTGAAAGAAGTGACGACCTATCTGCGCTCGGTGCCTAACAAGCTCAGCATCACGGGACATACCGATACGACGCCGTACGCCGGCATCACCGGCTACACGAACTGGGACCTCTCCACTGACCGCGCGAATGCGGCGCGAAGATCCCTGGAGGCGGCTGGTCTCGAAACCGAGCGTATCTCGCGCGTCGTGGGCCTGGCGTCCTCGGTGCTGTTCGACAGGGAAAACCCGCGTAGCCCCGTGAACCGTCGCATCAGCATCGTGGTGATGACACAGCAGGCGGAAGAGGACGCGCAGAAGGTCGATCTGCCGGATGCTGGTGTGGCCGAAGCGGCGCCGGAAGCCGATCCTGTCGTAACGCCGAATGCCGCGGCTGAAACGCCGCTTGCGGAAGCGCACGCTCCGGCGACTACTGGAAGTCCGGCAGGCTGAAGAAAAACGTGGCGCCCTGGTCCTGTTCGCCGTCGACCCAGACCTTGCCCCCGTGACGTTCGACAATCCGACGCACGATCGATAAACCCACGCCCGTGCCTTCGAATTGATCCGCGCTGTGCAGGCGCTGGAACACGCCGAACAACTTGTTCATGTACTTCATGTTGAAGCCCACGCCGTTGTCCTTCACGAAACAGACCAGCGTGGTGCCGTCCATCCGATAGCCGATTTCGATGCGGGCTCTCTCACGCTCGCGCGTGAACTTGATGGCATTCGAAATGAGATTCACGAAGACCTGCTGCATCAGCCCCGGATCCACGTGCCAGGTGGGGAAGTCGGCGATCACGAATTCGATGTTGCGTCCCGCGCGCTCGGCGTTCATCTCGTTGATGACGCGCTGGGCGAGTTCGCCGAACCGCACGGGCTGCTTGTGCAGCGCCTGGCGATTGAGCTGCGAAAGGCGCAACAGGTCGGTGATGAGCCGATCCATGTGTGCCGCGCCGGCATTCACGTTCTGAAGCAGACGCCGGCCTTCGTCGTTCATCGAGGCCGCGTGGTCGGAGAGCAGAGACTGTGTGAAGACGGAAACCGCGCGCAGCGGCGAGCGCAGGTCGTGCGAAACGGAGTACGAAAAAGCTTCCAGCTCGCGGTTGGCGATCTTCAGCTCTTCGGTGCGTTCGCGGACGTTCTCCTCGAGGCGCTTCTTCTCTATGCGCAGCTGGCGCACGGCCAACGCGCGCTCGAGCACCGGCAGGGTGGTGGCGAGCTTGATGGGCTTCTGGATGTAATCGAGAGCGCCGGCCTTCATGGCGGCGATGGCGGTTTCGAGCGCGCCGTGCCCGGTCATGATGACCGCGACCAGGGTGGGGTCGATGAGCTGGGCGGATTTCATGAGGTCGATGCCGTTGGTTCCTGGCATCTGCAGGTCGGCGAGCAGCAGGTCGTAGCTGCGTTCCCGCATGGCGGCCAGCGCTTCGGCCGGCGTGGTGAAGCCGTAGGTCTTGTAACCCTCGTATTCGAGCGTGTCGCACAGCGCGCGCATGGACGCCGGCTCATCATCGACGATGAGAAGCGTCTGCTTATGTTCAGGAACGTGGGCGATGTTCGTATTCACGGGCTCCAATACCTGTATCCGAGAAATGCCTGCCTGGCGGTACGTACTTTCCGCGTAGGTGACTCCCCTGACAATCCAATGTCGGCCTAGTTTCCGCCTCCTTTAGCTTTGTGCCAAATACCTAGGGCCAACTCTCAATATCGAGGAATATATTCACCCCTACGTCCAGCCGGCCATATCCGACCTTGGTCTCGCGGTATGGATCCGAACTAGCTACTGCTGCGCGCAATTCAGTCCGCGGGTTGCGTCGCGCGCGCAATAGGTGTAACTGGAACGAAGTTGTCTGCTGTCGCATCGGGCGGGGGAAATGCCGGTGCGTCAGGTGAGGCACGGTTGGGCCGGCCTGCAGGGAAGCTGGCACTAACTACGTCGGGAAAAAAATTAGAATGCAGCCGGTCAGACTGGTTCTCGTGGAAGACATGCCGATGGAAGCGGAAATCGCGGTCCGTCAGCTCGAATCCGGTGGTTTCGCCTGCACCTGGAAGCGCGTGGACTCCGAGCCCGCGTTGCGCAGCGTGCTGGCGGAGTTCAAGCCCGACGTCATCCTTTCGGATTTCACGCTGCCCGGTTTCGACGGCATCGCGGCCCTCGAGGTCTCGGGTGAGCTCGCGCCGGAAACACCTTTCATCTTCCTGTCGGGAACGCTGGGTGAAGAGCGCGCCATCGATGCCCTGCAGCGGGGTGCATACGACTACGTTCTGAAAACAAACCTGGCGCGCCTGGTGCCGGCCGTGCGGCGCGCGCTGAGCGACGCCGCGATCCGCCGGGGCCGGGTTGCCCTCGAGCAGCAGCTGCGGGACATCGTCTCGACCTCGCAGGACTGGATCTGGGAACATGACCGTGCGGGCAAGTTCACGTTCTGCAGTGACTCCGTGCGCTCGATGCTCGGGTATGCACCCGAGGAAATGCTCGGCACCAATGCGTCGCAGTACGTGCATCCCGAGGATCTCGCCGCGCTCGATTTCGCGATGCATACGCTCGGTCCGAATCAGCGCACCGCGAGCAACCTGCAGGCTCGCTGGCGTCATCGCAACGGCACCTATCGCTGGCTGGAACGCAACATGCTCGTGTTGCTCGGCGAAGGCGGGCAGGTCATCGGCTATCGCGGCAGCGAACGCGATTTCTCCGAACGTCGCCGGCAGGAAAGGCACATCAGCCGGCTGACTCGCGTGTTGAAGATGCTCAGCGGCGTCAACAGCGCCATGGTGCGCATCCGGCAGCGGCGCGAGATCCTGGCCGAAGCATGCCGGCTCGCGACGTCCGTCGGCGGTTATGCGAGCGCGATGGTGGCGCTGATCGAGCCGGGTACGCGCACGGCACGTCCCACGGCCTGGTCGGGCAGCGTCGACAACACGGCCGCCCAGCAGATCACCTACAGCATCGGCGAATCCGCCAGTGAAGACGCGAGCGTCATCGGTCGCGTGTTGCGCACGGGTGCTTCGCTGATCTGCAACGATCTCCAGTCGCTCGACATGGGTCTCGCGGCGCGTGCTTCGCTCATGGACTCCGGTTTCCGCAGCGTGGTGGCCTACCCGCTGCTCGTCGATCGCACGCCGATCGGCGCGCTGATGCTCGCCTCGTATGACGTGGGCGCGGTGGGTGAAGAAGAGTCGCGCATGCTTCGTGAGCTCGTCGCGAATCTCTCGTTCGCGCTGCAGTACCTCCACAAGGAGGACGAAGTGCGTTTCCTGTCCTATTTCGATCCGCTCACGGGCCTCGCGAAGCGCAGCCTGTTCTGCGAACGGCTGGTGCGCTCGCTCGAACCGCGCATCGGCCGGCGCGGTACGCCGGCGGTGGCCGTGCTGGACATCGAGCATCTATCTACCATCAACGACTCCTTCGGCCGGCACGTCGGCGACCAGCTGCTTCAGCAGGTGGCGGACCGACTCAAGCGCCACATGGATTCGACGGAACTGCTGGCGCACTTCGGCGGTGGCACTTTCGGCGTCATCATGGAAGCGGCGGGCGACGAGGACGAAGCCGTGCACTGGATGCAGGAGCAGGTCGTCGAGATGTTCCGCGCGCCGTTCGCGCTCGACGGACGCGGTATTCCGGTCGACGTGAAGTGCGGTTTCGCTCGCTACCCCGACAACGGCAACGATGCCAATGCGCTCGTGCAGAACGCCGAGGCCGCGTTGCGCAGCGCCAAGAGCACGGGCGAAAAGTATCTGCCGCACCGGCTCGAGCTGAGCTCAGCCGTGGTGTCGCGCATGACGATGGAGCATCGACTTCGCGGCGCGGTGGAGCGCCAGGAATTCGAGCTGCACTACCAGACGAAGATAGACGTGCGCACGCGCGCGGTCCGCGGACTCGAGGCGCTGGTTCGCTGGCGCGATCCGGAAGCGGGTCTCGTGATGCCCGGGGCATTCCTGCCGCTCATGGAAACCAGCGGGCTCATCGTGCCGCTGGGCGACTGGATCCTCAGGCAGGCCGCGGCTGACCTGCGTCGCTGGCAAGGGGCGGGGCTGTCGGCCGGCCGCGTGGCGGTCAACATTTCACCGGTGCAACTGCGGCGTCGCGCCTTCGCCGATCACCTGCTCGATCTCGTGGGCGAGTGGCGCAACGAAAACGTGGGAATCGACATCGAAATCACCGAAGGCGTGCTGATCGACGACGTCAGTTCGGCGGTTTCGCAGCTGCGAGTGCTACGAAGGTCGGGTATCCGCGTGGCCATCGACGATTTCGGCACCGGCTATTCGTCGCTGAGCCGGCTGGCCGAACTGCCGGTCGACATGCTCAAGATCGATCGCAGCTTCGTCAGCGGCCTCACATCCTCGGGCGCAGGCCGGACGGTGGCCGAAACCATCATCGCGCTGGGCCGGGCTTTCGACATGACAACGGTGGCCGAAGGCGTCGAAACGCCCGAGCAGTTCGAGATGCTGGAAAACCTGGGGTGCGACCAGTCGCAGGGCTATCTTCACAGCCGTCCCCTCGCGGCTACCGACATCGAACCCCTGCTGAAGACCGGCATCGTCACGGCGTTTCACAAGGCGCAGGGAAAGGCCGAGCCAACGCCGATGGCACTCCGCGGTTGACAACTATTGATAACTTTTTAGGGGAACGCGATCGCCCCTGACTGATCTACACTGGTGCGCGACGAGCGCGTCACGTCAGATCGGATCACGAAATTGCTCAAACAACTTTCCCGCCCCCGGCTCATCGGGTTGGCGCTCATCGTTCTCCTTGCAACGTTCTTCCTCTACAAATGCACGGCGGGCGGATCGGATGCTCCCGAATACCAGACAATCGTGGCAGAGAGGGGCAATGTCATCTCCAAGGTCAGTACCTCGGGCAGCCTCCAGGCGGTGGTCACCGTCGATGTCGGCAGCCAGGTGTCCGGCCGCATCCAGGAGTTGTTCGCGGACTTCAACTCGCCGGTGAAGAAGGGTCAGAAGATCGCCAAGATCGACCCGTCATTGTTCGCCGCCTCGGTCGTGCAGGCGGAAGCCAACGTCATGGCCGCCCGCGCCAATGTCAGCCGTCTCACCATCACCGCGGAAGATTCGGAGCGCCAGGCAAAGCGAGCCTCCGAGGTGTACGCGCAGCGGCTCATCTCCGAAACCGAACGGGACAATGCCGTGGCGACGGCGCGCTCCGCACGCGCGGCGGTCGACCAGGCGCAGGCGCAGCTCGCGCAGGCACGTGCGCAGCTCGAACAGGCGCAGACCAATCTTCGTTACACCGACATCCTGTCGCCCACCGACGGCGTGGTGATCTCGCGAGCGGTGAACGTGGGCCAGACGGTGGCGGCGTCGCTGTCCGCGCCCGTCATCTTCACCATCGCGCAGGACCTTCGGAAGATGGAAGTGCATACGAACGTGGCCGAGTCCGACATCGGTCGCCTCAAGCCCGGCATGCGCGTCACGTTCACGGTCGACGCGTATCCCGGTGAACCGTTCCGCGGGTCCATCCGCGACATTCGCAACGCGCCGCAGGTCGTGCAGAACGTCGTGACCTACGACGCGGTCATCGACGTGGCCAATGATGATCTCAAGCTCAAGCCCGGCATGACGGCCACGGTGAGCATCGTCACCGACCGCCGTCGCGATGTGATCGCGGTGCCTAACACGGCATTGCGATTCCGTCCCGAGGGTGCTCCCGCCGGTGGTGCGGGCACGGCGGCAAGTGGCGCACCCAATGCTGGCGCTGGCCAGCGCCGCCCGCGCGCGGAAGGCGGTCAAGGCCAGGGACAGGCCGACGGCAACTGGAATCGCAAGCGTGATGGTGAATCCGACGACGATGCGGCACCGGTGGTGGTCAGGCGGACTGTGTACGTGCTCGTGAATGGCGCTCCGGCGCCGCGCGAAGTCACCACCGGGCTGACGGATGGTCGCGTGACGGAGATCACCGGCGGCGAGCTGAAAGAGGGCGAAGCGGTCATCGTCGGTGTCGCGGGCCAGAACCAGGGCCAGCGCGGTGGGCAGCAGCAGCGCGGCCCGCGAATCCTCTGAGCGACCTCTCTACACATGTCGCTCATCGAACTGCGCAACCTGGGCAAGATCTACCAATCCGGTGACACGGAGTTCGCCGCGTTGCATGACGTGAATCTCTCCATCGAACGTGGAGAGTTCGTCGCCATCACGGGGTCTTCCGGCTCGGGCAAGTCGACGCTGATGAATCTTCTCGGGTGCCTCGACTCCCCGTCACGCGGCAACTACCTGCTGGGTGGTCGCGACGTGGCGAAGTTGTCGCGCATCGAACTCGCCAAGGTGCGCAACGAGTTCATCGGCTTCGTGTTCCAGAGTTTCAACCTGCTGAAGCGCACGTCGGCGGCCGAGAACGACGAACTGCCGCTGATCTACGCCAAGGTTCCGATTGCAGAGCGGCATCGGCGCGCGAAAGAAGCGCTGGATCGTGTCGGCCTCTCGCATCGCGCGGGGCATCACCCGTCGCAGTTGTCAGGCGGCCAGCAGCAGCGTGTCGCCATCGCGCGCGCGCTCGTCACCCATCCGCCGCTCATCCTCGCCGACGAACCCACGGGCAATCTCGATTCGGCGACCACGGTCGAGATCATGAAGCTGTTAACGGATCTCCAGGCTTCGGGCATGACCATCGTGTTCGTCACGCACGAACCCGACGTCGCCGCTTACGCCGCGCGCAAACTGCTGCTCAAGGACGGCGGCATCATCAGCGACGAGCGACAGAAGCCCGTGCTCAAGGAGGCTTCATGATCCCGGCAACGGAAACGCTGCGTCTCGCAGGCATCGCGCTGACGCGAAACAAGATGCGTTCTTTCCTCACGGCGCTCGGCATCATCATCGGTGTCGGCGCGGTCATCTTCATGCAGTCGATCGGCGAGGGCGCCAAGGCGCGCGTGCGCGCGCAGATCGAAGGCGCCGGCACCAACATCGTCATGTTGTTCTCGGGCTCGAGCCAGGGGCCGGGCGGTCGTGGTGGCCAGGGCTCGCAGCCGACGATCACCTGGGAAGACCTGCGCGCCATCCAGACCGAGCTGTCCTCGGTGGCGGCCGTTGCGCCGCAGATGAACGCCAGCCAGCCGGTGATCTCCGAGACCAACACCTGGAACACGCAGATCACCGGCACGACGCCAGACTTCTTCACCATCCGCAATTGGGCCGTGCAGAGCGGCGCCATTTTCACGGCGTCGGATCAGGCGGGCGCGGCGAAGAACGCAATCATCGGTCAAACGGCTGCGGAGAACCTGTTTGGTCCCGGGGTCGATCCCATCGGCCAGATCATCAGAATTCGCGATGCTCCATTCACCATTATCGGGGTGCTCGAGAAGAAAGGTCAGAACGCCATGGGTTCGGACCAGGACGACGTCATCTTCATTCCACTGTCGGCATTCCAGACGCGCATGCAGCGCGGGCTCGGCAAGTTCGTGCCCGGCCGAATCTTCGTGAGCGCCGTGTCGCCGGAGGCCATCCCGCGCGCGCGCCAGGAGATCGGCGCGCTGCTGCGTGAGCGGCATCGGCTCGGCCCGGACGACGAGGACGATTTCTCGACCAGCAGCATGGCGGAGATGACCAGCATGCTCACGTCGACACAGGACACCGTTACCACGCTGTTGTTCTCCGTCGCGCTGGTATCGCTGGTCGTCGGCGGCATCGGCGTCATGAACATCATGCTGGTGTCGGTCACCGAAAGAACTCGCGAGATCGGCATTCGCATGGCGGTCGGCGCGCAGCCGGCCGACATCATGGCGCAGTTCCTCGTCGAAGCACTGGTGCTCGCCGCCATCGGTGGTGCGCTCGGGGTCATCTTCGGCGTCGGGCTGGGATACCTGTTGGCGCAGAAGTTCGGCTGGACGATGGTGACGCGGACCGAGATCGTCGTGGCCGCGCTGGCGGTCAGTGCCGGCGTCGGTGTGCTGTTCGGCCTCTATCCAGCGCGCAAAGCGTCCCGCCTCGATCCCATCGAAGCGCTGCGGTACGAATGATTTGGTCGAATATTGTTTGGGTGAGGCCGCGCATATACTCGGCGTCCCTTTCGACAGTACGGATTCGACGATCATGAACAAGCTTTCCGTATCGCGACGCAGCGTCATCGCCACGGCGGTTGCCGCGCCACTTATCATTTCGTCGCGCGCCTGGGGTGCCAACAACCGTCTCCGCATCGGCCAGATCGGCTGCGGCCGCATCGCGCAGAGCCACGACATGCCCGGCGTCATCAAGTCGGACCTTGCGGACTTCGTCGCG
>Ga0315910_10004039_pt1 | contig 12351 bp, 10 predicted proteins | sample EdamamesoilMG_FD_204470 | JGI IMG/M metagenome (GOLD analysis project Ga0315910, IMG submission 204470) | Garden soil microbial communities collected in Santa Monica, California, United States - Edamame soil | ecosystem: Environmental > Terrestrial > Soil > Garden | place: USA: California... | reverse complement strand
GTAGTCGGCGGGGGCGCCCTCCTGATTGCGGCGCGCCTTCTCCACCGCCGATCGGAGTACGTCCCGGATCTTCGCGTGTTCGGTGGAGAGCATACGCGCGGGCCGTCGCCGACCTAGAGGGTCACCGTGAGCGGTGACACCTTGAAGCCCACCTGGGCTGTTTCGATGATGCAGGCCGTCGCGTATCCGCCGCCAGGCGCTTCGCCGACAGAACCGACGTTGACGATGCGCACACCGTCGTCGATCACTCGGTCGAAGGCGCCGTGGCTGCCTCCGCACACGATGAGCTCGGCGTATTCTTCACCCAAAAGGGCGCGCATTTCGTCGTCGCTCATGGACTCGGTGAACGGTTCGCTGGGGTCGGCGGGGCTACCGTGCACAATCAGCATGGTTTGCCCCGATTCGAGCGGTAGCGTGGCCGTGGGCGGCAGCTTGGCGAGCCGCGCCAGGATCAGATCGCCGAGTTCGGTTCGGACCTCTTGCAAGCGCCTGAGCCGAGCCCGCTCGGTGTCGGTGGTGGCCGAGAGCTTCTTCGGATCGATGCGTGCGAGCGCGCGGTCGCCGACGCCTTGGACGACGAGCGCGTTGTGCTTGCGCAGCGTTTCCCACACTTTGAGCGGCTCCGGCCCGGGGAAGCACAGGTCGCCGCACACGATCAGTTGGTCCCAGCCGTGCGCGTTAGCTTCGGTGAGCACCGCTTCGAGGGCCTTCTGGTGCCCGTGGATGTCCGAGATGCACAAAAAGCGCAACATGCTCAACGACCTTTCAGGAGGCGCGCCGCTTCGAGCGCCGCGTAGGTGAAGATGATATCAGCGCCAGCGCGTCGCAGGCACATGAGGCTCTCGAGCAGCGTGCGATCGTAGTCGATCCAGCCGCGCTCGGCCGCCGCCTTGAGCATCGCGAACTCGCCGCTCACATGATATACCGCGACGGGCAGCGCGGAGTGTTCACGCACGAAGCGCACGACGTCCGCGTACGGCAGCCCTGGCTTGACCATCAACCAGTCCGCCCCTTCGGCCTCGTCGGCGCGGACTTCGCGCAGGCATTCGCGCTGGTTGGCGGGGTCCATCTGATAGGTCTTTTTGTCGCCGCTGCGGGGCGCCGAATCGAGCGCCTCGCGAAATGGTCCGTAGAACGCCGAGGCGTATTTCACGCAGTAGCTGCAGATGGCGACGTCGCTGAAGCCAGCCTGGTCCAAGGCGCTGCGAATGGCGCCGACGCGACCGTCCATCATGTCGCTCGGCGCTACCACGTCCGCGCCGGCGCGGGCCTGGGCCACGGCCATCGCGGCCAGGATGGGTAGCGTCACGTCATTGTCGATCACGCCGTCGACGAGCACGCCGTCGTGCCCGTCGGACGAGTACGGATCGAGCGCGACGTCGGTGATCACCAACAGCTCGGGCAGAGCTGCTTTCAGGGCGCGCACCGCTCGCTGCAACAGGCCGCTATCATTGGTACTCTCGGCGCCGCGCGGATCTTTCAGCTCGTCGGGGAGCGCGGGGAACAAGGCTACGCCGCTCACACCCAGCTCGTGGGCCTCACGCGCCCGCTCGACCAGTTTTTTGATGCCGAGCCGCGCTTGCCCCGGCATCGAAGCGATCGGAGTCTCGCCGCTCTCGCCCTCTTGGACGAACATTGGCCAGACCAGATTCGAGGCCGACAGGCTGGTCTCGCGCACCAGGGCCCTGAGGGTGCTCGTGCGCCGGTTTCTGCGGGGGCGCTGTGCAAGGTTCATGGGCGAACGCTAACCCAAACAGGCCGGCGCGCAGCTGGTTTTGTGTTTCCTGGCGTTTTGGGCGGAGTCCGAGCTCCTCGCTCTGCTACCCTCGGCGTGTGGGTGTGCTGTATCTAGCGGCTCTGATCCTCGGCCTCGGCACGGTCATGGTGCAGCTGCTCATGGGCGACGGCGATGCGGAGGTGGATGCCCATTCCGTCGAGGTTGACCACGGGGTCGACCTCGACAACACCCACGCGGCCGGTGACGCCGACTCCGGCTTCCTCCCCATCTTTCTCTCACTGCGCTTTTGGATCTTCGGGTCGCTCGCCTTCGGCATGGTCGGCAGCTTGCTGCATTTTCTCGATCTAGCGTCTGCGTTCGCGACGCTGATCGTGGCGTCGGTCATGGGTGCCGGGTCCGGCCTGGTTGCCTCGTGGATCTTCCGCGTGCTGAGTCGACAGCAGGTCAGCTCGGGCGCCGGTGAGAACGACGCCGTCGGGCACGTCGGCAAGGTCTTGATCCGCGTTCCGACGCAAGGCCACGGCAAGGTCCGCATTCACCTGAAAGGACAGACCCTCGACCTCTTGGCCACGACCGATGAGGTCGAGCTGCTCGAAGGCGAACAAGTGCTCGTCGAAGAAATGCGCGACGGGAGCGCGCGCGTCTCCAAGGCGCCGGCTGATTTCCTCACGCGCGATGTGTGAGCGTTAACGCTCCGGCCCCGACGCCGGAGGCGCGCGCATTGATTCAATTTAGGGTGAAATCGAGCGTGTAGGGCTCGGTATGTGGACGATTTCGAACGCCCCTCGATCGGAGCCAGCGTATCCTGCGCCGATGGATTTACCGATCGAGACCATCGCGGAGGATCCGGACGTCGCGATGTTCCTGTTGATGGGGGCCGTCGGGGCGGTGATGGCACTGGCGTTTCTCGCCTTCGTCATCAGCAAGATCCTCCAGATCTGCAAACCCAACGAAATCCTGGTGATCAGTGGTCGCAGTCACAAGCTCGCCGATGGATCCAGCGTTGGCTACAAGGTGCTGCACGGCGGGCGGGGCATTCGCATTCCGTTGCTCGAGACCGTCGATCGCATGGACACGCGGCTCATCCCGGTGATGGTCGAGGTGCACAATGCTTATTCGAAGGGTGGTATTCCGCTCACCGTGCACGCGATTGCGAACGTAAAGATCACGTCGAATCAAGGTTACGTGCGCAACGCCATCGTGCGCTTGTTATCGATGAGTCAGCGCCAGATCGCCGTCATCGCTCAGCAGACTCTGGAGGGTGTGCTGCGCGAGGTGGTCGCCGAGCTGACGCCGGAAGAGACCAACGAAGACAGACTCAAGTTCGCCGCGACGCTCGCCAAGTTCGCCAAGGACGATTTCGACAAGCTCGGGCTCGAGCTCGACGTGTTGAAGGTGCAGAGCGTCGGCGACGAACAGGGCTACCTCAAGAACCTCGGCCGCGCGCGCATCGCGCGCCAGGTGCGCGACGCCCAGAACGCCGAAAACGCGGCCAACCAAGCCATCGCCGAAGCCCAGGCGCTGGCGCGTCAGCGCGCGGAATCGGCACAGAAACAAGCCGAGGCTGCGGTCATCACCAAGAAGAACGAGCTCCGGGCCGAGCTGGCCAATCTCGAGGCCATCGCCAAAGCCATCGAAAACGAGGCTGAAGTCGCGGCCGAGACCGCGCGCGCTCAGGCCGAGCAAGAGCTGATGTCTTTGCGTGCCGAAGTCGAAAAGCTGCGTTTGGAGTGTGATGTGTACCTCCCCGCCGAGGCCGCGCGCCTGGCAGCGGAGGCCAACGCGCGAGCGAATGCAGCACCAGTGGTGGAAAGCGGAAAAGCGGCGGCGCAGGCTCTGCGCCTGGTCGCCGAGGAATGGAAAGAAGCCGGTGTCGATGGACGCGACTTGTACATTTTGCAGCACCTGAAGGCGTTCGTCGAAGCGGCGGTCGCCCGCGTGTCGCGCACCGAGATTGGCGAGCTGTCGGTCGTCGACGGGGGCGATGGCGCGAGTTTCACGGGAGCGGTCTCGTCCTTCCCGGCGGCGGTAGCGGACGTGCTCACGGAAACGGGCCGCGCCATCGGCGTCGACATGACTCGACTCATGCACGCCAAGCCCGCGGCAGGAGGTCAGCGATAATGGGCGGTTTTGCTGCAGTGGGTGTAGTGGCGCTGGTTGTGGCGGTCTTCGTGCTGCTGCTGCTCGTGATCATGGTGCAGAAGCTATTGAAGGTGTGTTCCCCGAACGAGGCGCTGATCTTCAGTGGTACGACGCGCGAGGTCGGGGGGCGCTCGGTGGGTTTTCGCTTCGTGCGCGGTGGGCGCTCGCTGCGCCGTCCCCTGATCGAAAGTGTCGACAAGATGGACCTCAGCATGTTCACCGTGATGGTGAACGTCAGCGGGGCATACACGAAAGGCGGGATCCCCCTCACGATTCAGGGGGTGGCCAACATCAAGCTGCCGGGCGAAGAGCCGTTGCTCTCCAATGCCGTCGAGCGCTTCTTGGGGCGCTCGCGCGAGGAGATCTACCATGTTGCCAAAGAGACCCTCGAGGGCAACCTGCGCGGCGTGCTGGCGAGCCTGACCCCCGAAGAGGTGAACGAGGACAAGATGCGCTTCGCGCACACGCTCTTGGAAGAGGCCGAGCACGACATGAGCCGCATGGGGCTCGTGCTCGACACGCTGAAGGTTCAGAACGTGACCGACGAGGTCAACTACTTGTCCAGCATCGGCCGCATCCGCGGCGCGACCTTGAACCAGGAGCAAGCGATCGCCGAGGCATCCGCTCACGCCGACGCTACCGTGCAGCAGGCGAAGAACTGGGCCGCCTCCGAGATCGCCTCGATCGACGCCGACCTGACGGTGGCGCGCGAAGAAACCCAGAAGCGCATCGCCGATGCCAAGAGCCGGCGCGAAGCGTTGATCAACGAGGCGCAGGGCCAGGTCAAAGCGCAGATTGCGCAGCTGGCCGCCGAGATCGAGCGCCAGAAGGCGCGGGCGCCCCGAGAAAAGCGCCGCCTCGACGCGGAGGTCGTGCAACCGGCGCTGGCGAGAGAACGCGCCGCCGAAGAAAACGCGCGCGGCGAAGCCTCTGAAACCATCGAGCGTGGCCGCGCCGAGGCCAAGAGTCTGAAGGAGCTGGTGGGTGCGTTTCGCGTAGGCGGGCAAGGGGCCCGCGAGGTGCTCGCGCTGCAGAACCTGCTCCCGATGCTGGGACACGTAGCTGGCGCTCACAAGCCGCTGAAGGTCAACAAGATGAGCGTGCTGCCCTCGAACGACAGCGCGGGGTCGGGGCTGGCGCGCCAGGCGATCGGCGCCTCCGAACAGATCCGCGCCGCCACCGGCGTCGACCTGATGGGTGTGGCGAAGAAGTTCGGCGGCTGAGGCTCAGTCCAAACCCAGATAGCGCAAACCCGAGGCGATCGGCTGCTCGCCGTTGAAGTCGCGCTCCAATTGGGTGAGCTCGGCTCGGAGCTGGTCGACCAGCTCTCCTTGTTGGTGTCGCTTGACGAGGCTCTCCAAGAGGTTCCAGCGGAGCAGCCAGTCGCGAGGATACTGCTCCGCGAGCACCTGGTGAATCTCGTGGAAGCTCGTGAGCATGGCGCTCGTTGCAGCAGAAGCGTGGGCAGCGAGGGCACGCGCGTAGAGCTCGATCATGCGCGCCTCGTCCGCCGGGTACACTCGCGGGTGGGGCACGCGATCGCGGCTGGGTTCGCTGCGGGCGTAGTAGCTCGCGTCTGAGGCGCCGGCGCGAGCGCCGAGCAAGGCGCCCCCGAACACGAAGCTCGCGTGCGGCACCTGGCACACCAGCGACCCGGCGCGCAGGCACAGCTCGCTGGCCTCGAAGACAGGCTGGAACAGCGCGTCGCTGCGCCGGGCGTGCCGACCCGAGAACACCGCGTCAGCGCCGAGACGGAGTTCGAAGGGCTCGCCGTTCGGCTGCCAGTCGTTCAGCGTCGCGAGCGAGTTGCCGTCGCCGAGCTGCCCCATGAGCACCCAGCATTCCTTGGAGTCCCCAGGGGAGTCGGTGAAGAGCTCGCCGCCGCGCGCGTAGGCGACGCGCCCACACAGTCGCGCGAACAACGTGTCCGTTCCCTCGAGTGGAGCGCCGCTGCTCACGTGTCCGATGACTTCCAGCCCGATGTCGAGTGTCAGCGTGCACAGTTCTTCGCTCTGGGTGGCTTCGGCGAGCGCTCGCGCGCCGCCGATGCGAAACGAGAGTGTGCTCGCGAGATCTTCCAGTACGTCGCCGAGCTGGTCGAAGTCGCGCGCGACGAACAGCTGCGGCTGCGCGTGCGTGATGTCGTAGTCGACGTCTGCACACGCGACCGTGAGCGGCAGCTTCACGACCGATGGATGGTGACAGCTGTGGCTCTCACCGAGCGAGCTCAGTAGACCCGCGCCGAACAGCTTGTAGTCGTCGAGCTTGCCCACGAGCCCGTATTCGGCGGTCCACCAATACAGGCGCGACACACGCGCGGCCTCCGAGACGCGATGCACCCGCTGTTTGGCGCTCTCGAAGCCCTGCTCGGCCAGGATGATCTCATTTGGGGCCGCACCCGGCTGCTCCTTGACCTCGGACAGGCGGAAGATCGCGTCGTAGACGGCATCGTCTTCGGGCGAGCGGAATGCTCGCGCGCCCACTTCACCGATGCGCTTGAGGTAGCCGGCGAATTGAGGGTCGACGATCAGGGGTGCGTGGCCGGCCGCTTCGTGGATGATGTCCGGTGCTGGGGTGTACACCAGGTGGTCGGCGGTGCGGATTTCCGCGCAAATTGGCAAGAGCCCCAGCGCTTGAAACTCCGTGAAGGCACGCGGCGGGATAAACCCGTGCACCGCAACCGCACCCCAGCCGAAGCGGGTCAGGCACGCGTCCATCGCTGCTAACGATGGAATCCGTTCCACAGAAATGCCGGTGTCGCCGAGGCCCTTCTTGTAGGCTGGATGAGCGGTCCGCTGCAATTTGTCATACATCTGCAGCAGCACGAAGCGCCACACGGCCTGGTCGACGCCGGTGTACTGCGAGTAGTCCTGTTCGACCACGTAGCGGCGCAGGTGGGGCGGCACGCGATCGAGCGTGGTCATCGACGGCTCCTGGCTGGGCCATGCGCGATTGAAGGCCAACGTAAAACTATGAGCACGCTATCAAGCTTAGCAGTCCAGGGCGGTTTTGCCGGCTTGACGGGGTCACTAAAACGTTTTAGTGATGGGCCGCGCTTGATCCGAAAGCGCCCTGCTTGCCTCACCGGGGAGCGTCAGCGAGCTACTTGCGCGCCCACGGTCGCTGTGGACCATGCTCACCACGCTTCGAACCCGCTTGAACCAGAACACGCCCGCGTTCTCCGCAAGCGCTGCGGCGACATTGGCAGGGTGGGGCAAGCTGTCGCGCAGAATCGTGGGGGTACTTGCCCCCGTTGTGCTCAGCGTCGGGTGCCTGAAAACGCCCGACCGCTACGCGCAGTCGACGCTGGATGTGAGCGTGAATCCGCCCGCCAACTTCGAGCTGGAAGGCGAGCCCTTCTGCTTCGCTGGCTCGAACAACTACTACCCGATCTTCAAGCCCAAAGACGTGGTGGACGACCTGTTCGAGAACGCGAAGCAGCTCGACTTCAAGGTGATGCGCGTGTGGGCCATGCTCGACGTGGGTGCGCTCGATGGCTCGGTGCCTCACGTCGACCCACCTGGCCCCAAAGAGAACGTCTACCTCCAATACTACGACCCGAAGAGCAAGCGGGTGCTGCAGAACGACGCAGAAAATGGGCTGCCGCGCCTCGATTTCGTGCTCGACAGCGCGGCGCGTCACGGCGTGAAGCTGATCCTGGTGCTGGTCAACAACTGGACCGCCTTCGGCGGCATCGACCAGTACATCGTCTGGCACGGCCGCCAGCACCACCACGAGTTCTACACGGACCCCGAGATCAAGCAGACCTACAAAAACTGGGTGCGCGCGGTCGTGACGCGCACGAACAGCGTCAACGGTCGCCTGTACCGTGACGACCCGACGATCTTTTCGTGGGAGCTCGCCAACGAGCCGCGCACGATCGCTGCCGGGGGGCGCGATAGCAAGTCTGGGTGGGACAAGGGCACCATCACGACCTGGGCCGACGAGATGTCGGGCTACATCAAGTCACTCGATCCTAACCACATGGTTTCGGTGGGCGACGAAGGCTTCTTGGACGGCGGCGGCACCCACTGGGCCTACGCCGCGAACGACGGCGTCGACCACAAGGCGCTCACCGCCCTCGAGCACGTCGACTTCGGCACGTTCCACTTGTACCCCGAAGACTGGAAGGCCACGAACGAGTGGGGCGACCAGTGGATCGTCGACCACCTGAAGGTGGCGCGCGAGCTCGGCAAGCCCACGATTCTGGAAGAGTACGGCACCAAGGTGACGCGCGCTCAGGGCAAGCTCGGGGCCATCACCGCGGGTTGGCGCGAGCGCAAGGAGACCTACTTGCGCTGGAACGATGTCTTGTTGCGCCGGGGCGGCAACGGCGCGCTCGTGTGGATGCTTGCCGGCAAGGACAACGACGGATCGCGCTACCCCGACTACGACCGCTTCGCGTTCTGGCGCGACGGTCCCACCGGCGACTTGCTCGCCGGCATCGCCGAACGGTTCGATGACGCGCCCGCTTGCCAAGCGGCAGGCGGCCCCCGACCGAACAGCTCCCGTTTCGTGAAACCCCGCGGTCCCGCCGCCGATCAGGCAGCGGCCCTGGAACCCGCCTTCTGGAGGCTATGATGGGCGCGCGCTGGCTTCGTTCCGTCTCGTGGATCGCGCTGGTGCTACCCGGCTGCATCACGACGCCGGCGTCCGAGACGGGGTGGTCGGCCGAGGTGCGACACGCGAGGTCGGTGGCGTGCAGCGACGCTGCGCTCGTCGACGACAGCCTCATCGAAGACATGGAAGACAGCGACACGCAGACGCTCAAGCGCGGTGGACGCGGTGGCTACTGGTACTCGATGCTCGACAAAGACGGCAGCAAGATGCAGCCGCAGCAGTACAAGGCCGAAGGCCCCGGTCGCAACGGATCGAAGGGCGCGGCGCACATGTCCGGCAAACTCGCTCCGAGCGCGCCTGGGGTTTACCCCTACGCGGGGCTCGGGTTCGGGCTCGCCGAAAACGGTATGTACGACGCCTCGCGCTACAGCGGCGTGACGTTTTGGGCGAAGGGGCCCGGGAAAATCCGCTTCGAGATCCCCGATGGTTTCACCTCGCCTGGCGGCGGCTGGTGCAGCGACTGTTACAACGACTTCGGTGTCGAGATTGGCCTCACCGACGCGTGGGAGCAGTACACCGTGCGCTTCGACTGGCTCATGCAAAAGCCCAACTGGGGCGACCGCAAGCCCCAGATCAGCGCTGATAAGCTGGTCGCGATGGAGTGGGAGTTCAGCTCCCAGGATCGCGAATTCGACATCTGGATCGACGACGTTGCGTTCGTGTGCGGCGTGGAGGAAGCACCGTGAGAGCTGCGTTCGGGGCCGTGCTCGCGGGGCTGGTTCTCAGCGTCGCTTGTGGTGGTGAAGACGCCGGACCGCGCCCCGAGCCGACCTACTGCCGCGCCATCGAACCGCTGAGCGACGTCGCCGACCCCGGCAGCCGCGCCGCGGACTGCAGCGTGCTCGACGGGCTCGAGATTTTCCTGCTCGACGATTTCGAACCCGGCACCTCGCGCACGGGGTGGTACATCAACAACGACCGCACCGCCGAACAAGAGCCGGCACCCGAGATAGATCCAATTCCGACGGAGCCGATCCCCGGTGGCCGCTGTCGCGGCTACGAGTCCGCCGATCCGCCGATGCGCTGTCGCGACCCAGAAGCAAAGCGCGGTGAGTGCGACGAAGTCGCCGAACTCGCCAGCGACCACGCCGTGCACATTCGCTCTGGCTTTCTCTCGAACGACGGCGGGGTTTTCGGCCGCACCTTGCCGAGAGAAGGATGCTTAGCGCCGGACGAGGATGACCCGAGCTCGCTGTGCCCCTACCGTCCCGGCCCTCCCGAGGTCGGTCCCTGTTCCTTTGGCGAAGCACACTCGCCGCCGCTCAAGGGATGCAACGCTGCGCAAGACTTCAGCGACTGGGATGGCGTCGTGTTTTGGGCGCGCAAGGCGCCCGGCAGCTACACGGGCGTGCGCGTCCGAATGTCGGACGTCAACACCGACGAGTCGTCGTGTGTGTGCAATTCCTTCACCGATCAGAACGACACCTCCGACGGCTGCGACAAGTTCGGCTCCTACGTCAACCTCGAGACCGATTTCCGCGCCTTTCTGGTGCCTTTTCGCGAGATGCAACAGGAGGGCTGGGGTCTGAGCATGCCGCAGCTCGATACCAGCGAGCTCTTGAGTGTCGGAGTCGGTTACGGACGCGGCTCTTGGGACATCTGGATCGACGACATGGGCTTTTACCGGAGCAAACGCTGATGCGACTCCGGATCTTGCTGCTCGCCGGCTACGCCAGCGTGGCTCACGCCGAGCCGCCGCCAGTCGACGCCGCGCCGGCCGACGAAGACAAGATGCCTCCGCCGGGCTACGTGCCGGGTCACCGGGTGCAAGAGGGTCTCGGGCTCTCGCCCCACGCCCCCGGCCAGCAATCGATCCTGCCTGGCGCGATCGCGCCCTCGTTCGGCGCGCCGGTGCAGCCTACGGCGGGGGCCAAGCTCGATTTTCAGGGCTACGTGCAGGCCGGGGCGCGTGTGGGTTACGGCAAACGCGACAACGCCACGTCCGAGCAGCACGACACCACCTGGCACGGTGACCCCCTGGTGCCACGGGGCAACGTCTTCGAAAACACCAACAACGTCCCGTACACTTGGGCCGAGCTGCGCTTCGTGTATTCGCGCCCGATGGTGCAGTCGCTGGTGTCCATCGGCGCCTGGTCGCTCGCCGAGTCGGGGGAGGCGGGCGGCTCGTACCTGTCGAACGCACAGCTGTGGATCCGCGATGCCCTGGTGACCTACACCCCGCTCAAGGCCGACAAGCAAGATCCGCTCGATCTGACCTGGAAACTCGGGGTCTACGAAGACCGCTACGGCGCCATGGCGCAGTACAGCACGGGCATGTACGGCGCTCCGATCATCGCCACCATCGCGGGCGTGGGCGAGACGCTGACCGTGGCCATTCCGGTCAGTTCGGTGAAGCTGTTCCTCGAACACGGTATCAAGAGCAGCCTCGGGCGCCCGCCGGCGGAAGCTCCGACGGGCCCCAGTCACAACTGGCTCAAGCCGTGGGAGGGCCAAACCTTCGTCAACCACGCCCACGTCGGCTTCGACTACCAGGGGCGTGTGCGGCCAGCGCTGCACTACATCGCGGCGGCCTCGCGCGACGACACGGGTGACAACGTACCCCTCGGCAACCTGCGCGCCGGCTACGACGACTACGACGGCGGAATCCCCGAAACCGATCCGGCGCTCGACCACGCCGACGGGTCCCTGCGCATTGTCGGCGCGGACGTACACCTGAATCTGCAGCGCTTTGGCTACCTCGTGCTGGGCGCCTCGCAAACGAAGGGCGAACACGTGCGCACCCTGAACGGCATCGTACAAGTGCTGAACGCCGGCGGCGGGCGCGACCTGATGGACCGCTACTTTGGGCGCAACAACGACATGGGCCGCGGCACGCTCACGCTCGCGGGCCTCGAATACAGCGTGAGCCTCGGGACGCTTCTGCGCTATCCGGGTGAGTTCTGGGGCGAGGGCCCCGATCTGTCGCTCACGCTGTTCGGCATGTACGGCCAGGTCGCCGCCGACGACCCCGCGCGCGACGGTGAGCAGAAGCTGAAGTACGGTGCTGAAGCCGTGTACTCCGCGCTGCCCTGGCTAGCAGTGTCGGGGCGCTACGACCGCGCTACCCCGCACTTGAAGCAGCCCGAAGCCCCGCTGTATCCCGATCAGAACGACAACACCTTTCAGGTGCTGACGGCCAAGGCGGTCTTCCGCAGCGATTGGCAAGCGCGCGAAAGCCTGACGCTGCAGTATTCGAGATACATCTACCGGCCCAACTATCACCTCGTCACGCTGAACGCCGGCGGTCAGGTGAGCAGCGTGACGGACGAGCCCGACCAGCACCTGGTGGCCCTCTACGGAACTCTCTGGTGGTGACGATGAAGCACAGCACTATTGCCACGATCCTCGCCCTGGCTTACGCGGCCACGGCCTCGGCCCAGGAAGAACCTCCTGCTCCGCCTCCCGTCGAGCAAGCTCCCGGCGTCGAGCCTGCGCCCGTTCAAACGCTCGCACCCGCCGAAGCACCGGCGCCCGAACCTGCACCCCCTGTAGCCGCTCCCGACCAAAAGCCAGCCGCGCCTGAACCCCCCGCGCAACAAGCCGAACCCGAACCCGAACCCGAACCCGAACCCGAACCCGAACCCGACGACGCTGCCGAAGACGCGAAGGCCGAAGCCGCCCGCAAGCAAGCCCCCCTGCTCGGCATGGGCATCGGCGTGCCCGAAATCGGCGCCCCGCCGGGACGGCTGCGTCCGTCGTTCGGCCAAGCTCCGGTCAGCCCGGGCGACTGGCAATTCGATTTCCACGGCTATCTCAACGTGCCCGTGCGCATGGGCATCAACACGCGCGAAGACCCCTATGCCACTCAGTACAAGACCGTTTTTCACGCGCCGCCGCTGGTTCCCGACGAG
>Ga0315910_10004038_pt1 | contig 12356 bp, 10 predicted proteins | sample EdamamesoilMG_FD_204470 | JGI IMG/M metagenome (GOLD analysis project Ga0315910, IMG submission 204470) | Garden soil microbial communities collected in Santa Monica, California, United States - Edamame soil | ecosystem: Environmental > Terrestrial > Soil > Garden | place: USA: California... | reverse complement strand
GAAGCGATTTTGAGACCGCGAATGATTGAAGAGAAGATGCTTATTCTTCTTCGTCAAAATAAGATTAGCAAATGGTTCAGTGGTATCGGTCAGGAAGCTATTGCTGTTGGTGTGACAGAAGCATTGTCTGAGGACGAATATATACTACCTATGCACCGAAACCTCGGTGTTTTCACCAGTCGCAAGATGCCGTTCGAGAAGTTATTTGCTCAATGGCAGGGAACCATGAAAGGATATACAAAGGGCAGGGATCGTTCCTTCCATTTCGGCACGAATGCACATCACATAGTCGGAATGATTTCGCATCTCGGGCCGCAGAATGGCGTAGCCGATGGGATCGCACTCGCCTGCAAACTTAAGGATGAAAAAAAAGTCACGGCTGTTTTTAATGGTGACGGAGGTACCAGCGAAGGAGACTTCCATGAGGCGGTAAATGTGGCGGCTGTGTGGGACCTCCCTGTAATCTTTATCATAGAAAACAATGGTTATGGATTATCAACTCCCAGCAGTGAACAATTTCGCTGTGAAAGTTTTGCTGACAAAGGTGTAGGGTATGGGATTCAAGCCTTAAGTATTGACGGAAACAACCTGCTCGAAGTATTTGATACTGTTCGTTTGCTTGCAGAAGACCTGCGACGTCAGCCCCGCCCCGTGCTGCTGGAGTGCAGAACCTTCCGCATGCGGGGACACGAAGAGGCCTCTGGAACAAAGTATGTTCCTAAGGAACTACAGGCGCATTGGGCCGCAAAGGATCCCGTTGAAAATTTTGAACAATTCCTCCTCAAACAGGGCGTTATTAATGGGGAATATATTGCAGCAAAACGAAATGAAATAAAAAAGGAAATCGAGGACGGACTTGCTGTTGCCTTTGACGAAACTCATCCGGTTGCGGATACCGAAACCGAGGTCACGGACGTCTTTGCCCCTTACGTTCAAGTTGTTGTCCCTCCTGTTTCCGGTAGTAAATCAGAGAAGCGATTTATCGATGCCATCAGTGATGGATTACGTCAGAGTATGGAACGGTTCGACAATCTGGTTCTCATGGGCCAGGACATAGCGGAATATGGCGGTGTATTTAAAATAACCGAAGGGTTTGTGAATAAATTTGGAAAGGGAAGGGTCAGAAATACTCCGATTTGTGAATCTGCTATCGTAGGGGCTGGGCTCGGCTTGTCGATTAAAGGAATGAAGTCAATGGTAGAAATGCAGTTTGCCGATTTTGTCACGGAAGGATTCAATCAGATTGTAAACAATCTAGCAAAAACTCACTGGAGATGGGGTCAGCAAGCTGATGTTGTTGTTCGGCTCCCCACCGGTGCTGGAAGTGCTGCGGGCCCATTTCACTCGCAAAGCAACGAAGCATGGTTCTTTCACACACCCGGTTTGAAGATTGTGTATCCATCTAATCCTACCGATGCGAAAGGATTACTTTGCGCAGCGATTGAGGACCCAAATCCGGTGCTATACTTTGAACACAAGTTATTGTACCGCTCCATCAAGGAATCTGTGCCAACGGACTACTACACGCTGAAGATCGGGGAGGCCCATAGGGTCTCAGATGGCGATGACCTATCCATTATAACGTATGGTATGGGCGTCCATTGGGCAAAAGAAGTATTAGCGGAATTGCCAGCGATACGGGCAGATGTGATCGACCTGAGAAGCCTTCTCCCATGGGATAAAGAGATGGTGGGTGATAGTGTTAAGAAGACCAGCCGCGTTCTGATTCTTCACGAGGATACCCTTACCGGAGGTATTGGAGCCGAGATTAGTGCCTGGATAACCGAAAATTGTTTCAGGTTCCTCGATGCTCCTGTTATCCGGGTCGCCTCGCTGGATACTCCGATACCCTTTGCCCCAACACTTGAACACAACTTTTTGCCCAAAGCGAGACTTAAGTCAGCGATCGAGAATTTGCTTCGATTTTAATGCTTGCCGGTTGACCGCATTTGATCATTATAGATTATGGATTTTTGTTTACCTTAGCCTGTTTTCTGACACCATTTTTTGAAGAAATCGCAACGAAATATTACTACCATTGGATCGGAGGCCGTCACGGTGTTCAGGTTGGTTCTTTTTGTGATCGTATTGTCCCCGTTTTTCACCTTCGCTCAAAACACCAAGGGGGACAAGCCTGCGCCAAGCCGCGAAAGCAGATTCAGAACACCCTACAAAAGCGGTGACCAGAAGAAAAGAAAAGTTGTCACTGCCAAGAAAAGAGTTCCTTCAAAAGAGAATTCAGTTGCTGGCCGGGCCAAGAGTTCCTCAACGCCAAGAACACGTCCTCCCGGGAGAGACAAGCCTGGAAGACCGATCCGGCCTATTGCTGGCACAACGCCATCGGACAAACAGGAAGCATGGCGCGGAGATATCGCGGGATACCGGATACGAGCTAAATCATCTCCTGGCAAGAGCAGAAAAAATATCTACCCCCAATATGGTCGATATGTTCATAATCCTTCGAAGAAGCCAAAGCCAACAGAAAAAGCAGTTTCTAACCGCAGTACCCTTGCACAGCTTAAACATTTACAAACCCCGGAAGGAGGAGGCTCACCCCCTAAGCGCAGAAAAGTAGTTCCACGATCTGCATCGGGTTCTTTTACTGCCCGGAAAAGTATTAACGTTTATGCGAATTTCCCTCGCCCCAAGCGAAAGGGGGAACAGGCTACCACAAAGGACATCGCCGGCAGACCGTTACGACGAAAGAATTTTGAAACACCACGTCCGGGAGTCGTCTCGCCTACCTTCAAACCCTACCATCATCGGCAGCCGATGGGAGACAGACCTTATAAAGGAACTGCTTCAGGAGGTTATCGAACCGCGACCCGGCCAAGTCAACAGGCCTGGCAAGGAGATGTAGCCAAACGGCGGATACGAGCGGGACGCACCACGTCTGGCGATCGTCCTTATAAGGGTGCCATTGGTGGCTTCCGAAGCGCAACAACCCCGGGGGAAACGAGGCCTGGGACTTCGCCGCTGGCTCCTCGGGTTCCCGGAGTGGGCGCAGACCGAATTGGAAAATTTCAAGGTAACATCAAAAGTGCAAGAGCGAGCAAGGGCGGTGGAAGTATCAGCGGACGGGGCTGGAACAACAATGGACAGGCGATCGAAGTAAGGACTCCTCAGCAAGGACTACGAGCGGGTCGGTTTCAGGGAAATATCAAGACTAAACGACCGGAATCTGGTGGAGGTAGCATAAGCGGCCGGACCTGGAACAACAATGGTCAGGCTGTGGCGGTCCGCACACCTCAGCAAGGGTTGAAAGCTGGTCGTTTTCAGGGAAATATCAAGACCAAACGGCCCGAATCGGGGGGCGGAAGCATAAGCGGAAGAGTCTGGAACAACAACGGACAGGCTATTGCTGTCCGGACACCCCAGCAAGGAGTGAGAGCCGCCCGTTTTCAAGGTAACATCAGAGCCTCTGAGCCAGCAAAAGGAGGGGGCAGCATAAGTGGAAAGCTTTGGAATAATCGTGAAAAGGCAATAGTTGGGACATTACCGTCGAGGAACGCACTCAAGGTGGATGGATATCCCGGTAAGATGAAACGATTCGAAGTTCAGCCCGGTTTTGGCGATCAGGGCGAAACGTTTACCGGTTATATCAAGCGTAAGGATTTTAACAGGGATTATGTGCATAAAAAAGGCACATCAGAAGAGTCGGTAAATAAGAAACGACCAACAAGAAATACCTTCGAAGCCGATGGTCTGCAGGTTAGAGTGAAACGACCGGGCTATGTGGAAAATAAGAATGCTGCTGATGAAGCGCTTCTGAAATTAAAACCCTCTAAGAGCACGGCACAGGCAGGCGAATTACAGGTAAAATTGAAGCGGCAGGAGTATGGGCAAAAGCCTCATGCAGCTGAGGGAGCATTAGATGGAATAAAACCTTCGCGGGAAACTGTAAGAGCCAGTGAATACTCCAAAGGTATCCGCAGAACCTGGGACTACATTCACAATCCAAGCAGTGCGGATGAAGCCTTAAAAACACGTGAGCCTGGCAAAGCCTTCGCGCGCTCGACCGCTTACCAGGGTAACATTAAGATGCAGAAGTTTAGTGTGTTTGAAAGAAATCAGTCGTTACATCCGGATACCAAATTTATAAAGACCAACAAAAACAACGTTGACGAAGAACGCGATGCCCTTACAAATTTCAAACTATGGTGGGCACGGGTGTTTAAGAAACAAGAGACTCAGCCGGAGAATCTTAAATACGATGGTAAAAAGCCCCGTTATGATAAAGGTGAGGCTGGTTTGTGGTATGAATGAGCAAATAAACATGAAGTGGCAGGAATTGAAGTCTGAGCATCAGGTTCAGCGAATACTCGAAGAATCGAAATCAACACCGGTGTTGATTTTCAAACATAGTAACCGGTGTTCAACGAGCCGCCTGGTTCTTGATAGATTAACACGGAAATGGAAAGAGGATGAAATGGGCCATCTTAGACCCTACTTCCTGGACCTTATCTCCTTCAGGGATATCTCCAACTTTGTTGCCAGGGAGTTTGATGTTCCACATGAATCTCCGCAAGTACTGATCATTGAAAACGGACGGTCGATCTACGACTGTTCTCACTTTGATATTAGTTACGACCAAATTCTGGAGGTTTCAAGAAATTGAACCCGACAGCGAACCCTGGTTGTTGCAAAAAGAACTTGAGTTCCATTACAAGAGAGGGCGAATTCTCAACCGCTGAGCTATGCTGGCTACTTCGAAACCATATCAAATAACTTTAGGTTTATTATTTGCGTTGGAACATTAATCACTTAAATTTAATGTAAAGATTCTTGCCTGGATGAAGCGTCGTGGAAAGCTTTTAATTTGTTTGATTTTATCTCTGTTCGCCGTTTCGGGGCTTTTTGCCCAAACGCAGGATAGTTACGAGTATGGGTCTGAGTTTACGTGGGGGATTAGTAAGAATACTTCTGGCGGTCTGATTGGGGGAATTGTCTTTAAGAAAGCAAGAAAACTTAAAAACGACCGGTGGCTCGAGACTTTCGGACTTGAGTTAATGAATGTGAAACATCCTCAGGAAGTGAGGCGAAATTCAATCCAGACGGGTAATTTGTTTATATATGGCAAGACTAATTACCTCTATGCCATACGGCTACAGTATGGAAGAGACTATATCCTATTCAAGAAAGCACCGCAACAAGGCGTAGAAATTAAAGGTGTATTTGCAATCGGACCGACCATTGGTGTTGTGGCTCCCTATTACGTCGAATATTTCCCGGAAGGTGGCGGAGGTTTTACTGCTCGCGCACCCTACGATCCAAGTATTAATTTCGACTATATCGCCGGAACAGGCAGACTCTTTGAAGGGTTAGGCCAGTCCAAAATAACTGCAGGGGCTAACCTTAAGGCAGCCCTGAACTTTGAACTAGGCACCCTAAAAAGCCAGGTAACTGGTTTTGAGGCCGGATTTCTCCTCGATGCCTACGTTCAGGAGGTTGAAATGATGCCCTCTTCAAAAAATTACTCAGTTTTTCCCACTTTATTCATTACGTTATTTTACGGCAACCGGAAATAACCGTAAAATATTTTATTCTTTGAATGTGACCTTTTTATATATTTGACATTCTATTTCCAAAAGCATAACCTATGGAACCGAAGAAGACAGAAAAAGCCGATCTCACAAACAAATCCTTTTTGTTTTTCAGCATTGGCTTAATGATCAGCTTGCTACTTGCAATAACTGCTTTTACTTACCGGGTGTATGATGATACTTCGGTCAAAGATTTAGGCAATAATGCGGCGAATACTGACGAGATTATGGAGGTACCGCCTACCGACCAGCCACCGCCACCACCCCCAAAAATCCAACAGCCTCAGATAATTGAAGTTCCTGATGAGAAAAAAATCGAAGAGGAAATTGATATCAATATGGACACTGAGGTGACTGAGGATACAAAAGTTGAAGAGATCAAAATTGTTGAGGTGGAAGAAAAAGAAGATCCGGATCAGATCTTCCTTGTAGTGGAGGAAACTGCCGCACCTATTGGTGGCATGCCCGCATTCTACGAGTTTATTGGGAAGAAATTAAAATATCCAGCTCAAGCCAGAAGGATGGGTATAGAAGGAAAAGTGTTCGTGGAATTCGTAATTGAAAGAGATGGTACTATAACTGACGTGAAGGCTATCAAAGGTATCGGTGCAGGTTGTGATGAAGAAGCCGTTAGAGTTGTTCAAAGTGCTCCAAAATGGAAAGCTGGAAAACAGCGGGGCAAGCCAGTAAGACAAAGAATGGTGTTGCCAATTGCTTTCAAGTTAGGCTAGTCAACATCGAATCCATATTAAAAACCCGGCCTTAACCGGGTTTTTTTATTTTAGAAGAAACCCAAGGATCAACCCTCCGAGAATAATAAAGGGTGGTGGAATCTTCGTGAAGGCAAGCAGGCAAAACGTTATGGCCGTGGTAATGAAATTAAAGAAGGTATTTGCAAGAGGCTGAAATAATATAATTGCAGAGGCGGCTACAAGACCTGCGCTGGCTGCCGTAATACCTTCCAGGGACGCCCTCACTGCCCGATACTTCTTCAGACTGCTCCAAAACCGTGTGACGAAAAATATCAAGAATGTTCCCGGAAGAAAAATTCCCAGCGCTGACATCAATGCGCCCAACAGTTCGCCACCGACGCCGTAATCGCGCGACGACAAGGCGCCAATGTACGAGCTAAATGAAAATACAGGACCTGGCAAGGCTTGTACGAAGGCATAACCTGATAAAAATTCATTATGCGAAATGGGATGATGAAACGGTTTGGGGCTATATTTTTCTTTCAGTTTGGACTTCAGCACAGAAGCTTTGTTGGCAGGTTCGTCTTCGTTTTGGTCCTGAACGAATTCTGTGTAAAGCAGTGGCGCCAGTACATGTCCACCACCAAACACAAGACTTCCGTTTCGATAAAAATTCTCAAAGAGTTTCACTGGCAGCGCCTTTGTAACGCCCCCTAATACTGCCGCAAAAACCAAAACACCGACCCATAACAGGAAATTTGCCCAGGGGACCACCAGCCTTTTCTTTGCCTCATCCTTTGGCTGCTTCTTATACTTCAATGCCGTAACAAGTCCGGCAATAAGCAAAATCAGGGGAAAGATAAAAGGCGTCTGCACGAAGTAAGAAGTCACTGCGGCCCCCAGCATTAACGCGATTCCGGTTTTTGACGAGATGGTCTTCAGGCTGATAACATATGCGCCATAGCTTACAAAGCCGACGGCTATCGGTTCAATAAACCGGGTGAATTCCAGCGACCAGTTTTTGGTTTGTATACCAGACATGATCATGGCGGCAGCCGTCATCATTGAAACTGCCGGAAGGATCCAGACTAATAGGGTGAGATAAGCAAGATTTGGTCCCCCGATTTTAAATGCTATTGCGGTCAATGTTTGTGTAGATGCGGGTCCCGGTAAGATCTGACACAATGAATTTATTTCCACGAGCTCGTCATCCGTCAGATATTTTCTTCGATCTACCAGTACTTTGTGAAAGTGTGCCAGATGCGCCTGTGGTCCGCCGAACGTTGTGAGCGCAAGCGTTAACACATCACGTAAAAAAATGTAATATCGGATTCGTTCTGGCAAAGTGTATGGCTATAGCTTAACGCGATTATTTATTTCTTTAATCCAATTTCCCGCAGTCGCTGGTCAAGAAACTCTCCGGCTGTGATATCGTCCCAAAGTCTGTTATTCTCCTCATCTACACAACCGGACAATGCTGCTAAACTCATCTCAGAACGTGGATGCATAAAAAAAGGAATTGAATAGCGGGGAACATTCATCAAGCTTCGCGCAGGATTAACCACCCTGTGTATAGTGGATTTTAGTTTCCTGTTCGTGAGCCGTTCAAGCATATCACCTACGTTAACAATCAACTGATCCTGTAACGCTGTAATCGGAATCCATTTGCCATCCCTACGCAGTACTTGCAACCCCTCTGCACTTGCCCCCATTAGTAACGTTATCAGATTTATGTCTCCGTGTTCGGCAGCCCGAACAGCATCCGACGGAACTGCATCGGGGCTCTCGATCGGGAAATAGTGTATCGGTCGGAGGATACTATTCCCATTTTTTATCTTCTCATCAAAGTAATCTTCCTGAAGTCCTAAGTATATCGCAATTGCTCTCAACATAACTGTGCCTGTTTTTTCCAGAGCGCGATATGCGTCTATGGCAGCCTCCTTGAATTCGGGCACTTCTTCAGGCCATACATTCGCGGGGTAACCTTCTGCTCGTAACTCCGTCGCAGATAACTCCTGGCCGACGTGATAGAATTCCTTCAAGTCTCCGGTATTTCTCCCTTTTGCATGTTCCTTTCCCTTGCCCGTATAACCCCGTTGCCCGGCAAGGTTTAAATGTTCATATTTTTGTTTCAAATTATCCTTCAGCGCAAAAAACTTTTTTATGGCCGGATAGAGCCGATCCTGCATTTCCTGAGACAGGAAGTGATTTCGCACCGCTACAAAACCAATATTGTTATAGGCTTCTCCAAGCTTCGCAACAAATTGCTGCTTACGAACAGGATCACCAGAATAGAAGTCGGCCAGGTCAAGTGAGGGGATCTCGTCATACAGTATTTCCTTCATAGGTGCCAGTAGACTTTAGTTGGTTCACGCAAGCTAAATATTTTTAGGTAAATTTGCTGTGGACATAATCCACTCAACTATGAATACGTCGCGGAGAAAATTTATTAAAAACTCACTGAAGGCCACCGTCATCACGACAATAAGTGCCCCTGGCATTTCAAAGGCTGCGGCAATTCTTACTTCTTCATCCAACCCTGTGGTTATCCATACTGAAATTCAAAAGGCTGCCGCCATCAATTTCTCGCAGATTGCTTTGCCCTATTCGTACAATGCGCTGGAGCCTGTCATAGATACAATGACTATGGATATCCACTATAACAAACATCATACTGCCTATATCAAGAATGTTAATGATGCCATTATTGCCGAGAAAATTGACTTTGCATCAGAAAAAGATTTCTTCGCCAATTGTTCCAAACTTTCTCCAAAAGCCAGAAACAATGGTGGTGGAGCCTGGAATCACAATTTCTTCTGGCAGGTCATGACGCCAACTCAGGGTGGTGCCCCAACCGGGAAGGTGATCGAGGCAATCAATGGGACATTTGGTTCCTTTGAAAAATTTAAGGAACTCTTCACCCAGGCCGCGATGACCCGGTTTGGATCGGGTTGGGCCTGGCTGGTACTCGACAGTGGTAAATTAAAAATTGGATCAACACCCAATCAGGACAACCCGCTGATGGATGTCGGCGACTTAAGGGGAACGCCATTACTTGGTTTGGATGTGTGGGAGCATGCCTATTATTTGAAATATCAGAACAAGCGCAATGAGTATGTGGCAAATTGGTGGAACGTTGTAAATTGGAATGAAGTTGCTAAGCGAATGATTTAGCTGGAGAATACTCTTGTTCCCGTTTATTTAGCCCATTATCTCTCTTAATATTTGTGTTGATTTCATCTCCCCAAAGGATTCGATATGATCACCATAAAATTTTAAAACCAGATCGAGGATAGCCCTGCGTTGAATATTTGTCATTTTCACCGAATCCGTGTAATCTGCCTTAATTAACAGATTCAGTATTTTTTCAGTCTCCTGATCGGTTGCCCTTAACCCCAGAATGTCATCGGTATTGTAAGCCCCGAAGCCCAGCAAACGGTTTAATTTCAACAGGAATATCAAATGAAAGTTTTCCACGCTTGTCATCGCATTATCCAACGCAATGAAGGAATCAATGATGAAGTCACATAGTTCGCTCGCATGGCTTTCTTCTCGTATTGACTTGTTTATTACTTCATTGATAAAGACAGCAATACCGGATTTTTTGATGTCGACCGGTATGGACTTGTAGGGGTGAAGGCATTTTATTTCGCTGATTCTGTTCAAATTTGCATTTTCCCGATGATAGACAACCATATCGAGGAGCGTCAACGGTTGAAATAGGGCAACTTTATTCTTACTCGACTTGCTGCGCACGCCGTTTACAATATAACCTTGCAATCCAAAAAGCTCGGTGAAGATATTCACAATGATGGAGGTCTCTCCATACTTAGTAAATCGAAAAACAACACCCCTGGTTTTGTGTAACATGTTGGAAAGTTAATGCAAAATACCTCGCTCGCTGCGACATTTAATTTCATCCGGGAACCGAAACCTAATCGGTAAGAACCCGAAATAGCGCATTATTGGGATTGTCTTTGGATCAGATAGACGATGTTTTTTAAAAGCAGCATTCTCTATTTTTTTCTTTCCTTCATTCCCTCGTGAAATGCCTTTCTGCTTCGGGCTTCATACTCCAATTTTTCACCCAGTACAACTTTCGCATCGCTGTCTATCAGCCGGAAAGAGAAGGAAGCAAGCTCCCCGGTCTGGGCACAGATCGCATGTACTTTTGTTACAAATTCAGCTACTGCCAGCAGACTCGGCATTGGTCCAAAAGGCCTCCCCTGATAATCCATATCCAACCCGGCAACGATCACTCGTTTTCCATTGTTCGCAAGTGTATTACATACCTCTACTATGGCGTCATCAAAAAACTGAGCTTCATCGATTCCAACCACATCACAATCACCGGCGAGTAACAAAATATCACTTGCAAAATTCACCGGCGTAGACCGAATTGCATTTTCATTGTGCGACACAATTTCGGTATGATGATAACGCTTATCCGTTTCGGGCTTGAAGATTTCCACCTTCTGTCTGGCGATAATCGTCCTGTTGAGTCTTCGAATGAGTTCTTCCGTCTTACCTGAAAACATACAGCCACAGATTACTTCAATCCATCCTGCTCGTTCGTTTCTACTCTTCCCGCCGAGATGTGGTTCAATAAACATAGACTAAAGGTAACAGTTAGGCTCCAGATGTAGATAGTCGTTTAAATACAAAGCTGAAATTCAGGCAATTCGTTAATTTTCGAGCCGACCAAAGGTAAGCTTATTCGCTACGCCGTGCCTTCATACAAACACTCCTCTCCTCGATATGCTTTTCATTGTTCGTATTACCCGACGAACTACCGGCAACAGCTAGGCACATTATTTAATATACATTAACTTTAGGCCGGAAACATAGGATAATCAGAAATCTAGGCATGGACGAAAAAATTAGCCTTGAAGCGATCGCCCTCTACGGGGATGCATATACAGGAAAAATATTGGACAGATTTTTTTCTTCAAAGGAAAAAATCACTGGTTCGGAAATTCTCTCTCTGTGTAATGTGCAGCAGGTGAACCTCTTCGTTATTCGTGAACTTTTTAAGACCTGGAAAGGTGAAACCAAAAATCTGAAAAGCCCCTATTTTGCTTATGATAATCCCGATGTAAAAGAGGCCTTGGAGCACCTGATGAGTGTCCTTTCAAAAAATATTTCCATTGATCGGCCGCATTTTGAGCCCCTGTTAAAAAAAGCGGTAAGTCAGACGCTGCTCGTTGTCTTTGATCCATATGATTTCTTTGCCATGATTATAACCGGGCAAGACAACAAACTGGAAGTTTCCCCTTTTAAAGAGGAGATCAGGTACCTGAAGGTTAATAAGGCGCCCCTGGAAAGAATGTTACAAAAACTTGAAGAAAAAGGGGTCCGGGAGATTTCAGGAAACGAAGCCTTTTCAATTCTTGACCAGATATTGGAAGAAGTCAGTTTCAATCCTGAAGATGTCGAGGAATATTTAGAAAAATTCTCTTCTGTCCTGCCGTTGGATGCCAGTAGCTTTTATGTCGCCAAACCACTCCCACCGGCGACGATAAAACCTGTCGAACCAGAACAAAGAGAGGAAAAACAAAAGGCCCAGGAAACAGTCAAGGAATACAGCAAGCCTGCCGGAATAGCTCAACAGCCGGTTCAGGCTTCAACAAGCATTAATGAGACCATGACTCGATCCAACCGGCCCTCGATAGTAGACAATTTTCAGAAAATAGCGAAGATCAAAGACAGCCTGACTATTAACCAGAAGTTTATGTTTACCAAGGTGCTTTTTCACGGCGACTTTGAACTTTTCAGCAAGGCAATTGATCACCTGGACAAGCTGGACAATATAAAAGCGGCCCTTCGTTATATAGAAGATGAACATGCTTCAGCCTGGGATAATGAAAGTGAAGAGTTTCACGAGTTCATGGAACTCATAGAAAAACGATTTGTCTGAAATACTAGATACGTTGTAAAACCTGCATCCTGTGTACGTCGAGTTTCAACAGGATAAAAAGCAGAATCGTAAATCCCCACAGCCCGGAACCTCCATAGCTGAAAAAAGGCAGCGGTATTCCGATGACCGGAAACAAGCCGATAGTCATTCCGATATTCACCGCAAAATGGAAAAAGAAGATACAAGCAACGGAGTAGCCATACA
>Ga0315910_10004037_pt1 | contig 12357 bp, 8 predicted proteins | sample EdamamesoilMG_FD_204470 | JGI IMG/M metagenome (GOLD analysis project Ga0315910, IMG submission 204470) | Garden soil microbial communities collected in Santa Monica, California, United States - Edamame soil | ecosystem: Environmental > Terrestrial > Soil > Garden | place: USA: California... | reverse complement strand
AGGTCCGATGATAACGCATTAACGTGGCCTGACGAGTAATACGACATTACCTTCAGGTTTTCGAACTGCGTGAGCTCCGTGCACAGGTATTCTCCGAGGCTTTTTACAAAATTATGAAGGATATCTCCGCTGCCGATCTGTTTATAGGGGAGTACAGCAATGGAAGGTTTATGAGTAGCGTTGATGGTCGCTGCGCGTTCATTGAATGCGAGAAAGGGTATGTTTTCCGGATGTTCCCTCACGCGCTGTTTCCGTTTTTCTTTTTCGGTTTCCGGTTCCGGGGTTTGAAGGAATAAAGGCGATTCGATGAAACGTGTTTCGAACACAGGAACATAACTGCCTTTCGGAATGGTGATGGTTATCGGATCGTTCGTTCCTTCTTCGTAGTAGTATTCTTTCAACGCCCTGCGTAGCCGCCCGGCATGAATACGGACAATCGAGTCAAGTTGAGGATTGAAATCAGCGTCTTTTTTTAGTGCATGAACCCCGATGGTGTATTCCTTGAGTTCATTGCCACGTCCCTCAAGGGTTTCATGTACAATGAAGTTCAGGAACTCGGATAATACGGATGATCCGGACAGCTGAGCAGACGTAAGAATGCGTGTCAACTGATCTCTAACCTGGTCGCTTGTAGAAACTTCCATGTGCTACCTCCTTTACCGTTAATCACCGTAAACAACTTATGATTAGAAGCCAACCCCTTCTATCTTCGGTTCCGCTAAAAGGGACAAATGAAGAATTGAAGAATGCTGTTGCGGGAACGCAGAAGGAGGGTCAGCCGTCTGTTCAATGTTTACAAAGATAACAACTGACGCTTTCGAAAGAAATCCATATCGTCAGGAAGTCATAATCCAAGCTTTACGCAATTGAAACCCTTATGGGCCAAGAAATTGAATTTTTGATTAACCGTTATCCGGCACTTAAAGATAAGATACTGAGCGCCTACCAGGACAGTGATGAATTTAAAGGGCTGTGTGAGGATTTTTATTCAAGTTTGTGCATTTTGGAGAAGCATAAAGAACGTATGATGAAGGATATCAAGAACGAAATGGAATATCGTGCCTTGTTTTTGGACCTCGAAAATGAAATCCTGAAGTTTCTGGGTAACCCACAGAACAAAGCATAAGTATAACGGTACCCGAAAAATCGGGTAAAAAAATAATAGTAACTTAACCTGTACAACGACAAAAAAATGACTCAATTCAAATCACTACTTATGAAAAACATTATTACCTACTTAGTTTTCTGCGTGTTTATTGTTCTGGCGGGTTGCAGTAGCGTGTCGGTAAGCTATGACTACGATAAGAATGCCGATTTTAAAAAATTCAAAACGTATGCATTCGATGAAAATGTCGCCAAGCTGCCGGTGTTGCAAATTGTAAGAGATCGCATAACCGCTGCCATCGACCGCGAGATGCAGGCGCGGGGATACACCAAATCGGATACCCCGGATTTGCTGGTTGATGTTTACGCAAAACTGGAACAGGGTGAAACGGCTACGGCTACTACAACCGGTACGGGTATGTATGGCCCGTGGCGATACGGTTACGGAGGTGGATTCACCACGACCAGTGTGAGCGTTGAAAAATATGTGGATGGTACGTTGTTCATCAACGTGATCGATAAGTCGCAGGAGAAGATCATCTGGCAGGGAAGAGGAACCAAAACTTTGGATGAAGATTCCTCTCCGCAAAAGCGTGAAGACAATATTAACAATGCGGTGAAGCTGATATTTGAAAAATACCCGGTTCAGCCGCCCAAAAAATAAGTAACCGTAAACCGCGAAATGGCAAGACACCCCTTGCCATTTTTTTCGGTACAAACCATACGCGGAAACGCGTAACGTCAATGGATAAATTCATAAAACATTTTGAGCGGTACGTTACCCTGCTGTTACTTATTGCAGCGATGTTTTTTGTAGTGATCCTTACGCTCGAACTTTTCTGGCAGACCTACCAAAACATGGCGAGCCGCATTACCGAATACGGGCTGAGGTTTATGCCGGAACACGGTAAAGTTGTATTAGTGCTCTTCTTCAATGTGCTCCTCATGCTGGAGATCATTGCTACGATCAAGGTATTTGACAAAAAGCCCATCACCAAGATCAAGATCATACTTATTGTTTGTCTCATTGCGATCAGCCGGAAGATTCTTACATTGGATTTTGCACATTCCGAATTGCAGGCTGAACTGGGAATCGCTGCACTCATCCTGGCGATTGCGTTAGGATATTACCTGATCAGTAAAAGTGAACCCCGGGATAATGTGAATAATAGTTCGGAATCATAACAATGATATAAACCTTTCTGGATACCTTTCTAACCTCATAAACCTACCTTGCTGATATGAAATTGTTATTCAATGCCCTCAGTTATGTTACTCGTTTCATCGCGTGGATCGTATTTGCCTGTGGTGTGATTTTTTGTGGGCTGGGGATTTATGACCTGCTGCATTCATTGACGGTTGTCGGGCAACCCGGAGCGGTAGCGCTCATCGCGATCGGGCTTCTTCAGTCGATTGACATGTTTGTTATCGCCATTGTCTTTTTTGTGTTTGCCATCGGATTACGGCTGTTGTTTTCGGCCAACCCGGATCCCTCACTGATGGACCGCCTTCCTGAATGGTTGAAGATGAAAAATTTCATGCAGTTGAAAGTGATTCTGTGGGAAACCATACTCACTACACTCGTGGTGTCCTTTCTGGCGCGTTTGGTACGGAGAATTGTTCAAGGTGAAGAAATGACACCCCTCGTACTACTTCTTCCCGGGTGCATACTGATTATTTCGATAAGTCTCTTTTTTTTGAAAAAGGGAGAACACTAGAAATTTCTGCGCTGGATTTTCACGGCATTTAAAATCGCCAGCAGGGCAACACCAACATCGGCAAACACCGCTTCCCACATCGTAGCAATACCTGCGGCTCCAAGCGCCATAACTACGAGTTTCACACCAAAAGCAAGTCCGATATTTTGCCAGATGATACGATTCGTTGACCGTCCGATACGGATGGCAGTAACGATACGCGAAGGTTGGTCGGTTTGAAGAACGATATCGGCTGTTTCAATGGCGGCATCGCTTCCGAGTCCGCCCATCGCTATGCCTACATCGCTTAACGCCAGCACGGGTGCATCGTTAATCCCATCGCCAACAAATGCAACGGGTGCCTTAGAATCCCTTCGCAGTTGTTCTACTTTTGCAACCTTCTGTTCGGGAAGCAGGTCGCCAAAGGCCGTATCGATTGTTAACTTCGCGGATACGGTATTTACTACTTCCTGTTTATCACCACTCAGCATCACCGTTTGAATTCCAAAGGCATGCATCGCTTCGATGGCACGCTTGCTGTCTTCTTTAATTTCATCGGCAATGGTGATGTATCCCGCGTATTGCCGGTCGATCGCTACCACCACAAGGGTATCGGTAACACCCAGCGTTTCCGGGTCTACATCAACATCGTATTTTTTTAAGAGACGGATATTTCCTGCCAATACTTCTTTTCCCTGAACGATGCCTTTCAATCCATGTCCTTTTATCTCTTTCATTTTTTCCACTGCAGGTAATTCGAAAAGCCTGTGGGTGTACGTTCCGATCGCTTTCGCTACGGGATGATTCGACTGCGATTCAACTGCGGCAACCAGGGGCAGCCAGTCTTTTTCTGCCATACGTTTACTCACTACCTGTTGAACTGTAAAAACTCCCTTCGTGAGCGTACCGGTTTTATCCATCACAATAGTTTTTACCCGCGTCATAAGATCCAGGTAACTTGAACCTTTGAATAAAATCCCGTGGCGTGATCCTGCGCCAATGCCGCCAAGATATCCCAAGGGTATGGCGACTACCAATGCACATGGACAGGATATCACCAGGAAAATCAGCGCGCGATAAAACCAGTCGTTGAAGTTATACGTGGCTACAAAAAAATACGGGAGCAGTGTGAGGACAAGTGCGAGCAGCACAACGATCGGTGTGTATACACGCGCAAACTTGCGGATGAACAATTCGGTTTTTGCCTTACGCCCTTGTGCCTGTTGCACGAGCGTGAGAATACGCGCCAGTGAACTGTCGTTGAAGAGTTTGGTAACCCGTATATCGATCACATACTGATCATTGATCATTCCGGCCAGCACCGTTTGCCCTTTCGTGATCGTGACGGGTTTACTTTCTCCCGTGAGTGCAGCGGTATTGAATGAACTTCCTTCGCTTAACATCTCGCCATCCAGCGGAACACGCTCCCCGGCTTTCAGCTGCATCACTTCGCCAACCTGTACTTCTTCCGGAGCGACATCTCCATAGTTGTTATTCCTCCATACGGTAGCTTTTTCCGGACGAATGTCAAGCAACGCCTTAATGCTCCGTCTCGCGCGATCGACAGCGCCTTCCTGAATCAATTCGCCCACCGCATAAAATAACATGACGGTTACACCTTCGGGATAGTCGCCCAGGTAAAATGCACCCAGGGTGGCAATACTCATCAATGTGAATTCCGTGAACACTTCACCCCGGAATGCGAGCCGGATACCTTTTGCAAAAACCGGAATGCCCACGGGAACATACGCAACGAGATACCAGCTGAAACGCACGGCTCCCTGAAACCCGCTGACGTTCTCCCAATGGTCAAATGCCATGCCGGTAGCCAGCAGCACGAAACTGATTGTTGCGTAGATCCAGTCTTTCGATTTGCTATCGTGTGAAGCTGTTATTTTATGCATAGTGATTAGTGGACATGACCGCCTTCTTCTTCACTGTTCTTGATCTTTGAAAGTATGGCATAGGCACCTTTCACAACTACCGGTGTATCTTCGGTTAAATTTTCAGGGAGATAGACTTCCGTATAGCCAAGCTCCTGGTATCCGGTCTGTATTTCCTGCATCGTGAAATGTTGTCCTGCTTCATGGGGATGATCATGTTCTTCAGGGGTATCGTTATCGGTTTCCTGGTCGTGGTGTTTTTCTTCGGCTTCGCTGGTGGGTATAAAGATATATTTCTTGCCTTCAAACGTGACGATGGCTTCATCCGGTAAAGCGGTAACGAGGTTGCCTCCGGTTTCCACATTTGCTTTCAGGTACATACCGGGAAGTAATTCGCGATCTTCTTTGTCGATGTGACAATGTATGCGCACGGTACGGTCCTGATTTATTTTCCGGCCGATGAGATAAACCGTGGCCATGCGGTCCAGGGTTTCATTGGCTAACATGAAGCGTACCTTCTGACCGATACGAAGTTTGGGTACATCTTTTTCAAAAACGGTGAGTTCAGCATGCAGGTGTTCGGTGTCAACAATTTCAAAAAGTACATCGCCCGGACCTACAAACTTGCCGATATTGACATTCACTTCCGTAACATAGCCGTTAATGGGCGAGTAGACAAAACCCGTGCTGCTGATCTTACCTTCTTCGAGCGCTGAAAGGTTGATGTTGATGAGCTTCAGTTTTTCCTGCAACCCGTTTTTCTTTGCCAGCCAGCTCAGGTAGTCTGTCTTTGCCTGCTGAAGCGTTTTCTGTGCATTCACATTTTCTTTCGCAAGTTCCTGCTGACGCGTGTATTCAGCTTCCGAAAATTCCAGGTGCGCTTTTGCATCCAGGTAATCCTGCTGCAGTTGAATGTATTCCGGATTTTCAATGACGGCAATCAATTGCCCCTTACGCGCGCGTGACCCCTGAAGAAGGTCGGTGCTCTTCAGAAAACCACCCAGCGGCACCGATACACTGACCAGTTGTTGTGGCGGTACATCAAGTACACCATTCACTTTGATGGTGCCGCTGATTTGTTTCCGTTCGATTTTACCCAGCATGATGCCGGCATTTTTTTGCTGCGCTTCCGTGAGTACGGCTGTGTTCTCTTCTTCCTCATGATGGTGCCCGGAGGATGATACTTCATCGTTCGGCTTCTGACATGATGTAAGTGAAGCCATAACAATCACAAAAAGAAAAATTGGATGTATACGTTTCATGGTGAAATTCATTTTTTAGTTTTTATTTCCCGCCAGGTATTCCAGCCGGATGATGGCCTGGTTCAGATTATTCAGGCTGACCAGATAATCGAGCTGAACCTGGATAGCCTGGTTCATGGTAAACCAATGTTCGGCATAACCGATGTCTCCCTTAAGGTATGCTGAAAGGGATTGCCGTTGCAGCAACTCGGCATAGCTTCGTGCCGTGACTTCGTAAAAATCAGCCGTAGTGTTACTCTTTATATATTCCTGAACGGCCTGTCGCCATTCCCCCTGCATAACCTGTTGTTCATATTCAAAACGCGCCACCGACTTTTGTTGATTGATGGCTGCTGCTTTTACTTTGGCACGCTGCGGACCGAACCATAACGGTATCGATAAGCCCACCTGAAAACCCTGGAACCGGTCGCTCGAGGTAGCGGCATCTCCGTTCGCATTGGCGGGTGTAGCAATGAGCGTTTGATTGAAATAGCCGATCAGTATATCGGGTAAAAAATTAGCACCGGCAACTTTGCGTTCTTCATCTGAAATAACCTGCTGCTGCTTCAGGTAAGCCAGTTGTGGGTTCTGAAGAACGGATAAACTATCGGTGCTCAGATCGAGCGATCGTTTCTGCAATACTTCAGTGACCACGAAATCGGTTTCTGAATGTATCAATGTGCGCAAGTGACTTTGGTAGATGCGTATATCCGATTGCACCTGAACCAGCTGATTGTGCACGTCAAGTCGTTTCATATCGGCCGTGGTTTTTTCCAGCAAGCGAGCTTCACCCGCCTGATAACGCAGATCCGATGATTTGGCGAGCGCAGTAAAAATGCTGTCTTGCTCCTGGAGTTTCTTTTCCCGGGCATAGAGGTAAACCAGTTGATAGTAGGTGTGCTTTACATTAAACACCAGTTCATTCTCGATGGAAGCCTTTTGCAGTTCACTTCCCAATACCAGCGACTTTCGAAAAGCACTTTGTGAGGTAAACACGGTTGGGAAAGGAATACTTTGCGTGATGGTGATATTGTTGTCATCCTTCACATAGCTGTTGTACTGTCCCCGCATATACATAACACTCGTTTTGCCAATGTCGGAAGATGTACGCCTCATCTGTTTGTTGTATTCAACATCCAGCGATGCTGCTTCAATACTTTTGTTTCTCTGAAGCGCTTGCCGGATGGCTTCATCCAGTGTTATCGGGGTTTCCTGCGCTGACGTATGCTGTGCTTTGCTGAAAAACGAAGCACCGGTTAAAGCGATCAGCAAAATGATTTTACTGATTCCCGGACTGAACTTGCGCGATGGAATCCGCTCGAAGTAGATATATAGACAGGGCAGAACGATCAACGTCAACAGGGTTGAACTGATCAGTCCCCCGATCACTACGGTTGCCAGCGGCTTCTGTACTTCAGCACCTGCACTGGTTGCCAGCGCCATGGGCAGAAATCCGAGTGAGGCTACGGCCGCAGTCATGAGCACGGGCCGTAAGCGAATGGCTGTTCCTTTCATAATAATGTCATTTATGTCATCAAGTCCTTCTTTGCGTAAGCGATTGAATTCAGCAATAAGTACAATGCCGTTCAGCACGGCAACTCCGAACAAAGCAATGAAGCCTACGCCCGCAGAAATACTGAATGGCATTCCCCGCAGCAACAACGCGAATACTCCGCCAATTGCGGCCATGGGTATTGCCGTGAAGATCAACGCGGATTGTTTAACCGAACCAAACGTGAGGTACAGCAGAATAAATATCAGCGCCAGCGCGGCCGGTACGGCAACCGATAACCTGGCCTGGGCTTCTTCGAGGTTTTGAAACTGGCCGCCATAGGTAGGATAGTAGCCCGGAGGAAATTTCACCTGCTGCTCAATTTTCATTTTGATTTCATCGACTACACCACGGATGTCGCGGCCACGTACATTGAACCCAACAATAATTCTTCGCTTGGCGTCTTCACGTTGTATCTGGTTCGGCCCGATTTTGAATTCTACTTCCGCGAGCTGACTTAATGGAATCTGATTTCCGTTGGGAGCAGTGACAAAAAGGTTGCGTACATCTTCGATCCGCTGCCGGCTCGAAACATTCAGTCGCACAACCAGGTCAAAACGTCTTTCGCCTTCAAAGACGAGTCCGGCAGACTGCCCCGCAAATGCCGTGTTGATGGCCTGGTTCACGGTAGCTACGCTCACACCATACTTTGCCATCTCATCACGATTCATCGCCACCACGATCTGGGGAAGGCCCGTCACTTCTTCTACGTAGAGGTCGCGTGCACCTTCAACGGATCCCACCAATGAAGCTACTTTGCGTGAGAGGTCAGTCAGTACATCCAGGTCTTCACCAAAAATTTTCACTGCCACATCTTGTCGCACACCCGTCATCAATTCATTGAAACGCATTTGTATAGGCTGCTGAAAACCAAAGGTGACACCCGGAACATCTTCGAGTGCCTGCGCCATTTTTTCAGCAAGCTCCTCGCGACCCCCGGCTTTCGTCCATTCATCACGCGGTTTGAGAATCACCATCAGGTCGCAGGCCTCGATCGGCATAGGGTCAGTAGGAATTTCAGACGAGCCGATTTTCCCGACTACTTCTTCTACTTCATCAGGAAATTCGCGCCTGATCACCGCAGCGGCTTTTTGTGCAGCATCGATGGTATAGGAAAGGCTGCTACCCGTTAGCACGCGGGTTTCCACCGCGAAGTCGCCTTCATCCAGCGTAGGTAAAAATTCGCCACCCATATTGAGGAAGAGAAAGAGGCTCAGTATGAAAATAGCTGCTGCCGATACGACTACCAGAAACTTGTAACGCAATGAGCGTAGTATGACCGGATGGTACAGCCGCTGAAAGAATTCCATCATCCGGTCGGAAAAGTTCTTTTTGTGTTCGGCATTTTTACTGAGCAGCAAGGCGGACATCATCGGTACGTAGGTAAGGGAAAGGATGAAGGCTCCCAGTATGGCGAAGGATACCGTCTGTGCCATCGGCTTGAACATCTTGCCTTCAACACCAACCAGTGCGAGAATCGGGAGGTAAACAATCAGAATGATGATTTCACCAAAGGCTGCGGAGGTTCTGATCTTCGATGCGGACGCATACACTTCCTGATCCATTTCACTTTGGCTGAGGCGTTGGGCGATGGTTCGCATGCCCAGGTGATGCATCGTGGCTTCAACAATAATCACTGCGCCATCTACGATCAATCCAAAGTCAATGGCACCCAGACTCATCAGGTTTCCTGAAACGCCAAACAGGTGCATGAGCGTAACGGCAAAAAGCATGGCCAGCGGAATGACCGAGGCAACAATTAGTCCCGCTCTCAGGTTTCCAAGAAACAACACGAGCACGAGTATGACAATGAGTGCACCTTCAATTAGATTTTTTTCCACTGTACCGATGGTTCGTGCAACCAGTTCACTGCGGTCGAGGAATGCGTCAATGGTAAGTCCTTCGGGTAGTGTTTTTTCAATTTGGGTGATACGTTCCTTCACCCGGTTCACCACAGCATTGGAGTTGTCGCCTTTTAACATCAGCACAATGGCACCCACCACTTCGCCTTCATCGTTGTACGTCATCGCACCGAAGCGGTTCGCATGGCCAAACTGAACTTCGGCAACATCGCGGATAAGTATGGGCATGCCGGCCGGAGTATTTTTCACCGTGATCTTTCCGATATCTTCGGCTGTACCCACCAGGCCTTCGCTGCGAATGAAATACGCATTCGGATTTTTGTCAATGTACGCGCCACCGGTGTTTTGATTATTGTTCTCCAGCGCGGAAAGTACTTCTGCAATACTCAGGTCGTAACTGCGCAGCTTGTCCGGATCAAGCGCGATTTCATATTGCTTGAGGTATCCTCCGAAACTCGCTACATCGGCTACCCCTTCAATGCCGATCAGTTGCCTGCGTACAATCCAGTCTTGCACCGTACGCAGTTCCATGGCGGTATATTTTTCTTCATACCCTTTGGTCGGGCGGATGATGTATTGAAAAATCTCACCCAGCCCCGTAGTTACCGGTGCCATTTCCGGGTTGCCAATGCCGGGCGGTATTTGTTCAGTGGCTGAATGCAGCCGTTCATTCACTTGCTGACGCGCCCAGTAAACGTCTGTATGTTCCTTGAATACAATGGTGACGACTGAAAGTCCGAAGCGTGAGAAACTCCGGATCTCTGCGATCTCCGGAATGGTGGCCATGATCTGTTCAATGGGAAACGTCACAAGCCGCTCAATATCCAGTGCCGACTGAGAGGGAGCTGAGGTAATGATCTGCACCTGGTTGTTGGTGATATCGGGCACCGCATCTATGGGCAACTTAAAGAGCGAGTATAGTCCTGCCACGATAATGGTGATTGTAAACAACCCAACCACTACCTTGTTGTGAATGGAATAGTAAATAATCTTGTCTAACATAGCTGTCAGAAAAAAATGAACATAGTGATGAAATGAAATCGGTTGATCACCGCGTAGATAAGCGCATGATCATGATGTACTACACCGGTGAAATAGGTGCAGTGAGCTTACGAAATACGAGGGGGTTGCCAGATGGAATGGCTGTTGTTGGGTAAAGCGCCCTGGATGTACAGCGTAGTGAGGAATGTATTGTGTTCCACGTAAACCGGGAGGTTGATGATCTCTTCCGTTAAACGGAAGATCGCAGCACAACAGGAACACGTGCACAAAGGTGAGCAATGATCAACTTCCGAGGAGGAATGTTCGTGATGATTATCCGCCATTTCGATTCCCATCTTCTTCTCATCGGCACAGGTATCATTATCCGCGCAGGGATAAAATGCCAGCACGAGCAGGTAAAGAGACAGTATGAGGCTTATGGCTTTCACGGTGTAAAGATAAGGAAGTGCAATGTGCAATAGGAGTGCAGGTAGGAAATTCGTTTAGGTGTTAATCGTTATCTGTTAATCGGGGGCATGGGTTTGGGTGGATTGGAGCGGTTTTTTCATTGTTGACGTCAAATTGATTCGGTAATCGTTATCCGTTAATCGTAGCAAGGGTTCGGTGTGGATTAGAACAGATTTCTATTTTTCCGCATCACACCCCAAGCCGCACTCCCGACCAACGAGTAACGATCAACGACTAACGCTTCCCCGTCTTCTTCCCCGTCTTAAGCTTGACCATCGTCTCCCTCCGTGCAATAGATGGCAGTGTTTCCCCATCTTCTTTCATAAAGGAGGTCAGCTCTTTTTTATAATGCTTCACCATGCTGCGCAATACCCAGGAGATGGCTTTGGTGATCAGAATTTCTTTTTCGGATTTCAGGCGATTGACATTTTCAAATACGATTTCGGCCAGGCGTTCATCGTGTACCTGACTTACAGGTGAACAGAACAATACGAGCGATGCCCTGCGTTTGTGAATATTTTTACTTTTCGAAAATCTGACAAGCAAAGGTTTCCATGTTTTCCATTGCGCTGGAATTTCAGTAATGGTGTATTTGCCGGTACATACGGCATCCACTTCAGCCCAGCCTACCAGGTGATCAAGCCATTTGTCAAAGAGCGCAGGATTAAAAGTGCGTTGCCCGCGTGTAGTGTAGTCCATCATGATGCCCGCCATACTTTTTTCCGTTCCGGACTTGCCTTCGATGAGGCTGGTAAACATCGCGGCCATATCATCGGCAGTAAGGTCTCGGTGCGCGCGCATCCAGTCACGGGCAATTACGCGTAAGATCGGGGCACTGATCGGATAGCGCGGATGTTCATTTCCGAGGTAGCGATCGGAAAAGGTATGTTGTGTTGGACGTCCGGAATTTTCCTGAATGAGCCTGAGTATTTCCTGGTGATGCAAATTCATTTGTTAAATGTAAATACTTCCGTGCGAGGGATAAAGGGCTAAAAATTGTCAGGCCCTGCGTTTGACTGCTGCTATTAATTTGTGAACTTACCGGCTTCATGTGTTTACGCCTGACTTTATTTTTTTTGTGTGGGCTGGTGGTGCCCGTTGGCGCTCAGCTTGCAACACCGCGGGATTACCGTGCCGAAGCATTGGCGCTGAAGAAGGTGCTGGTGCAGGAACACTATCAGCCGAAGACGATCAACGATGAATTCTCAACGAATGTATTTGAGTCTTTTCTTGAAACACTCGACCCCGACAAAGTCTATTTTACCGAAGCGGACATTGCCGGCCTTCGCAAGTATACCACCAAACTGGATGACGAATTAAACGGTACGGGCTGGAATTTTCTGAATGAATTAAAGCCAGTGTTCAAGCGTGCGCTTACCCGCGCGCAGGCTACGGTTCAGCAACTCGCCCAGGTTCCGTTACGCGAACAGGCCAATGAAGTTTTAATTTACGATACCTTGTTTTGGCCTGCAGACGAAGCTGCACTGAAAGCAAAATGCAGACTTTGGTTTATCGAAAAAGCACTCGACCGCCTGGCGGACATGCCGCGTCTTGAAAAGGAAACGTCAT
>Ga0315910_10004036_pt1 | contig 12357 bp, 9 predicted proteins | sample EdamamesoilMG_FD_204470 | JGI IMG/M metagenome (GOLD analysis project Ga0315910, IMG submission 204470) | Garden soil microbial communities collected in Santa Monica, California, United States - Edamame soil | ecosystem: Environmental > Terrestrial > Soil > Garden | place: USA: California... | reverse complement strand
CGAAATTAATTTCCCCTTTTTTTTCGGGCCTAAAAAAACCCCCGCCCCCGCCCCTACTGCCCCGCGCCCGCGCCCGGAATCAGTCGGAAAAAACTACTTGCCGGAGGAGCAGTCGATCAGGCTGCGGCACTCGTCGAAGCCGCGGTTGATCGCGTCGGCGGCGCCGCTGATCTCGCTCAGCGAAGCCTCGCCGGTCGCCTGCGCCGCCAGGGCGCGGTTGGCGAGCTCGAGGATTCCGCCAACCGTGATCGGCAGGCCCTGGGCGGCCAGCTCGTCGATCACGTCGGAGGAAATGTACACGGTCAGCTGGTCATCGCTCGTGCCGAAGATCCCGTCCGGACCCGGATCAGGCAGGTCGTCGGCGGTCCCGTGCAGGCCGTCGGGGCCCGCGTCCATCAGCTGCGTGGTCATCGATTCGCAGACACCCACGTTGGACAGCGTGCCGTCGAGGCGCGTGTTCAGCGCCAGCGTCAGCGTCTGGCCGAGCAGGATGTTCTTGAAGCGACCGACCTTCAGCGGCAGCGCGATCGGCGAGGTCTGGCAGGTCGTCGAGTCGAGCACGGCGTCGCCGAAGTCGGGCAGCGTCGTGGCACCCGAGTTGGCGGGCAGGCGCGCCATCACGCACGCGCTGTTGCCGGCCTGGATCGTCAGCGAACGGCCGGGCTTGCCCAGCACCAGGTCGGTGGCGAGCAGCTGGTCCAGCAGTTCGAGCGTCGACAGCCCGTTGAAGAAGCCGCCGGCGGTGCCGTAGGCGCCCTGGGTCAACGTGCAGTTGGTTTCGCCGCCGCCACATTTCTCGACGGTGAGTTCGGCGCAGGACTGCTGCGGACCGCACTGGCCGGTGACCGTGACGCAGTAGGTCCCGGCGTCCCCGGCGTCCACGTCATCGAGCAACAGAACGGCGGTGTTGGCACCCACGATCGGCTGCGGGCCCGCGCCGGTGTCGACCGTCCACGCATAGGTGTGCGGACCGTTGCCCGCGAGCACCGAGGTGGTGAAGGCGACGTCGTCGCCGATGCAGGCTTCCACGGGAGCGAGGGCCGAGATCTGCAGGGCGGGGTCGACCACGACCGGCAGGTCGCAGTTCTTCGGACCGCTCGGCAGCACGTAGTCGAGTCGCAGCGTGAATCCGCCCGCCTGCGTGGTGTTCACGCACACGTTTTGCAGGTTGGTCGGACCGCAGAAGAACGCTCCCGCGGTGTTGGAGGTGAAACTCCAGGCGTAATTCGAGCCGGCGAAAGCCGACGCGTAGTTGGCCGCCTGGGCTTCGCAGATGGGGCTGGGACCTGTGATGTTGCAGTCTTGGCCGTCGAGGTCGAAGAACGAGCCTTGAAGGTTGCCGAGTTCGGCAACGGGGACCGCCGTGGAGACGCTCAGCATCGCAAGCAATGCGGCGGCTGAGGCCAGCGAGCGGAGGAGATTTTTCTGTGACATGGAAGTTGAGGGGAGGTGGGTTGCGAGCAGATTCCAGGCGGGACGTTCCGCGTGGCGTTCAGCTGCAGACAACCAAAAGTACCCTAGATTGGGAGAATTGCACCTTCGCAGTTAAGCACATAGCCCCGCAGCCCCTTCCGCGGCCGCGCGGAAGGGCCAGGTTGGCCCGAACTCTCGGAAAAAGTTTCGTGTTTCGGATCTGGAATCTTGGCCGAGTCTGCCGGGCCTAAGGCGATTAGTGTGCGTTTCGATCGGCTGGATGCGAGAGAGCCGGCCGCGTGGGGCCGAGAAGATCCCCCTGGCCGAAGCTGGCAAGGCCATCGCGCGCGTGCTGGAAAACAAGCTGCGCTCGCCTGATCCCCTGATCGCGCCCGCGCTCAGGAACGTCCCGCGAGGCCCAGCTCCGCCGCGTGGGGACGCAGGGCCTCGATCACGAAGGCGATGTGCGCCGCGGGCTCGACCCCGAGCAGCTGCATGCCTGCCTGCACCTCGCTGCGCTCGACCTTGGCGGCGAAGCCCTTGTCCTTGAGTTTCTTCTGCACGCTCTTGGGCTCCAGCGTCAGGATCCCGCCCTCGCGCACGTGGCAGCAGGCGCCGACGAAACCGGTCAATTCGTCGCAGGCCAGCAGCGCCTTGTCGAGTTGGCTCTCGCAGGGCACGCCCCACTGGGTGTAGTGCGCGCTGACCGCGTGCGCGATGTCGTGGGCCCCGCGCTGCGACAGCCAGGCGACGATGCGCCGCGGATGTTCTTCGGGCCAAGCCTCGTAGTCGGCATCGTGCAGCATCCCCGCCAACCCGAAGCGCTCGACGTCGGCGGCGCCCGCGCCGTAGCGCAGCGCCGCCGCGCGCATCACCTCCTCGACCGCGCGCGCGTGCCTGCGCAGCGCGTCCGTTTTCGTCCATTCGCAGAGCTGCTGCCAGCCCTCCTCTCGAGTCAGCGTCATGCACCCACGATCGCCGCCGGCCACAACCAGCCGAACGCCCCCGCGGTCACCGCGGCGTAGAGCAGGCCGTCGAACATATAGAGGAAGGCGCTCTTCCAGGGTTGTCCGCGCCAGATCGCGTTGCACGGCTCGCCCCAAGCGTAGGCCAGCCACGCGCTCACGCCCACGACCTGGAACACCTTCAGGTAGTCCGCGCCCGCGGGCAGCACCGTGCGCGCTACATAGGCCGCGACCAGCGAAACGGCCAGCGAGTACACGAACCACTGTCCGAGGAAGGGCCCGAGCTTCATCGCGCCATTGCGGCGGATGAACATCAGCCCGTTGGGCCCCTCCTCGAACTTGCGCACCAGCTCCGGTGAGGAGCACTCCTTGGGGTCCTTGGCGAAGGGCACGACGTACTGGCCCGGCGCAGGCGAGTGCTTGCCTATGGCCGCGCGGACCTCGTCCTCGTTGACGAACTTCAGGTGATCGGACTTGTGCAGCTGGATCACCATGTGGATCAGGGAGCTCACGATGAACACCAGGACGGCCGAGAGCAGGGCGGGGAGCAGCAACTGGGACCAGGCGACCATGGACACCTCCAGGCAGTGGACTCGGGACCTCGAAGCGCCAGGACCGTAGCGAGTGGGCCTCCCCCCTGTCACCTGCCAGCCCCGCGAGGCCCGCCGAGGGCCCCGGGCGGCCCCCTAAGGAAGATCCGGCCTGCTTCGTCGTCCCACCAACGGCGACGCGAAGCTTGTCCGCGTCCCATGCGCGCCGCATCCTGATCCGCCTGCATGAGTCTCTACCTGGTCACCGGCGGCGCCGGCTTCATCGGTTCGCACCTGGCCGGGGCCCTGCTGGCGCGCGGCGAGCGCGTGCGCGTGCTCGACAACCTCGCCACCGGCAAGCTCGAAAACCTGGCCGAGCTCGCCCCGGCGGGATCGGAGCGCCTGGAATTCCTGCGCGGCGACATCACCGACCCCGCCTGCGTCGCCCAGGCCTGCCGCGGGGTCAGCGCCGTGTTCCACGAGGCCGCGCAGGTCTCCGTGCCGCAGAGCGTGCAGGATCCATCCCGCAGCTACGAGATCAACGTGACGGGCACGCTGCGTCTGCTCGAAGCAGCGCGCGAGTCCGGCGTGCAGCGCTTCGTCTTCGCGGCGTCCTCGGCGGCCTACGGCAACTCGACCGAGCTGCCCAAGGTCGAGACGATGCTGCCCACGCCGCTCTCTCCTTATGCATCGGGCAAGGTCGCGGGCGAGCACCTGCTGGCGGTCTGGGGCAACTGCCACGCCATGAAAACGGTCGCGCTGCGCTACTTCAACATCTTCGGGCCGCGGCAGGCCGACGACTCGCCGTACACCGGGGTGATCGCGATCTTCGCCAAGGCGCTCCTCGAAGGCCGTCAGGCGACGATCTACGGCGACGGCGAGCAGACGCGCGACTTCACGTACATCGACAACGTCGTCGCGGCGAATCTGCTGGCGGTCGATCGCGATCTTGCGCCGGGGACGATCGTCAACGTGGGCACGGGGCAGCGCATCTCGATCAACCAGTTGTACCGCGCGATGTGCGAGCGCTTGAAGATGCCCTGCGAGCCTAGCTACCTGCCGCCGCGCAACGCGGACGTGCTGCACTCCGTCGCGTCGATCGAGCGCGCCAAGCGCGTGCTCGGCTACGAGCCCAAAGTCGATTGGAAGACCGGCCTGGCGCGGACCGTCGACTGGTACCAGGCGCGATTCGCAGCGGCGCGCGGCTGATTCGCGGGCCGAACGTGATGCTCGAGCTGAGCGAGCGCGCCTGTTCGATCGTTCGGCACCCATGAGCCGCGCGACCCGACGCCTGCTGCTGCCGCTCCCGCTGCTGCTCGGCGTCGCCGCCTTCAGTTTGTGCGTGGGTTCGCCCGCGTACTACCGCGAGAAGTACGCGCCGGCTGCCGAAGGCGTGCGCCCCGCGGCGCTGCCGCAACCGATCGCCCCCGAGGTCCAGACCGAGGCGCACACCTGCGGTCTGCACGCGCTCTCGTCCGTGTACACCGCCTACGGTCTGGACCCGGCCGCGCTGCGCCTGCGCTTCCGTCTCGGCACGGACAAGCCGGCGAGCACCTTGGTGTCCGACTCCACCGGGACGATCCACCCCGACATGCTCCGCGTCCTCGGGCAGGACGGTTTCGAGACCACGGTGCTGCTCCCCGGCGGCGAGCAGACGCCGCGAAGACTGCGCGAGCACCTCGACGCCGGCCACCCCGCGCTCGCCCTCACCAAGCCCTCCGGGTTCCACTGGGTCGTGGTGGCGGAACGCGAGGGCGAATCTGTGCTGATCTGCGATTCGCTCGCTCGCGAGAAGTACGCCAGGCGCATCGAGGACTACCTGCGCGACGATGTCTACTCGCTGCTGCTGCTCGAGCCCGGAGCGGAGCGTTAGCGTGGATCCGCGAGCGCGTCGCGCGCTCAGGCGCGCGCCGGATTTGCCGAGGCTCGCGGCTGAATCGCGGGCCCAGCGGTAGGCTGGGGGTATGGGATCAGGCCTGGGCAAGCGGAGAGCGTGCGCATTGACGCTGTTGGCGATCCTCGCAGTCAGCACGCCCGCGCTTGCGAATCAGGGCACGGACTGGCCGCAGTCCTCCGTGGACCACCAATCAACGACGATGTTCGGCCGCAGCGCCTGCCTGACGATCGATCTCGACCGCGACGGCGTGCGCGACTTCGCTGTCGGCGCGGCCTTCGCCGGGCCTGATGGAGCGCGCACGGGTTCCGTCGCAATTCTCTCGGGCAAGGATCTGTCGATCCTGGGCATCGTGCGCGGTCGCGCGGAGAGCGTCGGCTTTGGAATGCGCGTTGCAAGCGGTTGCGGAGATCGCGACGGCGACGGCGAGGAGGATCTGATCGTCGAGTGCCTGAGCGGAGGCGTTTACTCCTGCTCCGTGCGCAGGCTGCAAGTGCTCGCGCGAATCGGCAACGCGAGCGTCCGGAGCGCGAGCCACTGCGGCGCGCTCGGCGACTTGGATGGCGATGGCGTGCAAGAGTTGGCCTTGCGCGGGGACGACTGGAAGACGGGTCGGACCGTTTTCAGTCGCGCCACGGATCGCGAGGCCGCGCTCGACCTGAGCAATCGCGCCTGGACGAGCGTGCCCTCGAACCTGCTTGGATTGCGCGGGTATTCGGCCACCAACCACGTCGGTCCGAGCGTGCTGACGCCGCTTGGGCCCGAGCGCGGCGGATGGACCGCCTTCGAGCTGCGCACCCTCGATGGATTGGTGAACCTGGGCGGCGGCTTCGCGATTGCGGACTTCGATGGCGACCAGCAACTCGACCTGGCCTTCGCCCCCGCGGAGATCGACCATCCGTGGAAAGGCGAGCGCGTCTTCCGCAGCCGCACGGACGCGTCTGAGCATCCGCGAGGTGAGGCGCTGCGATCGTCGAGTGTTTCCGGAAGCAGCTGCATGGCCGCCGTCCCGGATCTCGATGGTGATGGGGGCTGCGAACTCGCCGTGCTGGACGAACACGTGTGGGGAGAGCTCAGGCTCTTCAGTGGCAGCACGTTGAGGCCTCTTTGGAGCCAATTCGTCGGGGATTACGGCGACGGCGCTTCGCTTGGCCTGATCCCTGATCGCGACGGCGACGGCGTCGCGGACTTGCTCGTCGGCAGCGGCGACTCCAATTTTTGGCACGGGCCGGTGAATCCCAACGGGGCGCTGAGCGTGCACTCCTCCCGCACCGGTGCCCTGCTCGCACAGGTCAAGGAAGCCGAAGTCGCCGCTCGGCTGCGCGCGCCGTAGCGCGACCGCATCGTTCCAAGCCCGGCTCGAATCGCCAGATTCTCGGCTGATTCTTGCCACGCTGCAGCGGTCAGAACGGTCTTCCCCGAGGCTGAGGGGATATCCTCGCTCGCCACGCTCGACCGGGCGCCGACATGCAGACCCTCGACCAACTCCTGGACCGTCACCCCGGCACGCTGCGCGCGCGCGGGCTCGAGTACCAGCGACAGCGCCGTGTCCGGATCGTGCGCAGGTCCGCGAGCCGCATCCAGGCCAGCGTGCGAGGCACGCGGGTCTACAGCGTCGTTCTGGAGCGCGGAGCCAAGGTCTGGGAGAACTCCTGCACCTGCCCTGCCCATCGGGACCGAGGTGAGTGCAAACACGTCTGCGCCGTCCTGGCGGAACTCCTGCCCAGCGGGGCTGCTGCGCCCCGGGGGATGCGGCTGATTCCTGCCAAGGGAGCCGCAAACGCGCCGGCCGACGACTCCGACGACGATGACGACGAGTCCGACGATGACGACGACGACGGCGATGACGATGACGACGAGTTCGTGGACCTGGACCTGAACATCGAACGCCTGCTGGCCGACAAGTCGATGCCGCGAGATCTCAAGCGGCAGCTGCTGGCCCGACTGTTGAACCTCAGGTCGCTGGACGACGTCTTCGAGCGCGAAGAATCGGAGCCGCAGCGAACTCGGCGCCTGCTGCAGTCGCTCGAACTCTCTCCCCCGATTTCCACCGAGACTCGACGCGGCATCTGCCTGCGCTACGTCGTGTCGCCGCTGCCTCCGAACTCCGATGCGGTCGGGCTCCAGATCCACGGCGCGAAGATCTCGGTTCGCGGCGACGTCGGCGCCTATCGAATTCTGGATGGCCCGCCGCACGAGCGCGAGCTCGACGAAACCGATCGCGTGGCCGTCGCAGTGCTCATCGCCGCGCCGCGCGAGCCAGGGAACCCGTACTCCTACGAGCAGCGACGCGCGCAGCTCGCCCTGCCGCCCGCGCTGCAGCGCCTGCTGCTGCCCAATCTGGCCCGACAGCAGCGCCTGTTCTTCTCGCGGGCAGCTGACGAGGATCCGTCACCGGTCGCATTGGACGAAGGCCAGTTCTGGAGTTTCCAGCTCGACGTCGACAGCTCAGCCAAGGGAATCGAGTTCGAGGGCGCGCTCGAGCGGATGGGCGAGCGCATCCCCTTGTCCGATGTCGCCTGTGTGCTCGCCGGCGGCTTCGCGATCGCGCGCGGCGAGCTGCGCAGCGTCGACTGGCATGGTGCACACGGTTGGGCCGCTCACCTGCGCGGCGCCGGCAAACTGCGCCTCGCGATCAAGCAGCGCTCCGACATCACGCGCGTCCTGGCCAGCGCGCCGGTGGACCTGCCCGTGCGCGCGACGGGTCTGGTGGAGGACCTCGGCGGCACGCCGAAGCCCGTATTGATCCTGCTCGCGCCCGAAGGCACGGCGCCGCAGTTGCAGGCGCGGATCGAGTTCGAATACGGCGGCGCGCGCCTGCGCCGCGGCGGGCCGTCGGTGATCGTGCAGCACGAGCGCGTGCTGCGCGCGCGGCGCGACGGCGACGCGGAGGCGCGCGCCGAGGCGCAGTTCCACGAGGCCGGCGGAAAGCTGCGCGCCAATTCTCGCGATCCCTTCGACGGCACGCTCGAACGCAAGCGCATCGGCACGCTGGTGCGCGCGCTCGCCGAGCAGGGTTGGCTGGTCGAGGGCGAGGGGCTCAAGCTGCGCACCGAAGGCGCGTTCGCGATCTCGGTGAGCTCGGGCATCGACTGGTTCGATGTCGAGGCGAGGATCGAGTTCGACGGCGTGAGCCTGGAGCTGCCCGCCCTGCTCGAAGCGCTGCAGAGCCGCCAATCGCTGGTGCGCTTGGGCGACGGCAGCTTCGGCGTCGTGCCCGAAACCTGGCTCGCGCGCTGGCAGTCCCTGGGCGCCTTGGGCGAAGTCCACCAAGGTGCGCTGCGCGTGAAGCGATCGCGCGCATTCTTGCTCGACACCCTGCTTGCCGAACGCAGCGATGTGCTGACCGACGCGGGATTCGAGGAAATGCGCGAACGCTTCGCGCGTGCGAAGCGCCCGGAGCCCACGCGCGAACCGGCCGCCTTCGCCGGTCAACTGCGGCCCTACCAACGCGCCGGCCTGGGTTGGCTCGCCTTCCTGGGCGAGGTCGGCATGGGCGGCTGCCTCGCGGACGACATGGGCTTGGGCAAGACCGTGCAGGTCCTGGCCTTCATCCTGCGGCGCAAGCCCAAGGCGCGCGGGCCGACGCTGGTCGTTGCGCCGAAGACCTTGCTCTTCAATTGGGAGCGCGAGGCCCAGCGTTTCGCGCCCAAGCTCAACGTCCACGTCCATCACGGTCCGGCTCGCGACCGTCGCGGCGCGGCGCTCGAAGACGCGGACCTGGTGGTGACCACGTACGCGACGCTGCGGCTGGACGTGGAGTTCCTGGGCAAGCTGCGCTTCGACCTGCTCGTGCTCGACGAGGCTCAGGCGATCAAGAACGCGAGCAGCCAGTCGGCGAAGGCCGCGCGCATCCTGCAAGCCGATCAACGCCTGGCGCTGACCGGCACGCCGATCGAGAACCGCGTCGAGGATCTGCTCTCGATCTTCGAGTTCCTGAATCCAGGCCTGCTCGAAGGCAGTCGCGTGTTGCGCCAGCTGCTCGAAGCCGACGACGAGCTACAGACGGCGCGTCTCGCGGCCCGCGCGCTAGGGCCCTTCATCCTGCGGCGCACCAAGGAAGAGGTGCTGACGGAGCTGCCGCACAAGTCCGAGCAGGTCGTGCATTGCGAACTCGAAGGCGCGCAGCGGCGCGAGTACGACGCGCTGCGCGAGCACTACCGTCGCACGCTGCTCGCCAAGGTCGATCAGGTCGGCATGGCGAAGGCCAGCATCAATGTGCTCGAGGCGCTGCTGCGCTTGCGACAGGCGGCTTGCCACCTGGCGTTGATCGACGAGAAGCACGCGAAGACGCACTCCGCCAAGCTCGACACGCTGTTCCTGATGCTGGAGGAGCTGCGCGAGTCCGGTCACAAGGCGCTGGTCTTCTCGCAGTTCACGAGTTTCCTCGCGCTCGTGAAGCCCGAGCTCGAGAAGCGCAAGCTGAAGTACGACTACCTCGACGGCAAGACGCGCGACCGCGAGCAGCGCGTCGAGAATTTCCAGCAGGACGCGAGCACGAGCGTCTTCCTGATCAGCCTCAAGGCCGGCGGCGTCGGCCTCAACCTGACCGCGGCCGACTACGTGTTCCTGCTCGACCCCTGGTGGAATCCCGCGGTCGAGCGCCAGGCCATCGACCGCACGCACCGCATCGGCCAGACGCGGCCGGTGACCGCGTATCGACTGGTCGCGCGCGACACCGTCGAGGAGAAGGTGCTCGCGCTGCAGGAGCGCAAGCGCGCGCTCGCCGACGCGCTCTTCGAGGGCGCGGGCAGCGCGCTGCGCGAGCTGACGCGCGCGGATCTCGAGGCGATCCTGTCCTGAGGAGCGATTCGCGGCGCCGCGTACGTGGCGTGCTATACTGGCGGTGGGCGAGCAGACCGCGCGCCTCTCGGAGAATCTCGATGATCCAGCAGCATGGGCGCGGGTTCGCACTGCTGGCTGTTCTCGCGCTGGCCAGCCACGCGAACGCGCAGGAGTACGACCCGCTCGACGGTGTCCTGCGTGAATCGACGAGTTTCTTCGGCCGCTACGCCTGCCTGACGATCGACCTCGATGCCGACGGCGTGCGCGACATCGCGGCGGGAGCCGCCTGGGGCGGACTGGGCCGTCGCGGCGCGATCGTGTTCTTGTCGGGGAAAGACCTCTCGCTGATACGAGTTGCGGACTCCCCGGGACCCGAGTGCCGTTTCGGCGAGCGCGTTCACGGTCGCGTCGGCGACATGGACGGTGACGGACACGAGGACCTGATCGTGCAGCACTGGGGCGGAGTGCTCGCCTACTCGCCGAAGCTGGAGAAGGTGATCACGCGCTTCCCGAAGGTACTTGGCTACGACGGCCCTGCCGGCGATCTGGATGGCGACAGGTGTGACGACGTCGCCCTGCGAGTGGGAGAATGGGGCGAGAACAGCAAGTGGATCGGCGACAACTACATCGCCAGCGGTCGAACCGGCGAGCGCCTTGCATCGACCGACCATGAGCGCGACGCCTTCGTGGCGTACCGTGGCGATCTCCTGGGCAACTGCGAAAGTGCTCTCGTCGAGCGCGTCGGTCCCTGGACCCTGACCCAGCGTCGCCGTTCGGCCAGCGGATTGGTCTTTGTCGGGCTTCGCGCCGTTGAACCCGGGCACATGGGCGACGGCCTCGCGCTGGGTGACGTCGATGGCGATCGGCGGCTCGACGTGATCAGGAATCGATGGGACTGGCATCGGCCCTCGAAGGGCGAGGTTCGCGTGTACCCAAGTCGAACCCAGGAAGCGCGTGTGATCCCGAATCCGTCGGTCAACCAAAACACGTTTGCCTACGCATCGATCGTCGTGCCGGATCTCGATGGCGATGGAATCTGCGAGATCGCAGCCAGCGACCCTGAGGGCTTGAGCGCGCATGTCTCGATCTACGCAGGCTCGACACTGAAGCTGCTGAACGGTTGGAGCAAGCACTTCGATTGCGGCGTCACCCTGGAACTGATTCCGGACAGGGATGGGGACGGCATCGCCGACCTGCTGATCGGCGGCGGCGACTGGAACCTGCAGCACGGTCTCACCAGGGCAGACGGCTTCCTCTGCATCGTCTCCACTCGAACACTGGAGACGCTCGCCACGGTCGAAGAGTCGGCGATGCGCGAGGCGCTTGGAATGATCGCGCTGAAACGCTGAACGGCCTCCGTGGGCGAGGGCCCGCAGCTCGAGGAGGACCTCGTAGCGCTTCAAGGCTCGCGCGGGATCTTGCGTTTGCGGCGCACTTCGTCGAGTGCAGCCTGCGCCGGCCGGCCTTGGGCCTGCTTCATCGACTCGAGCCCGGCCTGAATGCCGGTGAGGGATCGCGCCAGGTCGAGCGCTTCGAGCAGCTTCTGGTAGGCGACGGCGTCCTGGACGACGAGCTTGGCGCGGCCGTCCTCGGTCAGCACGTGCGGCCGTCCGTCGGAGGCGATCCTGCGCGAGAGGTCGGCGTTGCGGCGGAACTCGGTGATCGTGTGGATGTCGGAGGGCTGGATCATGGCTGCTTTATCGGCGTTGATTGAGCTGCGAATAAGATGCTAGCACGCCGAGGGGCGCCGGCTTGGAGCCCATGGGCTCGGACTCGTATTCCGACCGCTCGGTGGCGTGCGAGTGCGCGGAAAGCTGCCAAGCGTGGTCCCGTGTGCGCCTTTCAGCCTCCTGGCGCCCCCCCGACGGACGGCTAGACTATCCGGCTTGCCACGGGGCCCCAGGACTCGGCCAGAAGGCCGGCCCGCGCCCCGACGGTCGCTCCTTCCTCCACGCACCCCATGAGCACCTCTTCCACCCAGCCCGCCGCCCCCTACGCCGCGGACCTCCAGCGCCTGCTCGGGCTGAACGGCGTCACCTACAAGTACAACCTGTCCAAGGAAGAGCTCTTCCACGAGGCGATCGCGAACGACCGCGGCCGCGTGACCAAGGACGGTCCTTCGAACGCCCAGAAGGCCTTCGCGACCAAGCTCGGGGTCAAGGGGCCGCTGGTCTATTACACGGACCCGGACTGCACCGGCCGGCGCGTCAAGGACACCTACGCGGTGGGCTGGAAGGAAGTCGAGGACCTGATCTGGTGGAAGGACGACCTCAACAAGTACGACCCGGTCAAGTACGAGGCCCTGCTCAAGCGCGTCGTCGCCTACGTGAACGAGAAGAAGGGCACGCTGTACGTCAAGGACGTCTTCGTCGGCGCCGATCCGTCGTTCTCGATTCCCTACCGCTTCGTCGGCGAGTACGCGACGCACGCGATGTTCGCGCACAACATGTTCCCCAAGAACCTGAAGGGCGTGAAGGACGTCGAGGCACGACGCTGGACGATGCTCAACGTGCCCTCGTTCGTTTGCGAGCCCGCGCGCGACGGTTCGCGCTCCGAGGCTGTCGTGATCATCGACTCGCGCAACAAGATCTGCTTGGTCGCCGGCCGTGCGGACTACTGCGGCGTGGTCAAGAAGACGATCTTCACCGTCGGCAACCTGTTGATGCCCCAGGACGGGCTGCTCTCGATGCACTGCTCGGCCAACGTCGGGCCCAAGGGCGACGGCGCGATCCTGTTCGGGCTTTCGGGCACGGGCAAGACCACGCTTTCG